>Ga0073934_10005721_pt1 | contig 18819 bp, 19 predicted proteins | sample LarsenN4metaG_FD_76834 | JGI IMG/M metagenome (GOLD analysis project Ga0073934, IMG submission 76834) | Hot spring sediment bacterial and archeal communities from British Columbia, Canada, to study Microbial Dark Matter (Phase II) - Larsen... ... | reverse complement strand
GCAGGGATTTCGAACATGGCTCTTGGAAATGGCCACTGCCACGAAGGCTGGGCGGGTGAGTGAAATCATCCCTGGGTGGGCGTTCGTGAAATCCACGCTACGCCGTGGTTATGCCAATGTCAAACCAGCGCTCCAACTTCTGATATATGCTGTCCGCTGTATCGACATATCGGAATCGCATGAAGCTCTACATCACGCCCGGCTCGCCGTATGCGCGCATGGCCCGCATCGTGGTGCTGGAAAAGGGCCTCTCGGAGCGGGTCGACGTGATCGTCGCACAGACGCGCCTGGCGAACAGTCCGTACTACCGCATCAATCCTTCGGGGCGTGTTCCCTATCTCGTCCGCGATGATGGCGTCGGTCTGGAGGAGTCGGCGCTCATCTGCGATTACCTCGATCGCATCGACGGCAAGCCGGCGTTCGCTCTGCCAAACGGAAACGCCGCTTGGGAAGCGCGCCGGCTCGAGGCGCTCGCGAGAAGCATGCTGGACGGCATCGCGGTCTGGGGACGCGAGCTCGCGCGTCCTCCCGACGAGCGCTCACCGACGATATTGCAGCACGAAGCGGACCGCAGCCGCAGGATGGCCGATCTGTGGGAGCAGGAAATCGGCCACCCCCGGATGAGCGGCGCGCTCAACATGGCGCAGATCACGCTGGCCTGCGCGCTGGGATTCGAGGCGCGGATGCCGGAACTCTCGTGGCGCCCGGACCATCCGAAGCTCGGCGCGTGGTACGACCGTATCGCATCGCGCCCCTCTTTCGCAGCTACGGCACCGCCCGGACCTACGCCGGACGGGCGGCAAACGCGAGCAGCGCGAGGATGATCGCCAACAGAGCCATTGCGCTCAATGCGAGCGACCAGTGTATGCCGATCAGGCCGCCGATGACGCCGATCGTGATACCGCTGAAGGCGCGCATTCCCAGCGCCGCCATGTTGTAGAGGCCGATCACCCGCCCCCGCATGTTCGGAGGCGCGTGCAGTTGCACCAGCGTCATCGCCATCGCGTTGAACGACAGCTCGAGAAAGCCCGCGATGAACAGGAGAGGCAGCGCAACGTAGTACTCCGTCGAAGCCGCGAAGCCGACGATCGCGAAGCACCAGATGACGGCGAGGATGAGCGCGGTGCGCGGGTTCGGTGGCAGCAGTCCGCGGCTCTCGAGCGCGATGCCCGCGATGAAGGCGCCTGCGGCATTCGCCCCGAGCAGCATGCTGTAGAGCGCGCCGGCGTGGTCGTGCCCCAGGTCGTGCGCGAACTCGGGCATCTGAGGCTGGTAACCGTGTCCGACGAAGAAGGCCGCGCTTCCCGCGAGCAACACCATCGACACGATGGTGCGGCTGCCCGATACGTCGCGGATCGTCGCAGCGATCTCGCCCAGTCCGCGCACCGGCTGGACCGGCAGTCTGGGCTCCTTGCGGAAGCGCGGACCATACGGGGCCTTCCACAGCCACAGCACGATCGGCAGGTAGATCAGCGCGTTGATGAGGATGCCGATCGCCGGCCCGAGCGCCAGCATGAGCCCACCGCCAACCCCGGGCCCGAGAAAAATGCCGAGCCAGCGCGCCGTGGCGTTGAGCCGCACCGCGCTTTGCAGGTGCGCCGGCCCCACGATGTCGTGGATCAGCATCTGCGAGGCCGGGCCCCACAGCACGCCGGCGAACCCGTGTATCACCAGCAGCACGCACGCGTGCCACACCTCGAGCGTGTCGGTCAGAAAGAGCAGTCCCCACGCAACCGATGCGAAGACGAAGAAACCCATCCCCAACTGGATGACGCGGCGCGGATCGAAGCGGTCGGCGAGCCACCCGGAATAAACGGAGAACAGCAGAAAGGGGACCCAGTGCGAGATCACCGCGAAGCCACCGAGCTCCGGCGAATGAAACTTCTCGAAAATGACCCAATAGCTGATGACGTGCTCGATGTTGTCCGCCATCATGGCGAGCGCCGTGGTGACGAAGTAAGCGCGGTAGCCGGGATGGCGCAGCGCGGCGAAACTGAGCGGCGGCGCAGGCCGTGCGACGGCATCCTGGGTTTGAGCCAAGCGAGTGCCTTGCGGTGAGGTGCAGAGTCTCAACTATATCAACACCGCGCGGAGAAAGGCTCACGGCAATCGCGAGCGTCACTCGCGATGTCGTAAGTCGTGAGAGCCCGCACACGCGGGTCACGGGTATGCCTCCCCGCGCCCGCGTGGCGTCCAGCGTCACTTCTTTAGAATGACGACTTCGAGATATTCGCCCGGCACGACGAGCGAAGACTGGCCACCGACGTTCCGGCGCTCCAGCAACGCCGTCAAGTCCGCCGTCAATCGTGCCTGGCGTTCTGCGTCGAGCGCGGCATAAGCCTTGTGTGTCGGCCCGTAGAAGTTGCGGAACACTTCGATCCAGTGCGCTGGCGAGCGATAGCGGAAGTTGAAGTTGCGGCGCACGCAGCGGATATCCGCAGCGTCCGGGCCGAACAGTTCCACGATCCGCGGCTCGGAGCCCCACAGAGCCGGCGATTGCAGACCCGCCGGCGGCGCCACATAGGCCCCGATGACACGAAAGAGTTCTCCGATGAAGCCCTCGGGCGTCCAGTTTGCCATGCCGACGCGCCCGCCGCTGCGAACCACGCGCAGCAACTCGCGAGCCGTCAGGCTGTGGTCGGGCGTGAACATCGCACCGAAGGTCGAGAGCACCACGTCGAACGATGCATCCGCGAAGGGCAGTGATTCGGCGTCCGCGAGCTGGAATTGCACGTCGAGTCCTTCGGCTCGCGCGCGGGCCTCACCCTTGTCGAGCAGGTGCTGAACGTAATCGGTGGAGGTGACGCGCGCAAAGCGGCGCGCGGCGGCGAGCGTCGCATTGCCGTTGCCGGCCGCCACGTCGAGCACGCGCTCGCCTGCGCGCACGTCAACGGCTTCGGCCAGCGTCTCGCCTACGATCTGAAGTGTCGTGCCAACGATAGCAAAGTCACCGCTTGCCCACGTTTCCTGTTGACGCTGCTTGATGGCTTCGTGATTCGGTTGAATGGCTGCGGCGCCCCGCTGCGGCTTGGTCAAAACGCTCGTGTTCATGACAATGTCCTTGCGGTGAGAAGTTGGGTCGCACATCGCGACCGCGTGAGTATCTTCACGCGCGACGGTTGACGCTTTACCGTGCGTCGGGCACATTTGCTCCGGCGTCCGCGATGGTCGCCGGCCTTGATCGCGCGCCCACGCCACTTGATCGAGAATCCGAATATCCCTGCCCAAGATGCCACACGACACGTTGTCCGACCTCCTGCGCGCGGTGCGCCTGCGCGGTGCGGTGTTCTACTACGTGAGCTGCGGCGATGAATGGTCGGCGGAAGCGCCACCGGGCCGCGAGATCGCCGAGGCGGTGATGCCCGGTACCGAGCACGTGATGGAATTCCACATGGTCGCCAAAGGCTCGAGCTGGGCGGTGACCTCCGAGCCGCCTCCGGTCAAGCTCGGTGCAGGCGACGTCGTCATGTTCCCGCAGGGCGATGCTCACACCATGTCGAGCGCGCCGGTCTTGCGCCCCATCGTGTCGAGACGGAATGGGTGTATGCCACGCAGCCGGTGCCCAAGCCGATCCCGGTCGCCTATTACAGGGGAACGGTGCTGCCGGGGTCGATCGTCCCCGGCGATGAAGCGCAGACCGTGCTGATCTGCGGATTTATCGGCTGCGATCTGCGTCCATTCAATCCACTGATCGCCGCGCTGCCGCGCATGCTGCACCTGCCGGCGGAGCGCACCAGCGCCTGGATCGCGCGCGTGATCGCGCAGGCGGCGAAGGAGTCGACGCAGCGCCGGCCCGGCGCCGGTGCCGTGCTCGAGCGGCTGTCCGAAATGATGTTCGTCGATACCGCGCGCCGCTATCTCGACACGTTGCCCGAGGATGCGCGCGGATGGCTCGCGGGACTGCGCGACCGCTACGTGGGACGCGCACTCGGACTGCTGCACGAGCGGCCCGCGCACGATTGGACGATCGACGAACTGGGGCGTGAGGTCGGGCTCTCCCGGTCAGCGCTGCACGGGCGCTTCGTTCAGTTCGTGGGCCAGCCGCCGATGCGGTATCTCGCGAACTGGCGCGTGCAGATCGGATCGCGCCTGCTGCGGGAAACGCACCGCACCGTCGCGGCGATCGCGCAGGAAGTCGGCTATGAATCCGAGGCGGCCTTCAGCCGCGCCTTCAAGCGTCTCGTCGGATTGCCGCCTGCCGCCTGGCGGAAAAGTCAGGCGGCACAGGCGGCGCACGCGACCACATAAAGGCGACCCGCTCCCTGCAGTTTCAAGGGCAGAGGGGCCGCGAGCGTACCCCTAAGAAACACCAGGTCGTGCACTCCTGGGCGCTGACGTTTCGGTCGCGCCCGCGGATGCGACTTCGTTGCGCAATGCGCGCACGCGCCGCTCCAGCGCCTCCATCCGGCCATCGCGGATGCCCAGCTCGCGCAGGTGCTCGACGGTGTCGAAGAGATAATCGCAGCAGTCGCCGTTCGTTCCCCTTCCGGTCGCCAGATAGCGTGCGATCGATTCGCTGTCGAGCCGCGGCACGTAGCGCTCATGCGCGCGATTCACCGCGAAAGCAATGCCCGGCTCAGTCCCGTGCTGCATATGGAGATTCACCCAGACCGCACGATACGACCATGACGCCATTTCCCGGCGCCACAGCACGTCGAGCTCGGTTGCCGCCGCCCCGGGCGCGATGCGGTAGGCCACACCGGTGCAACTGCCGCCCGACTCGAGCGAGAGCATGAGCCCCGGACGCTCGGGCGTGCCGCGTCCGCCGCGCGACCACAGGCAGAACTGGCGATGAAAGCCGTGGACGCGCGCCGTGCACCGCTCGACATGGTGAAAGGCCGGATTCCACATGAGCAAGCCATAGCCGAACACCCAGATGCGTTCAGGTCGCGGCGCTTGCGCGAGGATATCGAGCACCTGCACGCGGCGTTCCTCATCGGGCATGAAACTGACATGCGCGCCCTGATCGGCGCGGATGCGCGCGTGGTGGCTGCCGTCGAGCAGGCTTTCACGGGTAATGCGATATCTCGCCATCGGACCGGATTGTGTCACGAAATGGTGCGCGATTATTCTACCGATGAGCGCGCAGGTATACTCGTGCCGCACCGATCGGGACACCCCGTTGAAGTGCGGCATCAAGAGGAGGAGGTAATGACAGCCAGGCGCCACTATGTGACCGACCCACGCTCGACCGAGCGCGCCTACTCGCGCGCAGTCGTGACCACCGCGGGCCGGACGATCTGGCTCGCGGGGCAGACGGCCTCCGCCGCGGCAGATTTCGATTCCCAGACGCGTGAAGTGTTCGCCACGCTCGATGCCACGATCAAGTCGGCGGGCGGAAGTGGATTGCGCGACATGGTCACCATGACGGTGTTCATCAACGATCCGCGGTACGGCGACCGGTTCGTCGCACTGCGCAAGGAGATCTTTGGCGAGAGCTTTCCGGCAAGTGCCCTGATCACGGTTTCAGGATTTGCCCGCCCGGGCGTGCTGATTGAAATTCAGGGCGTCGCGGTCACGCAGGACGCCGCCGGTTAGTTGTTCCGCTCCGTGGATATCTTCGCAAAGATGCGTCGTCATTCCGGCAGCAGCCGGAACCCAGGAAAAATGCCTGGATGCCGGATTTCAATGGCATGACGATGTTGGTGGCGCCACAGTAGCACTCGCTGTTCGACCCTCGTAAACGACGTGGAAGACAGGGCCAATCCTCTGCTCGCGCTCAAGGCGCGCGATTTTCGCCTCTACTGGCTTGCGCTCATCGCGCAGGTCGTCGGCCAGCACATGTTCGCGTTCACGCTGGGCTGGCTCGTTTTCGAGTTGACGGGGTCGCAAGCGCAGCTGGGCCTCGTCCACCTCTGCGGTTTCGTACCGCAGTTCACCCTGACACTGCTGGGCGGTGTCCTGGCCGACCGCATCGATGCGCGCAAGCTGATCGGCGGCGCGCAGACCCTGGCCGCGATCGCGATGACCATGGTGGGCGTGACGGCCCTGCTCGGCGTGGCTGAGCTCTGGCACCTCGCGCTCGGGGCGCTCCTGTGGGGACTGTCGGGGGCGATCGACGAGCCGGCGCGCGCGGCATTCTTCCCGCGCCTGCTGTCGCGCACACTGCTGCGATCCGCCGTGCCGCTCATCTCGATGGCTTTCGGCAGCAGCCGCATCATCGCCCCGTCGATCGCGGGATTTCTCATCGCCGCGGCGGGCGCGCCGGTCACGTTTCTCGCATCCGCGGCCGCAGTCAGTACCATGATCGCGGTGCTGTTCCTGCTGCGCCCCACACACAGCACGGTGCGCACTCACGGGACGCTCCTCAGCAACTTCACCGAGAGCTTTCGTTACATCCGTGCCAACGAGGCGTTCGCCAGGGCGATCGGTGCAGCGCTGCTCAATGCAACGCTCGCCATGGGATTCATTCACATGCTGCCGGTGTTCGCCAAGGTGGCGCTGGAGGTCGATTCGCGCGGCCTCGGTATCCTCGCCTCCGCGGCGGGAATCGGCGCGCTGACCGGATTTCTGTCGTACGGCTGGGTGCAGATGCGTACTTCCCCGCGCAACCTGATCGTCGGCGCGCTCACCGTCTACAACGTGGCTTTGATCGGGCTCGCCTTCAGCAACTGGTACTGGCTGTCCTTCTGCGCGATTCTCGTCGCCGGCCTGTGCCAGGCGTACTTCCTCACTTCGGTACAGGTGATGCTGCAGACGCTGGTCGAGGATCACTACCGCGGCCGGGTGATGAGCGTCTTCGCGCTGGTGTGGAGCCTCATGTTCCTGAGCGGATTCCTGCTCAACGTCGCGGGCGAGCTCGCCGGCCCCCGCCTCGCGCTCGCGGGTGGCGCCTCGATCGTGCTCGCTTACGTATGGTTGTCGCTGGTACGCGCGGCGGCGTTGAAGAAGCTCGTGCTCGCGCCGAAGTCAGGGTAGTAACGCACGCGCTGATCTGCCGGCCGGACGCTATTTCGAGCTGTACAGTCCGTCCAGGTATTCATCGTTCGCGTCCAGGACCCCCACCACGGAGCACTCCGGCTTGCGCGTGCCGCGCTTCACCGTCATGGTGCCGTTGATTTCTCCGGGCATGCCGCAGAATTGGCGGCGCTGCACCCGCTCGAATTCAAATATGTAGGCGTCAGGGCGCGCGCGAATGAGAAACCGGCCCTGCGGCGTATGCACGCGCGTCGCGCCATCGGGCGTCAGGCGCCATTTCGTACCGTAGGCATCGCGCTCGAAATCCAGCGAACAGGTACGCGGCTTCCACTTGCTGTAGTACGCAAAACTGAGAACCTGTCCGCCGCGTGCCTCAAAAGCGATACGGGCATGCACGTTCTCTTTTCCGCTCATGCAATCGATGCGCTCGATGGAGCCCTGCTGCACGGGCGACAGCGGCCTGTCTCCCGGCACATCGGCCATCGGATCGTATTCGGGCTCGGGAACGGATGGCGTTATCGCCGCCCCCGGGGCGGGACGCGGCGGATAAGTCGCATCCCGCTGCTCGACCGGCTTGCGCGCGGCACAGCCTGCCAGGAGCAGGGCCAGCACCAGTGCAACTGTGAAATCGAATGCTGAATCAGGAATTGGAACTCTCGAGATGATCTTCCGGACGCTGATAAAGCGCGTCATCCGCATAGCCCCATCCACATCAAATCCATGTCGTCGTCTCCATCTGATGCGAGTGCCGTGACGGCAGGATAGCAGAAGCTGCTCCGGGCGCAGCGCCCAGTGATTTTCGAAAGAAACCGTCGCCTCAACGCCGCCCCACCCGGCGCACCAGGCCGACCATCACGCCGAAGATTTCCAGAGTGCCCTTGGGGCGGATCACCGAATACGCCTTGTTGGCCGGCCTCAGCACGAAATTGCCGCGCTCGCGATCGAGGTACTTGATCGTGAACTCGTCATCGACGATGGCCACCACGATATCGCCGACGTTCGCGGTGTGCTGTTGCTCCACCACGACGAGATCGCCTTCCAGGATGCCCGCATCCGCCATCGAATCGCCCTTGACGCGGATGAGGCTCGTCCTCGAAGGCTGCTTCACGAGGTAACTGTCGATGGTGACGACCTCGTAGCCGCTGTCCGGATCCGCTTCCGGCAGACCGGCCCGGATCGGCGAGCGCGCGAACCGGCGCTCGAAGAAGCGCGGGCCGGGCCCCAGGCGCCGGTCGGGCGCGAGCTTGAGATAGCCCTCCTCCTTGAACCGGTTCACGTAGTTCGAGACCCACGATTTCGCGGAAATTCCCCATAACTTCCCGAGCGTGGCGTAGGAAGGAATCACGTTGTGCTTGGCGTAGTAGTCCTGCAGCTTGGCGAGGTACGACGCGTCGATCGGCATGGGCGGCTCACAGAACGATTGTTCTGTACCCTACAGAACGAGCGTTCTGTCGTCAAGCCGATCGCGATGGACGACCGCTCTGCTATGCTCACGCCTTGCGAAGCCTCCAGCAGGTGAACGATGAACGACGAGAAGATCAGGGTGCGCGTCACGGGCAGCGGTCAAACGCTCGACGTCGTGGTGCTCAGCAAACGCGCCGACCGCATCGAGATCGTCCTCGGCGAAGGCGTGCACAGCGTGCGCTGCGCGCTGACCCCGACGCGCAATGGCCTCGCTTACGCCGGCAATGCACTGGGGCGCGAAATCGTGTATGAGCGCAGCCGCGAGCAGGTTCAGGCCGATCTCGACCGCCTCAATCCTGCCCTGCGCAAGCCCGCGCGCCGCTGAACGGCCTCCGCTCAATTGCTCCTTCCTGACCCGGGTCCTATAATCGATCGGGCATCGCTTCAGCACCGTCCGGTCTGAACCAACAGAGGGGGAGCCATGAAGACAATCGGCAAGTACGGGTTCACAACAGCGGTCGTCGCCGCGGTCTGCTTCGGCGCGCTGACGCCGTCTCCGACGGCGGCGCAGCCCTATCCCGCGCGGACGGTGTCGATCGTCGTCCCGTTCGGGGCCGGCAGCATCACCGACGGCATGGCGCGCATACTCGCCGACAAGCTCGGTCCGATGTGGAAGCAGACCGTGATCGTCGAAAACAAGCCCGGGCTTCCCGGGACGGCGTCGGTGGCGAGGAGCGCGCCCGACGGCCATACCCTCATGCTCACCTCGAACGGTCACACCATCGCGGCGGTGATCAACAAGAGCGTCAACTTCGATCCGGTGAAGGATTTCGCCGGGGTGACGGTGATCGCCTCGGTACCCCTCGTCGCGATCATTCCCACCGACCTTCCCGCCAAGACGCTCAAGGAATTCATCGCGCTTGCGGTGGCATCTCCGGGCAAGCTCAACTTTTCCTCGGCGGGGCTCGCGAGCACATCGTACCTCTCGGCGGAGATTTTCCGGCAGCAGGCGAAAATCAACATCGTGCACATCCCTTACAAGGGGGTGCCGGACGCGACGGCGGCGGTCATGCGAGGCGACGCGCAACTGTATTTCGCGCCGATTCCGAACGCGCGCGAGCTCTCCGCCACCGGCAAAGTCCGCGCGATCGCGATCAATTCAGACAAGCGCACGCCTCAGCTTCCTGACGTTCCGACCATCGCGGAGGCCGGAGTGCCGGATTACAAGTACGAGTCGTGGTTCGGTTTGATGGCGCCGGCCGGCACGCCGCGCGACATCCGCGTCAAGGTGAGCCGGGACGTCGCCGCGGTGCTGCAGATGGAGGACGTGAAAGACCGGCTGACCAAGTTCGGCTCCGTTCCCGCGCCCAACACGCCCGATCAATTCGACGAGATCATCAGGAACGATACCCAGCGCTACGGGAAGGTGCTGAGGGATGCGGGCGTGGCGGCGCAGTAGCGGGGTTCGATAAAAAAGCCGGCCCCGTAGTCCGGTCGTCTGGCGCATCCACACCCGGCAGGCGCCGCAGCCACCGGGGAAGACGTGGTCTTTCCCCGGTGTTCACGCGGGATCCCAGGCCGGGCTGTGCTTCGGATTGACGATTCGCGTTCCGCGGGCGAGCGCCGCGATGGCGGCCATTTCGTCGTTCGTGAGCGTGAACTCGAGCACCTTCAGATTTTCGCGCAACTGTTCGACGTTCTGCGCGCCGGGAATCGCGACGACGCGTTCCTGCTGCACGATCCAGCGCAGCGCGACCTGCGCCACGCTCAATTGCCGCCGCTGCGCGATCTCCTGAAGGACCGGGTCATTCAGCACGGCGCCGCGAGCGAGCGGTGAGTGTGCGATCAGGACCAGATTCCGCTCACGCATGAAATCCAGCAGCCGGCGCTGGCTCAGGTAGGGGTGGTACTCGACCTGGTTCGCGACGAGATCGCCGACGATCTGCAGCGCCTGACGCAACAGCGGCGTCGTGAAGTTGGACACGCCGATCGTGCGCACCTTGCCCTGCTCGCGCAGCTTGACGAACTCGCCGAGCGCCCACTCCAGCGAGACTTCCGGGTTGGGCCAGTGGATCAGAAGCAGATCGACGTAGTCGGTCTGCAGCATGCCCAGGCTTCTGTCCAGCTCGAGGGCAAGATCGGGCTGCGGCGGTGTTCTGGGGTGCAGGAGCTTGGTCGTCACCCAAACGTCACTGCGCCGGACCGACGAGCGCGCCAACGCTTTCCCGACCGCCTCCTCGTTGCCGTAGTAGCGCGATGTATCGATGTAGCGGTAGCCCTCCGCGAGCGCTGCTTCGATCAGAGCGCAGGCGGCGTCACCGGTATTGCCCAGCGTCCCGAAGCCGATGCCGGGCATGACGTACTTCCCGAGAAGTTCTTTTTCCATGGGGAGTCCCGTGAGGTTTTCAAGCTTTAGGCGAATCCGCATTCTATGCCGATGGGCGCGGGGCCGCCTCTTCAGAACCTCATAGCGCGGCAGCTCGCCTTCCGACTGCGAAACCGCGATTGAGCTCGGCGAGGCGCTTGATTACGCTCGCCTGCGCGATCCGTTACTGGCTGTGATAGATGCCGGCCTGCTTCACCACTTTCCCCCACTTGTCGTACTCGGCTTTGATGAAGCGCGCGAATTCCGGGACCGTGCTTGCGACCGGTTCCGCGCCGGCGGCCGAAAGTTTCTGGCGGATATCGGACTTGAGCAGAAACTCGGCGGAATCGCGCTGGAATCTTTCGATGATGTCTTGCGGCGTGCCGGCGGGTGCGAGCAGCGCGCTCCAGCCCGTGACCTGCACGTTCGGATAACCGAGCTCCACCATCGTCGGGGTGTCGGGCCACGCCACCGCACGGCGCGCGCCGCCCGTGGCGAGCAGTCGCAGGCGGCCGGAGTGGATGTGCGGCCCGGCGCCGGCCGATGTGGCCCATGACATCATTACCTGGCCGGAAATGGTGTCGTTCACCGAAGGGGTTTCGCCCTTGTACGGCACGTGCGTCAGTTTGACGCCCGTCTCGCCGGCGAGCAGCACGTTTGCGAGATGCGTGAGGTTGCCGATCCCGAACGAGCCATACACGATCTCACCCGGACGCGACTTGGCAAGCGCGATCAGCTCTTTCACGCTGCGCACCGGCAGGTGCGGATTTACCACGAAAACGAGCGTGTTCGTCACGAGCTGCGTGATCGGCGCGAAGTCGCGGAACGTTTCGTACGGCAGCGCCTTGTAGACGTGCGGATTGACCGTCAGCGGAGAGGTAAACCCGCCGAGCAGCGTGTAGCCGTCCGGCTTGGACTTGGCCACGGCCTCGAGCCCGATGATGCCATTGGCGCCGGGACGATTTTCGACCACGATCTGCTGGCCCCATTTCGACGACAGGTCCTGTGCCACGAGCCGCACCACCACGTCGAGCCCTCCGCCCACCGCCTGCGGCACCACGATACGTATAGGTCTACTCGGATATTTCTGGGCGTAAGCGGGCAGGCACGATGCAGCGATGGCTAAGGTCGCTGCGACCCATGAGCAGAAGCGAATCATTGGCTCCTCCTTTTTATATGATGGGCAGTCGAACGTTCGACTCCACGGCGCAATCTATGCTCCGGTCGATGCATCGTCAATCGCCCGACTCCGGGTGGCGAAGTTACCGGCTCGCGCGGCGCGTCGCCGGGCCACCCGGCAGCCCCAGATATGGTTTATCCTGACCGCGCATGTATAACCAAAGCAGGAGGAGATCATGGGAGCCGAAGCCACCGCCTTCGTTTCGAAATGCGGCCGCGCGGTGTTATTCGCGATGCTGGCGCCGCTTGCGACTGCCGCCCTCGCCCAGGACTACCCCGCCAGGACGGTGAGGATCGTGGTCCCCTTCCCCGCGGGCGGCTCCACCGACGTCCTCTCCCGCCTCGTTGCGCAGAGGCTCAATGAGATCCACGGGGCGAAGTTCGTCGTCGAGAACCGTCCGGGCGCAACGGGCACCATTGCCGGCGCCTTCGTAGCGAGGAGCGCGCCCGACGGTTACACGCTGCTCATGCATTCCTCCAGCAGCTATCTGGCGGGTTTCGTCTACACCAAGTTGCCTTATGACGGCGCACAGGCATTCGCGCCGGTCATCCGTTGCTCGATCAGCGGTCTGGTGCTGGTCTCGAACGCCTCTCTGCCGGCGCGGACAATCAAGGAAATGGTTGCGCTCGCCCGTCGGCGTCCCAATGAGCTGACCTATGCCACCGTGGGCAAGGGCAGCATCGCGCACCTCGCCGCGGAGATGTTCAGCAATGCCGCGGGCATCAAGACCGTACAAGTCGACTACAAAGGCTCGGCGCCCGCCCTGACCGCGCTCGCGTCCGGCGAAGTGGGCTTCACCGTTCTGAACCTCCTCGATCCGCAGCCGTTCGTGAAGCAGGGCAAGGTGCGCTCGCTCGCGGTCACTTCCGCCAAGCGCTCCCCCGCGTTGCCCGATGTGCCGACCATGCTGGAATCGGGGATCGACGTCGAGGCCTACCTCTACATGGGTCTTTTCGCGCCTGCCGGCACGCCTGCGCCGATCGTGAATCAGCTGAACGCCGAAATCACGCGGATCTTCACCGAGCCGAAGACCAACGCGTGGATGGTGAACACCTTGGGCGCGGAGTTTGCCCCGCACACGCCGGCGGAGTACGGCGAATTCCTGACCCGCGACGTCGCGAGCTGGCAAAAGGTCATCAAGCAGATCGGTTTGCGGCTCGACTGAGACGCTCGCCGTTTCCTTTGACACGCCGCCAGTAATCGATACCGGTGCGATGTGCCTCGCCGCGCTCGAGCCGCCTCCGGAAATGGATTTCCCGCGCCGTGTGCCGTAGTTCCTGGACTGATTCGCGCAAGAGACGAAATATCGAGACCCGGATGCCGACTTGGGGACCGAGTTGCGTACCTTCGTCTTTACCGCGCTTGCTTTTGGCCCTGTCCTGGTGCTGTGGTTGATCAGCCATCTCGTGCCGCGGCTTCCGTCAGAGCCGCCCTTGCGGATTCGCGGCAGCGGCAAGTACGCGTGCGCGGTGGTGGGCACGGCACGCTATCGCTCCGCTCTGCACAAGGTGTACAGGAATGCCCCGCATGATGGAGACGCCGTCGAAGTCGATGCGACGCTCGTCCCGCGCGGCGAGGATATCGTGGTGGTTTGTGTGAGCGGCGCGGCCATCGGCCTTCTGCCCAAAGATCTGTCCCAGGAATACCACGCACTCCTGTCGGAAAGCGGCTATCCCAAGCTCCAGTCGCTGTGCAAAGCGCGAATCACCTTGCGACTGCACCAGGGCATCGACGGGCATGCGGATTTCATGGTTCGCCTCGATATGCCCGCGCGGAGCGGCGCGTTGCAGATCGAGGAATGTGCCAAGACCCTCGCTGTCGGCGTGTAGCCGGCGACCACATCCTTCAGTTGCGTAGACGTCACAGGAACGACGAATCCCCGGTCTCTCCCATCGCCGGCTGATCCTAAGCCGGAAAGCGAGCCGTAACCACCGGCTGGCAGTCCCCTGCGCTGACTGATACAGTCGAAGCGCGTGCCAAGGGCTGTCCTGGTTCCGTTTACTGGCCGACCCGCGCGGCGCCGCCTTGAGGCGCCAACAACACTATCGAAGGAAAGAGATGAAACTTCTCGTACTCCCGGGCGACGGGATCGGCCCGGAAATCACCGAAGCCACACTCACCGCTCTCGATCGCGCCAACGCCCTGTACAAGCTCGGGCTGGAATGGCAGATCGAGCAGATCGGTCTCGAGCCGCTCAAGAACGAGGGCACGACGCTGCCGGAACGGGTCATGGAAGCGGCGCGCAAGGCGCCCGGCATCATATTGGGCCCCGTCTCGCATCTCGACTATCCTCCACGCGAGCAGGGTGGCATCAATCCCTCGGGTGAACTGCGCGTGAAGCTCGATCTCTTCGCCAACATCCGCCCGGCGAAGTCGCGCATGGGCGTGGGCCTGACCGGCAAGCCGGTGGACCTCGTGATCTTCAGGGAGTGCACCGAAGGCTTCTACGCCGATCGCAACATGTTTCTCGGCCGCGGCGAGTTCATGCCCACGCCGGACATCGCGCTCGCGGTGAGAAAAGTGACCGCGCGCCAGTGCGAGCGCATCTCCCGCGTCGCGTTCGAATGGGCCCGCAAGCGCCGCAAGAAGGTCACCGCAGTCCACAAGGCGAACGTCCTGCACATTTCCGACGGGCTGTTCCTGCGGGAGGTGAGAAAGGTCGCCAAGGACTACCCCGACGTGCAGCTCGACGAGAAGATCATCGATGCGATGGCGGCGCTGCTCGTGCGCAACCCGACGCAGTTCGATTGCATCGTGACCGGCAACATGTTCGGCGACATCCTGTCCGACGAGGCGTCCGAGATCTCGGGCAGTCTCGGCCTCGCCGGATCGATCATGGCCGGCGACGAGGCCTGCTGCGCGCAGGCCCAGCACGGCTCGGCGCCCGACATCCAGGGACAGGACAAGGCCAACCCGACTTCCCTGCTGCTGTCGGCGGCCATGCTTTTCGAATGGCTTGCCGAGCGTCACAAGCGGCTGGAATTCGGCCAGGCCGCGAAGAGCATCGAAGCGGCCATCGACACCGCCCTGCAGAAACCGGAAACGCGCACTCAGGATTTGGGCGGAAAGCTCGGCACGCAGGCGTTCGGCAAGCACATCGCGAGCCTTCTCAACTAGAGGCTCCTGGAACCGCCTCTACAGATGCGCCTTTACCGTCAGCTGCTCAATCCATGCCGCTAATCGACGACGATTGGTGCCCATATCCCAATAGCCAACACGCGACGCCGAATAAATCGCCAATGTTGACGTGGATGGCGTGACTGGAATGAATAACGCCCACACGTCATCCCTGAATCGCATCAGCCGGGTGGTCGCGATGACGTGAATGGCATTGGCTGATTCTTCGGCCACTTCAACTCCATCGAACCGAAGCACAATGGCCTTGAACATCCGATGCAAGGCAGGCACCGACAGCGGGAACACGGGTGCAACAACATCCGGCTTGATCCGGAAATCGGCTGGCGCTACGAGCCAGTTATTCGGCGTTCCAGACCGTTTTAGAGTATCGAAGAAAGCGTCGAGCTGCGCCGCTCGCGTCGTCATGGACCAAAGCTGCGGTACATTGAAGCAGCGTCCCGAAGCGGGTTATTTGCCGGACGCCGACTTACGCAGCCGCAACCGGCCGATCATTCGGCCTTGATTCCGGCGCGCTTGATCACGTCGAGCCACTTGTTCTGCTCGGCGACCATGAGCTTGCCGAATTCCGCCGTGCTCATCTTGACTACAACGCCACCCTGCTCTTCCAGCTTCTTCTGAAAGGCGGCGGTCGAGATGATCTCGTTGGTTTCGGCGTGGAAGCGCGCGATGATGTCCGAAGGCGTCTTCGGCGGCGCGAAGATGCCCCACCAGATCCGCGACTCGTAGCCCGGCACTGTCTCGGCGATGGTCGGGACGTTCGGGTACTTGGGATGGCGCTTCGGACTGCCGATCGCGAGGAGCTTCACGCGGCCGCTCTGTATGTGGGGCGCGACCGTCACGAGCGAAGAGATCTGCATCTGGCTGTGGCCGGCGATGAGGTCCTGGATGGCGGGCCCGCCACCCTTGAACGGCACGTGAACGAGCTTCACCCCCGTCATGAGACTGAAGAGCTCGGTGTTCATGTGCGGGAACCCGCCGATGCCCGATGAGGCGTAGAGGATCTCTCCCGGTCGCTTCTTGGCGAGATCGATCACGTCCTTCACCGATTTCACCGGAAACGAAGGATGGACGACGAAAGCGCTGTCGCCGAATCCGATCATCGCGACGGGCGCGAACGAGTTGACGAGGTCCACCGGCACCTTCGGCTTGTCGATGAGGAAACCGTAGGCGGTGGAGGTCATCATGAAAGTGTAGCCGTCCGGCGGCGCTGCAGTCGCGAGTTGCAGCCCGACGATGCTCCCGGCGCCGGCGCGGTTGTCGATCAGCACCTGCTGCTTCAGCCGGTTCGTCAGCTCGGCGGCGAGTATCCGCCCGACGATGTCGGTGCTGCCGCCCGGCGGCCACGGAATGATGATACGCACCGCCTTCTCCGGCCACGCGGCAGAAACGGCGGTCGATAGCAGGAGAAGCAGGACGGCGGCGAGCTTTCTCAAGACCATGCGCACCTCTCGATGAAGTAAGAACGGAACACATCCGGCAAAGGCCGCGTCACTGTAGCGCGCGCCGGTTCAGGGATCAATCGGCGAATGTCACCGGCATCGTGCCGGATCAGCCAGCTTAGTCCACCTTCACGCCGGTTGCCTGCACGACCTTCCCCCACTTCTCGATCTCGCTCTCGATCTTCGCCGCCGCCTCTTGCGGGGTGCCCGGAACCGGCATCGCGCCGTGGGCCAGCATGCGTTCGCGCACGGCCGGGGTCGCGAGGGCGCGGCCGATCTCGGCATTCAGTCGCTCGATCACCGCCGCAGGCGTGCGGGCGGGCGCGAGCACGCCCCACCATGAGCTTGCTTCGAACGCCGGATAGCCGGCTTCGGCGAACGTCGGCACGCCGGGCAGCGCGTCGGTGCGTTTTTCACTGCCCACCGCGATCGCCCGCAGCTTGCCGGCGTCGATGTGCGCCTTCAGCGACGACACGTTGTCGGCGACCATCGGCACGAAACCCGCCATGGTGTCGATGATCGCCGGTCCCGCGCCTTTGTATGGAACGTGATTGAGCTCGACTTTCGCCATCAGCTTGAAGAGCTCCACGGTGAAATGCGAGGCGGTGCCGATGCCCGGACTGGCGAAATCGAGCTTGTTCGGATTCGCCTTCGCGAGCGCCACCAGTTCCTTCACGTTACGCGCGGGAAACGAGGGATGCACCGCGAGCACGCTCGGAACCACCGCGAACAGTGTCACGGGCGCGAGGTCCTTGCGCAGGTCGTACTGCAGCTTGCGGTAGAGCGAGTGATTGATGCCCATCGTGCTCACGGAATTGAGCAACACGCTGTAGCCGTCGGGCGGGGACTGCGCGGTCAACGTCGCGGCGAGCGTCGTGCCGGCACCGGGACGGAAATCGACGATGATCTGCTGCTTCAGCAATTCACCCAGGCGCGGCGAGACCGTGCGCGAAAGAAGCTCGCCGGTGCCGCCCGGCGCGAACGCGACGATCCAGCGGATCGGCTTGGTGGGATAAGCCTGTGCCGCACAGGTGGCGGCCGCAAGCAGGCCGACGAGCATCGCTGACGCTGCCGCACATGCCTGACCGGCGACGGCGAACCTACCGGCAACATCGCGTGTCATTTCGCGTTCAACCTTCATCCTCTCCTCCCCCATCGGTCACTGTATTTTGATGCCGGCGTCCTTGATCACCTTGGTCCACTTGGTGATCTCGCTTCTCACGTAGGCGCCGAACTCCTCCGGCGTGGTCGGCACCGGCTCGGCTCCCAATGCGAGCAGTGTGCCGCGCGCTTCATCTGTCTTCAGCGCAGCGACCGCGTCCCGGTTGATCCTGGAGATGATCGCCTTGGGCGTTTTCGCCGGCGCGAAGAGCCCGAACCAGACGTTCGAGTCGAGATCCGGAAAGCCCTGCTCGGCAGAAGTCGGCACGTCCGGCAATCCGGAAAAGCGCTTCTTCTGCAGCACCGCGAGCGGCCGCACGCGCCCCGCCTTGATTTGCGGCATGGCGGTCGAGGTCGCGAGAAACGAAACCAGCGTCTCGCCGCCTGCCACCGATTGCACCGCAAAGCCCGCGCCCTTGTACGGCACGTGCACGATGTTGGCGCCCGTCACCTGCTTGAAGAGCTCCCCCGTCAGATTGCCGCTCGTGCCGCCACCGGGCGTCGAATAGTTGACGCCGTCCGGCTTCGCCTTGCAGAACGCCAGCAGCTCCTTCAGGTTTTTCGACGGCACCGAGATGTGCACCACCAGCACGTTGGCCGAAGCCACGAGGTTCGTGATCGGCTCGAAGTCCCTCATCGGATCGTAGGCGAGATTCTTGTGGAGGCTCGGCGCGCTGACATGCGTACCGATGTGCCCGATGAGCAGCGTCTGGCCGTCGGGTGGCGCGCGCGAGGCGATCTCGGCGCTGATGATTCCTCCCGCAGCCGCGCGGTTGTCGACGACCACCTGCCGCTGCCAGGTATCGGTCAGCTTCTGTGCGATGAAACGCGCGCTCAGGTCCGACGTGCTGCCCGGAGAACCCGTGATGATGCGCACTGGACGAACCGGATAATTCTTCACGGGATCGGCGGTCTGCGCCAATGCCGCAATCGGTGCCAACAATGTCGCGCTCACCATCCACACGCGAGCCTTCATGTTGATGTCTCCCTCAATTCGAAGTTGTATCGTTGAATCACCTTTCCGACCGCTGCGACCACGCTGGATGCACGCGAGCAACATGCAGTTCCCGCACCCCCAGCCGACCGCGGACGAGAGCTATGATCGATTCTGGTGTATGAGTTGAGGCGGCGGCGTACCTCTGCTGAAATGCGGTTGTCAAGATCGTAGATCAGCGAACAAAGGAGATACGCCACCATGAAAGAGCATAGCGTTG
>Ga0073934_10005720_pt1 | contig 18819 bp, 16 predicted proteins | sample LarsenN4metaG_FD_76834 | JGI IMG/M metagenome (GOLD analysis project Ga0073934, IMG submission 76834) | Hot spring sediment bacterial and archeal communities from British Columbia, Canada, to study Microbial Dark Matter (Phase II) - Larsen... ... | reverse complement strand
GAGGCTTGCCTGGTTGAAGAACTGGGCCGTGAGCGGTGCCGCGGCCGTGAATGCCGCGGCCGAGACCAGCACGACGCTTGCGCCAGCCCAGGCGGCTCGGCGAATCCAGACCCGCACGGGATAGGGCAGGGGCGGGTCGAGCGTGCCGATGGGGCGCAGGATCGCCGCACCCACGGGTGCCAGCGCGATGAGAGACCCGGCAGTGGCGAACGACAACAGGAAACCGGGGTCGAACAGCTGACCCGGCTCAGCCATGAGGAGGCCCAGGGCAGCCAATGCCAAGGCGCTCGGGAGGTCGGGCTCGCGGTCGAGCATGCGTCCGATCAGCAGGACGGAGGCCATCGCGTCCGCGCGGAGGATGGGCGGCTTGGCACCGGCCACGAGCGTGTAGGCGGCCAGCACGGCCAGCACCACCAGGGCTTGGACTCGCCCCCGGATGCGCAGGAGGGAGCAGGCCCACGCGACTGCTATGGCCACTATCCCCACGTTCATCCCCGAGGCGGCCAGGAGGTGGGTCGTTCCGCTGGCCAGGAACGCGTCCTGAGTGCCGTCTGACAGCCCCGTGCGCCCGCCCAGCAGGATGCCCGCAACGAGCGCGGCCTCCTCGGGAGGAAGGCGGCGCGCCAGGGACTCCCTGCATCGGCGACGCACGGACGCGGCCAGCCGGGCGAGGAGGTCCGACCCTTCCGCAGCCGTGCGCGCCACGCGCCACGAGGCTCCGTGGTCGGCGTCCATTTGGGCCCGCACACCGCGCCGGGTTAGCCACGCCGCGTAGTCAAACTCGCCGGGATTCGCGGGAGACATGGGCCGCTCGATCCGCCCGCGGATCCAGACCAGGTCGCCATACTCGGGCAGGGGCCGGCCGCGCGCCAGGACCAGGCGGGCGAGCAGCCTCCCGGTGGCTTCCTGGTACGCCTCGCCGCGCGCCACCTGGCGCACGGCGAGCTCCAGCACGGCGCGGTCCCCGCGGATCTCCGGATCTGTGGCGGCGCTGCCCAGCACCTCGGCGTAGGCTCCCGCGTGGCGCGACACATCTGCGAGACCGGTCCGCGAGGCGATGGCCTGCCTGCACGCGCCGCAGAGTGCGAATCCCAGGGCGGCCAGGGCCAGGGCGGGCGAGCGGGCCCGAGCCCAGATCCAGACGCATATGGCCGCCAGCAGAAGGGCTGGCGCAATCGCCGCGCTGGGGTTGTTGCCCTGGGCGAGCAGGATCCCGGCCGCGAAGGCTCCGGCCACGGCCACGAGCGGACGCCCCGCAAGGGCATCCGTGGTGGGTTGCTTCCGCTGGCCGCGGGAGGTGTCCGCTTGGACGGCGACCGGGCTGGCCATCTCTTCGCGCCCGAGTGCGCCGGCTACCGGGCGAGCCAGGCGAGGATGGCGGTGGCGTCCAGGGTGCCCGTCTCCGCCCGCGTCGGGGCCCGCACCTTCTCCCGCCGGGCGGCGATGTCGCTGTGCTGGAACCGGTCCGCCGTGTTCATCAGGCAGAGGGGATCGGGTCCGGCCAGGAGGGCCGCCACGGTGATCCCGCCAGCGCGCCGCAGGCCCGGCGCAAAGAGCCCCGGAATGTAGGCATCATCGGACTGGTTGTCCAAGCCCGCCGTGTCGACCAGCGTATGGCCCTTGCCCCACTCCACGGCACGGGCGAAGAGCGACCACAGCCCCGCCTGGCCGAATCCGAGCACGTCCACGCGCCGGGCACCGCGGCGCCTGAGCGCGGCGATGGCATTCACCAGGGTCTGCACGCGGTCGCCCAAGGGCGACCGGTTGTAGCAGGTGTAGAAGTCGGCCCAGAGAGCCTCGGCAGTCGTGTCGATCCTCAGGAGGTCCACGCGGGAGACGGCGTATCCCGCCCGCTCCAACCCTTCCACCAGGCCGGCAGGGGGCTGGTCGCCCTGGGCCGTGGCGACCACGGCGGCCAGGCTTGCGCCCTGGGCGTTCGCGGAAGCCTCCGCTTGGGGCGGCTCGATGCCCAGAGCCAGTTTCAGCAGGGGCGTGGACTGGCTCCGCACGCGGCCCAGGGCGCGCCGGTCTTCCGGCTGGATGGAGTCGATCTGCTTCTGAAACACGCGGATCCAGGCCTGTATGAGGTCGGGCTCCTTGAGCGCCCCTGGCGGCATGGGAGCCGAATCCGTCCATACACGCATCTGCCTTGCATCCAGCGTGAACGGGCGCTCGCGGTACCGCTCGGCACGGGCATCTCCCAGGAGATGCCTGGCGAACCAGGCGTACATGGCCTCGCGGCTCTCGATGTTGTAGTTGTGCTGGTAGTTGAACCGCCGCACGGCGGTGGCGTCCCGGGCGGCGTACAGCTCATAGACGCGCCATATGGCTGGCCATTCGCTGGTGGGGTTCTCCCTGGTCCAGTCGCCGGTGGCCGCGATGAGCAGCAAGGGGCGGGGCGCGGCGAGGGCGGCGATTTCGGCGTTGTCGGTGCCCAGGCGCAGTCCCGGGCCGTTCTCGCAGAGGCAGCCTCCCTGCATTGTGGCGCTGACCATGTTGACGGGAACTGCGGCCCGGATCCGCGGATCCACGGCGGTGAGGAGGAAGGTCTGGGTGCCGCCGCCGGACGCGCCGGTGACCCCGATTCGGCGGGCGTCCACATCGGGCCGGCTGACCAGGTAGTCCACCACGCGGATGCTGTTCCAGAGCTGCAGTCCCATGAGGCTCACGTTCCAGAGCCAGGGCCTCAGGCCGCCTGCGTACCGATGGTCCACCTGGGTGGTGTCGTTGTAGCCCACCATGTCGTAGGCGAAGACCACATAGCCCTGCCTGGCCAGGTTCACTCCGATAGCCACCAGGTTGGCCCGGCCCTGGCCCATGGGTCCCGGCGGTTCCGGTGCCCGGGGCACGTCGGGCTCCATCTCCAGCCGGCCGTGCTGCCAGTGCCCGTGGGGGTTCACGATGGCGGGCAGGCGGCCCTGGGCGCCTCTGGGCCGGTACAGGTTGCCCGCCAGGAAGAACCCGGGAAACGTCTCCAGCGCCACGTTTTCGACGATGAAGTCCGGCCCTTCGATCCTTCCAGTGACCCTGGGGTTCATGGGAGTCTTCGGCGGCATGGGTTGCAGGCCGGCACTGAAGAGGATCTGCCGGCGAAGAGCGGCTGCCCGCTTCTCCCAGGCGTCCAGGTCCTGCGGCGGCAGGAAGAGGTGGTAGGTGTTCAGGTCGCGGGGCTTCCCCTGGGCGGGCCCAGCGGTGGATGGCGATGCCATGAGCGTGAGGAGCAGAATGAGGCCGGCGGCGCGGGCCATGTGGCAGGTCCTCCTTGGGGCGCGTCTGTCATGCGCGGGCTCGGGCGGCCCCGCGGGCCGGGCCGTCAGCGGTTGCCGCCGTACAGTCCTCCGGGCCGGGGCGCGGGCAAGAGGGCGGCTCCGGCAGGGGGCGCGTAGCGGAACGCCGTCGCCGCAATCGGGACGTTCCAGCGTTCCCCGCGCACGGACAGGAGGAGCACTTCCCCGCCCGGCAGCCGTGCCTCAGCAGCCAGCAGGGCGAGGCTTCGGCGGTCCAGCCACAGCGACACCCGGCCGCCCTTGGCGCCTGCCCCCTCCAGCAGCCACGCGGGCGTCCCGCCAGCGTCCTGGTGGACGGCCGCGCGGGCCTTGAGCCGAGGGGCGAAGCGGCGCACACGGTCGAACAGGGGCTTTATCAGGTCGGAGAGGCGCTCCGTGCGCCTGCGCTCGCGCCGATAGCTGGTTGCGTCCAGCGCCTGTGTCCACACGAGGTGGCCGTCATCCACCCGGAGGAACCCGCCTGCACCCGCTCGGAGCTCCACGCGGCTCTGGAGCAGCCGCCCTGCGCCGTCTCCCTTGGCGAGCGTGCGCACAACGGTTTCGCTGACTCCGCTGGCCCGGATCAGGCGCACGCGAATCTCGCCCGCGTAGGAGCGCGCCCTGTCATAGCGGGCGAACATCCCCTGGATCAGGGTGTTCGCCGAAGGCCCTGGGGGAACCTCCCTGGCCTGCAGAGCGGGCAACGCCAACAGGACGAACAGAGGCAGAGACATGGCGGTCACGTCGCGGCGCACAAGAAGCGGGCGAGCCCGGCCGGTGGCAGGTCCGGCTCGAGCAGGCGCGTGGGCGCGCCCAGGCTTTCCAGGACGGCCTCTGCGGCGAGCAGGCCGCTGCGCACCGCTCCCTCCATGGTGGCTGGCCAGCCCGTGGCGGTCCAGTCGCCTGCCAGGAAGAGGTTGGGGATAGGCGTGCGCTGGGCCGGCCGCCACTTCTCGGCACCCGGAACCGGGGAGAACGTGGCCTTGCGCTCCTTCACGACCCGTGCCTTCAGGAGCCGCGCCTGGCGCGCAGCCGGTATTGCCTGGCGGACCTCCGCCTCCGCGATCCGGATGATCTCCTCGCGCGGCAAATCCACGAGCCGCCGCGACGAGCTCACAACCAGCCCCAGGCACGTGGCCTCCGCGTCGGGCTCCACGCCGAAGTCCTTCCGGAATATCCATTGCATCTCCCGGTCGAAGAGGGCCACGGCTTCGTCCACTGGCAGGTGCCCCTGGAACCAGAGGTGCACGCCCGTAATGGGCGAGTGCTCCAGCCTGCGCAGATCGCGAAAGCAGGCGTGCGCTTCGACCACCTCCGCGGGCAACAGCTTGAGGAACAGGTCGAAGGGCACGGCGCTCACATAGGTCCCAGCCTGGAGGCGCGTTCCGTCGGCCAGCCTCACGCCGCTCACACTCCCATGGTCCATGCAGACACGGTCCACATGGTCTCGGAACCGGACGTGAGCACCCCGGGCCTCCAAGTATTGGACGGCGGGCTCGGTATAGAGGCTGCCCAGGCTCACGGTGGGAAGGCCCATATGGAACGCCCGAGGATGCACGAGGAAGCCGTCGCGGAAGATCTTGAATCCGTGGAGGCAGGAGATGCGCTCCAGCTCCTCGTTGCAGGCGCTCACGAGAATGGTGCGCCAGAACCTCTCCAGGGCTCTGGGCGTCTGCCTCTGGCCGGCCAGCCAGTCCGCCATGGACAGCGCGTCCAGCTCCTGCGTGGGACGGGCGAGCAGGATAGCCAGGAGGGCCCTGGCGATGCAGAGCTTGTCCGCCAGACGCAGGCCGCGGAAGCCGACGAAGGAGGGCAGGGTGTGGAACGGCGCCGGGAGGGGGCTTCCCCGCAGAACCGACACGAGGCCCTGGGGGTCCAGGAATCGGAGGGTGTCGTGGTACCGGATGTTGTCCGCAGCGCCGATGCGGCGCAGGAATGCGTCCAGGCACGTGCAGCACCGCAGGGTCACGTGCTGGCAGTTGTCCACGCGTTCGCCGGTCTCGGGGTCGATGAAGGAGCCCGCGCGGCCGCCCAGGAGCGGGCGCTTCTCGATGAGGGTCACCCGGAGGCCCTGGTCGGCCAGGGCGGTGGCTGCCGCGAGGCCCGCCAGACCCCCGCCAATGATGAGCACGCTGGAAGCGTCCGCGCGGCTCATACGCCGCCCGCCCGGGCCAGTGCCGGAACGTGACTGCCGAGCCATACGCGCGCCACGATTCCGGCCTTGCGCGCCACGGACAGTTGCGCCCGGCTGGCAAAGACATCGTAGCCCTGGGCCTCGATGCGGTCCAGCACGCCGCGGTAGATCCGATACATCACCGTGAAGGTGGACCGGCCATCCGGGCTCAGATGCGGGAGCAGCGCTGCGCCCCGCCGATAGAACTCGCGGGCGCGGTCCACCTGGAACTTCATGAGCGCCCGAAACCGGTCGTCCACCACACCCGCGAGCAGGTCTGCCTCCGAGCAGCCGAAGCGGCGCAGGTCTTCGCGAGGCAGGTAGACCCGCCCACGCTCGCCGTCTTCCTTGAGGTCGCGGAGAATGTTGGTGAGCTGGAAGGCAATGCCGCAGTCCTCCGCCGGTGCGAGGGCGGCCTCGCCCCCGGTGAACCCCCAGACGTGGATGCAGACGATCCCCACGACGCTGGCCACGTGGTAGCAGTAACGCCGGAGCTCCTCGAACGTCTCGTATCGGCGTGGGACGAGGTCCATCTCCGCGCCGTCAATGAGGGCGTGGAAGAAACGGCCGGGGATTCCATAGCGGCGCACGGTGTCGTGGAATGCCGGGAGGATGCGGCTGTCGCCATAGCGCCCCTGGAGGGCGTCGTCCAGCGCCTGGCGCCAGCGGGCGAGACGGGCGTGCCGGTCGGTGTCGTTTTCGTCGTCGGTGATGTCGTCCGAGAAGCGCATGAACGCGTAGATTGCGCACATGGCGGCCTTCTTCTCGGGCGGAAGCACGGTGAAGGCGTAGTAGAAGTTGCGGGCCTGGCTGCGTGCCACTTCGCGGCACCAGGCGTAGGATTCGGCGAGTTCCGGGGTCATGACGGGGCGCGGATCAGCGGCTGACGATGCCGGCGGCGAGGCGCCGCACCAGGATCGCTGCCTGGCGCCGCTTGGGAATTGCCGGGCGGCGGCTGAGCACGTCGTAGCCCTGGGCCTCGATCCTGCGCAGCACCTCCAGCCCGCCGCGGGTGAACATCTCCACGTCAAGCCGGAGCCGCCTGTCCACGAGTGCGCAGAGCTTGAGGCCATCCTGGAACAGGGCCCGGGCGCGGCCGCACTCCATCTCCAGGAGCCCGGCGAATCCGGGCGTGAACCGCCTGGCCGCTATGTCCGCCTCCGTGACATTATACCGTGCCATGTCCTCCTGAGGCAGGTAGATGCGCCCGATGGCGTAGTCGCGAACAACGTCCTGCCAGAAGTTCGTCAGCTGGAGCGCTGTGCAGGTTGCGTCAGCCAGCTTCTGGCACTCGGCGTCGCGGCAGCCGCAGAGGTGGAGCACGAGGTGCCCGACGGGATTGGCCGAATAGCGGCAGTAGTTCAAGAGCTGCTCGTAGGTGGCATAGCGTGTGACCACCTGGTCCTGACGGAAGGCGCGCAGCAGGTCCGCATAGGGCTGCAGGGGGATTCCGAACCGCGCATTGGTCTCCTGAAGCGCGACAAAGACGGGGTGCCGCGGCTGGCCAGCAAAGCAGGCGTTCAGCTCGTCCTCCCACCAGTCGAGGAGGGCCAACGCCGTGCCGGGGTCGCCGCTTTCGTCGCCCAGGTCGTCAGCGATGCGGCAATAGGCGTAGACGTTGTAGAAGTGCTGGCGCAGGTCCCGGGGCACGAAGAGCGAACCCACCAGGAAGTTCTCGTAGTGAGACCGGGCCAGGCGGGCGCAATAGGCGCGTGCCTGCTCCGGGGAGCAGGGACCCGCATGCCAATAGGGAGTTTCGGGAATTGTGGCGGGCATCGCTCGCATGGCACAGAGGATGCGGTCTGTCCAGAGCCTGGCGGCCGGTGCTGGCGTGCCATTGAAGCCAGGCTGCTCAGACGCCATGCACCCCGGAGGGCTCCCACCAGAGATACAGCGCGTGCCCGTCCGGGTCGCGCACGACGGCCCGGCGGCGGCCGTCCTGGGAGCTGGAGAAGACGAGCTCTCCGCCGCGCGCCTCCAGGCTGCGCACCGCCCGGTCCAGGTCCACGCACTCCAGGCTCAGCGCCGGGCTGCGGAACGGGGCATCCTTCACCAGGCAGAGCTGCTGGCCGGACACCGCATCCCGGAGGACCGCCCATCCCGGGCCACGCTCGTGGACGACGAGGCCCAGCGCCTCCTCATAGAAGTCCAAGGACCGACTCAGGTCCGTCACGGGGACCGCCACCTCGGCCCAGGTGGCAAACGCTCCGGCATGCCTGATCATCACGGCATTCCTCCATCGCGGGAGAGCATTCGCAGGGAAGCTAGGCCTGCGGATCGATGGCCACCTTCACGGCGCAGTTGCCGTTCAGCAGGGATTGGAGCACACCTGGCAGCTCGGCCAGGGGGGCCTCCTGCTGGATCAGCGTGCGGGCGGGCACGAGCCCTTCGGCGATCAGCCGCAAGGCCTCGCGCACAGCGGCCGGGGTGTGGTGGAACGTGCCCACCAGCGTCAACTCGTCGTAGTGGAGGCGGGAGGTGTCCAGCCGGGCCACCGTCTCCTTGGGGCATCCGCCGAACAGGTTCACCGTGGCACCCTTGCGCCCCATGGCGATGGCCTGCTCCCACACTTCCGGAACGCCCACGCACTCGATCACCCGGTCCGGCCCGCGGCCGCCGTTGGCCATCCGCTTCACGGCACTCACCAGGTCGCCCGCTTCTGCCGCTCGCAGGAGCACCTGCGCGCCCATCTGGCGCGCCAGCTCCAGCCGCGCGGGCCGCCGGCCCACGCAGACGACCCTGGCGCCCGCCAGGCTGGCGAGCCGCACGAACATGAGCCCAATCTGTCCCGCGCCCAGCACGACCACCGTCTCACCGGGCTGGACTCCGGTGTCCTGCATTCCGCGCACCACGCAGGCCAGGGGCTCCACGAGCGCCGCTTCCTCATACGAGAGATGGTCTGGAATCGGCAGCAGGTTGACGCGAACAAGGCGCTGGGGGACGGTGATATACTCCGCGTAGGCGCCATTGAGAAAGAGCAGGTCCTCGCAGAGCTCCGGCCGCATGCGCAGGCAGTAGAAGCACTCGCCGCAGGCGGCCGAATTGGCGGCCACAACACGCTGGCCCGGGCGCCACCCAGACACGCCTTCTCCCACGGATTCGATTTCCCCGGCGAACTCGTGGCCGAACACCGAGGGCGGGACAATCATCCGGGCGTGGTATCCGCGGCGGTAGACCTTCACGTCTGTGCCGCACGTGAGCGCAGCGCGGATGCGGATCCGCACCTCGCCCGGGCCCACTTGCGGGGTGGGCACTGCATGCACCTTCACGTCCTCGCGGCCGTAAAGGACCGCGGCGGTCATCTCATCGCCTGCGCTCACGGAATCACCATCACCTTCAGAGAGTCGTCCGTAGGGGAGGAGGCGAGCCGGATCGCCTCCTGGATCTGCTCCAGTGAGAATCGATGCGTGATGAGGCCGCGCACGTCGATCTCCCGGCGGAAGAGGATGCGGGCACACTCCTCCTGCGACTCCACATCGGCGCTGTAGCTGCCGATCAGGTCCTTCTCCAGCATGCACACCGCGCCGGCATCCACCTCCACAGGGTCCTGCAGGCGCGTGTGGGCGAACAGCAGCACGCGGCCGCCCGGGCGCACCGCCTGCATCGCATCCGTCACGGCGCGGGAGTCTGGAGCGGCGACGATGGCCCCATCGGCGCCGCGGCCCTCCGTGCGATCCCGCAACGCCTGCGCGAGGGATTGCTCTGCCCCGGCGAGCAGGGTTTCCGCGCCGCGCTCCTCCGCCCGTCGCAGGCGGCTGGGCATCCGATCGCACGCCACGACGCGGACGCCGAAGCGCACCAGCAGCATCGTGAAGAGCAGGCCGATCTGGCCCTGGCCGAGCACGAGCACGGTGTCGCCTTCGGCGGTCCCCAGTCTCCGCACCGCCTTCAGACAGGTGTTCAGCGGCTCGAGAAAGGCCGCCTCTTCAAACGAGATGTGCTCGGGAATGCGGACCAGGCCCCGCGCCACGGCCCAGTCCATTATTCGCACATACTCGGCAAAGCCGCCGCCGGCCGGCTCAAATCCGGCCGTGGTCGCGGTGCGCTTGTATAAGGGGCAGTGGGCATAGAGTCGCCTGGCGCAGTAGAAGCACGCGCCGCAGGGGACGTGGTGGTGCGCGACCACGCGGTCGCCAGCCTTCCATCCCTGGACATCCGGGCCCACCCGCACCAGCGTGCCCGCCATCTCGTGCCCAAACACCCGCGGGGGCGGCACGAGCCCGTGCGCTACCTTCTTCAGGTCGGTTCCGCAGACCCCGCAGGCCGCCACGCGCATGAGCGCTTCGCCGGGACCGATGGAGGGGACGGGGATGCGCTCCGGCCGCACGTCGTTCACACCGCGGTACACCGCCGCGCGCATCAGTCGGTCCATAGGCAGGAGTGGTCGGCCGAGCACCTTCGCGGCCGGATGCCGCCCGCCATTATATTCCCGGGCCCCGCCAAAGTCAACGCACGGACGGGTGCCCGGCCGGGTCCAGACGCCGGGCGTCCGAGGATGCACCCCGGCGCGTCCGAGGCCCGCCCGACCGGGATGGAAGCTCCCCGCGAACGGCCTGGCTGGTGAGGAACCGGCGCACGACTACGCCGGTGCGACCCCAGATGGCGCGCTGGCCCACTCGTCCCGAGACCGTCTCGGCGGTCATCCCGTTGCCCATGTAGATGGCGCAGTGGCCCGGATACACGAGCACATCACCGAATCGCAGGTCATCCTTCACAATCGAACCCAGCGGGAACGTGCGCAGCTGGGCGGAGCCGTGGGGCAGCTCGATCCCCAGCGCCCGGTACACAGCCATGATGAATCCAGAGCAGTCGGCCCCCTCCTTGGTGGCCCCTCCCCACTTGTAGGGAACCCCCATCCACCCGGCGACCTCAGCCGCCAGTTGCTGGTCCAGGGGTGTCTCCGGCGCGTCTCCGGGTCCGCCCAAGCGCACCCGCACGAACCCGCTGTGGCCCTCGGCCAGGTCGCCAGCAGGCAGTCTTCGGAGTCCCGCGGTGGTTGCAATCATCACTCCAGACCCCTGCGCGGCCAGATCCTGCGCGCGCATGCCGGGGACATTCCAGGGAAGGTACGCCTCGGCAGGGGCGTTGCTGCGCAGTCGGAGCACCGATCCGCCGCACAGGCACCAGACGTCGCCTCCTGCCACGACCGCCGCGGAAGGGAGTTGCGCGCGGCTGTCTCCGGGCGGCAGGAGAACGCGTTCGGTCCGCAGGGGCTCGCATGTGAGATCGGCCACCACAAGCGCTTCGGCACAGGCGACTATCAAGCGGCCAAGCCCATCGGAGAAGGCCGCAGCCTGGCCGGCCGGTATGGCGATCCGCAGCGCCTCGGCCTCCTGCCACTCTCCGTGCCTGCGCCACGCCACCGTGACCTGCACATCCGCGCCGGCGCCCGGCAAACGGCCGACCGCCGCCACGAGAGCCTGATTCTCCGACCAAACCAGGTGAACGCCCAGTTCGCGTGGCGCCAGCCGAATCGCATCGGGAAGCGCTTCGTCAAGCGGCCGCACGGACCGGGACGCGGGGTCCACGTGCACCGATCCTGCTTGGGAGAGCACCGCGACGCCGCGCTGCCAGGGTTGCAGGCGAAGCCCGGATGGCGGGATGGACGTGCCCAGGGCATGCTCCTCGGTGAGTTCGGACTGCGGCATCCTGGAGAAGAGTCGCACTGCGCGTGGGCCATCCTCAACCGCCCACCAGGCCCGCCTGCCGTCCCATGCGAGGGCGCGCACAGGTCCGGCAGCCTCGGCGAGGGGAGTCGACGCACCGGATCCCGCGTCGTGCAGCAGGATCATGCCGCGAGGGTCTGCCGCAAGCACCCGCCTTTCCGAAACGGCGGCCACTCTGGCTGTGGCCTCGGGCGGCGTGCCGCGGCGTGCCTGGGTGTCGCGGGAAGGCGGGGAGGATGCCGCACGAGCGGGAGAAGGATCGATGCGCTCGGGGCGCTGGAGGGCTGCGCTGGTGCGGGACACTTGCGCTGTCGCCGGGCGGCGAGTGGTGACCAGTATCTCGTCCACCCGCAGCATCTCTCGGGGTGGCACGGCACGAGTGTCCACGATCGCCAGGGCTATCAGGTGTTCCCCGTCCTCCGCGCGCGTCGCGTCCCACCGAACGGTCGCGGGGACTGCCTGGCAGACGGCCAGAAGCCGCCCGTCGACCAGCACCGCCGGGCGTGCCCAGCCGGGACGGCGGCCGGGATCAGCCGAGATCGACAGCACCACGATGCCGGACTGCGGCGCTCCTGGAGCGGGGGGATTCTCGAAGCAAAGGCGCGTGGATTGGGCGGCGGAACGCGCCGCGAGCATCATGGCTGCTGCGCACGCGACGTGCCGAAGCCGCAGCATGCGACCTCCCTTGGCCTGCCCCAGGGGACAGACGGCCGATTATGGCATGAATCCGGGGCCCGGGGGAATCCCTCGGCAGCCCGATTCGCCCGTATGGCTGGCAGCCTCTTGAATCGCCGCACGTCGTTGTTGTATACTCCAACATCGGTTAGCACTCACGCGATCAGAGTGCTAACGCATCCGTCGATCCTGGCACCGCCGCCGGAGCGCGGCGCGGCGGGCCGTCAATTCCATAGGAGGCGAACAGATGGCGCTGAAACCCCTGGGAGACCGCATCATCGTGAAGGCTCTGGAAGCAGAGGAGAAGACCGCCGGCGGAATCGTGCTTCCCGACACTGCCAAGGAGAAGCCGCAGCAGGGCAAGGTCATCGCCGTCGGGCCGGGCAAGCTGCTGGACAACGGGAAGACCGTGCCGATGGAGGTGAAGCCGGACGACGTCGTCTACTTCGCGAAGTACGGCGGAACCGAGGTGAAGGTGGGGACGGAGGAGTATGTGATTCTCCGGCAGGACGACGTGCTGGCGATCGTGGAGAAGTGAGGGCAGACGGAGGAGGGCCGGCGGCGGGGGATCCGCCGTGCGCTGTATCCGGCAGCGCTCCGGGTGCCAGCCATCGCCGTCCCGATGTGGGGGACTTGCCCGGAGGCATCCAGGGTCCCGGATCTGCGGCCAGGAACACCGGCTGGGAATCAGCGGCCGGAGGCGGGCCGTCGCCATTCAAACATCGACGATCAACCATCAACTCAGGAGGGATAGATGGCTGCGAAGGAGCTGCGTTTTGACGAGGATGCGCGCCGCTCGCTGGAGCGGGGCGTGAACACGCTGGCGGAGGCGGTGAAGGTGACCCTGGGGCCCCGCGGCCGCTACGTGGTCTTGGAGAAGAAGTTCGGGAGCCCGTCGCTGGTGGATGACGGGGTGACGATTGCCAAGGAGATCGAGGTCGAGGACGCGTTCGAGAACATGGGTGCGCAGCTGGTGCGGGAGGTGGCCTCGAAGACGAACGATGTGGCGGGCGACGGGACGACCACGGCGACGGTTCTGGCGCAGTCCATCGTGCGCGAGGGGCTCAAGACCGTGGCTGCCGGGGCGAATCCCATCGCGGTGAAGCGGGGGATCGACCGGGCGGTGGAGGCCGCGGTGGAGCACATCAAGAGCATGGCCACTCCGGTGAACACCAAGGAAGAGATTCTGAAGGCAGCCACCAACTCGGCCAAGAATGCGGAGATCGGGCAGCTCATCGCGGAGGCGATGGACAAGGTCGGCAAGGACGGAGTGATCACGGTCGAGGAGAGCAAGGGCACCCAGACCACGCTCGAGCTGGTGGAGGGGATGCAGTTTGACAAGGGCTACATCTCCCCCTACTTCGTGACGGATCCGGAGCGAATGGAGGCGGTGCTGGACGAGCCCCTGATTCTGCTCTACGAGAAGAAGATCAGCGCGGTCGCGGACCTGATCCCGATACTGGAGAAGGTGGCCCGGATGGGCAAGCCGCTTCTGATCATCGCGGAGGACGTGGAGGGCGAGGCCCTGGCGACGCTGGTGGTGAACAAGATTCGGGGGACCATCAACAGCTGCGCGGTGAAGGCGCCGGGCTTTGGCGACCGCCGCAAGGCGATGATGGAGGACATCGCGATCCTGACGAACGGCAAGTTCATCACCGAGGACCTGGGGATCAAGCTTGAGAACCTGGACCTGGCCATGCTGGGCTCGGCCAAGCGGGTGACGGTGACGAAGGAAGAGACCACGATCGTGGAGGGCAAGGGCGAGGCGGCAGCAATTCAGGGCCGGATTGCCCAGATCAAGCGCCAGATCGAGGAGACCGACTCGGACTACGACCGGGAGAAGCTCCAGGAGCGGCTGGCGAAGCTGGCCGGCGGGGTGGCGGTGATCCAGGTGGGGGCTGCCACCGAGACGGAGCTGAAGGAGCGGAAGCACCGAATCGAGGACGCGCTTTCGGCGACGCGCGCCGCCGTGGAGGAGGGGATCGTTCTCGGCGGGGGTGTGGCGCTGCTGAAGTGCATCGCGGCGGTGGAGAAGGTGCAGGCCGACGGGGACGAGCAGATCGGCGTGAACATCGTGCGCCGGGCGCTGGAGGAGCCGGCCCGCTGCATCGCGGACAACGCGGGCGTGGAGGGCTCGGTGATCGTGGAGCGGCTGAAGGCGGCTTCCGGGAACGAGGGCTACAACGCCGTGACGAACAAGTTCGAGGACCTTGTGGCGGCGGGGATTGTGGATCCGGCCAAGGTCACTCGCTCGGCTCTGCAGAACGCGGCTTCGATCGGGTCGATGCTGCTGACGACGGAGTGCCTGGTGGCCGAGAAGAAGGAGAAGGAGAAGGAGTCCGCGGGGTCGCCTGGCGGCGGGATGTATTGATGACCCACCCCCCGTCCTCCTCCTGAAACGGGAGGGGGTGGTGGGAGGCGGAGGATCATTCGGGCCGGGGCATGTTGCCCCGGCCCGATTCTTGTTGGGGGGTCTCCTTCCGGGTTGATGCGGCTTGCGCGAGCAAGAGAGGGGGGACGGATGCAAGACTTTTTGCGGTTCGCCGCGATATCATTTGCGCGTCGGCGGGACGGGCCGCCGGCGCTCTCGGAAGGAGGGAGAGGCTGATGGAGGGGCGGGTGATGAGCACGCAGGCGAGGTGTGGAAGGACAGGGAAGCTCTGCTATTCCCGCGAGCTTGCCGACCAAGCGGTGCTGAGGCTGTCCAGGGGCGGAACAGCATTCAGGAGCTACAAGTGCCGCGTCTGCGGTGCCTTCCATGTTGCCCACAGGAGCACGCGCGGGAGGCGCGGCGCATGGCGGGTCTTCTGGATGTTGCAGTGAGGTGGCAGGAGAGCCCATGGGCCGGTACGCGCGGCCTTGTCTTATGGTGGAGCGCAGAGCTCCCTGCTTCGGCGGGCGTTTCTTGTGCGGTTGCATCGTCTTCGGGCCGGGGCCTGCTGCCCCGGCGCGGTTCTGGCTTGGGCAGAGGTGGAGGGGAGGACGGAGGGCATGGACGCGAGGCGCCGCGATTGGACGGGAGGGGTGGCGGGAGGCTGCTGGGATGCTGAATCCTAAGTCCCTGCGCGCTGGCGGGCGTTGAGGTCGTAGACGAAGGCGAGGACTTCGGCGACGGCGGCGTAGAGGCTGCCGGGGATCTCGCGGCCGATCTCCACCGTGCGGTACAGCGTGCGCGCAAGGGGCGGATTCTCCACGATGGGCACGCGGTTCTCCTCCGCGATCTGGCGGATTCGGGCGGCAAGGAGGTCCGCGCCCTTGGCCACCACCTGAGGCGCCCGCATGGAGGCCGCCTCATACTTGAGTGCCACGGCGTAGTGGGTGGGGTTGGCGACCACCACGTCGGCTGTTGGGACGGCGTCCATCATGCGGCGGCGGGCCATCTGGCGCTGGCGGGCACGGATGCGCGCCTTGAGCTGGGGGCTTCCCTCCGTCTGCCGCATCTCCTGCTTCACCTCCTCCTTGGTCATCCGGATGGACTTCTCGAAGCTCCAGCGCTGCCAGGCGTAGTCCAGGGCGCTGAGCACCAGAAGAAAGAGGCAGATGCGCATGGCCAGGGTGTAGAGGAGGCGGGCGCCGTGGTGCATGAGCTGTGAGAGGTCCAGCGCGCCCAGCCGCAGGATGTCAGGGTAGCCTGCGGAGAGGGTGGACCATCCGATCCAGGCGATGATGGCGAGTTTGCAGGCGGCCTTGGCGGCCTCCACGGCGGCGCGGCCGGAAAGCAGGCGCCTGGCTCCGGCCAGGGGGTTGATGCGGGTGAAGTCGGGCAAGAGGGCCTGTGTGGAGGCCAGCAGGCCGGTCTGGAGGATGCACGCCAGAACTCCCAGAGCCATGGCGCAGAGGACCAGGGGGCCCACTGTCTGGGCAATGACGAGGCCCGCCGCGGCGAGGTGGGCGGAAAGAGGCGAGTCCTGCGTGGTGAGGGAGAGCGAATCGCGCAGGTACTGCTGGAGGCGGTGGATGGAGGAGGCTCCCAGGGCATTCAGGCACAGGACCACTCCAGTGAGGGCGAGGAGGGAGGAGAGGTCGGCGCTGCGCGCGACCTGTCCGCGCCTGCGGAGCTCCTGGCGCTTGCGCGGGGTTGCGGCCTCGGTGCGGTCCTCGCCGGTCATGGGCTAGCGTGCAGCCTCCAGGACGGCCCTTGCGGCCGCTCCGAGTCCCGGAAGGAGCTGGTCCTGCAGAATGATGGCGAAGGCGGGGAGGGCCAGTCCCAGCGTGGTGAGGCCAGCCACGATCTTGATGGGGAGGCCCACGATGAAGACGTTCATCTGGGGCACGGTGCGGGCGACGATCCCGAAGGCCACGTCCACGATGAGGAGGATGGCGGCCACGGGAGCGGCGATCCTGAACGCCGCCACGAGGAGGCCGCCCGCGATGGAGATCATGGCGACTGCCAGGTCGCCCTGGAACTGCGCTCCGGCGGGAGAGACGAGGTTGTAGCTGCCGGCCAGGACCGCTGTCAGATGGAGGTGGCCTCCGAAGATGAGGAACAGGGTCATGCCGAGCTGGTGGAGGAGCTGCTCCACCACGGAGGACTGGTGGCCGGTGTAGGGATTGAGCACGTTGATGATGCTGAATCCCATCTGGGCATCCAGGAAATGCCCCGCGGTCTGGATGGCGGCGAAGATGAGCACGACGAGATAGCCCAGGGACAGCCCCACGAGTGTCTCCGCGCCGATCTGCGCGATGAGCGAGAGCAGGTCGCGCGGCGCGGGCCCTAGTTCGGGTGTGACAATGGGGAGCAGGACCAGGGAGATGAGCGCGGCAAGGCCTGCCTTCGCCTGGATCGGCACGCCGCGGCTCCCGAAGACCGGCGCGGCGACGAAGAGGGCCGTGACGCGGGCGAAGACGCAGAGGAAACCCCAGAACTCCTGAACTCCGATCTCCATGGGCGATGGCCTGGCAGGCCGGGTCGCCGCCGATCAGGGCGTGACGGGCGGCATGTGCGTGAAGGTGTTGACGGCGAAGTTCACGAGGGTGGAGAGCATCCATGGGCCGAAGATGACCAGGGCGAGCACCACGGCCAGGAGCTTGGGCACAAACGTGAGCGTGAACTCCTGGATCTGAGTGACCGCCTGGAAGATGGAAACGAGCACACCGGCCACGAGCCCGAAGAGTAGCACGGGCAGGGTGAGCTGGAGCGTCACCATCAGGAAGTGACGGGTGATGTCGAGCACTTCGCGTTCGGTCATGGGGCTACTTGAACCCCTTCGCCAGCGAGCCCAGCAGGAGCGTCCAGCCGTTTGCGAGCACGAACAGCAGGAGCTTCGCCGGGAGGGCGATCACGGTGGGCGGAAGCATCATCATGCCCATGCTCATGAGGGTGGACGCCACCACCATGTCGATCACGAGGAAGGGGAGAAAGACGTAGAAGCCGATGATGAAGGCCGTCTTGAGCTCGCTGGTGATGAAGGCAGGGATCACTACGGAGAGCGGAACCTCGTCGGGAGTGGCGGGCTCCTTGCCCAGCCGTGCCAGGTTGACGAAGAACTGCAGGTCCTTGGTGTAGGTCTGACGGATCATGAAGCTCCGGAGCGGGACGACGGCCCGGTCCACCGCCGTCTGGAAGGGGATCTTCTCGGCGAAATAGGGCTGGAGCGCCGTGTCGTGGATCTGCTCGAAGGTTGGGCGCATGACGAAGAAGGTGAGGAAGAGCGAGAGGCCGATGAGCACCTGGTTTGGCGGCACCTGGGGCAGGCCGAGGGCGCTCCGCAGGAGGGAGAGGACGATCACAATTCGGGTGAACGCGGTCGTCATGATGAGGATGGACGGCGCCAGCGTGAGCACCGTCAGGAGCAGGAGCACCTGCAGGGTGACGGCCACGTCCTTGGGGTTCTGGGCCTCACCCACCCCCACTGAGATCCGCGGCAGTCCCAGGGTGGGAGCGCCTTGTGCGGCGGCGGTGGCGACAGCCCCCACGGCCAGCATGATCCCGACCGAAGCAAGGAGCGCGCGGCTTCCGGTGAGGGCGTCGGCCATGCGGGCCGCCCGCGGAAGGAGGCGGCGGAGCAGGGATGCCCGGGCTGGCGGCAGGCAGACGGGCGCCGAGGCGCGGATGGGTCCTGCCCAGGAGAGGCCCACGGGTCGCGTCTCCATCACACGCTGTTCCGCGCGCCGCCAGGGGAGACGTCGCTGCTCGTGGCACGCCACCGTCGGAGGGCCTCGGCCTGGTGCTCGATGGTCTCGCGGGTGCGGCGGAGTGCGACGTCCACCGTGCCAATGACGGCGGTCACCGAGGGCTCGGCGGGCACGGGGTCCTGGCTGGCGCGGTTCAGCACAGCCTGGAAGTCGGCGGCTTCGTGCTCGGCGTCGGTCATGTCTCGGAGGAGCGTGAGGCCCCCGCCTCCGGCGCCCAGGAGCAGGAGGCGGCCCCGCACCTCCACCAGATGCAGGGCGGCGGTGCCGATAGGGACCGATTCGACCACCCGGATGGAGCTGCCGCCGGTGGCGCGCGCCTGAACGAGGGACAGGCCTCCGCGAAGGATGCCGCGCAAGCTCGGGAGGGTGCCGTTCCTCTGGTGGAAGGCTTTGAGCCCGCGGACCGCAAGAACGACCAGTCCCAGGACCGGGAGCAGGCAAAGGAGCATGCGCCAGGAATCGCCCATGGCTGCCGCGGGACTGGCCTGTGTGCCCAGCGGATCGGGCCGGGTGCCGGCGAACGCCCCGCCCGGGGTGCCCTTCGGCCGTTGAGCCGTGGGCTGCGGGGCGGCCGAGGTCGTGGGGCGCGGGGTGCGGGCCTGAGCAGGGGCGGCCGGCGCACCGAGGTCGGCGGTGCGGACCCAGGCGGCGCGGCCTGTGGCGCGCAGCACGCGGGTCCATGCGCCGGATGCAGCGGTGATGCGCACCCGCTCTCCGGGCTCGGTGGTCCCGAGCTGCGGATAGCGCTCGGAGGGGCCGCCGCGCACCACGGCGGCAACAGGCGTGACGGCATGGCGCAAGGTGGCGGACGCACTGGCCCGGCCCGGCTCGGCCTGGGGTTCGGCGGCGCGCGGGGCGCGGCGCGTTCGGCGGCGCGCGGGCGGTGCCGCGGGTTCGGCGGCCG
>Ga0073934_10005719_pt1 | contig 18826 bp, 18 predicted proteins | sample LarsenN4metaG_FD_76834 | JGI IMG/M metagenome (GOLD analysis project Ga0073934, IMG submission 76834) | Hot spring sediment bacterial and archeal communities from British Columbia, Canada, to study Microbial Dark Matter (Phase II) - Larsen... ... | reverse complement strand
TGGTCGAGATGCAGGACTTCGAGAAGGCCAAGGACAAGATCCTGATGGGCCCCGAGCGCAAGAGCATGGTCATGCCCGAGGAGGAGCGGCGCAACACCGCCTACCACGAGGCCGGCCACGCGCTGGTGGCCAAGTTGCTGCCCAAGACCGACCCGGTGCACAAGGTCACCATCATCCCGCGCGGGCGCGCGCTGGGCGTGACGATGCAGTTGCCAGAGGGCGATCGCTACAGCATGGACAAGGAGCGCATGCTCAGCACGATCAGCGTGCTCTTCGGCGGTCGCATCGCCGAGGAGGTGTTCATGAACCAGATGACCACCGGCGCCTCGAACGACTTCGAGCGGGCCACGCAGATCGCGCGCGACATGGTCACGCGCTACGGCATGAGCGACGTGCTCGGCCCGATGGTCTACGCCGAGAACGAAGGCGAGGTCTTCCTCGGCCGCTCGATCACCAAGCAAGTCAACGTGTCCGAGCAGACGATGCAGAAGGTCGATCTCGAGATCCGCAAGATCATCGACGACCGCTACGCCGTCGCGCGCAAGCTGATCGAGGAGAACCAGGACAAGATGCACGCCATGGCCAAGGCGCTGCTCGAGTGGGAGACCATCGACGGCGACCAGATCGACGACATCATGGCCGGCCGGCCGCCGCGCCCGCCGAAGGACTGGACGCCGTCGTCGGGCCAGCGCTCGGACGCGACGCCGCCGCAGTCGGCCGACAGCGCACCGGCCACCGCCTGACCCGCGCGTGAGCGCTGCGTCCGATCACGGGGCCTCGGGCCCCGTGTCTTCTTCCGCCGCCGCTTCGTCGGCTGCGCCGCCGGCGTGGCAGACCTCGCGCTATCGCATCGACCTGACGGTGCCGCGCGTGATGGGGATCGTCAACGTCACGCCGGACTCGTTCTCCGACGGCGGCGAGCACGCCGACGCGCGGTCGGCCATCGCGCATGCCGAGCGCCTGGTGCGCGAGGGCGCCGACCTTCTCGACATCGGCGGCGAGTCGAGCCGACCCGGCGCGGCGACGCTCACGCACGCCGAGGAGTGGCGCCGCGTCGAGCCGGTGCTGCGGGCGGCGCTCACGCTCGGCGTGCCGGTGTCGGTCGACACGTGCAAGCCCGAGACCATGCGCGCCGCGCTCGCGCTCGGCGTCGACATCGTCAACGACATTCGCGCGCTGCGGGCGCCCGGCGCGCTGGAGTGCGTCGCGGCGCATCCGGCGTGCGGCGTGTGCCTCATGCACATGCGCGGCGATCCGGCCACGATGCAGCAGCAGACCGACTACGCCGACGTGGTGGACGAAGTGACCGCGTTCCTGCGCGAGCGTGTCGACGCCTGCGCGGCCGCCGGCGTCGCGCGCGAGCGCATCGTGATCGACCCCGGCATCGGCTTCGGCAAGACGGTGGCACAGAACTTCGCGCTGCTCGCGCGCCAGGCCGAACTGCTCGGGCTCGGCCTGCCGCTGCTGGCGGGCTGGTCGCGCAAGTCGTCGCTGGGCGCGGTGACCGGCCGGCCGGTGGGCGAGCGGCTCGCGGCCAGTGTCGCGGCCGCGCTGGCCGCCGTCGAGCGCGGTGCCCGCATCGTGCGCGTGCACGATGTCGCGGCCACCGTCGACGCGCTGGCGGTCTGGCGCGCCGCCGCGGGTACGATACCGGCCGCTTCCCCGACGACCCCACGATGAGCAGAACCTACTTCGGTACCGACGGCATCCGCGGCACCGTCGGCATGCCGCCGATCACGCCCGACTTCATGCTGCGCCTCGGCCACGCGGTGGGCCACGTGCTCAAGGCGTCGAGCGCGCGGCCGACCGTGGTGATCGGCAAGGACACGCGCATCTCGGGCTACATGATCGAGTCGGCGCTCGAGGCCGGCTTCGCGTCGGCCGGTGTCGACACCCTGCTCACCGGGCCGCTGCCCACGCCGGGCGTCGCCTACCTGACGCGCGCGCTGCGGCTCGACCTGGGCGTGGTGATCAGCGCGTCGCACAACCCGTACGGCGACAACGGGGTCAAGTTCTTCTCGGCGCGCGGCGAGAAACTGCCCGACGAGTGGGAGATCGCCGTCGAGGCGGCGCTCGCCGAGTCGCCGCGCTGGGTCGATTCCGCCCGGCTCGGCAAGGCGCGCCGCATCGACGACGCGGCCGGGCGCTACACCGAGTTCTGCAAGAGCACGGTGCGCAACGACCTGTCGCTCAAGGGCCTGAAGATCGTCGTCGACGCCGCGCACGGCGCCGCCTACCACGTGGCGCCCGACGTGTTCCACGAACTCGGCGCCGACGTGGTGAAGATCGGCTGCGCGCCCGACGGCTTCAACATCAACGCCGGCGTGGGCGCCACCGCGCCGCAGCTGCTGGTCGAGGCGGTGCGCGCGAACGGCGCCGACTACGGCGTGGCGCTCGACGGCGACGCCGACCGGCTGCAGCTGGTCGATGCGGCCGGCCGCCTGTTCAACGGCGACGAACTGCTGTACGTGATGGCCTGCGACCGCCTCGCCTACGGCGAGCACATCGACGGCGTGGTCGGCACCTTGATGACCAACCTCGGCGTCGAGCTGGCGCTGCGCGAACGTGGTGTGCCGCTCGTGCGCGCCAAGGTCGGCGACCGCTACGTGCTCGAGGAGCTGACGGCCCGAGGCTGGCTGCTCGGCGGCGAAGGCTCCGGTCACCTGATCGCGCTGGACCGCCACACCACCGGCGACGGCATCGTGAGCGCGCTGCAGGTGCTGCAGGCGGTGCAGCGCAGCGGTCGTTCGATCGCCGAGCAGCTGCGCGACGTGACCCTGTTCCCGCAGACGCTGATCAACGTGCGTCTCGCGCCGGGCGCCGACTGGAAGTCGAGCCGCACGCTCGCCGCGGAACAGGAGTCGGTGCTGCGCGAACTGGGCGACACCGGGCGCGTGCTCATCCGCCCGTCGGGCACCGAGCCGCTGCTGCGCGTGATGGTCGAGGCGCAGGACGCCGCGCTGGCTGAGCGCTGCGCGCAGCGCCTCGCCGCGGCGGTGAACGCCTGACGATCGTCAGCCGGCGGGCGGTCGCGCGCCCAGGCGCCGATCGACCCACAGCGCGAGGGCCGTGCCCGCGCACTGCGCCAGCACGAACCCCGGCGCACTGCCCGGCGCGATGCCGGCGAAGCTGTCGCTGAACATGCGGCCGAACGTGGCCGCCGGATTGGCGAACGAGGTCGATGCGGTGAACCAGTAGGCCGCGCCGATCCACGCGGCGACCAGCCACGACGCGCGCGCAGGCGCGGCGCGCAGCACCACCAGCAGCAGGCCGAAGGTGGCCACGGCCTCGGCGAGCCACTGTCCGCCACCGGTGCGGACCTTGCCCGACCACTGCAGCAGCGGCAGCTCGAACATCGCGTGCACCAGCCACGCGCCGAGCGCGGCACCGGCGAGCTGCGCGGCCACGTAGGCCGCGGCACGCGCAGCGCCCAGCCGGCGTCGCCACCACATCGAGGCCGTGACCGCCGGATTGAAGTGCGCGCCGCTGACCGGGCCGAACAGCTCGATCAGCACGACCAGCGCGAACACCGTGGCCAGGGTGTTGGCCAGCAGCGCGAGCGCCGCGTTGCCGGCGGCCAGCCGCTCGGCCATGACACCCGAGCCGATCACGGCCGCCAGCAGCAGCAGCGTGCCCAGGGCTTCGGCCAGGATGGCCGCACCCGGCGGCGGTGCGGCACGCGGCTCGTCGGCGGCGCGCGCGTCGGCAGGCGGCCTCATCGACCGGCCAGTTCGCGCGCGCTGCGCTGCAGCGACATGCGCTCCAGCGCGTGGGGCGGCAGGTTCACCAGCAGCTCGAGCCGCTGCCGGATGGCGAGCATCGTGCGGCGGAAGGCATCGACACGCGCGGCCTCGTCGCCCTCGATCGCCGACGGGTCGGGGTACCCCCAATGCGCGGTGGCGGGCTGGCCCGGCCAGAACGGGCAGATCTCGCCGGCGGCGTTGTCGCACACGGTGATCACCAGGTCCATCGGCGGCGCGTCGGGTGCGCCGAACACGTCCCAGCTCTTGCTGGCCAGGCCGTCGGTGGCGATGCCCGCTTCGCGCAGCACGCGCAGCGCGAGCGGATGGGGCTGGCCGCGCGGGTGGCTGCCGGCCGAGAACGCCTTGAAGCGCCCGCGCCCGAGATGGTTGAGCAGCGCCTCGGCCAGCACGCTGCGCGCGGAGTTGTGGGTGCAGAGAAAGAGGACGTGGAGCGGTCGGTCGGTCGTCATCGTCGAGGTGCCGGCAGGTGGCGGGGGCGAGGCGGCGGCGGTCCTGTCGATCGGTCGTGGGCCCGCGCGGCCGCCGTACGGTTCGGTCGTTCAGCCGCAGCAGCGCGCGCCGCCGGGCGCGGCGCTGCCGCAGGCGGCGGGCGACGCAGCCGTCGAGGACGGGGCCGAGGACGAGGCCGAGGACGTGGGACCGAGCGATCCGCGCGCCTCGTACACGGGGATGTCGCGCAGGGTGCGGAAGTGTTCCCACGCGATGCCTTGCGGGTCGACCACCCAGTGCTTGTCGCTGCGCGCGTAGCAGCACGACACCTCGCCTTCGGCCACGACCTTCTTCGCGCCGGCCTGTTCGGCTGCGGCGGCGCGCTGCTTCAGCGCGGCCAGGTCGGTGTCGTCGTCGACCTGGATGCCGAGGTGGCCGATCCCGCGGTCGCTGCCGAAGGTCGAGATGGCGAAGTTCACGGCGGGGTCCTCGAGCATCCACTTGGCGTAGTCGGCCTCGCGGCGCACGGGTTCGGCGCCGAACATGGCGCTGTAGAAGCGGACGTTGTGGTCGAGGTCGTCGACGTGGACGTGGACGTGGAAGCGGCGCATGGTCATGGACTCCTGGTTCAGCAGCGGCAGCGCGAGGCGTCGCCGTCGATCTCGCACACGGCCGACTCGCAGCAGTGGGCGGTGAGGTATCCGAGCAGCGCGTTGATGCGCGCGAACTCGGCGCGGTAGATCAGGAAGCGGCCGTCGCGCTGCTGGGTCACGAGCCCGGCATGCAGCAACTCCTTGAGGTGGAACGACAAGGTCGGGGCGGGCAGTGCCAGCCGCTCGGCCAGTACGCTCGGGGTCAGGCCGGCCGGGCCGGCACCCACCAGTTCGCGGAAGGCCCGCAGGCGGGCCGTCTGCGCCAGTGCCGCCAGGCCGCGGATGACTTCGTCGTCGCCGACTTCCTTTTCCATGATTCCACGATAGTAGAAATATCGAATGCGTGCAAGCTCCCGATGGGCCATGCGTCGCGCCCCCAGCGGATCGACGGCGAGCGGGATGAGGACGCCGCCGACCACGAGGAGCGCGGCGTTGCGGGCCGGCACGTCGGCCCGGGTCGGCATCGCACCCGATGCCCGGGCAGCGTAGGCAGCGCGCATGACGGCCGCGTGAACGCGCCGTGACGGCGCGATGGCGGCGCGATGGCAGTGCGCGGCCGGGATCGCGCTGTCACCGCGATGTCACACGCGATGCCTAGAGTCCGCGGCGCTGCAACCACTGCTTCGGAAAGGTCTGCCCATGAACCGATTCCCGCTCCGCTTCGCCGCCGTCGGCGTGGCTCTGTCGCTCGCGGGTGCCGCCGCCGTCGCCCAGGACGTCACCGGCGCCGGCGCCACGTTCCCCGCTCCGATCTACGCCAAGTGGGCCGACGCGTACCACAAGGCGACCGGCGCGAAGATGAACTACCAGTCGGTCGGCTCGGGCGCCGGCATCCGCCAGATCAAGGCGAAGACGGTCGACTTCGGCGCCAGCGACATGCCGCTGAACGACGACGAACTCGCCAAGGACGGCCTGCTGCAGTTCCCCACCGTGATCGGCGGCGTGGTGCCGGTAATCAACATCAAGGGCGTCGCGCCGGGGCAGCTCAAGCTGACCGGCCAGGTGCTGGGCGACATCTACCTCGGCAAGATCACGAAGTGGAACGACCAGCAGATCACGTCGCTCAACCCCGGCGTGCCGCTGCCCGACGCGGCCATCGCCGTCGTGCGCCGCGCCGACGGCTCGGGCACGAGCTTCATCTTCACCAACTACCTGTCGAAGGTGAACGCCGAGTGGAAGTCGACGGTCGGCGAGGGCACCGCCGTCAACTGGCCGACCGGCGCCGGCGGCAAGGGCAACGAGGGGGTCGCCGCCTTCGTGCAGCGCCTGCCCAACTCGATCGGCTACGTCGAATACGCGTACGTCAAGCAGAACAAGATGACCTACGCGCAGATGCGCAACCAGGCCGGCGTCTTCGTGTCGCCCGACGACGCGACCTTCAAGGCCGCGGCCGCCGGTGCCGACTGGTCGAAGACCTTCTACCAGATCCTCACCGAGCAACCCGGCAAGGACTCGTGGCCGCTGACCGGCGCGACCTTCATCCTCATGTACAAGAACCAGGACAAGCCGGCCCAGGCCGCCGCGGCGCTGAAGTTCTTCGACTGGGCCTTCGCCAACGGCGACGCGATGGCGGCCGAGCTCGACTACGTGCCGCTGCCCGACTCGGTGAAGGCGATGGTGCGCAAGCAGTGGGCCGAGATCAAGGACGGCTCCGGCAAGGTCGTCGCGTTCAAGTGATCGTGCCTGCCGGCGCCGGCCGCGCCGACGCGACGGCGCAGCCGGCGCCCGCCTGACGGAGACATCGTGGCCGCTACACTTCCTGCCACCCCCTTCGACGACGAGAAACGGCAGATGGAACGTGCGGACCCGCTGGGCCGGCCGCCCGCCGCGCGGCGCTCGTCGCCCTGGGGCGACCGGCTGTTCTCCGTGCTCGCGCACGCTGCGGCGTGGGTCACGCTCGCACTGCTGGCCGGCATCATCGCGTCGCTCGTGATCGGCGCGTGGCCGGCGATCCGCGAATACGGCATCGAGTTCCTCTGGCGCAGCGAGTGGGACCCGGTGCAGGACCGCTACGGCGGCCTCGTGATGATCTACGGCACCCTGGTGACCTCGTTCATCGCGCTGCTGATCGCGGTGCCCGTGAGCTTCGGCATCGCGCTGTTCCTCACCGAGCTGTCGCCGGCGTGGCTCAAGCGGCCGCTGGGCATCGCGATCGAACTGCTCGCCGCGGTGCCGTCGATCGTCTACGGCATGTGGGGCCTGCTCGTGTTCGGGCCGCTGCTGGCGCGGTACGTGCAGCAGCCGCTGCAGTCGGCGTTCGGCGACGTGCCGGGCCTCGGGCAGCTGTTCTCCGGCCCGCCGGTGGGCCTGGGCCTGCTGTCGGCGGGGATCATCCTCGCGATCATGGTCATCCCGTTCATCGCGTCGGTGATGCGCGACGTGTTCGACGTCACGCCGCCCATGCTGAAGGAGTCTGCCTACGGGCTGGGCTCGACCACGTGGGAAGTGGTGTGGAAGGTCGTGCTGCCGTACACCAAGACCGGCGTCATCGGCGGCATCATGCTCGGCCTCGGGCGCGCGCTCGGCGAGACGATGGCGGTCACCTTCGTCATCGGCAACATGAACCAGCTCGACTCGCTGTCGCTGTTCGAGGCGGCCAACAGCATCACCTCGGCGCTGGCCAACGAGTTCGCCGAGGCGGGCGAGGGCCTGCACCAGGCCTCGCTGATCTACCTCGGGCTGATCCTGTTCTTCATCACCTTCGTCGTGCTGAGCCTGTCGAAGATCCTGCTCGCGCAGCTGAAGAAGGGTGAAGGAGCCCGTTCGTGAGCGCCGTGCCGACACCCCTGAGCGCGCCGGCGCACGACACGCGCATGGCGATATTCCGGCGCCGCAAGCGCGTCAACGCGATCGCGCTCACCTTGTCGCTCGCCGCGATGGCCTTCGGCCTGTTCTGGCTGATCTGGATCCTGGTCGAGACGGTGCGCCTCGGCGTGGGCGGGCTCGCGTGGTCGACCTTCACCGAGATGACGCCGCCGCCGCAGGCCGAGACCGGCGGCCTGGCCAACGCGATCTTCGGCTCGGCGCTGATGGTGTCGCTGGCCACCTTGATCGGCACGCCGGTCGGCGTGATGGCCGGCGTGTACCTCGCCGAGTACGGGCAGCGCGGCTGGCTGGGCAGCGCGACGCGCTTCATCAACGACATCCTGCTGTCGGCGCCGTCGATCGTGATCGGCCTGTTCATCTACGCGGTGTGGGTGGCGCGCGTCAAGAGCTTCTCGGGCTTCGCCGGCGTGCTGGCGCTCGCGCTGATCGTGATTCCGGTGGTGATCCGCACCACCGAGAACATGCTGGTGCTGATCCCGAACTCGCTGCGCGAGGCGGCCTACGCGCTGGGCACGCCGAAGTGGAAGGTGATCCTGGCGGTCACCTTGAAGGCGGCGCGCGCGGGCGTCGTCACCGGCGTGCTGCTGGCGCTGGCGCGCATCGCCGGCGAGACGGCGCCGCTGCTGTTCACGGCGCTGTCCAACCAGTTCTGGACGTCCGACCTGGGCGAGCCGATGGCCAGCCTGCCGGTGACGATCTTCAAGTTCGCGATGAGCCCGTACGAGAACTGGCAGAAGCTGGCGTGGGCGGGTGTCTTCCTCATCACCCTGGGCGTGCTCGCGCTGAACATCCTGGCGCGCGTGCTGTTCCGCAACAAACACTGACCGAAGGGCCGCGATGGACGCGAAGGTCGAACTGCCGGTGACCGAGAAGGTCAAGCTCTCGGTGCGCAACCTGAACTTCTACTACGGCTCGTTCCACGCGCTGAAGAACATCAACCTCGACATCCCCGAGCGCAAGGTCACCGCCTTCATCGGGCCGTCGGGCTGCGGCAAGAGCACCTTGCTGCGCGTGTTCAACCGCATGTACGAGCTGTACCCGGAGCAGCGCGCCGAGGGGCAGGTGCTGCTCGACGGGCAGGACATCCTGACGACCAAGGACGACGTGTCGCTCATTCGCGCCAAGATCGGCATGGTCTTCCAGAAGCCGACGCCGTTCCCGATGTCGATCTACGACAACATCGCGTTCGGCGTGCGGCTGTTCGAGACCCTGCCGCGCGTCGAGATGGACGAGCGCGTCGAATGGGCGCTGAAGAAGGCGGCGCTGTGGAACGAGGTGAAGGACAAGCTCAACCAGAGCGGGGCCGGCCTGTCGGGCGGCCAGCAGCAGCGGCTGTGCATCGCGCGCGGCATCGCGATCAAGCCCGAGGTGCTGCTGCTCGACGAACCCTGCTCGGCGCTCGACCCCATCTCGACCGGCAAGATCGAGGAACTGATCCACGAGCTCAAGAGCGACTACACGGTGGTGATCGTCACGCACAACATGCAGCAGGCCGCGCGCGCGTCGGACTACACCGCCTACATGTACCTCGGCGACCTGATCGAGTTCGGTGCCACCGGCGACATCTTCATGAAGCCGCAGAAGAAGGACACCGAGGACTACATCACCGGCCGCTTCGGATGACGCGGAACCCACCATGACCGACAAGCACCTCTCCACCCAGTTCGACGCCGAATTGAGCGGCATCTCCACGCGCGTGCTCGAGATGGGCGGGCTCGTCGAGTCGCAGGTCGCGCAGGCGATCTACGCGCTCACCCACTTCAGCGGCGAGATCGCCTCGCAGGTGCTGACGCAGGAGGAGCGCGTCAACCACATGGAGGTCGACATCGACCGCGACCTGTCGACGATCATCGCGCGGCGCCAGCCGACGGCGCGCGACCTGCGCCTGCTCACCGCGATCAGCAAGACCATCGCCAACCTCGAGCGCGTGGGCGACGAGGCGGCGCGCATCGCGCGTACGGTGCAGCGGCTCATCAACGAGGGCGTCTCCAGCCGCATGCGCCTGCCGGTGTCGGACGTGTCGTTCGAGGCGAGCCTCGCCACGGCGTCGCTGCGCAAGGCGCTCGACGCCTTCGCGCGGCTCGACACCGACAAGGCGGTCGAGGTCATCAAGCAGGACAACCAGATCGACCAGGAGTTCGAGGGGCTGATGCGCAAGCTCATCACGTACATGATGGAGGACCCGCGCACGATCTCGGCGTCGATCGACCTCGTGTTCGTGGCCAAGGCGATCGAACGCGTCGGCGACCACGCGAAGAACCTGGCCGAGCAGATCATCTACATCGTCAAGGGCACCGACGTGCGCCACAACCCGGTGGCCACGGTCGAGCAGCTCGCGCGCTGACGAGGGCGACCGGGGAGTTCGCGCATGACGACCCGCGTGCTGGTGGTCGAGGACGAATCGGCGATCGCCGAGCTGGTGTCGATCAACCTGCGCCACGCCGGCTTCGAGGCCACGATCGCCGCGACGGCCGACCAGGCGCGCAGCGAGGTCGACAGCGTGCTGCCCGACCTGGTGATCCTCGACTGGATGCTGCCCGGGCAGTCGGGCCTGCAGCTCGCGCGGCAATGGCGTGCCGACGCGCGCACGCGCGAGCTGCCGATCATCATGCTGACCGCGCGCGCGGAGGAGGGCGACAAGGTCGCGGGCCTCGACGCCGGCGCCGACGACTACCTCACCAAGCCGTTCTCGACGCAGGAACTGCTGGCGCGCATCCGCGCAGTGCTGCGGCGCAAGGCGCCCGAGGCACTGGACAGCGCGGTCGAGATCAACGGCCTCGTCCTCAACCCGGCCACGCGCCGCGTGACGCGCAGCCTGCCGGGCGGCGCGGGCGAGGTCGAGCTGAAGATGGGCCCGACCGAGTTCCGCCTGCTGCACTTCTTCATGACGCACCCCGAGCGCGTGCACAGCCGCGCGCAGCTGCTCGACCGCGTGTGGGGCGATCACGTGTTCATCGAGGAGCGCACGGTCGACGTGCACGTCAAGCGGCTGCGCGAGGCGCTGGCGCCGGCACAGTGCTCGCAGATGATCGAGACGGTGCGCGGCGCCGGCTACCGGCTCACGCAGCACAGCGCGGTCTCGGCCTGAGCCCCGGCTCGCACGCGGCCCTTCGCGCATGACCTGGCTGCTGCCCCGCATCGTCGCCGGCGTGCTGGCGATGCTGGCGGGCGGCGCGGCCGGTTACCTGGTCGGCCAGCGCGTCCAGGCGCCCTTGCTCGGCGTGCTGCTCGGCGGTGGCCTCGCGGTGGCGATCGCCGCGCTGGCCGACTCCCTGCGCGGCGCGCGGCTCGTGCGCTGGCTGCGCGGGGCGCAGCAGGGGCCGGCGCCGCGTGACGCCGGGCTGTGGGGCGAGGTGGCGTACCGCATCGAGCGCGCGATCCGCCTGCGCGAGATGAGCGCGGCACAGGAACGCATCCGGCTGTCGCAGTTCCTGTCGGCGATCGAGGCCTCGCCCAACGGCGTGCTGATGCTCGACGCCAACGACCAGATCGACTGGTGCAACTCGGTCGCGGCCGACCACTTCGGCCTCGACCCGCAGCGCGACCGCCGGCAGCCGGTGACGAACCTCGTGCGCTCGCCGGTGTTCGTGAGCTACCTGCAGGCCGGGCGCTTCGACGAGCCGGTCAACGTTCCGAATCCGCGCGACGGCGGCACCCTGTCGGTGCTGGTGCGGCCGTACGGCGAGGGCATGAAGCTCGTGCTGTCGCAGGACGTCACCGAGCGCCTGCGCGCCGAGCAGATGCGGCGCGACTTCGTGGCCAACGTGTCGCACGAGATCCGCACGCCGCTGACGGTGTTGGCCGGCTTCGTCGAGACCCTGGCCAAGCTGCCGCTTACCGAGGTCGAGCGCGCGCGCGTGCTCGAGCTGATGAAGCAGCAGACCGACCGCATGCAGACGCTGGTGTCGGACCTGCTCACCTTGGCGCAGCTCGAAGGCAGCCCGCGTCCGCCGGCCGATCGCTGGGTGTCGCTGGGCAAGCTGTTCGCGCAGATCGAGGGCGAGGCGCGCGCGCTGTCGGGCGGCCGCCACCGCATCGCGTTCGACGCACCCGATGCGGCGCAGCTGGCCGGCGCCGAGGCCGAGCTGCAGAGCGCGATCGCCAACGTCGTGCACAACGCGGTCCGCTACACGCCCGACGGCGGCTCGGTCGACGTCCGCTTCGCGCTGCGCGCCGACGGCAGCGGCGTGGTCGAGGTGCGCGACAGCGGCATCGGCATCGCGCCCGAGCACGTGCCGCGGCTGACCGAGCGCTTCTATCGCGTCGACGGCAGCCGCTCGCGCGAGACGGGCGGCACGGGCCTCGGCCTGTCGATCGTCAAGCACGTGCTGCAGCGCCACGGCGGCGAACTCGAGATCGACAGCGAGCCGGGCAAGGGCTCGCGCTTCCGGCTGGTGTTTCCCGCGGCGCGGGTGCGCTATCTGGAGCCGGCGGTCGATCCGCGGCGGTAGACGAGCGTCGCCTCGTCGCGGTCGGTCGGCCGGCGCTCGCGCGCCACGTGCGTCCAGCCTTCGACGACGGGCGGATCGCCGCGCGGACGGCCGATGGTCATCAGGAACTCGCAGGGCGTGTCGGTGTGCGGCGTCACCGCGTCGACGCGCCATCCACCCATCACCTCGAGCGCGGCGAGCTGCGAGCGCGGCAGGCCGGGCGCCGCGATGCACGCCTCGCGCGGCACGTGCGCGGCCAGCCGCTCGAGCAGCGGACGGTAGCTGCGGGCGTAGTCGAGCAGTGGCAGCCACAGGGTCATCAGCAGCAGCCAGCTGAGCGCGACCCCTGCGGCGGGCAGCACCAGGCTCTTCCACAGGGCCTCGCGGTGGCGCGCCGTGCGCCAGCGCACGAGCCACAGCCAGGCGAGGGTGCCCGCCACCGCGAAGGCCAGCTCGATCGCGGAGAACGGGGCCACGAAGCCCGGTGCGAGTCGCGCGACGTTGGCCGCCGGCTTGGCCGGCGTGCCGGTCTGCATCGCCACGTAGACGACCCAGATCACCAGCGCGCACAGGCTGAAGAAGAACACCGAGAACCAGTCGATGGCCGCCGAGACGCTGCGCTGCAAGGTGGGCAGCGCGAACGCGGCGAGCACCGCGAGCGAGGGCAGCGCGAGCATCAGCGCCCGGTCCGAGCCGCCCATCGCGACGCACGCCGCCGCGGCGACCAGCGCCGTGCCCAGCGGCACCGAGATGTGCCGGTGCGTCAGGTGCGCGCGCCAGCGCCACAAGGTCCACAGCACCAGCGGCCACGCCGGCCAGGTGAACCACACGAAGAGCCGCCCGGTGGACCACAGCGCGTCGGCCGTCAGCGGCGGCGCGACCCGCCACGCCCACACGCGCAGCGCGAAGGCGAGCACGACGGCGAGCGCGGTCGACGCGACGACCCACGGCGCGAAGCGGCGCACCGCGTCGTAGCGCGAACGTGCGCACACCAGCGCCCCCACCGCGCCGATGCCCACGGCGATGGCCGGCGCGCCGCTGGCGGTGAGCGCCGGCAGCGCGGCCAGCACGGCGATCCGCGCCTTCGACGTGCGGTAGGGGCTGGCCGCGAGCGCGTAGACGAACAGCGCGGTGGCGCTCAGCTGCGCCAGCTCGGGCGTGGTCTCGTGGCCGAGCTGCAGCAGGCCGAGGCTCGCGATCAGCGCGAGCAGCGCGCCGTCGGCGATGGCGCGCGCGTAGTCCACCGCGTCCGCCTCGCCGCCGAAGGCGAACGCGAGCGGCTGCGCGGCCTCGGTGCGTGCGAGGTGGAAGGTGGCGTACCACACCAGCGCGAGCACCGCCGCCAGCAGCAGCGCGAACGGCACGCGCGCGGCCAGCGCGGCATCGAGCCACGGCAGCGTCTTGATGAACGCGGCGCCCAGCCAGTACGGCAGCAACGCCCCGTCGGCGCCGAGGCCGGCGACGGCCGGCTCGCTCCACGGGCTCGCGCCGCGCGCGATGTTGGCCATGTAGCCGAAGGCCGTGATGTCGGCGTTCTTCCACGGCTCGCGGCCGAACAGGCCCGGCAGCACGTACGCCGCGCAGAACAGCAGCAGCACGAGCCGCGGCAGTCGCTGCGCGGCGCGGCGAGGCACGAGAGCGGGCGTGGGGGTGCTGTTCATCGCAAGGAAAAAAGGCAGCCGGTTGGCTGCCTTCTTCGGGTGGCGTGCGGACCGGCTACTTCTTCAGGCCGACGCGGGCGAACTTGTTGCGGAACTTCTCGACGCGGCCGCCCAGGTTGTCGACGCTCTTCTGGGTGCCCGTGTAGAACGGGTGCGACTCGCTGGTGGTCTCGAGCTTCATCAGCGGCAGCTCGCGGCCGTCGTCCATCTTGATGGTTTCCTTCGTCTGCACGCACGAGCGGGTGACGAACTTGAAGCCGTTGGACAGGTCCACGAAGCAGACTTCGCGGTACTGGGGGTGGATGCCTTCCTTCATGGGAGCCTCTCGGGGTTGCGGTAGCCACGTCGGCACACGGCGACGCACTTGCCTGGGAGGAAAAGCGCGGATTATAGCGGCCGGCCGGTGGTCGCTCAGCCGCCGCGGCGCATCATGTCGAAGAAGTCGAGGTTGTTCTTCGTGGACTTCATCTTGTCGAGGATGAACTCCATCGCCTCGATCTCGTCCATCGGGTACAGCAGCTTGCGCAGGATCCAGGTCTTCTGGAGGATCTCGGGCTTGAGCAGCAGTTCCTCGCGCCGCGTGCCGCTCTTGTTGAGCAGGATCGACGGATAGACGCGCTTCTCGGACATGCGGCGATCGAGGTGGATCTCGCAGTTGCCGGTGCCCTTGAACTCCTCGTAGATCACCTCGTCCATCTTCGAGCCGGTGTCGATCAGGGCCGTGCCGATGATGGTGAGCGAGCCGCCTTCCTCGACGTTGCGCGCGGCGCCGAAGAAGCGCTTCGGGCGCTGCAATGCGTTGGCGTCGACGCCGCCGGTCAGCACCTTGCCCGACGACGGCAGCACGTTGTTGTACGCGCGGGCGAGGCGGGTGATCGAGTCGAGCAGGATCACCACGTCCTTCTTCAGCTCGACCAGGCGCTTGGCGCGCTCGATCACCATCTCGGCCACCTGCACGTGGCGCTGGGCCGGCTCGTCGAAGGTCGAGCTGATGACCTCGCCGCGCACCGTGCGCTGCATCTCGGTCACTTCCTCGGGACGTTCGTCGACGAGCAGCACGATGAGGTAGACGTCGGGGTAGTTCGCCACCAGCGCGTGCGCCAGGTGCTGCATCATCATCGTCTTGCCGCTCTTGGGCTGCGAGACCAGCAGCGCGCGCTGGCCTTTGCCGATGGGCGCGATGAGGTCGATGATGCGGCAGGTGATGTTCTCGTCGCTCTTGATGTCGCGTTCGAGCCTGAACTGTTCCTTCGGGAACAGCGGCGTCAGGTTCTCGAACATGATCTTGTGCTTGTTCTCCTCGGGCGTGAGGCCGTTGACACGGTCGACCTTCACCAGCGCGAAGTAGCGCTCGCCGTCCTTGGGCACGCGCACCTCGCCCTCGACCATGTCGCCGGTGTGCAGGTTGAAGCGGCGGATCTGGCTGGGGCTCAGGTAGATGTCGTCCGTGCTCGCCATGTAGCTCGTGTCGGGCGAGCGCAGGAAGCCGAAGCCGTCGGGCAGCACCTCGAGCACGCCGTCGCCGAACACCTGCTCGCCGGCCTTGGCGCGCTTCTTCATGATCGCGAACATCAGCTCCTGCTTGCGCAGGCGGCTGACGTTGTCGATCTCCAGCGACTCGCCCATCTTGATGAGCTCGGAGACGTGGAGCGCTTTCAGTTCGGACAGATGCATGGAACGGGGTCCTCGTGTGGATGAGGACAGGCAGCACGGGAGGGGGGCCGGAACCACGCGCCGTATCGGGCGTGGTGGCGAATCTTGCGCGCCGCGGGGACCGACGGCTCGTGGCCGCGGCTCACCCGCAACGATTGACGCGGATTATAGGTGACCGTCGAGGAAGGCCGTCAATTGGGCCTTCGACAGCGCGCCGACCTTGGTGGCCGCGAGCTGGCCGTCCTTGAACAGCATCAGGGTCGGGATGCCGCGGATGCCGAACTTCGCCGGCACTTCGCGGTTCTCGTCCACGTTCATCTTCGCGACCTGCAGCCGGCCGTCGTAGTCCTTCGACACCTCGTCGAGGATCGGCGCGATCATCTTGCACGGACCGCACCATTCGGCCCAGTAGTCGACGAGCACGGGCTTCGACGACTTCAGCACGTCGGCCTCGAACGACGCGTCGGAGATGTGTTTGATCAGGTCAGAGCTCATCGCGATGTCCTCGGGGCGCGCTTCTCGGCGCACGGCAGAATCATTCTGACATATCGATCCGCGACCGGCCGCCCGCCGGCCCGAGCCCGCACGAGCGCCATGCCCGAGACCGTCGTCCCGCTCGAACCCGACCTGCCGCCCGAGCGCTTGTGGGCCGAGGCCGCGCGTCGCAGCGCGCTGTGGGCCGCGTCCCGCGGGATCGCGCTGCGCGACGTGATCGTGCTGTTGCCGCAGGCCGCCTGGCTCGCGCCGGCGCGCCGCGCCTTCGCCGCAGGCGGCTCGTGGCTGCCGCGCATCGAGACGCCGGCGACCCTGGCCGCCGCGTCGGGCGCGCCCGCACCGACCGAGCCCGGCCAGCTCGGCTTCGACACGGCGTTCGACCGCCTTCAGGCCGCCGAGCTCGTGTCCGACCAGGCGTGGGCGCGTGCGTGGTCGCGACGCGATCCGCATGGCTTCGACGTGGCGCTGGCGCAGCTCGTCGACACGGCCCACGCGCTCGCACGGGCCGCAGCCGCCGTGCCGCCGACGGCGCGCGACGCATGGTGGCGCGCCGGGCGCGAGCGCCTCGCGCAGAGTACCGGGCCGGGCGCCACCGAGCGCATGCTGGCGCGCGTGGCGCTCGAGTGGGCAGCGCTCGGGCCCGTGCCCGAGACCGACCGGCTGCACGGCCTGCGTCCGGCAGGATGGATCGTCGTGCAGGCCGGCGGGCCGACGCCGCTGCTCGATGCACTGGCCGGCGCGGGCGACGCGCCCGTGCTGCGGCTCGACGCCGACGCGGGCGTGCTCGACACGCCGGGCCTCGACGTGCGCGTCCATGCCGCAGACGACTTCGAAGCCGAGGCGCGGGCCACGGCCGCGGCCTTGCTCGCCCACCTGCAGGAGGGCCGCACGCCGGTGGCGCTGATCGCGCAGGACCGCCTGCTCGTGCGTCGCGTGCGCGCGCTGCTCGCGCGGCAGGACGTCGCGCTGGCCGACGAGACCGGCTGGACCTTGTCGACCACGCGGGCCGCGGGCACGGTGATGGCCGCGCTGCGCGCCGCGCGCGAGCACGCCAGCGTCGACGACGTGCTCGACTGGCTCAAGACGGGAGCGCCGACGCCGGCCGTCGACGCGCTCGAGCGCGAGCTCCGCCGGCGCGGCTGGACGCGTGCGCGGCAGGTGCAGCCCGCGCGGCTCGAGGCCGACATGGCGCAGGCGTGGCACGACGCGCTCGCCGCGCTCGGCCCGCTCGCCGACGGCCGCCGCCGCAGCCTGGCGCAGTGGCAGACCGATCTCGCGGCCGCGCTCGCGTCGCGCGACCTCGCCGGCGACGCGGCCGGCGCGCAGTTGCTGCAGGTCCTCACGGCTGCAGCGCGTCCGCTCGCGTCGCGCCTCGATGTCGACGGCTTCGAGTCGTGGGTCGACGCCGCGCTCGAGTCGGCGAGCTTCGTGCCCGAGCGCGACGCGGCCGAGCCCGCGATCGTCGTCACGCCGCTCGCGCGTGCGACCTTGAGGCCGTTCGCGGCGGTCGTGATGCCCGGCTGCGACGAGCGCCGGCTCGGCGCGCCAGCGCCACCGCCGCCGCTGCTCGGCGACGCGCTGGCCGTCGAGCTCGGCCTGCCCGGCGTCGAGCACGCGCGCCAGGCCGAGCGGCTGGCCTTCGCGCAACTCGCGCGCGTGCCGCGGCTCGACCTGCTGCGCCGCCGGCTCGACGACGACGAGCCGCTCGCGCCGAGCCCGCTGATCGAGCGGCTCGAAGTCCTGCGCGCCCGCGCCGGTCTCGACACGCCCGCGGGGCCCGCTCCGATGCCGCGGCGTCGCCTCGAGCCGCGGCCGCTCGCGCGGCCGGCGCCCGCGCCGCGCCACGTGCCCGCGCGCCTGAGCATGAGCCAGGTCGAGGCGCTGCGCGAATGCCCGTACCGCTTCCACGCGCGCGCGGTCCTCGCGCTGGTGCAGCCGGAAGAACTCGACGACCAGCCCGACAAGCGCGACTTCGGCACCTGGCTGCACGCGGTGCTGCTGGAGTTCCACCGCACGCGCACGCCCGACGCGCTCGACGCGGAGGTCGCGCGACTGCTGGGCATCGCGGCGGCGCAACGCGAGTCCTTCGGGCTCGACGAGGCCGCGTTCCTGCCGTTCGAGGCGGGGCTCGAGCCGTTCGCGCGCGGCTACGTCGAGTGGCAGCACGCGCGCGACGCGCAGGGCCTCGCGTGGGCGGATGGCGAGGTGGAGCGCGCGCGGCCGCTGCCCGCTCCGGCCGGCGTCGAGCTGCACGGACGCATCGACCGCATCGACCGGACCGGCGACGGCACGACGGTGCTGCTGGACTACAAGACCGGCTCGCTGCAGTCGCTGCGCGAGCGCGTGCGCCGGCCGCTCGAGGACACGCAGCTCGCGCTGTACGCCTTCCTCGAAGGTGCCGGCGGCGCGGCGTGCGCGCCGCTGCGCGCGGCCTATGTCGCGCTCGACGAGCGCGCGGGCATCGCGAGCGTCGAGCACGCCGACGTGGCCGACACGGCGGCGCGCCTCGCGGCGGGGCTGGCCGACGAGCTCGCGCGCGTGCGCGACGGCGCCGCGCTGCCGCCGCTGGGCGAAGGCGCGGTGTGCGATCGCTGCGAGGCGCGCGGCCTGTGCCGCAAGGACGACTGGTCGTGAGCGGCGCCGCGCCGCGCGACGCGCCCGCCTACCGCATCGACGGCCGGCCGGCCGATCGCGCCACGTTCTACGCCGTGGCGTGCGACCCCGCGCGCGCGGTCGTGGTCGAGGCGTGCGCCGGCGCTGGCAAGACCTGGATGCTCGTCTCGCGCATCGTGCGCGCGCTGCTCGAGGGCGTGGAGCCGCGGCACGTGCGCGCGATCACCTTCACGCGCAATGCGGCCGGTGAGATGCGGCAGCGTCTCGACGAGTGGCTCGCCGTCTTCGTCGCGGCCGACCCG
>Ga0073934_10005718_pt1 | contig 18830 bp, 14 predicted proteins | sample LarsenN4metaG_FD_76834 | JGI IMG/M metagenome (GOLD analysis project Ga0073934, IMG submission 76834) | Hot spring sediment bacterial and archeal communities from British Columbia, Canada, to study Microbial Dark Matter (Phase II) - Larsen... ... | reverse complement strand
TCGAGAACTGGCTGGCCGCCAATGGCGTGACCGTGATTCCTCGCCGGTCGTTTCTTTTTGACCAACTTCGCGAAATCGCTCAAAGGACGGGCAACCAAAACTGTCTGAACATCGGCAGCGGCGCCTTTCTTCGGTTGGAACTGCCCGCGCTCGCCGCCGAGCAGGGCTGGGGCGATGAGTTCGTCCTGTACACCGATTGCGACATCATGTTCGTCGGCGACCCGCTGCCGGTCTTGCGTTCGTTGCGACCCACTTTCTTTGCCGTTGCTCCCGAGCGAGCCGGCGACCGCTTGAACATGAACTCCGGCGTCATGCTCATGAACCTGCCGAATCTGCGAACGCAGGATGCCGCTTTTCGCTTATTTGCCCGGCGACACTTGGAGTTGTTTACACGAATGACCTGGGACCAGGAGGCTTATCGAAGTTATTATTCCACCCGGCTCTGCCCCTCACTGGCGTGGGATCGCCGGCTGACCCGCTACACTCGCTGGCTGCGGCGAAAGCGATGGGACGACCTGCCTCTGGAACTCAACTGGCGGCCCTATTGGGGGCGGAACCCCAATGCGACAATCATCCACTTTCATGGTCCCAAGCCGCAGCAGGAACCGTTGCTGGCCGGCAAACCAGTCGTCGCCGAGTTGAAACCGATCATGCACCTGGCCACCGACTATTATTTCGAGCTGTGCCGGGAATGGAGAACTGCCTTGAACGCCGCGTAATGCGTACAACAAACAGCAGAAGCCCGAACCCGCCAACGAGGCCGCCATGGAACCGGAACAAGCTCAGGACATTGCCGAACGCGATCAACTGTGGGCAAGTCTGAGGACATTGCGGCCGGAAATTGACGAGCTGGCCCTGGGCGCCTGGAACGGCTCCGAACGGCAAAAACAGATCATCACGCTCATCGCCCGGATCGTGGCCGCCGAAATGGATTTTCGCACGCGCACCGCGCCAATCGATTAGCGGCAATTCAGGAAGTAATCCGTCGATCGCAAAGCGGCCGATCATGCGCCCGACGCGTGGGCGTGGGAAAATGCCTCGCCGGGGCAGATTGACGTCGATGGTCTACGAAATCCGTGCACGATTCGGCCGCAAGAACGAGAGAAAGAGCAGGATGAGGATCATGATGATGAAGAGGATTACGAGCGAGATTGGGAGTAGGAGAATGAGAACCTTTTGCGGCCATTACTATCCTCTGGTACAGCACCGACGATAATGGAAGCTATGCGGCAGGGTGGCATGCCCGCCGCTTTGGGCGGGCATGGTTGACGGCCAGAGTCGCCATACACACACCATTCTGCACCGACGATAATGGAGCAATGCAGCGCCGGAGGGCTTCGGATGGACAGTTCAATCGCATCGACGGAGGGGCGTGCACAAACTGCCGTTCGCCGGCGCGGGTTATGGCGATGGTTTGCGGTCGGGTTTGTCGCGGTATTTCTCGGGTTGCTCGTGTTCTACCCAGCATATGCTGTGCATTCATCCGGGCAGTATGTGGAGCAGAAGCGACTTTGGAAACTCTACGCCGACGTGGCTGGACGACTCTTCAGACCGTCGCCGCTCGGACCGGCAAACGACAATTCCAGTGTGCTCGTTGTTGCGGCAACAGAGCATTTGGTGCTATCCGCGGCTGGCGGGGCTGTCGTTGCCGGTGTCGGCTGGTGGCGTCGTCGGCGTGTGGCATAAGCGGAGGAAACTCGGCCGGCGGCGGTCGCTGGCGCCGCGTCGCTACGTTTTTGTCCGTACTTTCTTCGCACTCAAGCCTGTGCTATTCTGTGAGGCAGTGTATCAGTTTGAAGTAGTCGCGTTGCTCCGCAACGCGCGTCGCGGCTACCTAGCTGATACACGACCTGCTGTCAGCGTAAATTGATTCTCTTGGAGTAATGGCCATTAAGCTGCCCGAGGCCTGACATGGGTTTTTCACCACAACGGCGGCTGTGGGTCGCGCTCGGCCTGATGGCGGTTGTTGGCCTGGGGCTCGTGCTGGGCGCCGCCTGGCGGAAGTGGAAAGGGCAGCGACAGTCCGTCGATCCGGGTGTCGGAAGCGCGGCGCCGGCTTTTCGCTCGCCATTTCTCAACGTCGTTGACGGAGTGAAGTACGTCGGCGACGGCGCCTGTGTCGAGTGCCACGAAAGCTACGTCAAGAAATTCCATGCCCATCCGATGGGCCGATCGCTGGCCCCGGTCGCCGACGGATCTGGCCCGGAGCGTTATGACGCGAAGGCCGGCAACTCCTTTTCCGCACTGGGCCATCATTTTCGAATCGAGCGCGCCGGCAAGAAAGTCGTCCACCATGAATTGCGCCACGACAACGCGGGCAAAATCGTCGGCGATATCCGTGCCGAGGTTTGCTTCGTTGTCGGTTCGGGCCGGCAGGGATGTTCCTATCTTGTGGATCGCGACGGCTTCCTGACGCAATCGCCGATATCCTGGTTCACGCACAAGGACGGGCAGGGCGGCTGGGGGTTGTCGCCGGGCTTTAGCGAGGGTCATCTGCATTTCGACCGGCCGATCACGCTGCAATGTCTGTCTTGCCACGCGAACGCGCCGGCATTTGTGGAGCACAGCGTCAACAAGTATGAGTCGCCGCTTGCCAACACGCGGCCGATCGGCTGTGAGCGCTGCCACGGCCCCGGGGAGTTGCACGTGCAAACCCGCAAGAACAGCGCCATTTCGGGCGACGCAGTGGATTACACCATCGTCAATCCGCGCCGCTTGGAACCGGCGCTGCGCGAAGCGGTGTGTGAGCAGTGCCATCTACAGGGCGAGGCGAGGATTGAACGCCGCGGCCGATCGTTGCTCGACTATCGGCCCGGTTTGCGGTTGCACGAGTACTTGACGGTATATGTACGGCCGCCGGAAGCGAGCCAGGGGCGGGCCATTAGCCACGTCGAGCAGATGCACTTGAGCCGCTGCTTTCGCGCGAGCGAAGGCCGGTTCGGTTGTATCTCCTGCCATGACCCACACAGTCTGCCTGCTCCCGAGCAGCGAACCAATTTTTACCGCGGTCGCTGCCTGGAGTGCCACACCGATACCTCGTGCCGTTTGACGCCCGATGCCCGTCGAGCAAAAAACCCGGCAGACAGCTGTATCGATTGCCATATGCCGCCCGGCCCGAGCCGCAACATCGCGCACATGTCGTTCACCGATCACCGCATCGTTCGGAGTCCCGAACGGCCGCCGATGATCGTCAGTAGTGTGACCCCAGGCGGAATCCCGCTCGTGCACTTTCACCGCAAATTGGCGGGCGACGCGGACCAGGACAGCGAACGCGATCTGGCCCTGGCCATGATCGGCGTGGCTCGGAAGCCTTGTCCGGACGCGGTCCGCAAGCAGATTTGTTCTCGGGCGCTCGACGTGCTCGAGCGCGCCGGCCGTCGAGGCGCCGAGGACATCGAGATGGCCGAGGCCCGAGGCTACGCGCTGTGGGTTCTCGAACGGCAAGCCGAGGCGCTATTGGCCCTGGAATCGGCACTGGCCCGGGCCCCGCGACGCGAGACCGCACTGGAGACCGCTGCCCGAGCAGCCGCAGAACTGGAGCGACTGGACGCCGCCGCGGGCTACTGGACGCGGCTGGTGAATGCCAACCCCTGGCGGGCGCACTATCGGACCGGCCTGGCAGCCGTGCTCGCGAAACAGCGCGATTGGAAGCGGGCAATCGAGGAATGCAAGGCCGCGATGCGACTCGATCCGAGCAGCGTGCCGGCCCGGCGACTGCTCATTACCTGCCTGCTGCAAACATCGAACAAGGCCGAAGCCCAGGCAGAATTCGACCGCCTCATGGCCCTGGACCCGCCGGAAAAGGAATCGCTGAAGGGGTGGTTTGAAAAGAGTAGGCGAGACGAATAAAGAGTTCCCAACTCCGTTGTTTATTCCCCCACGAATACATCCGTGTCCGGATGTGCGTCGCGCCACTCTTTCCAAGTGGTCCGGGTGTGTTTCATCAATTCCAGCGGGACTTGCCGGCCGCCGTCCAGGGGCAGTCGGGTCTTTTGCATGAAGAATTGCCCATCCATCCGCAGCATCAACCCGTCGACGTAGCCTGCGGACCAAACGTCCAGCGGTTGGCCGACGCGATCGGCGGTGAAGACTTCGGCACAGTCCGAACGATTGCAATAAGTGACCGTCACCGGCGTGTCGCCAAGCACGTCGTTGACCACGTGACTGATCATCGGCGCCAGTGCGGCGACCCGGTAGGCGCGATGGCGCTCGCCGACCGTTACGCCGATCACCGGTTCGTCATCCGGAAGGTGGGCCGCCAACGCCGGGACCGTGGCCGGCTTGCGAATGCCCGGCATCATGTTGGGACTGCCCGTTTTGGGTTTCGCGTCGGGGTCGTGTTTGGCGATCTCGGACTCAGTGCGATAATACGAAACCGCCACCGCGGCAGACGCGGCGACCAGAACGGCCAACGCCAGTGGGGCTAACCAACTTCGTGCGGAGTAGTGGCTCACGGATGCAACTCGTTCGAACTTTTCATCATGTCGATAGTCCGATGATACCGCGCCGTGCGACTCCCCGACAGCAAATATGGGGAATCGACCGGCTTGGACCGGGCTCTGAAAGCGGAAATTTCCTGTCGCATTTCGCCGTCGAAGGCGGTACACTATTTCCATACCTGCCATACTTGCCGGCGCCTGGAGCCGGCTCGCCTTTGATCCTGCCCGACTCGCATGAGGTGTCTCACCATGCCGGCCTTTCTGTTGCGTTGCCGCCAGTTGGCGTTGCCTGCGGTTTGTGTCGCGTTACTTAGCAGCGGGATATCAATTGCCGCCGTGCCCACGTTGCCGGAAGAGCGAGCGGCCCAGGTCGGCAAGCCTTCCGCACTGGTGGTGCAGCCGCCGAGCGTGACGTTGACCGGACCGCGTGCGGCCCAGCAACTGGTCGTCAGCGGCAAGTATGCCGACGGCACGGTTCGCGACCTGACTGCGTTCGCGACGTATCGAATCGAGGCGGCCGACGTCGCTGAGCTCAGCGACGCATTTTTGAAGGCAAAGAAGAACGGCACGACCGGGTTGATCATCGACGCGGGCGGCCTGTCGGTCCGCGTGCCGGTCACGGTCAAAGATCTTGACAAGGCACAGCCGATCAGTTTCCGCCATGATGTAATTGCGTCTCTCAACGTCGGCGGCTGCAATCAAGGCGCCTGCCACGGCACGCCGAGCGGCAAGAACGGCTTCAAGCTTTCGCTCCGAGGCTACGATCCGCCGGCGGATTATCTGCAACTGACTCGCGACGTACTCGGCCGGCGGACGGACAAGCTCAATCCGATGGCAAGTCTGATTTTGCAAAAGGGCCTCGGCCGAGTGCCGCACGAAGGCGGTTCGCGCTTTTCCGCCGATAGCATGCCGGCACAAATGATCTCCGGCTGGCTCGCCGAGGGTCTGCAGGACGATCCAGCAACGCTGCCGAAGCTGACGAAGATCGAAGTGCTGCCCGGCAATCGCGTGCTGAACGCTCCGGCGAAGTTCCAACAACTCGCGGTGCTTGCGCACTTCAGCGACAACAGCGTGCGCGATGTCACGCGTTTGACGGTCTTTTCGAGCAGCGACCCGGCTCAGGCCGATGTGTCGATGAACGGTTTTGTCGAATTCCGGCAATCGGGCGAGGTGGCCATCCTGTGCCGCTACCTGGACGAAATGCAAGCCGTGCGGCTGACGTACCTCGAACCGAAGCCGGGCTTCAACTGGCCGAACCCGCAGGCGGTCAACTACGTCGACACGCACGTTTTCAACAAGTTGAAAATGTTGAGCATCGCGCCTTCCGATGTGTGCACCGACAGCGAGTTTATCCGCCGGGCGTATCTCGATCTGTGCGGGCTGTTGCCGACTGCGGATGAAGTGAAAACGTTTGTCAACGACAAGGACGCGAACAAGCGAGCGAAGCTGATCGAAAAACTCTTGGAACGGCCCGAGTATGCGGACTTTTGGACGTTGAAGTGGTCGGACGTGCTGCGTTCGAGCCGCAAGACGATTCAGTTGAAAGGCATTCATACGTTCCAGGCGTGGTTGCGAAACCATGTCGCAGCCAATTCGCCGTTCGACCAGATTGCCCGCGAAATCCTGATCTCGCGCGGCAGCAGTTCGGCCAACCCGCCCGCCAACTTCTATCGCATCGCTCGCGATCCGACCAACCTGGCGGAAACGACGGCCCAGTTGTTCTTCGGCGTCCGTATGCAATGCGCGAAGTGCCACAACCACCCGTTCGAACGCTGGACGCAGGACGATTACTACAGCCTGGCGGCGTTCTTCGTGCGCGTGAAACAGAAGAAGGATCCGGCCCAGCCGGCAAGTAAGCCGAATGAAGCCGCGACGTCCGAGGTCATCTACAGCGAGCGGACGGGCGAAGTGACGCAGCCGCGAACGGGCAAGGTCATGCCGCCGCGATTTTTGGGCGGCGAGTTGCCCAAGGAAACCCCGGGTCAGGATCGCCGCGAGTTGTTCGTGGAATGGCTGACGCGGTCCGACAACGCCTTTTTCGCCAAGTCGGTCGTCAACCGAATCTGGTATCACCTGATGGGCAAGGGCATCGTGGATCCGGTCGATGATTTCCGCGACTCGAATCCGTCGGCCAACGACGAGCTTCTGGACGCACTGGCGAAAGACTTCATTGCTTCGAAGTTCGACGTCAAGAAACTGATTCGCACCATCATGGCATCGCGCACCTATCAGCTCAGCGCCCAGCCGACCGAAACGAACAAGGACGACACCAAGTATTTCTCGCACGCGGTGACCAAACTGCTCACCGCCGAGCAGTTGCTCGACGCGCTCTGCGACGTCACCAACGTGCCGGAGAAGTTTGCCGGGCTGCCAGCGGGCACGCGGGCGATTCAGTTGCCCGACGGCGAGGTCAACCATCCATTCCTGAAGACGTTCGGCCAGCCGGCCCGCGAACTGGCGTGCGAGTGCGAACGCGAAAGCGACAGCAACCTTGCCCAGGCGCTGCAACTCATTAACGGCCCGACCATCAACGAGAAGATTCGCAATCCGAATAATCGCCTGGGCAAACTGCTGGCAGCGAAGAAGTCGGACGCGGAAATTCTAACGGAACTTTATCTGTCCACCGTCGCACGCGAACCGCTGCCCAGCGAGTCCGCGGCCGCGCTGGGGCACGTCAACAAGCAAACCGACAAACGCAAAGCCTGGGAAGACGTCCTCTGGGCGCTGCTCAATACGCGCGAGTTCCTGTTCCGGCACTAAGCCGCCGGTTCGCCGTTTTCGCGCGCTTTGTTAGCTCGACGCGCCAGCGAGGAATTCTATTTTCCCTCGCTGGCGTGTCGGGCTAACCTTCTCACCGCTCGCATTGGGCGGTATAGAATCCAGTATGAACTTTCCTATTCGCGCGCGATGGGTGATTCGCTGCGCTTTTCTCAGTGTGATCTGGTTCGCAGCTTTTGGCTGCACGCGGTCGAATGAACCGTACATCGTCGGTCATGTCGCGCCTCGCTCGGGGCCCGATCAGGCGGCGGGCTTGCGGGCCGGCGTCGCGGCGTCGCTCGCGGTCGAGCGCGTCAACGAAGACGGGGCCAAGCATATCAACAAACGGCCGATCGCCGTCGTGCATGGCGACAGCGGCGATGGCGTCGCCGGTGCGGCACAGCAGGCCACGCGTTTTTTGGCCATCGGCCAGGCCCAGGCACTGATCGCCGGCCGCAACAGCGCCGAGTTCGACCGTTTGATGGCCGTCGCTGAATCGCAGCAAGCGATGATTGTGTCCCCCTCCGGTGGCGGCACGGTTCCACCGAGCAAGTTGGTCATTCCGATCGGGTTGAGCGCTCGCGAGCGCGGCCGATGCCTGGCCAAGTACCTCGTCGAAGAACGCAAGATCAAGGATGCTGCCGTGGTGCTCGATTCGACTTCTTCGGTTTACGGCGAATGTGCGTCCGGTTTCGAACAGGAATTCAAGCATGCGGATCGTACACTGCGAACGGGCTTCGAGGTGCGAAACGCGAAAGATGCCGAATCGGTCGCCAGGCGGTTGACCGAGGTTCGGCCCGGAGCAGTGGTTTATTGCGGCAGCGGGGAAATCTTCTTCGAACTACGGTCGATGCTGCGGGCGAACCGCGAGTGGTTCGACAACACGCCGATCGTCTACGGCGGCGAGGACGAAGCGAAAATCGCCAACAGCGAAGCCGATCGCAGCCGGGGCGTGATTCTTACGACGGCTTTTCATGCCGACGACAAGGCCGCGAGCGTGCAGGATTTTGCCACTCGGTTTCGCAACCGCAATAACGGCCGCGATCCGGACAGCGAGTCCGCGCTGACCTACGACGCGGTCATGTTGTTGTTGACGACCGCAAAGAAAGTGGACACATTCGAGGTGAAGAAACTGGCGCCCGAGTTCGAGAAAATCGACGATGCGACTTGCTTGACCGGCCCTTTTTGGCTGACCAAGGAACGCCAGCCGCGCCGCACCGTCTACGTCGTCGAAATGCAGGACGGCAAAGTCGTGTTGCGCAAGTCATACCCGCCCGAAAAGAAGTAGGTCTCACGCCAAGGCGCTAAGGCGCAAAGCAAGAGTGTGCCTTCACTTTGCGCCATTGCGCCTTGGCGTGAGATGTTTGAGTTGGCGTCTTGTATTCCGCAGAACGGCTTGTGCCTGGCCGCACATTTGCATAAATTGAAGGTCGTCCCAGGCAAGGAGACCCGATGTTTCAGATGGCGCCTCCCCCGCAAGCGCCTCGAATTGCAACTGCGGACCGGCCTCAAGGCCGGCTGCAGTTTCGCTTGCAACTCATCCTTCTCGCCGCCGCGACCGTCTTTGTCACCGCCTGGCTGTGCACGATGGGCGCGGTGGCTGCGGTGCTTTCGGTCGTGGTCGCCAAGCACATCCTGGTTGCCCTCCTGCTAATGGGCCTCGGCGTGGACCGGGAGCGCACTTCCGCGGCGAGGTAGTCCGACTGATCCCCTCGCCCGTCTGCCTTCACATAACCTTCACAATTCCTTCACTTGTTCCGCGACTCGGTTCCATAGTTTGCGAGTGAGAAGTCGCAACTCGAGGATGTTGTTTCAGGAGGCTTCCATGAAACGCCAAATTATCGTGCGGTCGGCGCTCGGAATCGCCGTCGCCATTAGCGCCGGCGTGCTGATGTTGAGCGGCTGCAACTCCGGCGGCTCCGACCAAAAAGTTACTCGCTTGAGCGGCGGCGGCGCGACCTTCGTCCAGCCGCTCATCGACGAATGGAAGCAGCCGCTTCACCAGGCCACTGGCATCGAACTCGACTATCAGGCAAAAGGATCGGGCAACGGCCTCCAACAAATGACGAAAAAGACGATCGATTTCGGCTGCTCCGATGCACCAATGAAAAAAGCACAGTTGGAAGAAGCGATCAAGGAAGGCGGCGAAGTCATTCACATCCCGTTGACGATGGGACCGGTGGTGCCTGCCTACAACGTGCCCGGCATCGACAAACCGCTTGTCTTCAGCGGTCCGGTGCTCGCCGACATCTACCTCGGAAAAATCAAGAAGTGGAACGACGAAGCGATCCGAAAACTGAACCAGGATGCAAGACTTCCCGACATGAACATCCTCGCGGTGTATCGTGCAGAAGCGAGCGGGACGACCAACATCTTTACCGAGTATCTGTCGAAAGTAAGCCCGGAGTTCAAGTTCAGGGTCGGCGCCAGCACGCAACCGAAGTGGCCCTCCGGCGTCGGCACCGGCGAACGCGAAAATAGCGGCGTCGCCGCCGCGGTGAAGAGCAACGCCGGCGCAATCGGCTACGTCGAGGTGCGCCACGCGAAAAAGAACGGCCTGCAGTACGGCGCCGTCATCAACAAGGCCGGCAAGCCCGTGCTGGGAAGTTCCGAAACGGTCACTGCGGCCGCCGCGAGCGCCTTGCAGGAGAAGCAAACGGCCGAGCCGTATTCGCTGCATGAATTGACGTATTCGATTACCGATGCGTCCGGCGAGAACGCCTATCCGATCAGCGGCTTGAGCTACTGCGTGATCTACAAAAAGCAGCCGGCCCAGGTCGGTAAAACCCTCAAGGAGTTCCTGGATTGGGCGATTCATGCGGGCCAGACGTTTGCCGTCGGATTGGATTATGCACCATTGCCTAAGGAATTGGTAAAACAGATCGAAGCGAAACTGCAGCAGATTGAACTGATTCCGTGACCTTGGCGGTGCGGCATGCTGTCGCTGAATTCTTCGCCCCATTCATCGGAGCCGGCTCGTCGGGCGGCCCCTCCGTCGCAATGGGGCGATCGCATTTTCCGCGGCTTGTGCATGGCGTCCGGCATTTCGATCATCGTGCTGGCCATCGCGATGCTGTTGGTCCTGACCGTGCAGTCCTGGCCGACCCTGAGCCGGATCTGGGAATACCAGGTGCTCACCAGCCAGACCTGGGACTCGAACCGCAAGCCCCCGATTTTTGGTTCGCTCGCATTCGTCTACGGTACACTGGCCACCTCCGCCATTGCGATGCTTTTCGCCGTACCGCTGGGAATCGGCGCAGCCGCGTTCATGTCGGAAATCGCACCCAGCTGGGTGCGGCGTACCGGCTCGTTCTTGATTGAATTGCTCGCCGCGGTGCCGAGCGTCGTCTACGGTTTTTGGGGCATCCATTTCCTGCGCCCGGCCGTGCAGTGGTTTTTTGTAAAGATCGGCGGACCAAACACTCCGGGGACCGGCATCCTGTCGGCGGGGCTGATTCTTGCCATCATGATCGTGCCGTACATCACCGCGATTACGTTCGACGTGTGCCGGTCGGTGCCGCGTTCGCAGCGCGAAGGCGCCCTGGCGCTCGGTGCAACCCGCTGGCAGATGATCTGGACGGTCGTGCTGCCCTATGCCCGGCCCGGCATCGTCGCCGCGTGTTTCCTGGCTCTCGGCCGCGCTCTCGGCGAAACAATGGCCGTGACCATGATGATCGGCAACCGGCCGGAAATCAACTTTTCGATCTTTGCATCCGGCGATTCGATTGCCAGCGTGATCGCGAACCGGCTCAACGAAGCCGACTCGCCGGAGGTTCGCTCGGCGCTCGTAACGCTCGGTTTGTTGTTGCTGCTAATTACCTCGGCGATCAATATTTTCGCGAGATGGCTGATCCGCCGGCGCGGCATGGTCAAGCAGCAGCCGAAAGCCAAGGTCGAACCCGGCGAAGCAGGCACGGGGCCCAAGGCAGCCGTCGAGATCGCACCGGCGGCGGCGCCGGCGCTGCGAGTGAGCCCGGGACGACTGGCCTGGAATAACTTCGTCAACCGCGCCATGACTGGCATCCTCGGATTATCCCTGCTGGTCACGCTGATTCCGCTGTTTTTGATCCTGGGCTACATCCTGTACAAGGGCTTCTCCGCCGTCGATGCCAAGTTCTTTCTTGAATTGCCAAAGCAAGTGCGCGGCGAGCCCGCCGGCGGCTTGGCTCATGCCCTGGTCGGCAGCGCGATCCTGGTCGTATTGACCGTCGTCATTGCCGTTCCGATTGGCGTGCTCACCGCCATCTTTCTCGCTGAAACGCGCTCGGTGCGCCTGGCGGCGGTGATCCGATTCATCACGGAGATTCTGGTCGGCATGCCATCCATCGTGATCGGCATATTCGCCTACGCGGTGTTGGTCGTCCCGAAGTACGGCGGGGCCAAGCCCCTCGGGTTCTCGGCATGGGCTGGTTCATTCGCTTTGGCGATCATGATGATTCCCGTTGTCGTCCGCTCGGCGGAGGAGGCGCTGCGCCTGGTGCCCCAGACATTACGGCATGCCAGCTACGCGCTGGGCGCCGCGTACTGGCAGACCGTGCTGCGCGTCACCTTGCCCGCGGCGCTGCCGGCGGTGATCACCGGCATCATCCTGGCGGCCAGCCGCATCGCCGGCGAAACGGCGCCCTTGTTGCTGACGGCGTATGGATCGGATTACATGCCTCGCGGCTTCGGAGAAAAGACGCCGTTCTTGCCGGGCTACATTTACAAGTATTCCACCATGCCGGAGTTGGCGTATCAGCGGCAGGCATGGGCCGCGGCACTGGTACTGCTGGTGGTGGTCATGCTGCTCAACGTCAGCATCCGGCTGCTGACTGGACGGCGCCTCGTCGCCGCCAGCCGCGCGGATTAACCGGGTTAGAACATCGCGCATGTTTCGAAAGTTACTGCTGCTTCATGCCGTTGTCGTCGCCCTGCTTTCGGGATTCGTGGGCTTTTTGCTCGCCGATCAGTCGGCGCTGGCGGCGGCCATCGGCTTTGCGCTCATCGGCGGCGTCGCGACGCTCGCCGTCGGTTACCTTCTCGAACGCGCCTGGCTCAAACCGATCAAGACGCTCACCGAAACGGCTCACAGCATCACGAGAGGCGAGTATGGCCACAAGGTTTACGCGGTCGACGGACGAGCCATGGGCGATCTCGCCCTGGCGTTCAACGCCATGAGCGAGCGGCTCGCGGAGCAATTTGCCCAGGTGGAAGAGGACCGCCAGCAACTCCGGGCCATTCTCGGCGGTATGATCGAGGGCGTCGTCGCCATCGATTCGAACCAGCGGCTGCTATTCGCGAATGAGAGGGCCGCCCAGCTGCTCGAGTTCCATCCCAAGATGGCGATGGGCCACAAGTTCTGGGAGATCGTTCGGCAAAAGTCGATCCTCGCGCTGGTCGATCGCGCCCTGAAAACGATGCAGCCGCAACGCGAGGAATTCGACTGGAAGGGCGCCGCGAACCGCAGTCTCGCCGTCTATGTCGCACCGCTGCCGGACGAACCGGGCCATGGCGCGATTCTGGTGCTGCAGGATTTGTCCGAACTCCGCCGCCTCGAACGGCTGCGGCATGAATTTGTCGCCAATGTCTCGCATGAACTCAAAACTCCGCTCGCCGTGATCAAGGCATGCGTCGAGACGCTTCAGGACGGCGCCGTCGAGGATCCGGCCAATCGCCTGTCGTTTCTGGAACAAATCAATGAAAATACCGATCGACTGAACAACCTCGTGCTCGACTTGTTGAGCCTCGCTCGACTGGAGTCCGGCAGTCAGAACCTCGAAGTGCAATCGATTGTGATCGCCGATCTGGTGCGAGACATCGTCGAGCACTTTCGCCGGCGCGCCGAAGGGAAAAAACTATCGATCGAAGTGCTATCGCCCGAGGAGCCGAGCGCTGCCGAGATTCGCACGGACGAAGAGGCGCTGCGGCAGATTCTGGACAATCTCCTGGACAATGCGATCAAATACACGCCCGAGGGAGGCAGGATTCGCGTCCGCTGGTACGGCCGCGGCGATCAAATCTGTTTCGAGGTCGAAGACAACGGCATCGGCATTCCCGAAATGGATCTGCCGCGAATATTCGAGCGTTTCTACCGCGTCGATAAGGCCCGCTCGCGCGAGCTCGGCGGCACCGGTCTGGGGCTGGCCATCGTCAAAAACTTGGCGCAAGTCCTTCGCGGTTCAGTCAGTGCGGCCAGCACGCTCGGACAGGGAAGCCTGTTCACCGTGGCGCTGCCTCGCTCCGCCGGATGAATTCACAATTCCTTCACACATCCTTCACACGCGATAAGTAGAAAACTCACAGGATTTCTTGGGGCAATCGACTGCAACCACGCGTGCTGCCATGACCAGGATGTTCACCGAGATCATCAAGCGGCGCGAGAGCAAAGGCCTGTCCTCGCCGGACTTGCAGTTGTCACGAGACAAGTTTCAAATTCAAAACGTCAATTTCTGGTACGGCGCGAAGCAGGCGTTGTTTGACATTCATTTGCGCATTCCGGAGCGGTCCGTCCTGGCGCTGATCGGTCCATCCGGCTGCGGCAAATCGACCTTTCTCCGCGCACTGAATCGGATGAACGATCTGATCGACGAAACGCGTCTGACCGGCTCGGTCCTCCTGGAAGGGCAGGACATTTACGCGCGCAATGTCAACCTGGTCGATCTGCGCCGCCGGGTCGGCATGGTGTTTCAAAAGTCGAATCCGTTTCCGAAGTCGGTGTACGAAAACGTGGTCTATGGGCCGCGCGTGGCCGGCGTGCGCGACCGGGCCCGGCTCGACGCGCTGGTCGAGCGCTGCCTGCGGCAAGCGACGCTTTGGGAAGAGGTCAAGGACCGGCTGCACGAATCGGCGCTGACATTGTCCGGCGGTCAGGCACAACGCCTTTGCATCGCCCGAGCCCTTGCCACCGATCCGCAGGTGCTGCTCATGGACGAACCGACCTCCGCGCTCGATCCGCGAGCGACCTCGGCGATTGAGGATCTGATTTTCGAGCTGAAGCGCGATTACACCATCGTCATCGTCACGCACAACATGCAGCAGGCGGCGCGCATCTCCGACACGACGGCCTTCTTTTACGAAGGCAAGCTGATCGAAAGCGGCGCGACCGATGCCATGTTCACGCGCCCGCACGTCAAACAGACCGAAGACTACATCACGGGCCGATTCGGATGATGCGAGAGTGCGTGGGAAACGGATTGGCGCCGCCCAACCAACGAAAGGTCGATTGGATTTTTCGTGTATTTCACGGCGGCCGATCCGGGTTAGAATGCATGGACGCCAGCCGAGTGCAGTTGTCCGGCGTCGCCGGCCAGTCGGCGGGTTGAATGGTTAGTGGTTGATCCAATGACGAAACATTTGGAGAGCGATCTCGACCAACTGCAGCGCGACGTGCTGTCGTTGGCCGCCTCCGTCGAAGAGGCGATTTACAAGGCGATTGAGTCTCTGCAGACGCGCGACCTCGAGCTCGCCCAGCAAGTCATCACGGGCGATGAGCCGATCGATCAGCAGGAAAATCGCGTTGAAGAGGAATGCCTGAAGATTCTGGCGCTGCATCAACCGGTGGCGAGCGACCTGCGGCGAATCGCCACCGTGTTCATGATCAACACCGATCTCGAACGCATGGCCGACCTGGCCGTCGATATTGCCGAACGAGCGGCCAGCATGGCGGGCGGTCCCGCGATCAAGGTGCCTGCGAAACTGCAGCGCATGACCGACCTGACCACCACGATGGTCCGCGATGCGCTCGATGCCTTCGTCCATCTCGACGCCGATGCAGCCCGGACGGTTTGCCGGATGGACGACGAGGTGGACCGCTGCAACGTGGAGATCATCCAGGAAATCATCGGCATCATGCGCCTTTCGCCCGACTTGATCGAACCGGGGCTGTCGTTGTTCTCCGCGACCAGGCACCTGGAGCGAATTGCCGACCATGCGACCAACATCGCCGAGGATGTCATCTATCTGGTGGAGGGCGAGATCGTTCGCCATCATCCGGAAGCTCTGCAAAAACGTTGACGACGCACGGAATCGCCAATGACCAAACCACGGATCCTGATCATCGAAGACGAACGCGCCCTGGTCAAACCGCTTGAATACAACTTTTCCCGGGAAGGCTACGAGACAATTGTCGCGCACGAAGGAACCGAAGGCCTGCGCAAGGCACAGACCATCCTTCCCGATCTGATCCTGCTCGACATCATGCTGCCCGGCATGAACGGAATCGAAATCTGCAAGGAAATCCGGGCCGGCGAGCGCACGCGCGACATCCCGATCATCATGCTGACGGCACGTGCCGAGGAGATGGACCAGGTCGTCGGCTTTTCCGTCGGCGCCGACGATTACGTCACGAAACCCTTCAGCCCCAAGGTGCTTCTGCAGCGCGTCAAAGCGCTTCTGCGCCGCCGCGAGGGCGTCGTCGAAGCCGGCGACACCATCGAGCACCTCGGCGTCCGCATCGATCGCCTGCGCCATCAAGTCACGGCCAACGGCAAGCCGGTCGAACTGACTCCGACCGAATTCCGGCTGCTCGAATGCCTGATGAAACAACCGGGCAGGGCGTTTTCGCGCCATCAACTCATGGACGCTGCCATCGGCGAAGGCTCGATCGTTCTCGAACGGACCATCGATGTGCACATCAAGACGCTCCGCAAGAAGCTCGGCAGCCAGGATCTGATCGAAACCGTTCGCGGCATCGGCTACCGCTTTCGCGAAGCACAGGGGCCGTAAGAGACGGCACTTGGTGGCGCGTCGGGTTCACAATTGCGATTCGCACGGCTACTCAACGATCCAATCCGTTCTAAAATCATCCAAGCCTGCCCTATCTCTCCCGAAAGCCTGAAAGGCATCCATGGCGGAACTTGATTTGTCCGTTGAACCGGAAGCAGCGATTCAGCGACTCATGCGGTTCCTCGCCGTCGAAGGAGTCACCGGCCAGGAAAAAGCGATCGGCCTGGAGGTGCAAAAAGCGCTGGTCGAAATCGGCGTGCCGGCCGACCGTATGCGATTCGACGATTCGAATCAGCGGATTCCTCTACCCTCTGAGACCGGCAACCTGATCGTGGACCTGCCCGGCACGCGGCCGGGGCCGCGACTGCTTTTCATGACGCACCTCGATACGGTGCCGATTTGCGCCGGCGCCAGGCCGGTGCGGAAAGAGGATCGCATCGTGCCCGAAGGAAAAACCGGCCTGGGCGGCGACAACCGGACCGGCGTGGCGTGCCTTGTCACTCTCGCCGAGACATTGATGAAACGCCAATTGCCGCATCCGCCGATCACGCTTCTCTTCACCGTTCGCGAAGAGAGCGGCCTGTTTGGGGCCAAGCACGTCCAAATCGCCGATTTGAAAAACCCGGCGTTCGGATTCAACGTCGATGGCCGGACATCGACGGAGATCACGATCGGCGCCGTCGGCGCCGAACGCTGGGAGGTCGAAATCACCGGCAAGGCCGCTCATGCAGGCGTGCATCCCGAACGCGGCATCTCCGCCACGGTCGTCGCGGCTTTGGCGCTTACCGAAGTTTATCGCGGCGGGTGGTTTGGAAAAGTCGTTCAGGGCGAACGCCAGGGCACCAGCAACGTCGGCAGCGTCGGCGACAAGCAAGGCCGCATGGCCGGCCAGGCGACGAACGTCGTCACCGATTTCGTCCGCATCACCGGCGAATCGCGGAGCCACGACCCGGTCTTCGCCTCGGCGATCACCAAGGCCTATTCCGATGCGTTTGCCAAAGCCGCTGCCGAGGTGAAAAACGAGGAAGGCAAAACCGCCGAGGTGAAGTTCGAAGCCCGGCTCGATTATTATCCGTTCCGCCTCAAGGAAGACGATGCAGTCGTTCGGCATGCCGTGCGGGCGGTCGAGAAACTCGGCTGGACCGCGACGACTCGAATCGCCAACGGCGGACTCGACGCCAACTGGATGGTCCGCCACGGCATACCGACGATCACGATCGGCGCCGGGCAAAACCAGATTCACACGATCGAAGAATTCGTCGAACTAGCCGAGTTCGTGAAGGGTTGCCGGGTCGCGTTGGCGCTGGCGACGCTCGAATGAACGAACGGGTTCAGATATGACCATTCGCGTCGGCAACGGTTGCGGCTTCTGGGGCGACAACCTCGACGCACCGATCCGCCTCGCCGAGCATGGCCGGCTCGATTACCTGACGCTGGAATACCTGGCCGAACTGACCATGTCCATCCTCGCGCTGCAAAAACAGCGCGACCCGCAAACAGGCTACGCCGGCGATTTTCTCGACGTCCTCGAACGCTTGACGCCCATTTTGCAGCAACAACCAAAGCTCAAGATCATCACCAACGCCGGCGGCATGAACCCGATTTCGTGCGCGGAGAAAGCAAAGGGCATATTTGCCAGGCACGGCCTTTTGGCTCGTCGCATTGCGGTCGTGCACGGCGACGATCTTTTGCCCCGGCTTGACGAGTTGCTTGCCGCCGGCCATCCGCTGACGAACTTGGACAGCGGCGCGGCCTTTTCGTCGATCCGCGATCGCGTGGTCAGCGCAAACGCCTATCTCGGCGCCAGGCCGATCGTCGAAGCGCTGCAACAAGGCGCTGACCTCGTCATTACGGGCCGGGTCGCCGATGCGTCGCTGGCCGTCGCGCCGGCAGTGCATGAGTTCCGCTGGGACTGGTCGGACTGGAATCGCCTCGCGGGCGCCACGGTCGCGGGCCACCTGATCGAGTGCGGCGCCCAGGCGACCGGCGGCCTGTGGTGCAACTGGCAAGAGGCGAACGATCTCGCCAACGTCGGCTACCCGATCGCGGAGATTTCCCCCGACAGTTCGTGCCGGCTCACGAAACCTGAAGACAGCGGCGGTGCAGTCAACGTCGAAACGATCTCGGAGCAACTCCTCTACGAAGTCGGCGACCCCGCCGCGTATTTGACGCCCGACGTCGTTGCGGATTTTGCTTCAGTCTCGCTCAGCAACGCCGGCCGCGACATCGTGGGAATTTCGGGCTGCACAGGCAAGCCGGCCACGAGCACGTACAAGGTGTCGATCGCCTATCGCGACGGTTTTTCTGCCGCAGGAACACTGGTAATCGCGGGGCCGAACGCTGCCGAAAAGGCTCGCCGGTCCGGCGAAATGCTGCTCGACCGATTGCGGCGGATCGGCATGGCGCCCGAGCATTCGCTGATCGAATGCCTCGGCGCCGGAGACAGCGTCGCGGGTGTATTACCGAGCAGCGATCCGCCGGAAGTCGTGCTGCGCGTCAGCGTCCGCGACGCAAGCCGGGCCAAGGTCGAGCGCTTCACGAAAGAGTTCGCGCCGCTGGTCACGTCCGGCCCGCCCGGCATCACCGGCTACACGACCGGCCGCCCCGCCGTGCGAGAAGTCTTCGCCTACTGGCCAGCGCTGATTGACAAGAGTGCGGTGAAGGGGAAAGTGGAGACGCTTTGAAGCTTATTGGTTAAACGATTTCAGTTGCTCGGCATTCCGCATTATCTCCGATTCCACACTCGGATCGGTCAACAACTCGCCTGTCGCGGCGTCGACGCGTAAGGTCCCCACGCGGCCGAGGTTGCCTTTGCCCGGCAGCGTGAAGACAATCGGTACCGCCCAAAAGACTTTTTCAGCGACCACCAACTCGGGCGGATCTGCCCCGAGTTGGCTGCTCAGATGCAGCATTACATATTGCGTAACATTT
>Ga0073934_10005715_pt1 | contig 18836 bp, 9 predicted proteins | sample LarsenN4metaG_FD_76834 | JGI IMG/M metagenome (GOLD analysis project Ga0073934, IMG submission 76834) | Hot spring sediment bacterial and archeal communities from British Columbia, Canada, to study Microbial Dark Matter (Phase II) - Larsen... ... | reverse complement strand
GTCATTGGAGATGTAGAGCGCCTGGGAGGTGAAATCGACGGAGGCGCCGCCGGCCAAGTGGGCGGTGACAAGGAGGCGGTGCTGTCCGCCGGCGGTCAGGGTGACGACGCGCGGCGTGACCTCGAGGCGGACGACGCGGTTTTCGCGCAGGTCGTCGGGTCCGAACGGCGCGCCTCTGCGGATCCAATCGAGGATGGTTTCGTAGTCGCGAGATCCTGGGGCAAACCGACGTCCGCCGCCGTGGGGCGCCGCGCCGGTGGCTTTCTGGAGGAGCAGACTGGCCTCCGGCCTGGCAAGATCGATGCGGGGCTGCCGCGGTCCTTTCACCTCGGAGGTGAGAACCTGGTAGGCGCCGCCTTTGACGATCCATTCGTAGTCCTCTTTGGGGTGCAGCGCGCCGGCGGAAAGCTTGAATCCTCCGCGGCCCTTGACACCGCCGTGGCAGTTGGCGCCGTTGCAGCCCTGGCGGGTGAGAATGCCGCCGATGTCGATGCCGAAAGCGAACTCCCGGGCGCGGGCGGCATCGCGGATCTCGAGAGAAGCGGCGGCCGTCCGGCCCTGCCAACGGGCGGTGACTCGAACGGCGCCGTCGGCCAGGGCGGTGAGCTTTCCGGTGGCGTCGATCGAGGCGCGCCCGGTCCCGGAGACGGACCACGCGACCTCTGTGGTCACGTCGCGATCGAGGCCGTCGGGCGCTGTGGCGATGGCGAGGAACTGCTGCGTGGCGGCGGCGCCCTGAAGGAGGCGGCTGGCGGGCTCGACGCGCAGGGTATCGGCGCGGGCGGCCAGCGGGAGGAGCAGAAGGAGAAGACGGGTCATGACGGCCTCCGGGCGACCACCATGACGGGGATCTCCTTTTTCAGAACGGCGTCGCCCATTCGGCCGTTCACGACGGGGCGGACGGCGACGCGGGCGGCGACAGGCGAATCCATCGGCGTGGCGTCCTCCGAGGCGGCGAGCATGACGGTGGCGGTCTGAGGGACGGGATAGTAGCGCTCGCGCCGGCCGGCGTTGGGCAGCGGGGGCTTCTCGACGGGATTTTCGAGTCCGGTGACGGCGGTGACGCCGGGGGGCAATCCCTCGACAGAAACCGCGACGAATCCCTTGAAGCCCTCTTCCCGGTCGATATTCACGGTGAGGGGTTTCGACTGGCCGGGTTCGAGATTGACGCGGTCTTCGACGAGCTTGACAGCGCCGAGGTGCGGGACCTGGGGGCGGATCAGCACACGATAGGCGAAGTCCGGCGACCAGCAATCGCTGGTGATGTCGCGGATCTGGAGGCGATACTCGCCGACCGAGCGCAGCGTGACGGTGGTTTTCGCCTGGATCATCTTCATCATGTAGAGACCGTTATTGTTGCGTTTGGTGTAGACGTTGGTGACGATCTCGTGCCCGTCTGGCTGCATGAGGCGCACGACGGGATTGAAGCGAGGCAGGGTGGCCTCAGGGGTCTCCACCTCGATGGCGAGATCGCGGGGTTCGGCGATGCGGAACCGGATTTCGTGCGCCTCACCGGCGCGGGCCAGGCGTCCTTCGACGAGGCCGGCGTTGTCGATCACAGGCAGGCCGGAGGAGCCCTCGGGAACGGCCCGGTAGGTTTCGATGGGTCCGGGCGGCTTCACCAGGCCGCGGCGGGCGATCGCGGCGGGCCATTCCGGGCCGAGGGCGCGAGTGAACCAGCGCTCCGGCCACTCCTCGCGCGCCAGTGGCGGGCGGAGACTGACGGGCGGGCCCTGGCCGCGCGCGATCCGCAGGCGGTAGACATAGTCCGCGCCGCCGGCGCCGCCGAACGCTCCGACCTTGAGACAATAGCGGCCGTCGCGGGCGAAGCGGTGAATCAGCACGGCGTCGGTGGCGAGGCCGGGAAACGAGAGGGGATCGTCGTTCATGGCGACGCGCTCGAGGCGTTCGCCGTCGAACCAGGTCGCCGCGGGAGCCCACAAGGTGAGCGACGGATCGAATCCGGCGAACCCGGACTCGGCGTCGAACCGGATGGTCTCGCCCGCTCTGGCGTCGATCCAGTAAGAGTCGACCTCACCGCGCCGTGCGATCGTGCCGTTGATGAGAACGGGAAGCTCATGCACCGGTTCGCCTTCCCGGATGGTTCGGATGCCGACGGCGTGGATTTCGGCTTCGTTGGTGGCGCCGAACGGGGTGACGACGCGAAAGCGGTGGATGCCGGCGGCGCCGGGCGCAAACGAGACCTTGATCTCGGTGTCGCTGGACGCGTCAAGCAGACGCGCGCCGACGCCGAGGACCGAGCGAGCTCCGGCGAGGCCCGCGCCTCGGATGGCGGCTTCGAACGTGGCGCCGGGCGCTCCCGCGGAGGGAAACACGGAGGTGATTTTCGGTTCCGGGGCGGGCCGGCTGGCTTCCGCGCTCCAGGCGGCGCCGGCGCACAGGATCGCCGCCAGAGCCGGTGCGCGCCTCACGCGATGATCTCGTGAATGGGCTCGCCGAAATCGATGTCGAGCCGTTTGTGCCCGGGGACTTCGAGCCGGCGCGGGTCCAGCCCCAACTGGTGCAGCACGGTGGCGTGAATATCGGTGACGTAGTGCCGGTTTTCGACGGCGTGGAAGCCCAGTTCGTCGGTGGCGCCGTGGGCGACGCCGCCCTTGAGGCCGCCTCCGGCCATCCAGCAGGAGAAGCCGAACGGATGGTGGTCGCGTCCTTCGCGGTTGCCCTCGACGCCCGGAGTTCTTCCGAACTCGGTTCCCCACACGACGAGGGTGTCCTTGAGCATGCCCCGCTGCTTGAGGTCGGCGATGAGGCCGGCCAGGGGCAAGTCCACTTCGGCGCACAAGCGACTGTGATTTTTCTTGAGTTCGCTGTGGGCGTCCCAGCCGCCGGCGTCGGTGCGGTATCCGTGAAAGACCTGGACGAAGCGGACGCCGCGCTCGACGAGGCGGCGCGCGGCGAGCAGATCCTGTCCGAAATGGCGGGTATTCTCCTGGTCGAGCCCGTAGATCTTGTGGATGTGCCCGGGCTCTTCGGCGAACTTCAGGACTTCGGGGACCGCCGTCTGCATCCGGAAGGCCATCTCATACGATTTGATCCGCGCCCGGATGGAAGCGTCGGCGGGGTAGCGGGCCGCGTCGAGCTGGTTCAGCTCTTCGATGAACTCGAACTCGCTTTTCTGTTCGCTTGCCGAGATCCGGTCCGCGGGTGAGGCGTAGGCGAGAGGATTGGCCGGATCGCCCGACAGGTAGACGCCGGAGTGCTGGGGTCCGAGGTAGTTTCCACTGCTGACTCCCGCGCCGCCGAGATGGGGAGGGACGGGGGGGCCCAGCACGACGAACTTCGGGATGTTCTCGTTGAGGCTGCCGAGGCCGTAATGAACCCAGGAGCCGATCGAGGGGTAGAAACCCTGGAAGATGTGCCGGCCGGTATGGAACTGGAGCTGGGCCGCGTGGTCGTTATCGGTGGTCCAGATCGAGCGGAGAATGGCCAGTTCGTCGACCATGCCGCCGAGGTGGGGAAACCAATCGGAGATCTCAATGCCGCTCTGGCCGCGTTTGCGGAAGCCGACCTGAAGGGGCATGATATTCAACATCAGCTTGCGGTCCGCGCCGGTGAACTGGACGACGTTCTTTTTGACGAAGGGAGAGTCGAGGGCGGCCTTGTGGGGCGTTTCTCCGATCGTCTTGCCCGCGTACTTCGTCAGTTCGGGTTTCGGATCGAACGACTCCATGTGGCTGACGCCGCCCTGAAGGAAAATCCAGATGACGCTTTTGGCTTTCGGCGGGAAGTGGGGATTGCCGTCGGGCGGAGCCCACGCTTTCGTCTGCGTGGCGGCGGAGGCGCTGTCCTGGAGCATCGAACTCAGGACGAGGCCGGTGAATCCCATTCCGGTTTTCTCGAGCAACTGGCGGCGGCTGACGCGGCCGCAGGCGTTCGGCGCTAAGGGTCTCATAGTCTCCTACCGGATACTGACGAACTCGTCTCTATTAAACAACGCGTGGACCAGGCTTTGCCGAGCCTGGAGAGCAGGAGAGACACCGGAGCGGTCCGCCGCCGAAGGCGCAGCGGCGGCGGCCAGCGCGGCGCGCCGCTCGAGGTAGGCAGCGGACTTCTCCAGTTCGACCGCGGAGGCGGGACGGGCCAGCACGGCGAGGAACGCCTCACGGACGAACTCGGCGGGCGGTTTCGCAAGGTCCCCGAGGCGCGCGGTCAGGGTCCGGGCATGGTCAAAGCTGAACCGGCTGTTGGCGAGCGCGAGCGCCTGCTGCGGCTGAATGGATTCCGGCCGCACGTAGCAGGAAAGCGGGTCGGCGCCGTCGAACACCTTGAGAAAGAGCAGCTGTGCATCGGGCGTGATGCGGAAATAGAGGCTGCGCCGGGGGGCGTCCTCATCCTTCTCCTCGTGCAGTTCGGGACCGCCCATGGTCAGGTCGAGGGCGCCGGCGGCCTGGAGGACGCTGTCGCGGATGGCTTCGGCTTCGAGGCGCCGGGAGTTCATCCGCCAGTAGTAGACATTGTCGCGGTCCGTCTTCAAGTTGGCGTGGTCGGCCTGAGGAACTCCGGACTCCATACGATAGGCGCGGCTGGTCACCAGGAGACGATGGAGCTTCTTCATGCTCCAGCCGTTGTCCATGAATTCGACGGCGAGCCAGTCGAGCAGGGCCGGGTGGGTCGGCGCCTTTCCGTTGCGGCCGAAGTCGATCACGCTGGGAACCAAGGGCTTGCCGAAATGGCGGAGCCAGATGTGGTTGACGGCGACACGGGCGGCCAGCGGATTCTCCCGGCTGGTGATCCAGCGCGCGAGCGCCAGGCGGCGGCCGGTGCTCAGCCTGGGGTGGATGGGGCCGAGGGGAGTGTAAGCGTCAGCGGGTTTGTTCAGCGCCTCGAGCGCGACCTCGAGATTCTTTTTCGCCGCGGCGACGCCTCGGTCCCGGGCCTTTCGTTCTTCGTCGTCCTTGGGGGCGGGCGCGGACATCAACTCGGTCAGCTTCTGCTGGGCGCGGAACACGGCCTCCTCGCTCTTGAGGAGGTTCGCTTCGCGCTCGGCGAGCCGGGCGGCCTCGACGAGCTTTTCGAGGTCGGGCGACGGCGGCCGGGAATATTTCGCGTGTTCGGCCGCGATCCGGGCCTCCAGCGCTGTCCGGGCCGCACGGGCGGCCGCGAGTTCTTTCTCGGCGGCCGAGATGAGGAACGGGTTCTCGCGGAGGATCTCTTCGGGTTTGCGCCGGGGCAGCGCGTCGATCCACTTCGCGATCAGGGCGATACGGGCGTCATCGAGCGCCGGCCCGTTCAGGGGCATGCGAGGCTGTTTTTCCCCTTTGAGCAGCTGGATCAGCAGACTCTCGCCGCTTTTGCCCGCGACGACGGCGGGGCCGCTCTTGCCGCCGGCGCGCGTGGACTGCTCGGTATTGAGGCTGAATCCGCCGCGGTTGTTGCGGCCCTGATGACAGCTGGCGCATTTCTCCTCGAAGATCGGTTTGATCTGGCGGGTGAAATCCACCTTTTCCGCGCTTTCCCCGCGCGCGGGCAGGGCCGCCTCGCGCCGGGCCTCTTCGAGCTCGGCCCCGAGCTTGGCCAGCTTCTCCTCGACCGATCTGATCTCGTTGGCGGCCTGCTTGCGGAGGTCGCCCGCGACAAACGGCCGGATGTCGGGGTAGAAGGCTTCGGCGCTGAGTTCGACCGGAACCACCTTCACGTCAGGGCCGCCCAGCACGCGCGGAGTGCCGGGCTGCATTTCCTGCTCCTTGTCCGGGCTGTTTTCATCGCCGCGGACGAACAGGAAGGTCTTCTCATAGATCGGGGGGTATTTGTTAATGCCGCCCTCGGGGTCGGGACCGAAGTCCTTCGGCTCGGAGTCGTAGGCGCGTGGAATCCCGTTCTTGCGGCGGTCGGGCTCCCCGGGAACACGATCGATGCGGATGTCGTGCGGCTCGAAGAAAGCGCGGAAGCGGTAGTAGTCCTGCTGCGGGAACGGATCATATTTATGATCGTGGCAGCGGGCGCACTTGAGGGTCACGCCGAGAAAGGCGGCCGTGGTCGCCTCCACGGTATCGACGAGCCAGACGTTGCGGTTGAATCGGTACCAGTTGCGGGCGAGGAATCCGGTGGCGGCGAGCGTTTTGGGATCCTCCGGTGCGATCTCATCGCCGGCGAGCATCTCGAGAACCATCCGGTCGTAGCCCTTGTCTTCGTTGAGGGAGTTGATGATCCAGTCACGCCATCGCCAGATGTGCCGATGGCTGCTGCGGACCTCGGTGGCGCCGCTGCCGTACCAGTCGCTGTAGCGCCAGATGTCCATCCAGTGGCGCCCCCAGCGCTCTCCGTATTGGGGGCTGGCGAGCAGTTGATCGACCAGCTTTTCGTAAGCGTCAGGGGAGGGGTCCGAGACGAAGGCGGAAACCTGGGACGGCGTGGGCGGCAATCCGAGGAGGTCGAGATAGAGGCGGCGGGCGAGGGTATAGCGGTCGGCTTCGGGCAGCGGCTGGAGGCCGAGCCGCTCGTGCTCGGCCGCGAGGAAGGCGTCGACCGGATGGGCGGACCATTCGGGGTTCCGGACGCCGGGCGGGGCGGTCCGTTCGGGCTTCCGGAACGACCAGTGGGAGGGGACGATGGAGGCCGTGGCGGCGGGCCTGGCGGTCTGGGCGCCGGCCTTGATCCACTCGGCGAAGCGGGCGACGACGGCGGGTTCGAGGGGCTTCATGCCGAATGGCATCCCCGGTTTCTTCTTGTGCGTGATGTAGGCGTAGAGGAGGCTTTCGCCGGGGTCTCCGGGCACGACGGCGGGGCCGCGGTCGCCGCCGCGCAACATTTTCTCCCGTGACGTGAGGTCGAGCCCGCCCTGCTTCACGGAGGAGTTGTGACAGCCCTGGCACTGCTTTTCGAGCACGGGCCGGATGTGCTCCTCATACAGCGCCTGAGCGGCGCAGAGGCTTGCGAGAGCAAGGAGACACCCGGCAGTGCGAAGCAAGAACATGGATTAAAAGATGAACTTCAATCCCATCTGCATCTGCCGCGCTCCACCGGCGCCGAGGATGCGGCCAGTGGTGGGCTGATTGAGCGCCGTGTTCGGATTGCCGTAGTTGACGTGGTTGGGGGCGTTGAACATTTCCCAACGGAACTGGAGGAAGCGGCCTTCGGTCACGTAGAAGTTTTTGGTTAGGCCGGTGTCAAAGGTGTGGACGCCGGGACCATCGATCAGGCCGAGACCGGCGCCGCCGAACTCGGTGGCGGGAGGAGCTGAGAGAGCGGAGACGTCAAACCAGCGCTCCGGACCCGGATTGTCCACGGTGGGTTTGCGGGAGGCGTTGGCCCGGGTGTTGCGGCCGTTGCCGAGGGTCGCGCCGGGGACGATGAACGTCAGGGGCGCGCCGGACTGGAACAGGTAGATGCCGTTGACCTGCCAGCCGCCGAGGATCGCGTTGAGGACGGGGTGGATGCTGGCGCCGTGGGCGCGCCCGCGGCCGAAGGGAATTTCCCAGACGAAGTTCCAGGCGAGCAGGTGGGTGCGGTCGAGGTCGGACCGGCCTCTGTTGTAGCCTTGCGGCGCAAAGGGCTCAATGACGCTGGTATGCTCCGTCGCCGTGTTGTTCACGAGGAGCTTCGAGAACGAGTAGGCCATCGTGGTGGAGAGTCCCTTGACGAACCGCCTTTCCAGTTTCGCCTGGAACGCGTTGTACCAGGTGTGGCCGGCGTTGACGTAGAGGCCGCTGCCTCCGGCGAGCACCGGGAACGGGCGGGCGTTTTGGAGGTTCGGGTAGCGTCCCGGCGGAACTTCGTTGAAGAGGTGCTGGGTGATCGCGTCCACGCTGCGGTTGCCGACGTAGGAAAGCGTCAGGGCAGACGCCAGCGGAAGGGCCTTCTGAACCGAGAAGTTCCACTGGTGGGTTTTCTGCCCCTTTATATAAATGTCGGGCGCGATCACGGACGGCGTGATGAACGCGCGGGGGTCGGCCGGCCAGGCCGTTTCCCAGGGCTGGAGGGTGGTAGCGGCGAAGATCTGGGTTTCCCAGGTCCAGTAGGGGGGTCCGATGATGGCCGAAGCGGACCGGTTGGCGGGGAAACTGGAGACGAAGATCCCGTAGCCGCCTCGGACCACCAAGTCGTTGGAGTCCTTGACCCGCCAGGCGAACCCGAGCCGGGGCGAGAGGAAACCATTGCCTTTGAACAGGCCGTGAGGCGCGCCGACCTCGGTGGCGGGAATCCACTGGCCCGCGGTGGCGGCGGCCAGGAACGGCGCCACGGGCTGGGCGCCGAGATCCACCTTGCCGTTCTTGTCGACGCCGGCGATGATCTTGCCGCGCTTGAGGTCGAAGCTGGCGGCATTGCCGCGCACGAGGTCTTTGTCATGCCAGTAGTCGTAGCGGACGCCGAAGTTCAGCGTCAGCTTCCGGTTGACCTTCCAGTAGTCCTGGATGTAGGGCGCCGAGTAAGGGGCGTCTTTGGTGCCGAAGGTCTGGAGGGGGAAGTTCCGGGAGGTGCTCTGGACGAGGCCGAGCAGGTAGTCGCCGAAGCCGTCGGTGGTGTACTGCCCGTTGAAGGTAAACGCGCCCCGGGAGAAGCCGGACGAGTGACGGCCGAAGGTCGTCAGGTGATGGAATTGGTAGCCGGCGTTGATGGTGTGCGAACCGCGAATCATATTGAGGCTGGCCTTGCCGCCGGCCGTATTCCACCAGAGGCGGTAGGGAACCCCGAAGGGCGTACCGAGCCCGGTGTATCCGGCGATGGCGATGCTGTTCGGCAGGCCGACGGCGGATCCGCGTCCTTCGGTGGGGAACCCACGGATGCCGGCCTTGTCGGTCAGATTTTCGCCGCCGACGCAGGCGCAGTTCTGCTTGATGACCGACTGCATCGTACCGGCATCCACTGTCAGGAGGGTGTTGGGACTGATGGTGTAGGCGTAGCTGAGTCCGAGGTTGTGCTGAGGCGTCTCCCGCAGATTGACGACGTCCGGGCTATAGTTGGGCGTGTTGCCGTTGTCACGAAGGAAGATACCGCGCCAGTAGACGCGCTGCTGCGAAGTGATCTGGTGGTCGATGCGGGCCGTGTACTCGTTCACGTCATTGGTCGTGGGGGCGGTCGCCCGGAAGCGGTCCACACCGGAGTTGGGAGTCAGAAGGTTGGGAAAGAAGAATCGGGCCGCGGAGGAATGCCGACTGGCTGGGATCTGGTTATTCGGGAAGGGGGCATTGGTGACGGGGTCCCGCAGGGCGCGGGGCAGAGCCGAGAAGTCGCCGGAGCGCTGGGCCAGCGAGGGCACCAGCGAGTTGTAGATCACCGCGCGGCGGATCCGGGTGCCTTCGTAGGCGCCGAAGAAGTGGGTCTTATTCTTGATGATCGGGCCGCCCGCTGAAAAGCCGAACTGGTTCTGGGTCAGCTTGGGTTTGCTGGCGCCGGGAATCTTGGCGAAGGTGTTGAAGGCATCGAGTTTTTCATTCCTGAGGAACTCCCAGACGGTGCCGTGGAACTCATTGGTGCCGGACTTGGTCACCATGAGGACCTGAAGCGAATGGCGTCCGTTTTCGGCGCCGAAGTTCGACGTCTCGACCTTGAATTCTGCGATCGTGTCGACATTCGGGATACCCGCTCCCCGCTCGTCAAGCCCGGTGTTGGCCACGAGCCCGTCGATCTGGAACTCGGTGCCGTCGCTGCGGTTTCCGTTTCCCTGGACGGTGGAATCGCGGTCCGCCGCGCCGCGGCCGAGAAAACGCACACCGGGCACGAGGTTGACGAGTTCGACGGGATTGCGGCCGTTGAGCGGGAGATCGCGGATCTGCCTCTGCTCGACGACGGATTCGACGGCGCCGCGCTCGGTCTGAACGAGTTCGACAGAGGTTTCCACGTTGACGCGTTCGGTCACGTCACCGACTTCGAGTTTCGGTGAAATCCGTTTTCGTTCGCCGACGGTGAGCTGGGTTTTCTCGAGATTCCAGGTGCGGAACCCGCTCATGCTGACGCTGACGGAATACTGACCGATGGGAAGCGCCAAGACCTCGAAGATCCCGGCGTCATTGCTAAGGGTGGTTCGCTTGAGGCCGGTCTCAATATTGGTGATCTCCACGTTCGCACCAGAGACGACGGCGCCGGTCGGGTCGGTGACAATTCCCACGATTGCACCCTGTGTGCCCAGTTGCGCAGCCAGCGGCAGCGCCGCCAGGAGAGTCGCCAGGGAGAGGAAAACAACTCGCTGATAGACGTTCATGCTCGTGCTCCAGAAGCAGCCGAATCTGATGTTGTATACATTATCACAATTGATCCAGCAATCAAGTCAGGTCTTGCGCCGGCGCGTTCCCGTGGCCAGAGGGCACGGGATCGGCCCGCGGGGCGGTCCTACGGGGCGGGGTGAGAGGGGTAGAATACGACCATGCTGAGCCGACGTCATTTCCTCTATTCGGCCGCCGTTCCGGCTGTGGCCAAAGATATCCCCGTGCGAACCGTCTCCAAGGTGGAGCAGGCGTTCAAGTCACCGGGTCCCAAGCCGAACGGGCTTCAGGCGACGCCGGAAGGGTTGTGGATTCTCGACCAGGGAGACAACAAGGCCTACCTGGTGGGGTACGAGAACGGAAAAGTGCTGCGCGCGCTGAACACGGATTCGAAGGCGGGCAGCGGAATCACGTTCGACGGCGAGGCTCTCTGGCTGGCGTCGACGTACAGCCGGGAGATCATCCGCGCCGACGCGAGGAGCGGGGCGACGATCGCGAAGTTCGCCTGCCCGGGAGCGGGCGTGGTGGCCTGGACAAAGGGCCGAACGAGCCCCCTGGCGCCGCCTCCGCCGGCCTCGCCGATCGTGAAAGCGGCGGCAGCCGCCCCGAAGATGCCGCAGCAGCGGCAGGCGACGGGGGCGCACGGGCTGGAATGGCGGGACGGCAAACTGTGGATCGCGGTTCCGCCGTCGCAGACGATCTATCGGGTCGATCCGAAGACATTCCAGATCGAGTTCCAGTTCAAGACGGCGGGGGACCGGCCGCACGGAATCGGGTGGGAGGGAAAGTGGCTCTGGTGCACCGATTCCAACCTCAACGCGTTCTTCAAGCACGACCCGGCGACCGGGAGGATCCACGAAAAGATTCAACTCGCCGACTCCGACCCGCTGCCGCACGGGATGACGATCTGGAAAGGCTGGATGTGGTATTGCGACGACGTGGGCGTCGTCTGCAAATTGAGGATGTAGGCGTTCATGAGGCGCCGTGCGTTCGTCCAGGCCGCCGCGGCAGCGGCTGTCCCAGCCGCCCCCGCGTTCGCCGCGGTCGATTACGGGCGGTCGTTTCTGTCCGGAGTGGCCGAGTTCAACCGGGTGCGCTTCTGGATCGAGTCGCGCACGAGGATCGTGGATGAACGCACGGGCGGGCACGAGGACTATTTCCAGTGCGGGGCATGCAAAAGCGAAGACACGTTCGCGCGGCAGAACCTGTTTCTGCCGGACAACTACGATTTCACGCCGATCTTCGGTCCCCGCCATGGCGTGATTTTCCGGCGGAAGGCCACCGCCACGGCCAACTACCGCGAAGTCCGTCCCGCCGGCGGGATGTGGGGCGGGCAGAAGTTCACGCTGCGGGAAGCCCGGACCACGGAACTGAGGACGGTGGCGGAGATCCGGAGGGCGACCCACGCCGGGCTTCCGATCATCGCCCGGACCGAGATCGCGAACGCGGACAGCGGGCTGCGCGCCATCCTCGAGTTTCCCGTGAAGACGATGAACATCCATGACCCGAAGAACCTCTACCAGGTAGACACCGGACCGGTGGCGTTTCCCGATCTCACGCGCCGGCGGGACAACGCAGCGGAGAGCCTGTCTCTCGCCTTCGTCGCGTTCAACGCTCCGGACTTCGCGGATTTTGTCATCGAAACCGAGACGGTTCTGCCGGGGGCGGAGTCCGCGCGAGTGATGCACTATTCGCGGATCCTGAGTCTGCCGGCCGTCAACCGGCTCTATGCGCAGCAGATCTGAAACGAGACCGACCATGAACCGACGCGACTTTCTTGTGTCTTCGCTGACCGTCCCCGCGCTGCGGGCGCAATCGCGGCCGCCGAACGTGCTGTTTATTCTGGCCGACGATCTCGGCTGGGGCGATCTGTCGTGCTATGGCAACCAGCGAATCAAGACGCCGAACCTGGACGCCATCGCGCGCCAGGGCACGCTGTTCAGCCAGTTCTACGTGGCCGGTTCGGTCTGCTCGCCCAGCCGCACCGGGTTCATGACGGGGCGCTTTCCGGCCCGCTACCGGATCCACGGCCATATCGCCACCGAGCAGTTCAACGCGCAGCGCGGCATGCCCAATTTTCTGGATCCGTCAGCCCCGAACATCGCGCGCACGCTGCGGCAGGCCGGCTACGAGACCGCGCATTTCGGCAAGTGGCACTTAGGCCACGGCCAAGGCGCCCTGCTGCCGGACGCCTACGGCTTCAGCCACCACAAGACCGTCACGTCGAACGAAACGCGCTGGCAGGAGCAGGGCCCCGGATTCCGCGCGAAATCGACGGCGTGGATGGTGGACAACACCATCGAGTTTCTCGAGCAGAATCGCAGCCGGCCGTTTTACATCAACTTCTGGACGCTGCTTCCGCACGCCACGCTGGAACCCACCGAGGAGCAGATGAAGCCATTCGAGCGGTTCCGCCCGAATACGCGCGAACATCGCGGCGCGGCGCAGGTTTACTACGCCTCGCTCAACGACCTGGACACGCAGATCGGCCGGCTGATGAAGCGGCTCGAGGAGATGGACCTTGCGCGCAACACGATCGTGCTGTTCTCCTCCGACAACGGGCCGGAAGACATCCACATCTCGAACGCGGTGCACTCGGCGATCGGATCGCCCGGACCGTTCCGCGGCCGCAAGCGCAGCCTGTATGAAGGGGGCGTGCGGGTTCCGCTGCTGGCCCGCTGGCCGGGCCGCATCCCGGCGAATCGCGTCGACGAGAGTTCCGTGCTCGGAGGCGTCGATTTCTACCCGACATTGAGCAAGCTCGCCGGCCTGCCGGCGCCGGCAGGGGTCGACGGCGAGGATGTTTCCGACATCTGGACGGGCGCTTCCCGCCCGCGCCGCAAACCCCTGTTCTGGGAGTGGCGCTTCAACATCGCCGGCTACAACGTCAATCGCAGCCCGATGCTGTCGATGCGCGACGGGGACTGGAAGCTGATGATGAATCCGGACCGGTCCCGGGTTGAACTATACGACATCCCGCGGGACCCGATGGAGTTGAACAACCAGGCGGCCGGGAAGCCCGAAGTGGTGGCGAGGATGTCGGCCGCCCTGCTGGCATGGCAGAAGACGCTGCCGCCCGGACCGGTCGAGCCGGCGGCGGGAAGAAACGACTATCCGTGGCCGCGGCCGGCGCAGTAAGAGAAGGGATTCGCCAGACCAGGCGCGGCTGCCCGGCCGGGGCGGCGGGAGACGGCGCTACCGCGCCGCGGCGTGGACCTCGTCGAGGGCCTCGGCGAAGCACTTCTCGATCAGCCCGCACATCTCGTCGATGTCGGCCTCGGTGGCGACCAGGGCCGGCGACACGGCGAACCACGACGGGTCCACACGGAGGATGAGGCCGTTTTTGAGGGCGATGCGCTTGAGGGCGGCGCCGAGTTCGGGGAACGGCTCCATGGACCGGGTATCCCTGACCAGTTCGACGCCGCGGAAGACACCCCGACCCCGCACCTCGCGCACAACGCCGTGCCCGGCGAGCTTCGCCAGCCGGCGCGCGAGATAGTCGCCAGTGCGGCGGGCCTGCCAGTCGAGCCGCTCCTCCTCGATGGTCCGGATCACCGCCAGGCCGACGGCGGCGGCAAGCGGATTGCCGGCGAACGTGTGGCCATGGGCGAAGTGGATGTTCTCCTCCGGGGCTCCGTAGAAAGCGTCGGCCATGTCCTCGCGGGCGATCATGGCGCCGATCGGGACGGCGCCGTTGGAAAGACCCTTACCGCAGCAGAGGATATCCGGGGTGACGCCCAGGGCCTGGGCGGCGAACATCGAACCGGTCTTGCCGAACCCGGTGATCACTTCGTCGAAGATCAACATCACCTGATAGCGGTCGCAGATGTCACGGACGATCCGGAAATACTCCTCGGTGGGCGTGATGACGCCGCCGGTGTTGCCGACGGGCTCAACGAGGAAGCCGGCGACGGTATCGGGGTCCTCGTGGAGGATGACGTCTTCGAGCGTCCGGGCCGCGAAGCGGTTGCACTCGTCCCAGTCGGAGAAATACTTCCGGTAATGGTTGGGCGGGAACACTTTGAGGAAGCCGGGCATGTGGGGCTCGAACTTCGTCTTGCGCATGCCTGTACCGCTGGCGGACATGGCGGCGGCGGTGCCGCCGTGGTAGCCGTGATAGCGACTGATGAACTTGTACTTGCCCGGCCGGCCGGTCTGCTTGAAATACTGCCGGACGAACTTCATGGCGGACTCGGTGGCCTCCGAGCCGCCGCTGAACGGTTTGACGAACTTCAGGTTGCCGGGGGCGACCTCGCCCAGCTTTTCAATGAAATCGAGTGTGACGTCGGCGATGCCGTGCAGGGGCGGGGCGAAGGTCATGATGTCCATCTGGCGGCGCATCGCTTCCATGACGCGGGGATGGCCGTGGCCGAGCGTGGCGACGAAGATGCCGCCGATGGCGTCGAAATAGCGCTTGCCGTCGCGGTCCCAATAGTAGAGGCCTTGGGCACGGTCAATAATGAGGGGGTTGCGGAGGAACTCGGAGGTTTGCTGGTAGTCAATGAAGGTACGCCGGAGGAGGCGTTCGCGGCGAGGGTCGAGGGGCATCGTCTCCGATCTTAACAGGCGGCTCCGGCCCGGCTGTAGTAAAACGGTAGCAGCTGCATGAAGCGAGGAATGCTCTTACTGGCCGTGCCGGGCCTGACGATGCTGGCCCAGCCCCCGACGGCGAGGCGGCCGATCGACTTCCAGCGCGAGATCCGGCCGATTCTCTCCGACAACTGTTTCTTCTGCCATGGTCCCGACAAGGCGACGCGGCTGGCCGACCTGCGGCTGGACACGAAGGCCGGCGCGTTTGAGAGGCGCGCCAGCGGGGCGGTGATCGCACCGGGCAACGCAGCGGCAAGCCTCCTCTACCAGCGCATCGCCACGGCGGACAAGGCGCGGCTGATGCCGCCCGCGCATTCCAAGAAAGTTCTGACCGAGGCGCAGCGCGAACTGATCCGGCGCTGGATCGAGCAGGGTGCGCCGTGGAAGGAGCACTGGGCGTTCAGCCCGCCGGTGCGGCCGGCGCCGCCGGCGGTCCGGAACAGGCAGTGGGTGCGCAACGCGGTGGACCGCTTCATCCTGGCGCGGCTGGAGGCCGCCGGGCTCGAGCCGGCGCCGGAGGCGGACCGCCGGACGCTGGCGCGGCGGGCGTCGCTCGACGTGACCGGACTGCCTCCGGATCCGGAAATGGTGGAGACCTTCGTCAACGACAGGTCCGCGCGGGCCTACGAAAGCTATGTCGACCGGCTGCTCGAATCGAAACACTGGGGCGAGCACCGCGGGCGCTATTGGCTGGACGCGGCGCGCTACGCCGACACGCACGGAATCCACGTCGACAACTACCGCGAGATGTGGCCCTACCGCGACTGGGTGATCCAGGCGTTCAACCGCAATCTTCCTTTCGACCGGTTCGTGATCGAGCAGCTGGCCGGCGACCTGATTCCGAACCGGACGCTCGATCAACTGATCGCCACGGGATTTCACCGGTCGAATCCGACGACGAACGAAGACGGGGCCATTCCGGAGGAGTTCGAAGCCATCTACGCGAAGGACCGGGTGGACACAACAGGCGCCGTGTTCCTGGGGCTGACAATGGGGTGCGCCTCCTGCCATGACCACAAATTCGACCCGATTTCGCAACGGGATTTCTACTCCATGGCGGCGTTTTTCCGGAACACGACGCAGGGTCCGCTGGACGGCAACGTCTTCGACACGCCGCCGTCGGTGACGGTGCCGCGGCCGGAGGACGCCGGCCGCTGGGCCTGGATTCAGAGCGAGGAGGCGCGGCTGCGGGCCCGGCTCGCCGCCGCGGGGCGGTCCGCGGAATCGGCCTTCGCGGAATGGCTGGACAGCGAGGAGCGGGCGAAGATCACGTCTCCCGTCGAGCCGGCTGACGAGGTGCTGGCGTTCTGGTTCGACGGGGAGAGTCCGCGGGCGATGGTGAAAGGCGCGCCGGCGGCGATCCGGCTGCCGGAAGGCGTCACAACGGGGCCGGGCCATATCGCCGGCCGCAGGGCGCTGCGGTTCCGGGGCAACGGGCACATCGACCTTCCGAACCTGGACGCGCTGCGGGCCGATGAACCCTTCTCGTTCGCGGCGTGGTTCTACCTTCCGGAGGGGGAAGACAACTTCGTCGTGGCGAGCCAGATGGATCCGGCGAGCAAGGGCCGGGGGTGGAGCTTCGAGCTGATCCGGCGGACGCCGAACATCCGCCTGGTGGGGCAGGGCGGCCGGGGAATCGTCACGCGGGGAAACACGATCGACCGGCTCAAGCCCGGCGCCTGGTACCACCTGGGGTTCAGCTACGACGGCAAGCGGACCACGCACGGGGTGCGGCTGTACATGAACGGAAAGCCGGCGGGTTCGGAGGGTGGCGGAGAGGGCGTCGAGCTGCGGGGCGACATCCGCAGCTTCGCCCCATTCCAACTCGGCGCGCAGGGCAGCCGCGGGTTCGACGGCGGGGGCATCGCCGAGTTCCGGGTGTACAACCGGGTGCTTTCGCCGGGTGAAATGGCCGTACTGGCCCAGTGGCCGTCCCTCGAACTGGCGAGGCGGACGAGGTCCGGGGAGCTGTCGAGCGCAGACCGGGAGGGGTTCCGGCAGTACTTCCTGCACCGGGAATCGACGGAGTACATCGATCTGTCGGGCCAGTTGCGAGTCCTCGAGGCCGAGCGGCTGGCAATCGCGCGGCGCAGTCCGGTGACGCACGTACAGGAGGAGAAGGAGGGGCCGGCGATGGCGAACATTCTCTTCCGGGGCATGTATGATCAACCCCGCGACCGGGTGGAGGCGTCGACGCCCGCTGTGCTGCCGCCGATGCCGGCGTCGCTGCCGCGGAACCGGATGGGACTGGCCCGCTGGCTGACCGACGCGGGAAACCCGCTGCTGGCGCGGGTCACGGTGAACCGGTTCTGGCAGGAGGTGTTCGGCACGGGACTAGTGAAGACCGCGGACGATTTCGGCTCGCAGGGGGAGGCGCCGTCGCATCCCGAATTGCTCGACTGGCTGGCAGTGGAGTTCCGTGAAGGCGGCTGGGATGTCAAGAAGTTCTATCGCCTGCTGCTCACTTCGGCGACCTACCGGCAGGCGGCGGCGGCGACGCCGGAGAAGATCGAGAAGGATCCAGAGAACCGGCTGCTTTCACGCGGGCCGCGGTTCCGGATGGACGCCGAGATGATCCGCGACTACGCGCTGGCGGCGAGCGGCCTGCTGAGCCCGGCGATCGGAGGGCCTTCCGTCAAGACGTACCAGCCCGACGGGGTCTGGGAGGCGGTGGCGATGCTCGGTTCGAATACGCGCTTCTACCAGCGGGACACCGGCGAGAAGCTGTACCGCCGCTCTCTTTACTGGTTCTGGAAGCGCAGCGCGCCGCCCGCTTCGCTGGAGATCCTCAACGCGCCGACGCGGGAGAACTGCACGGTGCGGCGGGAACGCACCAACACGCCGCTCCAGGCGCTGGTGACGATGAACGACGTGCAATTTGTCGAGGCGGCGCGGCGGCTGGCCGAGCGCGCCCTGGCGGCGGCGCCCGGGGATCCGGCCAGACAGATTTCGTACGTCTCGGCGCGGGTGACCGGACGGGAACTCAACGAACGGGAACGCGCTGTCACCCAGAAGGCGTATCAGGACTACCTGCGCCACTACGATTCGCATCCGGCCGACGCGCGGAGACTGATCGAGCAGGGCGAATCGAAACCGGACCCCGCCCTGCCCGCCGCGAACCTGGCGGCGATGACGATGGTCGCCAACCAGCTGTTGAACCTCGACGAGGTGTTAGTAAAGTGAACCCCATGAAGACCGATCCGATCCAGGACTCGATTCTGGCCGAAACCCGACGTCAGTTTTTCGCCCGCGGCGCCCGCGGACTGGGCGCGGCGGCCTTGGCGACGCTGCTAAGCGAGACGGGGAGAGGGGCGACGGCCGCCGGAGGCGAAGGCGGGCTGCCCGGCCTTCCGCACTTTGCGCCCACGGCCAAGCGGGCGATCTACCTGCACATGGTCGGCGCGCCGCCGCAGATGGATCTGTTCGACTACAAGCCGGCCATGAAGGACTGGTATGACAAGGATCTGCCCGACTCGATCCGGCGCGGCCAGCGGCTGACGACGATGACGTCGGGCCAGAGCCGTTTCCCGATCGCGCCGTCGATCTTCCGGTTCGCGCAACACGGCCAATCCGGGGCGTGGGTGTCCGAGCTGCTGCCGTGGACGGCGAAGGTGGTCGACAAGATGGCGATCATCCGTTCGATGAACACGGAGGCGATCAACCACGAGCCGGCGATCACCTTCATTCAGACCGGCCAGCAGATCGCGGGACGGCCGTGCATCGGATCGTGGCTGGCCTACGGCCTGGGCTCGCCGAACCGCGACCTGCCGGCATTCGTCGTGCTGAACGCATCGCACTCGCATCCGCGGGCAGGAGTGCAGGCGATTTCGGCCAAGCTGTGGAGTTCCGGATTTCTGTCGGCGAAGTACGCGGGGGTCGCCTTGCGTTCGGGCCGCGACCCGGTTTTGTACCTCCAGAATCCGGACGGCGTGACGACGGAGGTGCGCCGGCGGATGCTGGACGCGCTGGCCGAGCTGAACGAGATACAGCATGAGAAGACGGGCGACCCGGAGACGCGCGCCCGGATCGCGCAGTTTGAGATGGCGTTCCGGATGCAGGCGTCGGTGCCCGAACTGACCGACCTCG
>Ga0073934_10005714_pt1 | contig 18838 bp, 18 predicted proteins | sample LarsenN4metaG_FD_76834 | JGI IMG/M metagenome (GOLD analysis project Ga0073934, IMG submission 76834) | Hot spring sediment bacterial and archeal communities from British Columbia, Canada, to study Microbial Dark Matter (Phase II) - Larsen... ... | reverse complement strand
TCATCGGGCGTCGGCAGATCGGCGGCATAGGCGATACGGACCAGCAGCATTTCCGCCGCCGCGACAGGGCGCGAAGCCTGTTGCACTTCGGCAAGGCCCTTTAGCAGCATCTGCCAGGTCCGCGACAGAACGCGCATCGAAAGCTGCGCCGCAAACGCCTTGCCGCGCACCCGCTCGGCCTCGCTGAGCGAGAGGTCGTCGGCAACGGACGGCACCAGCTTCACGCGCGTCACGAAATGCGTGAACTCGGCGAGATCGGACAGGATAACCGCCGGATCGGCGCCGGAATCGTATTGATCGCGCAGCTCTTTCAAGGCGCCGGCGACGTCGCCCTTCAGCAGCATCTCAAATAGATCGACAACGCGTGCGCGGTCCGAGAGACCGAGCATTTGCCGGACGTCATCGGCGCGGACTTCGCCGGCGGCATGGGCGATCGCCTGGTCGAACAGCGATAGCGAGTCGCGGACTGAGCCTTCGGCGGCGCGCGCGATCAGCGCCAGCGCCTCGGTTTCCGCCGTGACTTGTTCCTTCTCGGCAATACCGGCCAGATGACGGACCAGAAGATCGCCGTCCACGCGCCGAAGATCGAACCGCTGACACCGAGACAGCACCGTGATCGGCACTTTTCGGATCTCGGTGGTGGCGAAGATGAACTTGGCGTGCGGCGGCGGTTCTTCCAGGGTCTTCAGCAGCGCGTTGAATGCCGCCGTGGACAGCATATGAACTTCGTCGAGGATATAGACTTTGTAGCGTGCGCTGACGGGGGCATAGCGCACCGCATCGTTGATCTGCCGCACATCGTCGACACCATTATGCGAGGCGGCGTCCATCTCCAGCACATCGATATGGCGGCTTTCGATGATGGCCCGGCAATGCTCGCCCATCACCGGCATGTTGATGGTCGGCCCTTTGATCGACCCATCCGGCAATTGATAATTCAGCGCGCGCGCCAGAATGCGGGCGGTGGTCGTCTTCCCGACCCCGCGCACCCCGGTCAGGATCCAGGCCTGCGGAATGCGACCGGTCTCGAACGCATTCGAGACCGTCCGGACCATCGCATCCTGGCCGATCAAGTCGGCGAAGGTCGATGGTCTGTAGCGCCGCGCCAGCACCCGATAGCCGGCGGCGCCAAGTGCCGCACTTTGCGGCGCAGCCCGGTCCGGCGTCTGACTGCTGGTCTCGCTCATGGCGCGTCTGGCGGTTCCCGGTTCGCGGCGCCGGCGCGGCCCGGACACCAGCATTTCGCGTCGGAAAAGGGGTGGGAGGCTGACAAGCGACCCGAACCGGAGCTCGTTAGGGCTGCTTCCTTCCGGACCTGACCCGGTTGGCGAGTGGCTCGCCCACCGCCAACCTCCCATCCGCTATATCGGGCCTCGCCGCGCCGAAAGCAAGCAAAAGGGCGGACGAAGTGATAGCCTGCCACTTCCCGCAATACCTTGGACAATCGAATGAATTCGGACACTTGGTCGCTGCACCCCCAACTTGCGCGCGACACCATAGTACTCGGCGATCTGACGCTCTCCCGGGTGCTGATCATCAAGGACGCCAACTACCCCTGGCTGCTGCTCGTTCCGCGCCGGCCGGATATCGTCGAGATCATCGATCTTGATGAAATCGAACAGGCCCAGCTCATGGTCGAGATCGCCCGGGTCAGCCGCGCGCTGAAATCGGTGACCCAGTGCGACAAGCTGAATGTGGCGGCTCTGGGCAACGCTGTCCCACAGCTTCATGTCCATGTCATCGCGCGGCGCAAAACCGACAAGGCCTGGCCAAAGCCGGTTTGGGGTGTCGCCGAGCCGCTCGACCACGATGACGCCGAACTGAACCGCTTCATGAAAGCGATGCGCGGCAAGCTGTGGGTAGTCCAAAACCATGACGGTTGAACTCGCCCGCCGCCGCATGCGACTTATGAGACAGTCGGCTCTGCGACCTGTAGATGCTCCCGGGGGAGGAACTGCATGGTGAAGTCTCTAAGCGCCATTGCGCTCATTGCGGCATTCGTCATCGCGGCTCCGCCTGGTGTCCGGGCGCAAGAGCCCGACACCTCGGTGGCGGCGGCCGGCAGTGGCGCCTGGACATTCGAACTCGATGCCCGCGAGCATCCTATCCTGCGCTATTCCGAGGACGGCAAGGAGATTTTCCTGATCGGCTGCGGGCGCGCCTTTGGTATGCACGCCATCTATCCCGGCGATCCCAAGCGGACAGGTAAGGCGACCCTCACCATCGCGACCCCGAAAACGAAAATGAAATTCACCGGCGAAATCGAAGTCGGCCACGACGACGGCCGGACGCATTTCGTCGAATGGGATCTCGGATTCGACCGGCGCAGGCCTGATGCTTTCGGAAAAGCATTCTGGCGGCGACAGGCGCGGTTGTTCGATCTCCTCGAATCGGGGCCGCTGACAATCTCGGCCGAAGGCCGCCACTATGTCCTTCCGCCCATCCATGTTCCGGGGTGGAGAACCCAATTCAAGACATACTGCTGAGGAACGCCAGCTGCTCGTCGGGCCATAGTCATGGGGAAACTTCAAGCCATTATCGCGAGCCTTGTTGCTCTGTCGGCTGCGACCGCATTCGATGCGCCTGCGCAGGCTGAAAAGCGCGTCGCCCTGGTGATCGGCAACAGCGCCTACAAGAACACCACGCGGCTGCCGAATCCAAAGAACGATGCCGAAGATGTTGCCGCCGCGCTGAACCGGCTCGGTTTCGAAACCGTTGTCGGCGTCGATCTCGACAAATCCGGCATGGAGCAGGCCGCCATCCGCTTCGCCCGCGCAGCGCGCGAGGCCGACACGGCTTTGTTCTATTACAGCGGTCATGCCATGCAATTTGCCGGCACGAATTATCTGATGCCGGTCGACGCAAAGCTGGTGGACGAGGCCGATCTGCGTCTGATGATCAAGGTCGAAGATATTGTAGCCGATCTGCAGCAGGCGAAGAATTTGCGCATCCTGGTGCTGGATTCATGCCGCGACAATCCTCTGGCCGAAGAGCTGAAACGGTCCATCGGAAGGACGCGCGCCGCCGGCATCGGCCGGGGCCTCGCCAAGCTCGACTCTCCGCAGGGGATGATCCTGGCTTATGCCACGCAAGCCGGGCGCACCGCCGACGACGGCAGCGGGCGCAACTCGCCCTACACGTCCGCTTTTCTGAAACATATCGAGGCACAGGACGAGATCGGCACGATTTTCCGCCGTATCAGTGCGGATGTTTTCGCGGAGACCAAGAGCGCACAGCTTCCCGAGCTGTCCCTCTCGTTGATCGGAGAATTCTATCTGCGCGGCCGCGCGGCGCCCTCGCCCGCCGAGGCGGCCGCGCTGGCGAACGAGGCGGCGCAGGCCTGGGCAACGGTCGCAAACACGACCAGCGCTGCAGTGCTGGAGACATTCATCCGCCGCTTCGGAACAACTGTTTATGCCGACATGGCGCGGGCGCGGCTCGAAGAGCTCAAGAAAAGCCAGGTCGCGGTCGGCATATTTCCGGACATGCCTGCGCCGGCTCGCCTGTCCGAGGATGCCGACGCGATCCGCAAGGCGATCCCGAACAACGTGCCGGTCAGCAGCGAGGTGCTGCGCACGGTGCTTACCGATCCGTTTTTCGCCAACGCGCCGCCGCTGCGGCTTGCGCGATACCACACCACAAAAACAACGAAAAACAGCAACGGCAAACCGGCAACGACGAACAGCGACAACAGACTTCATTCGCTGGCAGGGGGTCTGTTTCAGAACGACGGTTCGGAGGACTATGCGTCCCCCTGGATGCCGTTCGGCAAGCAGCAAGGCACCTATCGCAGCAGCGACGCCGTCAACAGAGTTTATGCCGGCGGTGGCTTGATCATTCTGGGCAATTACTCGCGACGGACGACCTATGTGCCGGGCAAGAAGCCCGAAACCGCCGCTGGCTATAGTTCGGGCATTGAAAAGATAGACCGCCTCACCGGATCAATGTTTCCCATGACTTTGGGAAAGACGTTCGGATATCGAATCTTGCGGCGCTGGAGTACCGGCTCAACCGACACGACGGAGTATCGGTGCGAGGTCACCGAAAAACGTCCAGCGAAGGAATTTCATGCCGAGCTGCCGGGCGAGGTCTTTTTGCTGTTTTGCGATTATGAAATGTGGCAAGGCAAGGGGGATTATCGTCGCGGCAAGACACAGCTCCCTTCGCTGTTCTTCGAGGAGCTGGGCGTATTTCTTCAGATCGATTCGATCGACCCGAACAAGGCAGGCGCCGTCAAGGGTTACGATAAGAAGCTGACCACTTTCACGCTAGCGCGTTGAGTTGCATCGGCCGCGGCGCTAGCTTGCTGCCGGGCTCGATTGCCGAGCGTTCCATCGGCAAGGGGTCGCCAGCCGGAATCAGCCAGTATGTCCGATAGCCAGCAATTCGGTTCGCCGCCTCGACTCGGTTATGCCGGCAGCGCGCTTGACCGCGCGGCGGCGCGGCGTGCCGATCCACAGTTTCTGGAAGCATGTGCCACTCAGGACGCCTGCGGTTTCTATCTCGTCTGTGGCGAGATGGTGGTGCTGAAGCGGTCAGGAGATGCGTTTGATCCTATCTTTTCGGCAGATGAGGTCTCAACCTTCGCCGTTGCTGAGCGGGTCTTTCTCGGTCTCGTTCAGGGCGCTGGCCGCTTCGGCCTTTCGTTGCCGCATGATGTAATCGAGGCGCTGAAATCCGATCATCGCTTCCACATCACAGATCTGCGTTCGATCGCAGTACAAGGCCTTGTGCCTGCAGATCACCTCGCGCCCCTCGCCGAGGCCAAAGCGCTGCTACACTGGCATGCGCGCCGTCATTTCTGCAGCAATTGCGGACATCCAACTGAGGTTGTGCAGGCCGGGTGGCGCCGCGACTGCACCCACTGCAACGCTCAGCATTTCCCGCGCACCGATCCGGTGGTGATCATGCTCGCTGTGAGCGGCGATAGATGCCTGCTCGGCCGGCAGACTCGCTTCGTACCGGGCATGTGGTCATGCCTGGCCGGCTTCGTCGAGCCGGGCGAAACCATCGAGGAAGCCGCGCGCCGCGAAACCTTTGAGGAAGCGGGGATCCGGTGCGGGACAGTGCGGTATTTCGCGTCACAGCCTTGGCCGTTTCCGTCGTCGCTGATGATTGGCTGCCATGCCGCGGCGCTCTCGCATGAGATTATTGTCGATCGCGATGAGCTAGAGGATGCGCGCTGGTTCTCGCGCGATGAGGCGGCCGCGATGCTGATGCGCACGCATCCGGACGGCTTGGGTACACCGCCGCCGATGGCGATCGCCCATCATATCCTGCGTGCCTGGGTAGAGCGCGGCGATGGCGTCTTCGGCTAATGAGGCAGATCGCAAGTTGATCGTCTGCGCCGGCATGTCGGTGATCGATCATGTCTATCGTGTGGCTGCCTTTCCTGTTGCTGGTACGAAGACCCGCGCCAAAGACTTCTTTTCGGTGCTTGGCGGATGCGCGGCGAATGCTGCCATCGCGGTCAGCCGCCTCGGTGGATGCACCCGCGTGGTCTCACCGCTCGGCGGACCCGCTGGCCGGGATCTGACCGGAGACAATGTCCTTGCGAAGCTCCGGCAGGAGAACGTCGATGTCGCGCATGTCGTGCGGACGGACGGAGCGGTGTCGTCGCGATCTTCGATCTTCATCGATGACGACGGTGACCGGACGATCGTGAGTTACCGCGATCCTAGGATAGAAGCGGCGCGGCCGCAGAATCCAGCGGAGGCCGTTGCCGGCGCCGATGCAGTCTTGGCCGATAATCGCTTTCCAGAATTCGTTCTGCCGATCGTCCGCGCGGCTCTGGCGAACCGCAAACTCGTTGTCCTGGATGGCGACAAGCCGATGGGACTGGGTGATGAGTTGCTGGCGCTGCCGAACCATATCGTGTTCTCAGCCGATGGACTGCGCGCGACCGCGCAAACCGATGATCTTGCGATGGCACTCAAGACCGTCTCCGAGCGGACGGTGGCGGTTGTCGCAGTGACGCAGGGTTCGCAAGACATGCTGTGGCTGGAGGGCGGGGTGCTGCAGCGGCTGCCGGCGTTCCGGATCGATGCGGTCGATACGCTTGGTGCCGGGGATGTCTTCCACGGGGCTTTTGCGCTGGCGCTGGCAGAAGGCCGCGATGTCGTGGCCTCGATGCGCTTCGCGGCGGCGGCAGCAGCGGTCAAGTGCACCCGGATGGGCGGCGGCAACGCCGCTCCTGGTTTGGACGAGGTGGAGGAGTTTTTGCTAAGCCACCCGGAAGGCAGGGCTTGATTGTAGAAACATATTCTATATAGAACGTGATCAAATAGACATTTTGGAAGAATATTCTAGGTTCTGCATGGATGCGATCGATCGGAAAATACTCCTGACCCTGCAGGAGGATGCCTCGCTCTCTGTCGCCGAAATCGGTCAGCGGGTCGGCCTGTCCTCAACACCGTGCTGGAAGCGCATTCAGCGCCTTGAGGCCGACGGCGTCATCCAGAAGCGTGTCGCCATCGTCGATCAGGACAAGGTTGGTCTCGGCATCACGGTCTTTGTTTCGGTCGAGACCGATGACCATTCCGAGGGTTGGCTTGGCCGTTTCGCTAGCGCGGTCAGCGCGATGCCAGAAGTCATGGAGTTTTATCGGATGGCGGGTGACGTCGATTATATGCTTCGCGTCGTCGTTAAGGACATGCAAGCCTACGACACCTTTTATAAGAAGCTGATTGCTGCGTCGCCTTTGAAGAATGTGACGTCGCGCTTCGCGATGGAGAAAATCAAATCGACGACGAGCCTGCCCATCCCATAGTTGCCGGATTAGCTGCGATAGGCCGATCGTCAGATTTTTTGCACAGTTTCCGACAGGCGAGGCCTCATGAATATCTGGTCCGATAGATTCATGCTGCCAGTTACCAGATACCCGATTGTCGGCGTATATCCGTAGGATACCTCTCCATAGACGAGAGAGGTCGATGGAACCTTCAGTGCATCAGGCACCGTAACACTTGATCCAACGGCACGTGCAGTACCGTTCTTTGTGCTGCTCCATTTCACTTTTGCATTGCCGTTCGCATCGATGTCTACGACAGATACCGTGACTTTGGCATTCGTGTCCGGAAATGGCGCCATTACCGCCGTTGCGGCCCCGAGCGCTGCGTTGATCCCTGCGGTATCGATGGTCGCAACTTGCGCGACCAGGTCGGCCACAGTGCGCGCTGTCAATGTGACCTTGCGGTCGATGCTGATGCCCTGGGAGACCTCGACGCCGCCGAGATAAAGAGTGACCATTAAGGGCAGGAGCATTGCAAATTCTACGGCGGATACGCCGCGCCTGTCTCGCGAAAACTCGGAGAGCCGTTTCGTGAGCAGGCTGGCGAGCAGACGTTCAAGATAGCCGACCATTGCACGACTCATTGGTAGGGTTCGTTGCGGAATGCGGCGGTCGCCATGATCAGACGCTTGCCGTTCGAAAGGTCGGAAAGATTCAGGCCAAGAAGGGACACGTAGACCGGCCATTCGTATAGCAGGCGTACCACCACAATATCGCCCGGCGACCCTGGCTGATACGCCGGTGTGAAGGTGACTTTTCCGTTGGAATCGATCGGTTTCGACATGCTCGCGGAACTGAACGAGTTATAGGTGCGCACGTCTACCTTGATGCCGTTATCGCAGTCGAACAGACCATAAATTCGCTTACATACCTCCTGCTTGAACTGGGTTTCGCTTAAGCCTCCCTTTTGCGCCTGACCGGTCAATATAAGTCGAGCGGAATCGGCGGCAGCGGTTTCGAGAACTTGCCCCGCAAAAAAGACCAGAGCCGTCTCAAGGATGGCGAATACAAGCGCGAGAAATGGTGCTGCTACTAGCGCGAATTCAACCGCGGCAGCGCCATCGTTCCTGCGCGCGAACCGTCGAGCTGCGAACAGGGTAACGCGTTTGACCCAGCGTGACGCGGCCGATCCTGTGTCTGTCCCGGACATTGCAATCGTACCCGTGATCAAGCCTGTAGGCAGACCAACGAATAGCAAGGACGCGTTGTTTATTAGTTTCCCCGATTTCAGCCGGAACGGGGGGAAGGATTTACGGATCGCAAACCATGACGCCCCGGCCGTCTCGGGTCGCCATCGCGGGTCCGCTTAGGATCAAAAAATCTTAACGGGACGAAGAGCTCGATGACGCTTGCGTGCTGCGTGTCGTGGTCTGAACCAGAATCTGATTGTAGAATTGCTGGAGGTCGCCCGGTGCGATCACCGGCTGACAGTTCGGTGCACAGCTATAGGTTTCGCGGTTGACACCCTTGTACACGACGACGGTATCAATCGCGCCTCGCACCTCGATTATCTTTTCGAGCAGGGCGTTGCCCTTCCGGTCGAGCGCGATGAAATTCGTGGCGCCGTAGCCCTTACCGGTCAGCACGACGACGCCACCCGGCTGCAACGAAGCGTCGGCGATCAGTGGATTCCCAATGACGATAGTTGCGACCCGCTCAGGGAGTCTGACAAGCCGGGCCTCGTCCATGCTGATATTCAATCGGTCGCCGGGAGGGGTGTCGCCTCCTGACGCCAGCGCGGGGATCATCAGCAGCGCGGATGCGGCCAAGCCGATACGCGCAGAATGGACAACGTTTCGAAGGCTCCACAGTGCCGCCATTCTGCTACTCCGCACTCATACCAACTTGCGGGGCCAATCGGCACACATCCGCAAGATCGAATTCACCGCAAAATGGTGAATTATTCCCGAATGAAATTCGGTGAATGATATTGAAGCGCGCGATGCCGGAGCCATCTGCTGCCTCGGCACGACTGTAAGCGCTCGTCATTTCCGCGACCAATTGAAAGGTAATCGGCTATTAACCAACTCAGAAAATGGCCGCGCGGCGCGCCTCGGACTATTCCCGGAACGGGGGTGGCCGGGTTCTGGTTTGCGGCATCATGAACTAAGTATGAAGATAGTCCGACGAACTCCGGTGTCGAGTCCTACTAAATATTCAATTTGCGCTATTAGCATCAAACGCGACGATACGACGTGGCGCTAACTGAAGCGCAAGAGACGATCGTTAGGGTCTAAGCTGCGGATTTTCGCATCGCGTGTTGTATGAGTGCGTCGATGACCATGATGGTGACGGACATTGTCCGGCTGTTTCTGTTCCCGACTCTCATGGCGTTTGCAGCGTTCAGCGATCTGTTCACGATGACGATCTCGAACCGGGTTTCGCTTCTCCTGGTTGCGGGATTTCTTGTCATGGCGCTCTTGGTCGGCATGAGCGGTGCCGATCTGGTGTCGCATCTGGCCGCGGGTGCGGCCGTGCTCGCAGTAACCTTCACGCTTTTTGCCTGTGGCTGGATCGGCGGCGGCGACGCAAAGCTTGCTGCGGCTACTGCGCTCTGGCTCGGATTCGGGCCTCTGATGAGCTATTTGATCTATGCGTCGCTGTTTGGCGGCGTGCTGACGCTTGCTATCATGCAATATCGGGCGATGCCGTTGCCGGCCGCCCTGGCGGGACAGGATTGGGCGATTCGGCTTCACCGCGCCGATGTCGGCGTGCCTTATGGCATCGCACTCGCCGCCGCGGCGATTGCGATTTATCCCTATACCGTCTGGATGAAGCTCGGCTGACATCATTGGCGATACGCGGATCAAGACAAAATTAACTTGGTTTGCAAACCGCTCATTAACCACGAATTGACCTTTGGGTGGTGAAACTCCCCCTCACGGCCATGTCCCGGCCGCGTGCGTCATCCGTGGAAAGTGAAGCGTATGAAAGCCGCCCGTCTCATTGTTCTCGGAGTTGCGGTGGCCGCTGGCGGCCTCGCGGCTTTGCTTGCGGGTCGTTCCGGCCAGAAGGCGCCTCCGCCTCCGCCGGTTGCGCAAATCCAGACCGTGGATGTCCTGGTTGCCAAAAGCGACATCGGGCAGGGCACGGTGGTGAAGCCGGAAGAATTGACCTGGCAATTGTGGCCTGCTGCCTCTGCTGGGCCAAACTTCATAAAGAAGACCGACCGGCCCGACGCGATAGAACAGATCGCGGGTTCGATAGTGCGCGGTGGAACATTCTTCGCAGGCGAACCGATTCAGGAGTCGCGGCTGGTGAAGGGCACTGCTGCCGGATACCTGTCCGCCATTCTGCCCGCAGGCATGCGCGCCGTCGCAACCGAAATCAGCGCGGAAACCAGTGCGGGCGGATTCGTGATTCCCGGCGACTATGTCGACGTGATCCTCGCGCGGCGTGATCGGGAAGCGGAGAAACGCACCGGCGTCGAGACCTATACCAGCGAGACGATTATATCGAATGTGCGCGTCATGGCGATCGACCAGACGGTCGAGGACAAGAACGGACAGAAAGTCGTTATCGGAAAAACCGTGACGCTTGCACTCACTCCGGCTCAGGCGGAAACGCTTGCCGCCGGAAAGCAGGCCGGAACTCTGTCGCTCGCACTGCGCAGTGTGGTCGATACCGCAAAGGATGAATCGGAAGAGGATACGGCTGCGCGGCGCACCGGTGTGAACATTGTACGTTTCGGCGTCTCCGCGACCGCAGTCACGAAATAGGTTGAAGGAAGGAAATCGCTTCATGGCGAACCAGATGACGATCCGGACGCTGATGGCCGCAAGCTCAATTCTTGCGTTTGCGACGTCCTTCGCTCACGCCGCCGAGCCTGATCTGCACCGTACCCCCGTGATCAGTGTTGTCGGCAGCGAAATGAGCTCGCGTCCGGTGTCGCTGGGTGTGGGCAAGGCGGTCGTCATCGACCTCCCACGCGACGCGAAGGATGTGCTTGTTGCAGATCCAACAATCGCAAATGCCGTGGTCCGGTCGGCGCGACGCGCCTACATGATCGGCGTGAAGGTCGGTCAGACCAGCATCTTCTTTTTCGATGCCGAAGGCCGTCAGATCGCAGGTTTCGATCTGGCAGTGAAGCGCGATCTCAATGGCATTCGTGAGGCGATCCGTCAGGCAATTCCGGACAGCGATATTCATGTGGAGGCGCTAGGAGCGGAAGGAATTGTGCTGCGCGGCGTTGCTGCAAATCCCGCCGATGCTCAAACAGCTTTTGAAGTTGCAAGCCGACTCCTTGGTGGAGGAACAGCAGGCATGGTCAGCGCAGGCAACAAGGTCGTTAACGCGATTGTTGTGAAGGGGCGCGATCAGATCAACCTGCGAGTTACGGTCGCCGAGGTCCAGCGCGACGTAATCAAGCAGCTTGGTATCAACCTGAACGGCACCGTCGGTGTCGGTTCCGCGGTACTCAGGTTCAACAATGACAACCCGTTCCCAGTGCACGGTTCTCCGCTTGTGCCGGAAAACTTCGCAGCTGGTACTTTCACGTCCGGCAGCGGCAATCGGGTCAATGCAATCCTGCGCGCGATGGAACGCGCCGGAGTAATTCGAACCTTGGCCGAGCCGAATCTCACGGCGATATCGGGCGAATCTGCCAATTTCCTCGCGGGTGGCGAATTCCCGATTCTTGCCGGCTATTCCTGCGATGCAGCGACGGGCGGTGTCGCGAGCTGCCAGCCGCAGATTCAGTTCAAGAAGTTCGGCATCAGCCTCGGCTTTACCCCTGTTGTCCTGGGCGAAGGCCGCGTGAGTCTGAAGGTAACGACGGAAGTGTCCGAACTGTCGAATGAAGGCGCGCTTCAGTTCGGCACCGGCGAAAACGCTCGCCAAATTCCGTCGCTGAAGGTCCGCCGCGCAGATACCACAGTGGAGATTCCCTCCGGAGGGGCCCTCGCATTGGCCGGCCTTATCCATGAGCAGACCAAGCAGCAGATCAACGGCTTTCCGGGCTTGATGCAGCTCCCGATTCTCGGGTCGCTGTTTAAGAGCCGCGATTACGTCAATCGCCAGACCGAGCTGATGATTTTGGTGACGCCATATGTCGTGCGTGCCGTAGCGCCGAAGGATTTATCGCGGCCGGACGATGGTTATGCCGACACCTCTGATCCCTCGAGCTTCTTTATGGGCCGATTGAACAAAATCTACGGGATCCCGGGCAAGGTCGATCCTAACCGCATGTACTACGGCAAGTATGGCTTCATTCTGGACTAAGGCGGACACGGAGACGATCACATGTCGAGCATTCCTAAGATCTGCCGTTCGTCATTCAGCGGGCTCGGTCCCAAGATTGCCGTCGTATTGCTGGCGGGGGCAATGTTGAGCGGTTGCTATCTTCCTGCCGAAATGGGCTACCTGCCGAACGATACGGTCGGCTATCCGAACGATTACCGCAAACGGCACCAGATCGCGCTTCGCGATGGTGCTCGTACCGTAGAGGTATTTGTCGGTCAAAGCCGTGGCTCACTGACGCCAACACAGCGTGCCGAGGTCGTGGCCTTTGCCAAGGTCTGGAAGAACGAGGCTACCGGCGGCGTTATCATCGACGTTCCGACCGGAACTCAAAACCAGTATGCCGCGTCGCAGGCCGTGCGCGAAATCAATTCGATCTTTGCGGCATCGGGAATCCCGATGAAGAGCATCGCAGTTAGGTCCTACACGCCGGAGAGTCCGTCACAGTTTCCGACCGTTCGGCTGAAATATTCGACAATCGTCGCAGAAGCCGGGCCTTGCGGGTTGTGGCCGCAGGATCTGGGGCCGACCATGGGCGCAGCCTATAACGACAACATAAACTACTGGAATCTTGGCTGCTCCAATCAGCGCAATCTGGCAGCAATGGTCGCAAACCCGGCCGACCTCGTTCAGCCTCGTGCTGAGGCTCCAGTCTGGACGTCGCGCCGCACGACGGCGATCGAAAAGTACCGCCAGGGGCAAAGTCCGGAAACGATCTATCCGACTCAAAACCAGGGCAAGGTGAGCGACGTTGGCCAATGACAATAAGCGCCGATCATATGACCCGGGACATGCCAGCGACCCTGCCGGAGCGCGATGAGCACATTGCTCCGGCGCCGCGCATCTCAATTCAAGCCTTCTGCGAGTCCGTTGAAACTGCAGCCGCGGTGCAGGCCGCCGGAGAAGATCGCCGGCTGGCAAAGGCGCATCTGAAGATTCAGATGGGAGGCGTGACGGCGGCGCTCGAGGCCTACCGCTCCGCGCCTACGCCGAATGTGATTGTTCTCGAATCCGAATCTCGTCCGGACGCCGTGCTGGCGGGTCTCGATTCGCTGGCCGAGCTTTGCGACTCCGGCACACGGGTCGTGGTTATCGGCCGGCACAACGACGTTGTGCTCTATCGCGAACTGGTGCGGCGCGGCGTCAGCGATTATTTGATCTCGCCGGTCGGAACGCTCGACATCGTGCGCTCGATTTGCGGTCTCTATTCGGCACCGGATGCGAAGCCGGTCGGACGCATTCTCGCCGTTATCGGCGCGAAGGGCGGCGTCGGCGCCTCGACAGTAGCCCACAATATGGCCTGGTCAATTGCTCGCGATTTAGCGCTTGATTCGGTCGTGACCGATCTCGATCTTGCTTTTGGCACAGCGGGTCTCGACTACAATCAGGATCCCCCGCAAGGGATCGCCGATGCAGTTTTCTCTCCGGATCGCGTCGATACCGCATTCGTTGACCGTCTTCTGTCAAAATGCTCGGACAATTTGAGCCTGCTTGCCGCCCCGGCAACACTGGACCGTGTCTACGACTTCGGCGCCGATGCGTTCGATTCGATATTCGACTCTCTGCGTGCGACGGTGCCCTGCATCGTTCTCGATATGCCGCACCAGTGGACCGGCTGGACGCAGCGGACATTGCTGGCTGCGGACGATATCCTCATCGTCGCTGCTCCGGACCTCGCCAATCTGCGCAATGCGAAAAACCTGGTCGACTTCCTTAAGGCCTCGCGCGTCAACGACCATCGTCCATTCTACGTCCTCAATCAGGTCGGCGTTCCCAAACGCCCCGAGATCAAGCCAGCGGATTTCGCGAAGGCGCTGGACGATCAGCCGGCTGCGGTTATCCCGTTCGAGCCTCAGATATTCGGTACCGCTGCCAACAACGGTCAGATGATCGCTGAGGTCGCCAGCAATCACAAGATCGCGGAGATGTTTCGTAGTCTTGCCCAGGTGATGACAGGACGATCTGAAACGAAAAAGTCGAAAGCGAGTTTGCTCAGTCCTTTCATCCAGAAGTTCCGCAAAAAAGCGTAAGTCCGGAGTCAGTTAATCGTGTTTGGCAAGCGTAATGCGTCCGGTCCATTGCCGAGCGCCTCCTCCGGGGGAGGCGCCGCGATATCGGCGCCTTCTCCCAAGCCGCCGGCTCCGCCGCCTGTGACCGCCGCGCGCACCAGCGAAGGACGGGCACCCTTGCCGTCGGCCGGCCTAGGCGCTCAATTGTTGAGCGCGCCAACTGCACCACAGAAGCCCGCGGTCCTTGCTACAGACAGCCGGCGGTCGGAAAGCTATTACGAAGTCAAGGGATCGATCTTCAGCGCTCTGATCGAGGCTATTGATCTCGCTCAGCTCGCGCGGCTTGATGCCGATGCTGCGCGCGAAGAAATTCGCGACATTGTCAACGAAATCATCGCCATCAAGAATGTCGTTATGTCGATTTCCGAGCAGGAAGAGCTGCTCGACGACATCTGTAACGATGTGCTGGGCTATGGCCCGTTAGAGCCGCTGCTTGCACGGGACGACATCGCCGATATCATGGTGAATGGGTCGGGCACCGTCTACATCGAAGTTGCCGGCAAGATTCATAAGACCGGGATACGGTTTCGTGACAACCAGCAACTGCTGAATATCTGTCAGCGTATTGTTAGCCAGGTTGGCCGACGCGTCGACGAGTCGTCGCCGATCTGCGATGCGCGCCTGCCTGATGGCTCTCGCGTCAACGCTATTGTGCCGCCGCTTGCTATCGACGGCCCCGCGCTCACGATCCGCAAGTTCAAGAAAGACAAGCTTCGTCTCGAAAATCTCGTTCAGTTCGGCTCGATCACGCCTGAAGGCGCTGAGATCCTGAAAGTTCTCGGACGTTGCCGCGTCAACACTATTGTCTCCGGCGGCACCGGCTCCGGCAAAACCACGCTGCTGAATTGTCTGACACAGTTTATCGACGACGACGAGCGCATCATCACCTGCGAGGACGCTGCCGAACTGCAGCTGCAGCAGCCTCATGTTGTGCGGCTTGAAACACGGCCGCCGAACCTCGAAGGCGAGGGTCAGGTGACCATGCGTGATCTGGTCAAGAACTGTCTGCGCATGCGTCCCGAGAGGATTATCGTCGGCGAAGTGCGCGGACCCGAGGCATTCGTTCTCCTGCAGGCCATGAATACCGGTCATGACGGCTCGATGGGCACGCTGCATGCGAACTCGCCCCGCGAAGCGCTCTCGCGTATCGAGTCGATGATCACGATGGGCGGGTTCTCGCTTCCATCTAAGACGATTCGCGAAATGATCTGCTCGTCAGTCGACGTCGTGATTCAGGCGGCGCGCCTGCGCGATGGCTCGCGCCGCATTACACACATTACCGAAGTGCTGGGCATGGAAGGTGATGTCATCATTACCCAGGATCTGTTCGTCTATGAAATGCTGGGCGAGGATGCGCACGGCAATCTGATAGGCCGCCACCGGTCCACCGGGATCGGACGCCCGCGCTTCTGGGAGCGTGCCCGGTATTACGGTGAGGAACAGCGGCTTGCCGCTGCGCTCGATGCGAGCGCACATCCAGAAGACGCGACGGCCTGATCATGCCCGAGTTCAGCAGCCAGACACTTATGATGGCGGTCCTCGCGTCGATCGCAGTCGGGGGGCTGGCTTGGGTTTTCATCTATCCGCTGCTGACGGGCGAACGCAATGTCGAGCGCCGTGTGGCAAACGTCGCTCAAACCCAGACTGTGCAACGCAAGGTCCGAGGCAGCCAGAAATCGCGTCGGGAGCAGGTTGAGGAAACTCTGAAAGATCTGGAGTTGCGTCAGCGCAAGAATGCCAGGCCGACTCTGTCGCAGAGGATCGAGCAGGCCGGGCTGAGCTGGTCGATACGTCAGTACGTTCTGATTTCAGCCGCAATGGGCATCGTGGCCTTTGGTGCAGTATTCGGAACCGGCCTCGGCCTCTTGTCTGCGCTCGGATTCGGTTTCGCGGCTGGTTTCGGTCTTCCATTCTGGCTGCTGTCGTATCTCAAGAAGCGACGCGAAACGAAGTTCCTCGCGGTTTTTCCCGATGCGGTTGATGTGATCGTGCGCGGCATCAAGTCCGGTCTGCCGCTGCTCGACAGCTTGAAGGTGATTGCCGCAGAAAGCCAAGAGCCCGTCAAGAGCGAATTCAAGGCAATCCTCGAGACGCAAGCGATCGGCATGCCGATCGGCGAAGCTTGCGGGAAACTCTATCAACGCATGCCTTTGCCGGAGGCCAATTTCTTCGCTATCGTGATCGCAATTCAGCAAAAGGCAGGCGGCAATCTCTCCGAAGCGCTCGGAAATCTCTCGAAAGTGCTGCGCGAGCGGAAGAAGATGAAGGCAAAGATCCAGGCGATGTCGATGGAAGCAAAGGCTTCCGCTGCCATTATCGGCTCGCTGCCTCCGATGGTTATGGGTCTCGTCTGGATTACCAGTCCTACCTACATCGAGCTTTTGTGGACCCACCCGACCGGACAGCTGATGCTTGTTTGCAGTGCGATGTGGATGTCCATGGGCGTCTTTGTGATGAAGAAGATGATCAACTTCGACTTCTGAGCCAATCATGACGCAGATCATCATCGGCATTTTGCATGATACCCGGCTGCTGGCGATGCTGCTTGCCGGGATTGCGGCGGTGGCGACGGTGCTGACGCTGGCGATGCCGCTGCTTGCTTCCGATCCGCTACCCAAGCGGATGAAGTCGGTCGCCATCGAGCGTGAAAAGATCCGGCAGCGGGAGCGCGAGCGGATGGCGCGCGGCGAAAAGGTCACGCTTCGGCAGTCGCCGAAGCAGTTCATGCAGCGGGCAGTGGAGAATTTTCAGCTCAATAAGTGGGTCGGTCAGGAAGAAGCGCGCGAAAAGCTGATCCAGGCCGGCTACCGCGGTCATGCGCCTTATGTGACCTACCTGTTCTTCCGCATGATCATGCCGATCGCTGCGGCGCTGCTCTCGATCCTCTACGTGTTTGTCATCCTTCAGATAGACAAGCCTTTCACGATCAAGGTCGGCATTTGCCTGTTCGCCACCTATCTGGGCATGCAGCTTCCGCTGTTGTTCCTCAAGAACAAGATTCAAAAGCGCCAATTGTCGATACGCCGCGCGTTTCCGGATGCACTCGATCTGCTTCTGATCTGCGTCGAGTCGGGCATGTCGATCGAGGCAGCGTTCAAGAGGGTGGCTGACGAGGTTGGATCGCAGTCGGTTCCACTGGCCGAAGAACTTACATTGACGAATGCAGAATTGTCTTACCTCCCGGACCGGCGTCAGGCCTACGACAATCTCGCCAAGCGCACCGATCTTGAGGGTGTCCGGTCTGTCTGCGTGGCCTTACAACAGGCGGAACGCTATGGCACGCCGCTGGCACAGACCCTGCGCGTGCTCGCTCAGGAAAACCGGGATATGCGCATGGCCGAAGCTGAGAAGAAGGCTGCCGCGCTGCCGCCGAAGCTGACGGTGCCCATGATCCTGTTCTTCCTGCCGGTGCTGTTTATTGTAATTCTGGGGCCGGCCGCGATCCGCGTGATGGCGCTCCAATAAGTTCGCGGAGTTGACGGCTGCTTAGCGCCCTGCCATCGGGCTCAACGGCGATCAAGCGAAGCTAGGAATTGTTCGCCGCCTGCCGGAGCACGCGCTGTTGCGGCTTGCCTTTTTTGCCCTTTTCCGCGGCAAGCATGTTCCGCAAATATTCGAGATTGGCCGCGGCTTCTTCCGGCGAAAGGTCGGCTGACGCGATTTCCTGAGCCTCTTGAAACCGGCCCTGCAGCCCCACAACGAGCGCCAGATTCTGACGCACGCGCGGCTCGCGGTTGCTGTGCGCGTTGGCCCGCCGCAATGTGCTTTCGGCTTCGGGCAAATTTCGCGAGAGGGCATAGGAGAGTCCAAGATTGGACATGACCGACGGTTCGTCAGGTGCGATTCGAAGTGCACTGATGTAATGCTGGCGCGCTTCCTGGTGGCGGCCCATCTGGTCGAGGACGGCACCCTGCGCTGAGAGAATGCGCCAGTCGGGCTGGTCTGGCGTATGAGCACGGCTCAGCACGTCTAGCGCCTGCGTGAGGCGGCCGGTATCGGCCAGCGCGCGGCCGTACGCGCCGAGAACGGCCGTATTGTTCGGGTTGCTGAGCGAGGCCTGTTCAAGCACCGCGACCGCTTGCGCGCGCTGGCCTATGGCCCGCAATGCCTGCGCATAGCGGATACCCGCTTCCGGGTCCTTCTGGTTCTTGCTGTAGCGCTCGCCCCAGATCTGCGCTTCGCGCCGCGGGTCCTGTTCGACAGACTGCGCGATCGACCCGGTCGGACCGAACTGGGCGCTTTGGCAGCCGCCAAGCATGAGGGCTACGAGTACGGTCGTGCCGGCGAGCAGGAGGGTTTTCGACGTTCTGCGATACGATATGCGATACATGGCGCGCCTCGGTCGGCGGCGGGGATGGGGCCCGCACGCTCCTCGCTCAATAAAGCGTTAACCCTAACGCCCGGTTAAAGCCGCCTCTTGGCGGAGCCATAGGGGATCGATAAGAAGCCGCATGCACCCCGCTTTCGCCGAATCAACCCGCGCGCCGGTCACTCCCATCTGGTTTGTCAGCAAGACCACCTGGCCCGCTATCAGGGATGGCCTCAGTCCGCTCGCGCGCTCATTTGCGGACGCTGCCGGATTTGAACCCAAGGCCGGCGCCCATCTCGCCGTTCCGGGCCCGGACGTCAGTCTTGCCGCCGTGTTGTTCGGTCTCGAGGACGATGCCGCAAAGGCCAATTCGATGCTGCCGGGCAAATTGCCGGGACTGCTTGCATCGGGCGTCTATCGCTTTGCCAATAG
>Ga0073934_10005710_pt1 | contig 18860 bp, 12 predicted proteins | sample LarsenN4metaG_FD_76834 | JGI IMG/M metagenome (GOLD analysis project Ga0073934, IMG submission 76834) | Hot spring sediment bacterial and archeal communities from British Columbia, Canada, to study Microbial Dark Matter (Phase II) - Larsen... ... | reverse complement strand
TGGTTCTGGCCAGTGGTAAGGTCCGCCCGGTAAACGTCGATCTCCAGGTCGTCAAGCTGCCCGGCCTGCCCGGCCAGCATCGTCTTGACTCGGGCGGTGATGGCCGACGTCGTTTGCGTATCAGTACTGACCACCGCGTAGCGAGCTCCCTCTCGCGCGGCGTTCTCCGCGACCTGGCGGAACATCGTGTAGCGGCAAAACTCGAAGAGGGACACAAGCAGTGGCAACAGAATTGCCAGGCAGAGCGCTGCCTCCACCGCATGGGCTCCGCGCCGACGAGTCGATCGTACGGGGGAAATCTTCATCTCTCCATCGCCTCCTGATGCCCCTACTCGATTGGGAGATTGCCATCCACGACCACCGGTATGTCCTTCATGGAGTACCAGTCCGCTCGGGCCTGGACCTTGGCAACATTCAGTAGCTGGATCAAGGATGAACCAGATGTTCGAAGATCGGCATAAGGTACAGTGGCCTCGACACGGAAGCGATCCATCTGATCGGCGTAGCGTGGATCCGACCGGCTTGCACTAGTCAGGTTGGTCAATGTCACCTGGACCCCGCTAGTATTCACGCCGTTCTGCTTCAAGTAGTTCTTCAATGCCAGTTCGACGTCGGTTGGCGAACGTGCGCCGGAGGCCGCCTGTCTTCCGGCCTCCCGGCAGGCATTGGCGAGGAGCTGTTTGGCTTCAACCAAACACGACACTTCCCAAAGCCCTAGAAGCAGGGGGATGATGAAGAAGGCTAACGTCACTGCCAGCTCAACCGTGGCAGCAGCGCGGCGTGACCAATCTCGAGAACGGCGCAGAGTCATGCGGCCCTCGCAGAGAAAACCATTAGCCTGGGGAGAGATCTACTAGATACGACCATGAGTTTGGCCGCATTCTAGAGGACAACGACCACTCTGTGGGGGGCAGGTGGACGGCCATTAAGGGGCCGACGGAGTAAGCTGGGATAGCTTCACGTCGCAGTGTCAGGGGATCGGCCCTTCTGCACAATCGTAGGCCAGTATCCGAAACCTGTCAAACATTCACCGTCAAACACCTCTTAGCTTTTAAGCCCAGGCTCTAGCTCAGGATGGCTCAGCGAAGGCTGCTGACCTTCTCCTCCGATTTGAAGAACTTGACGCCTGCAACGAGTTCCTTGAAGTCGGGCTCGCTGACAAGGAAGACCGCATCCGGCACGGTAGAAGCCGTGGCAAGGAAATAGCTGGAGTGCCTCAGCCCAGGCATCTCTTCCTTCTTGGCAGGCCAATTCGCCCCGAAAACTATCGTTCGGGAAGAGTTATCGTCGTACTTGACCTGCAAGATCAAAGCTGGCGGATGCTCCTTGCTGGCGGGGTCAAGTCGCCACGCTGCTTCCGGCTTGCCCTTGTGCAATACGAAGCGTTCCGTCATCAACGTGTCGACCCGCGGCAGCCCCGAGGAGATTCCGAAAAGCCTGTCAAGGCGCGCGGTGTCCAGTTTGGGTAGCGTGGAACCGGCGTCCTTTCCGTCGATCACCAGGGACTTCACCGTCCAGATCCGAGTGCTGCTGCCTTCCTTATCTGGGGCATAGGTGAGTTCGAGCTTGGTCGTCTGATTCTTCATGGCAGCGTCGTGCCAGGTCAAGGTCACGCTTTGCGGCCTGACCTTGGGATCCGCGGTGAAGATGGCTACGTCGCGAAGCTCGGTGTCCAGGAATTGGACCGCCTCGGAGGGCACAAGGAAGACGAAGTCGTTTGCGTCAGGCGGACTGCCGGTTGCGGGTTTGACCTCGATGCGCGCGTAGTATTGCTTGACTTCACCCTTCTCCGATTCGGCGGGTTTGCCGATAACGTAGGTGTAAGTGGCGGTCTCTTTCTTGTCCTTTTCCTGAGTGGTCACCGTGCACCTGAGGAGCGGGGCATCGACCAGGCCGAACTTCTCCTTGCGGTCCCGATCGGAGGCACGGTCGGTGAGCAGCTTATCTGCCTGCATCCGAGCAAGACTGAAAATGAGCATGTCCGTTGCAGAGGCGCCCTTGCCCTCAACAGGTTGCTTGAGTTTCCAGCCGGCCCCCTGGCCATCGGGCTTTACGTCCTTCTCAAGCTCATACGTAATGCCGCCGCGGGTGTAGGTCAGCTTGGTCACGTCGTTTGTCTTGAAGCTTGGCAGCACATGGTCCCGATAGTAGAGGTAGCCCGCCGTCGCCAACTCAGACAGAGCGATTCTCTCGCGACCTGGAGAAGGTGCTCCAAACTGACCCGCCGGTGGGGTCGGCTCGGGGGAGGAGAGCCAGGGATCGGGCACCGCAAGCACGGCCGGCTGGCCATCGCCAACCTGGCGTCGCACGTATACCACCCCGCGCTTCTCGTCCTTGCGTCCGATGGCCAGACTGAGCGCCGGCTTATCCTTCACGGCGTCCTTGAGCTTAGGCTCCCCGCTGCCTTCCGGCTTGCCGTCCTTGTCGCGCTGGATGGCGTCTTGCCAGAAGGCGAGTTCCGCCCGCGGCTGATCAAGCCCGAGGTCGAGCGGGTCCTTGCCGAACCATTCGCGTTGCTTGGCGTCGTCATCAAGGAAGTTCTTGTCGCCAGGCAGCTCGATCTTGTTGGCGGCGTCGATGAGCTTCGTGACCGTGTCCAGGTGCGCCTTGACCGCGGCACGCTGGTCGGTGTGGACCTCCCATTCCGAAGGAAGTTCTACGCCGCCGGCAGGATCGCCAGGCCGGGGCGGAGACTTCAACTGTGGGCGGCGGAAACGGAGCGTCTCTCCACCAGCCTTGAGATCGATCGCATCGACCTTGCTTGCATCAAGCCGAGCCAGGGACCGACTCCGCAACTCGTCGGGCTTGCGTTCCAGGACCTTGATGTGCTTGCCGTCGATCCGAACGACCGTGCCATCTCCCTTGAGGCGAGCGTAATAGGCACGAGTCTGAGTCGCCTCGGATTCGCGTGTTAGCATTGCAGCCACAGGGCTCGCTGCCTGTACTGGGTTGACCATGCACTGAGCCAACTCCGCGATTAGCTGGGCCGCTCGTCCGATGGCCGCTTGATTCTCGAGCTTTGCGTCCCGCTGACCGATCAGCAAGGTTACATCCTGCGCCCCCTGACTATCGCCCTTGTGCTTGAATGTCACGACAAAGGGAGCCCCGTCCTCACTGAGGCCGTACTCGGCCAGCTTGGCATCATTCGGAGGAAGGTCGGCGACAAAGTCGTCGTTCTTTTCTACGCGGATGCCCGACAAGGCGTTGACTAGGTCGTCCGCCGACTTGGGATCGGCATCGCCGATCTTTGGCTCGACAAATCTCCAATCGCGTCCATCGCTCTTGCTCAGCTCAAGCGGCTTGCGACTTGTTCCTCCCAAACGTACGCCGGTCACATTCAATGAGCTGCCGAGGAGATCCTTGTCCCGAAATTCATTGAGTGGAGCCAGGGCACGATCGAGGCGATTCTTGGCGACGGCTACGGGCTTCTTCGGGGAGTGGCTAGTGAGGACGTAGATTTGCGGGTCGACCTTGTGGGGGCTGGTTGAGCCCAAGGTGACGACATGCGTCTCGGTTCCGGTCTTGTTTCCCTCCTTGTCCTTCAGCTCCCTGATCAGCGTGACCTTGGCCGTGGGCTTGTCCAGTCCGTAGGCGGAGAGGTCGCTGCTTAGGTCTGCTTTCGGGTCCTTCTGAGCGTCAGCAATCTGCTCGATCAGGTTGTCCACTGCACGGGTGCTGATGCGGAGTTTGCGATCGCCAACTAGCTCCCAGGCTCCGGCTGATTTGCCCTCCCCGGAGGATTTCCGCTTGAACTCGAGCACCTCTGGCTTGCCGTCCCCGGAGGTTCGTTCGATGGTGACTTGGGAGAAATCCGCCGCAGGGACTGTAGCGAACTTGTCCTTGCCCTTGTGCAGAGCGGGCAGCAGGTACTTCTCGCTTTCCTTGCGTTCGACGGGCGTCTGATAACCAAAGAACTGCAGTCCAAAAAACACGGCAATCAGGCCCAGGAGGACGCCAAAGAGGATCAAGGGGGTGCGCAGATTCATGGCTGCTTATCCTGCAAGTCTGAAGAGCTGTGGCGCTAACGGTGCGTGCGAGCGGTTAGCGCCGGCGCAACAGAAGCACGCCGATGCCACAAGCGACAACGGCAGTGAAAACCAGAATCCCTGGGACCACCATGAGCGAGAATTTCCGCTCCGGCGGAATGGTGACTCGATAGTACTTCCGCGTCTTGGGTTCGACGCTGGTGACCTCCGCGTAGCGTTCGCGCAGCCAGCTCAACGAGCTGGTGAAGATCAGGTAGTTAATTCGGCCGGCCCGAGGGTTGGCCAGGTAGGCATTGCTGACCCAGGTCGAATCACCGAAGACAATGAGTCTTGGCTTGCCCACCGCATGCACGTCGCTTGCGTCCTGCGGTTTCTTCTCCCGCACGGTGACCGCGACGGGAATTGGCTGGCTACGGGTGGTTGCTTTCTTTTCGAATGCCTGTGGATCCTTGAGAATCTCCCCGGGCTTCTCTTCGGCCCACTGAAAGCGATCCTCCGCTGCCGCCGTGACAAACAGTGGTGATGCCACGTAAGCAGAGTTCGGATCGGTCGTGGGACGGACGCTCCGCGCTTCCGACCAGGCAATGAAGGGAAAGCCTCGGAATGACTCACGAAATACAGAATCCGCGTTGGGAGCGACTCTCAAGAACACAGCCGTGGGCGACTCCGGATCGATGCCATTCAGGATCAGGTCCTGGCCCACGGTAACGCCGTAGCCCTCGAGGAATTTCTCCAGCCCGGTAGGCAAGGGGGCCTGGTCAAACGTGTCTACCAGGACAATCAGCTTGTTCTTGGGATCCTTCATGTATTCGGTCAACACTTCGACCTTCCTGGGGGACAGCGGTTGCCGCGGTCCAGCGATGACGACGGCCATGGCGTCTTCGGGCACGCGAGAAACACTGCCCAGGTTCAACGGCCTTGGTTCGTAGAGCTTGTCTTCCTTGCGCAGAGAGATAAGCCGGCCCAGTCCGACGTCCGGCGCCTGGACGTCGAGGTTGTCCATCGCCAACTCGCCACTGTCCTGGGTGAAGTAGACGATGTTCTTGATGTCCCCCTGTCTGAGCGAGTTGATGGCGGAGATAATGGCCTGCTCTCCCTTGAACGTCCGCTCCTCGCTGCCGGATCCCATCGGTCCGCGAGAACTGACTCCTTCCAGATCAGGCAGCGGTTTGAGGAACTGGTAGTTCGGCTTGCCGTCAGGGTCATAGACAACCAGCACGCCCTCGCGGCCAGTGAACTGGTACTGCTGCATCAGCGCGGCCACCGCCAGCGGATTGCCTGGGTTGATGAACTCCGCCTCGACCTTGTTGGTGACGCTCTGAAAGTTGGCCAGCAGGGTCTTCACGTCCGCGTACAAGGGGTCACGCGGCGACAAGAGCACGTAGACGACCACGTTGCTCGGCAGATCCTTGAGAATCTGCTTCGTTCCCTGGCTGAGGCTGTAAACATGGCTCTCAGTCCAATCAAAGGGATCCAGTCCATTCTCTTGAACGTAGAAGAAGGCTAGCACATTGGTGGCTCCGAGCACCGCTAACAGCATCAACCCCGTGAACACGGTGACGTAGCCGTATACCAACCGCCGCAAATGCGGATTGGTGCGTTCCTCAGAACGGACGACGAGGATGCTGAGCAGCATGACTGCCAGGCCGGCAAGGATGAGTCCTAGCACGATGTAGGGGCGGTAGTGTTCAAGGGTTTCGCCGCCCTTCCAGGCATCGCGCCCACTAAACAGGCCGCCGACCGCAGCGTTCCACCAGAGAATGCCGAACATCACGCCGAGCACCGTGAGGCTGAGACCAAACAGGCCGCCGACGCCAAGAATAAGCATCTTTGCCGGTGCTGTGGGTTGCTCCTGACCCCCCTGCGGCGCACGCGGAACCAGGATGTACAGCAACCCGCCCACGCCAATCAGCAAGTTGAAAACCGCCCAGAAGATCATGTAGGAGTGGCCGTAGCGGGCCAGTGAGTTGTCGGCGGCGGCGTGGTAAAGCTCATTTGCCTGATAGATCAAGATGATGAGCATCGCCACAGCGAACGCCCCTACGGCATAAAGGGCCGTCGTGGGAAAATCTGCCGGTCCGGATTGAGCACGCTTGTCGGCCATGGGAGTTCTCTTGGAATCTCTTCACACCGTTCGCATTCTTGGGACTAACGCCACTTGCGGGCTTCCAGCACCTTGACGGTAAGGAACAGCCAGAAGATCGCCAGCGAAACGTGGAACAGAACAAATCGAAGGTGCACTCGGCCGCGAACGAACTCCATCAAATGATGGTAATAGGAGACGTAGCCAAGGGCTTCACGCTTCGCTTGAGATGCCGCTGGATCGGCCATGAGCTGGAACATGAAGATCACCACGATGGTCATGACCACCATGACCACCGTTGTGAGCAGGGCCGCCACGATCTGGTTGCGAGTTACGCTCGAGAAGAATAGTCCCATGGCGAGAAACCCTGCCGTCATCGCTCCAATGCCAAGGTAGAAGCTCAGAATTGGCCGGTAATCGAAGGGTTCACCAGCGTAGAGCCACAGGGCCAGTGGGAAGATTGCCCACAGACTCCAGGCGATCATGTTGAAGATCCACACGCCAAGAAACTTGCTAAGAACAATCTCCCACTCGGTGATGGGCGCGGCCAGCAAGACTTCGATGGTGCCGGTGCGATTCTCCTCGCTGAGCAGCCGCATGGTGAGGAGCGGCACCAGCATGATCAGGCAGATAAGCGGGATGAACTCCAGGAAGTAGTTCTGGACAATGGGTTCCTCGGCGACGAGTTGGCCTGCGCCGCCGCCAAAGCGATCATCGGGCACCAGAAAGCTGATGAATAGGTAAAAGGAGAAGGCAGCCATGCCCGCCATGCCCGCCAGGACGAACCAGCCAATCGACGGTCCCAGGAAGACCCCCAACTCGCGGCGGGTCAGCACAAGCAGGCGATTATCGGAGGCTAGCGTGCCGCCCAGGAGGAGGTACATCAGGCCGACCGTCATCAGAAGGAATCCCCCAGGCAGGAGGTACTGAGGCAAGTCGTTGTTGTCGAGGAAGGTCCGTGCGATGGGCGGCGTAATGCTTCGAACCGCGGCGATCACGAACAAGGCCAGACCCGCGTAGGCCAATGCTCGTGCACACCAGTAGCCCACGTCGGAGTCGGCTCCTTTGAAGCCGATGAAAGCCCCAAGGAATGGAAAACCAATGAATACGGCGACGACCCCGTATGGCATGACAATGCTCGGCAATCCGACGAGGTCGGTAAAGCTGCTGGCGATCGTCAGCGCTACTGCGACCGCACCAATCACGCCGAACAGATTCAGTCCTGCGTCACGCCAGGCGTCTTCGCGCTCGTTATTCGCGTAGGGAATCAAGTAGACGAAGCCGATGGCAAGGGCTCCCAAGCCGTAGGGCAGCAGATTGATCCCATGCATCAGCAAACCTGAAGCGATAAACACTCCCGTCGCAAACAGCCCTGCAACAGTAATCTGCTGGACGCGGTTGCTGGTCCGGATTCCTTGCAGCCAGCGCTGGGGGTAGCGAAGCTTCCAGACGACAAGTCCCTTCCAGGAGCCGATGTCCAGACCACTGGGGATGTCCGCTTCGACGAACGGAGCAGCCGCACATCCCACGATGAGGAGACCGAGCAGCCCTGCGACAATACCAGCGATGGTTGGCCCTAGCCAGCTCGGCTGACCTTCCAGGCCGCCCAGCCACCCGCCGACCAGACTCAAGCTCGTAATGACCGAGCCGAAAAGCAACAAGGCGAAAGCGAGGAAGCCGTAGCCGCGGCGAATACCTTGATCGCGATCCTGGAAGGCGTGGAACAGCGTCCCAGCCCCGCCCAGGGCCAACCAGAGCGTGATCATGAATGGACTGAACCGCACATGCCAGGGCCAACTCATTGAGGACCACTCGTACGTGAGGTGGGCCCAGTTCCAGACCATCATCAGCAACGCGAAGAGAACGAAGAACAGGCCAACCAGGCCGATCGTTCGCGCTACTTTCGGCTCTCGCTCCTCGACCCGAGAGGGAGTCCCCGCCAGTTCGGGGCTGGAGGCAGAGCCCGAGGATTCGTAAGAGTCAGCGGCTAGCTTGGTCATGAAGCGTGTTCCTCACCGGCTTCCGAGGCAAAGAAAGCTCGGGGCCGATCAGTTTCCGCGAATGCTTCCCATCGTCACGCGCATGAAGTGCTCCCGCAGCGACTTTCGTCGCAAATCAAGACGTCGCAGAGTCCAGCCTTGTTTGCTCAGGCGGTCAGCTATGGCAAGCCGAAGGTCCCGGTCATCTATTGTCCGCAGTTCGAACGCCGCAATCCCCTCACCAGCGTCGCGGGGATCGACCTTCAGCGCGCTGACCTGAACTACTCCATCAGTGCTTTTGAGCAGTTCCTGGACACGATCCTGCGGCCCGCGGACTTCCAGAGTGATGACCGAATCGCGTTGCAGATCCGCGAGTTTGCCCTCCAGGGCCACTCTGCCCTTGTCAATGACGATCACGCGGCGGCAGACCTCTTCCACCTCAGGCAAGATGTGAGTAGAGAGCAGAATGGTATGCTTCTCCCCCAACTCACGAATCAGGTTGAGCGTCTCAATTTGCTGGTTTGGATCGAGGCCAGCCGTCGGCTCGTCCATGATGAGGATAGGTGGATCGTGGATCATCGCTTCCGCAAGCCCAACGCGCTGCCGATAGCCGCGGGAAAGCGTTCCGAGCAGCCGCCGGCTCACGCCCAGGATGCGACAGCGATCCATGCAATAGGCTATACGCTGGCGCCGAACACGCCGTTCTACTCCTTTAAGTTTGGCACGATAAGCAAGATACTCCTCGACCCGCATCTCGGGGTAGAGCGGCACGTTCTCGGGGAGATAACCAAGGTTCTCACGGACCTTGATCGATTCGTACATCACGTCGAACCCAGCAACCTTGGCCGTGCCACTGGTGGCTGGGATGAACGTCGTCAGGATGCGCATCGTCGTCGTCTTGCCCGCTCCATTGGGACCAAGAAATCCAACGACTTCGCCCTTATCGACGCTGAAACTCACGTGGTCCACAGCGAGGACTGGACCGTAGAACTTGCACAGGTTCTTGACCTGGATCATTGCCATGAGTGCGTTCTCGCCCTGCGGTTAAACTCACAAGGCCAAGATCGCCACGGATCGATCTCCTGGCAGTCTCGGCCTCAAGGCATTCTACGCTCCGTAGGGTGATGATAGTTCGCGGGCCGGTCGTTCGCAAGGGGCGCTAGGCCTGTATCATGACCTCGGTCTGCCTGCCTTCGTTGCCCACTGGAGTGCATGCATGCGCTCAACCACCATTCGACGTCTTCTCCGTGACTGGGTTGTGCCCATAGCGGGCCTGGCTGTGCTTGGAATCGCTTTGTGGTTCTATTTCTCCAAGCCGGCGGTTCGCGTTATCCCGCTCCGAATGACCGCTGGCGACCCCGCCGGCATCCGCTATGACCTGGGCGAGATGCTCAGCCAGTACGCGCGACCGGGAGGACCGCAGATCAGCATGGTTCCGAGTCGCGGCTCGGAAGATGCCTTGCAGATGCTCGATGCCAACGATGTCCAGCTGGCGCTGATCCAAGGCGGCCTGGGCCAGGGCCAATGGCACAATGTTCGCCTGGTCGCGTCTCTTCACGTCGAGCCCCTGCACCTGCTCGTTCGAGCCAATCTGCACGATGTAGTCAGCCGTGACCTGGCAGAGTTGCGAGGCAAGCGCATCAATCTCGGCAGCCCTGGGAGCGGCACCTACATCCTGGCTCGCGAGCTATTGGGGTTTGCGGGGCTGCCCCCCTCAGCGTACCGCACGGAATCGCGGTCCTATGCCGAACTGGCGAGGGAAGCTGATGGAGAGGCCCTTCCCGATGCTGTTTTCCTGGCATCGACACTACCCTCGCCGACGGCGGGTCACCTGGTGCGCCGGCACGGCTTCAAACTTGTGGCGCTGCCCTTTGCCGAGGCGTTTGCGCTTCAGGCGCTGACCCGCGAGGAGCGAAAGCACGTTCTCGAACAGGACCGCGAGGACATCGACAACCGCCACATCGAGCGCGCGATGATCCCGGCGTTCACCTATCGTGTGTCGCCTGGCGAGCCTGGCAACGACTTGCCTACGCTTGGGACTCGGCTTCTGCTGGTAGCGCACAAGGATGTCCCGCCAGCAGCAATCATCACCGTGCTCGACGCCGTGTTCTCGACAGAGTTTGCCCAGGTCAGCAATCCGCCATTATCGACGAGGCTGCTGGAATTGCCACCAGAGTTTCCGCTGCACCAGGGCACTCTTGACTACCTGGCCCGATATAAGCCGATCGTTGCTGGCGACCTGGTGGATTTTTGGGAGAAAACGATCAGCATCACTGCCGCTGTGGTGGGCGGACTACTGCTCCTGGGCCAATGGCTTCGAGGCCGCTGGCTTCGCCAAAGGGATCTTAGCTTCCGTGGTCACGTGCGGCGGATGAGCGAGATCGAGCACAAGGCCCTGGAGTTAGAAACTGCCCCTAAACTTGATCTGGGCGCATTGATGGACCTTCAACGTGCACTTTATCAGTTGAAGACAGATGTCTTACGCCAGTACGCCGCGGGAGAGTTGGAAGGTGAAGCAGTGATGAGCGGCTTCCTGGTCCAGGTGAACGAAGCGCGCAATTACCTTAATCGCCTGATCTTGCACCAGCGCGACAATCTGGAGGAACAAGCCCTCCGCGGCAACACCACCGTAGCTGCCCCGCCCGTCGAGCCGCCGAAGTCCTAACGGACCCTCACGTGGCATACTTTGCGCGCAGCTTGTCGAGGAACTTCTTGGAATCGGCAGTCACATCCCATGCATTGGGCCAGAAGCAAAGATCGACGCACCACCAGTCGTGTGGCACCCCGCAGTTCATCAGCTCCGGAACTAGCTTGTCAAAATTCAGTTTGCCGGTACCGAAGGGGTTGTGCGTGCTGGTGTTGTGTTCGTTCAGCGAGCCATCCGAGTCGATCAGGTGAACGTGGGTGATTTTCCCTTTCAGCTTTTGCAGCAGTTCGATCTCCCCGCCCGGCAGCGTCTCCTTGCTTCCAGCTTGGTTTGCACCTATGACCGCGCACATGTAGGCATGGCAGGTGTCGTACAGGACACCGAAATTCGGGTTGCCCTTGGCTCGGACTGCTTCGGTGATCTGCAAGACCTCTGACGGCTTGTTGAAGACAAAGCCAGGTTCAAACTCCCAGCAAACGTTCATGCCATGGTCTGCGGCGATCTTGCTGCACTTGTCCCACGTGTTCACGATACGATCCATGCCCAGCTTCGGATCCATGCCCGAGGTCTGGAAAAAGTCCGGCGGTTCCACGCTATCGACGCGGATGGTCTTGACGTCCAGGTCCGCTGCGAAGGTCGTGAAGCCCAGAAACGCTGCCACGTAGGGCACTGGATTCTCATCCAGAATTGACGGCCCAGGCTTCTTGAACGACCAAAGGTCAACAGCGATGCCCGAAAGGGCAAGGCCGTGGTCGGCGATCTCTTTCTTGAGCCTTTGCCGCGATGTTTTTGTGGGATGCGAGACGGGCGTCGGATGCACGCCGAAACTGCCCAACTCGACGCCTTCATAGCCGAGGTCCTGCAGTTTGTGAAGGACCTGATGAAAATCGTTGGTCGGCACTTCCTGGTTAAAGATGTAGGCCCAACTGCCGATGCTCAGTCGTCGTTTTGCCATCAGTGATTCCTCCCAAGACCGACGCCTGGGCCTGGTGACCCAGGAGCATCGGGAGTGTTTGCGAAGGCTGCTTCAAATACGTGCTTTTGCATTCTGGAGTTATTTCCGCTTGTGGTCGCCCACGTTAGGCGCTTGCGGGTTGGTGTTCGGACCGAAATAGCGGAGAGTCACCAGCGGCTCGCTCCCAGTGTTGTCAAAGGTCACTCCTTCGCGGGCGGCGTCATGAGTGACGAACACCTCGTCTTCGGTTAATTCACCAAAGCGGATCATGGCCGGCGTTTGCAGTCGCTGGCGGCCGATCCAGCCGCTTCCCTGCACCGTTATCAGACCGTAGGCGCCGTTGTCCTTGATGCGAACCTTGGTCCCGGGCATCACGGTCAGTTCTTTGGCGGTGAACAGTTCTTGCCCAGCGACCTTGCCATACACGACCCACCGATCCACGAAGCCCTCTGCGGCTGTGTCGCCTACTGGGATCGGCTCCAGGTAGTGATGATCCTTGAAGTTCGGATCAACGTTGCCCTCCCAGTCAAGCTGGTTCACCAGATAGTCGAGGTCATGGTGATGGCCTTGGGGCACGTCCTTGACGAGCAGGTCCCAGGGAACCACCCGGCCCTCCACCATAGCCTGGTACATCCCAAAGACGTCTGAGCCCCATTGCGGTTCGTACGTAACAAGAGACCCTGGGGCATGCAGGATGCATGGCGGAACAAGCCAGCCTGTGCCTGGCTTGAGCCGATACGCCTTGCTGAAGTCGAGGATCCCATTATCGCCTTGATGCCATCGCTCCAGGCAACGACGAATATCCTGCTTGGTAGTGCCCGGCTCCAACCCGAAGAACGTGTATGGGAAATTGTTGCCGATCGAGTTCAACTGAGGCGGGAAGTAGTAAGCTTCGGGCTTGCCCTGCTGGCCCACGAGCGCTGCCTGAGCATTGCTCTGGTGCATGTGATGGGGAATTGGCCCCATGTTGTCGAAGAACTTGCTGTAGACCGGCCAGCGGTGGTAGGCATCCCAGATCGCCTGGCCGATGAGCTTCGGTCCTTCCAGATCGATGGCATCCTTCAGAGTGAATGCTCGCTGACCTCGGTGTACAACGTAGCTGAGCCCCTCGTCGGGCGGCGCGCCCTCGTTGGCGGCCGGAGTGGTCGAGGCAAACCAACGCTCATCGATCCCGCCCCGATGGGCTCCCAGGGCATAAATGTCGTCCGGATGTAGTTTGATCCGCTTGCCAGGCGTGAGAAACGATCGCGGCACCCATGTCGGCGCCAGCCGAAGGATGCCCTCACTCAGCTCGAGGGCCTCCCGTACCTGCTGGGCTTTCGTCGGGCCAGTAGCAGGTCGTACCGTCGGCGGCTGAGCTTTTCCGCCAGGAGCTTTCTTCGCGGGCGGGTTAGTAGTACTGCTCTTGCTCGTCTTGACGTGGACAGACTTCTTGGCCATAGTGCTCGGCTCCGAATCGCGGAGATCGTCAGGCTGCTTGAGTGGGGACAAGCTGGGATTCTCGTATTGCTCCCTCAGCTGGGATGTTTAGACATTAGTTCAAGGTTCTTTGCTCGCCCCATCTTGGTTGCATCAGACGCGTGGTTTTAGCCGCGCGATCCATGCCAGGCAAGCATAATCTTCCCCTGATTCCCAAACTTTCGGCGCTCGAATGAAAAAGGAGCGAGAGTCCAGAAGAACTTTGTCCGGCCGAGCCTGAAAATGCGTAGGGAGAGATGAGAATGACCAGCAGCGCGAACTGAAAGGGCCTCTGATTCGTCAGATCTGTAGCTGAAGCGCGACAGTCGAGAATGACTGCGGAACATGTCTCCAGGGTTTGGACGGTCTTGCCCTGGGGGCCCGGTGGAAGGAGGCAATCCATGCATGAGACATCAACTTCGGCTGAAAGCCGAACACCGAAGATCCTGATCGCCCATCCGGACCTGTCCTACCGGACCGCGGTGGCGTGGTTCTTGCGGCAGCACGGCTGCCAGGTGACGGCGACGGGATCCGGTGCATCGCTCCGCGACTGGGCCCGAACCTGCCACCCCTACATCTGCTTGATCGCGGATCGTCTCGACGATGAAAGCGGCTTCCTCACCTGTGCGAAGCTTCGGATGGAGTTCCCGCAGTCAAGGATGCTCCTGCTCGTCGAGCGGATCAGTCCGGAGGACGAGCGCTTTGCTCGCTACGCTGGAGCTGAAGGTATCCTTCGCCGGCAGGAGGGAATGCGGGGAGTGGCGGAGCGCGTTCTCGAACAAGTCGCGGTCTGATCCTGGACCTGCTCTAAATGCACGACGCTCGCCGAGGTTTCTCGGCGAGCGTCTCTTGTACTCATGGATCAAACTGAGCCACCTACGGCTTCTTGGGAGCCTCCTCCTCTTCCTCGGCCTTGGCTGGCTTCTTGGCGTTGTCGGCTGGCTTCTCGGCGGGTGCCTCGCCATTACCACTAATCGGCAGCGAGGAGCGCGGGTTCGGTAGCCTGAGCGACGTAAAGCCCATCTTTGCCAGGAAATCCTTCAATCGCACGACGGCCACGCCTTTCTCCAATGCCGCCTTGTTGAGCTCGGCGACGGCCTTTCCCGTAGGTCCGCCAATGGACTGCTTCACTTGATCCGCAAGCGGGGCTGCCGTGGGACCGGTTTCCAGCAGCGGCAATCCGCCAACGATCAGATAATCCGTCTGGTAGTCCAGCTTGCCCTTGAGCTGGTTGTCGTTGTTTGGATCGAGGTAGCCGTCGACATGTACGCCGACATCGGTCAAATAACGGCGGAAGAAATCGAGGTCGTCACTGCCGTCGCCGTCGAGGTCGAAGAATCCCGCAAGGACCACATGCACAGGTTCATTCGGATCCCAAAGCGGATTAAACAGCAGGTCGCCCTTCGTAACCGGCGTCCGTGAATGCCAGAATTGCTTGGGATCGTTGATCCAGTACTCCTCGCTGGTTGGATCGATTGGCTTGTTGGTAACGGGATCCCGGCCGCTTCGAGCAAACTCCGGCTTGGCCACCCGTGTGACCCGGGCAAGCGATACAGACGGCCCAACGATGCTGATAACCTCAATCATCGCCTTGGGTTCTCGCTCAGGCTTGCCGCCTGGACCCTGCCCGCGGACGCTGAACTTCAGCCCAGGCGTTACACGATGATTCGAGCCCAGGTCGATGTAGATGTTCTCGCTGCCTCCCTCCGCACGCAGAACATGGCCGCGTATCTTGTCAATCGCCAGTTCTTCTGCAGCCTGGGACTTTCGCTTGATCTCGGCTCGCTCGATGTCCACCAGTCGCTTGGTTTCCTTGACCTCTTCGTCCTTCTTGGCCAACTCAGCGTCCTGGACCTTCTTGCGCTCGGCGAGCATCTTCTCGAAGTCACGGGTGACTTCGGCCATCTTGCGGTTCAGATCCGCGATGGTCTTGTCCTTCTCGTCCAGCCGAGCCTTGATCTGCCGCTCGTAGTCAGTGCGAACTTTCTTTACTTCCGCATCGACGACATCACGGTTGTATTCCTTTTTGTAGTTCTCCAGTTCTTGGGTCTTCTTGGCCAGTTTGTCCTGCTCTTCCTTGAAGTTGGCGGTAAGCGTGGCAACCTGCTTTTTCAGGTTGTCCAGAAGTTCCTTCATCGATGTGGCAGGCTTGCCGTTTTGATTGTCATACGGGCCCACGAGTCCCTTGCGAGCATCGGCATCACGAGCGTTGGGGTCTCCTTCCATCACCGCTCGTAGCGCCAGAAACCACTTGTTGGCTCCGTCATTCCGCGGGTCGGTCTTGCCGGGGTCGGAGAACTCAGATTCCATGTCGGCCAGCGTGCGGAGATCCTGCGCATCGATGGCTGTGCTGTCCCACCAGGATCGTAATTTCTGAGTGAAGTACTGCCGCTGGACCTTTTCTGCGTCTTGCCATTTCTTGGTCTCGGCCGCCTGCTGTTCGTATCGCTTGGTAGCGGTGTCGATCTTGTCCTGGGCCAGGTACAGAAAAACGCCGAGCACCAGGCTGACAAGAATAAAGAAGACCAGGAAAATGATCAGCACCACTGGGGTGCCGCCCTTTTCCTTGGGTTGCTTTGGCGGGGGGACGCGGCGTGTTTGGGCACGTGCGGGCTTTTGTGGCGCTTGGGGCTTCTGCTTCGCCATGCCAGGAACCTCCGAGGGGATATCTGCTCTGCTCCGAAGTGATGTGTAAAGGCGCGGAGGGCGCCAGGAAGAGCTTTCCAGCCGCCACCAGCCGCATCGAGCCAACTAATTCCAGTCTAAACGCCCACGATGGCCTGTCAATGACTTAGACCCTGTCGTTGAGGTGGAGTTTGACGTCAGCCGAGCAACTTGCAAGAAGTGACGATTTTTCCAGCTCCACCGGTAGGGCAGATTCTGACAGGCGTGCATGCCTTGCAAATCGCTAGCGCAGGGGGTTGTTGACCATTTCTGAGGGGAAGCCAAAGCATTGGGCGCGTTCGGCTCTTGGGAGTGTTGGTCTCGAGTGCAACCGGCGGCGAAGGCGGTCAAAGCCGCCTGCATGATCCACACCGATGACGGTGCAAGGCTCAGCTACCTATAATGCGGGAGGATTACCGTCTAGCAATCCCCAACCGTGGTCGAGCAACGACGATGTCCCAGGTCTCCCGTCTCCTCCGTCCAGTCCAGCTTCGCAAGGACGGCGAAGATGCCCTGGTGATTGACTGGAGCGACGGCCATTCTTCAAGGCATAGCTGGCGTGAACTCCGCCGTAACTGCCCGTGCGCGACATGCCGGGAGGAACGGGAGAAGCCTCCAGAGCCGTTCCGGATACTCAAGCCTAGCGAGATTCCGCGGGGGCCGCTACGTCCATTGGCGGTGCGTCCAGTTGGATACTACGCCTATTCCATCGAGTGGAGCGACGGCCACAACACGGGCATTTTCACATTTGACCTGTTGCGCGCGTTGTGCGAGTGCGACGCCTGTCAAGGGCGCAGGTCGATCGAGCAGAAGGGGCAGGGCCCTACAGGTCTCCATTCAACCAAAGAGGATTGACTTCATGAGCGGAATGCCGCACGGCATGCCTGGACAACAAAAGCTGGCAATACCTGGGATCAAGCACATTGTTGCGGTGGCCAGCGGCAAGGGCGGCGTGGGCAAGTCCACCGTCACAGTGAACCTCGGCATGGCGCTCAAGGCGCAAGGGCACGCTGTCGGACTCATGGACGCCGACATCTACGGCCCAAGTTTGCCGCACATGCTCGGCGTCAGTGCGGATGACTGGGACCGTTCTCCTGAACCGGTCGAGAAGTACGGCGTCAAACTCATGTCCATGGGACTGCTCATCGACCCGACACAGGCAGCCGCCATGCGCGGCCCCATGATCCACAAGTACCTGCAGGCTTTCCTCACGCAATTCCAGTGGGGACAGCTTGACTTTCTGCTGATCGACATGCCGCCGGGCACCGGCGATGCCCAGATGTCGCTGGCGCAGCTCGTACCAGTGACCGGCGCAGTCGTCGTGACGATGCCGCAGGAAGTCAGCCTGGCAGTCGTACGTCGCGGGCTGGCCATGTTCCAGACCGTCCGCGTTCCTGTCCTGGGTCTGATAGAGAACATGAGCTACTTCGTGGGCGACGATGGCAAGCGGTACGACATCTTCGGCAAAGGTGGTGGCGCTCGAATTGCCAGGGAAGCTGAAATTCCGTTTCTGGGAGAGATCCCAATCGATCCTCGCGTGGCGGAGCTGGGAGACCGCGGCGACCCCATCGTACATGCCAGTCCGGACTCGCCCATCGCTCAGGCGTACCTGGCCATCGCCGAGAGGATGAAAGGCGAGCTGGATCGCTGCTCCCGCGAAGTAGCGCCTTTGCCTGGCCTCGAACTGTGATATTATCGGTCATTCCAGGCACAGTCGGTGCTGCGTAACTGCAGTACCTGGAGCCCCATCGCCAAGGAAGTCTGCCATGGATCCGCGGTTGTTCCTCACGCTGTTTGTTCTGAGCTCGACTGCACTGGCAAACGCGGCTCCGCCCGCGATGACTCCTCTCCCAAAAGGCGCCCCGCCCTTCGAGTATGTCGAAGCGGATGTGCCGTTCTATCCCCCTGGAGGGCGTGGAGGCACAGCCGGCGAGCCGCTGAAGAAGATGCAGAAGCCGCTTTCGCCAGAAGCCTCGATGAAGCGATTTGTTCACCCAGTTGAGATGGAACTCAAGCTTTTCATCGCTGAAGATCAGTTGGGCGCAAAGCCTGTCGCCATGAACTGGGACGAACAGGGCAGGCTCTGGGTCGCTTTGACGCGCGACTATCCCAACGAGCTGCAACGGGAAGGCGAAGGCCGGGATCGTGTTGTCGTCTGTGAGGATACGGATGGCGATTGGCGCGCCGACCGTGTCACCACTTTCGCCGATAAACTGAGCATTCCTACTAGCCTGCTGCCCTGTCGCGGCGGTTTGATTGTCTTCCAGGCGCCCCACACGCTGTTCTTGCAAGACACGGATGGCGACGGTGTAGCTGATCGCCGTGAGGTTCTGTTCACTGGCTGGGGAACTGGAGACACGCACGCAGGGCCGAGCAACCTTCGCTACGGTCCTGATAACTGGATCTGGGGCATCGTCGGGTACTCTGGATTCAACGGGACCGTTGGCGGCGAAAAGCACAGCTTCCGCCAGGGCTTCTTCCGCTTCAAGCCGGACGGCTCCAAGCTCGAGTTCGTTCGCAGCACCAGCAACAACTCCTGGGGAGTGGGATTTAGCGAGGAGGGGTTGCTCTTTGGATCGACGGCCAATGGATGCCCGAGCGTCTTTGCTCCCATCGCAAACCGCTACTACGAACGCGTGCGCGGCTGGTCCGCAGGCGTCCTTAGCAACATCGCCGCAAGCAATCGATTCGAGCCCGTCACCGACAAGGTCCGCCAGGTCGATTTCCACGGCGGCTTTACCGCGGCAGCGGGCCATGCTCTCTACACTGCTCGCGCTTACCCACGAGAATACTGGAACCGCACCGCATTCGTTGCCGAGCCGACCGGTCATCTCGTCGCGACCTTCGTCCTGGATCGCCAGGGGGCTGGCTTCCGCGCCGTCAATTCATGGAACCTGATTGCCAGCGACGACGAGTGGGCGGCACCGATCATGGCAGAGGTCGGTCCGGATGGCTGCGTCTGGTTGATCGACTGGTACAACTACATCGTGCAGCACAACCCCACTCCGCCAGGCTATCGCACCGGTCGGGGCAACGCTTACGAGACCGAACTGCGGGACAAGACCCACGGCCGTATCTACAGACTGGC
>Ga0073934_10005709_pt1 | contig 18861 bp, 18 predicted proteins | sample LarsenN4metaG_FD_76834 | JGI IMG/M metagenome (GOLD analysis project Ga0073934, IMG submission 76834) | Hot spring sediment bacterial and archeal communities from British Columbia, Canada, to study Microbial Dark Matter (Phase II) - Larsen... ... | reverse complement strand
CCTCCCTGACAGGCTTGGGCTTCTCTTGCCTTGCACTGTAGCAGTACATTGGTGCAGTAGCATAAGATACCTGATCTTTTTGTTTCGAAAAATATAGCCAAGATTAATTATTCAAAGCCCTCTTATGTATATTTATTTCTTTAACTTTCGTCCAAGTTTTCTCAAAATATTATTTCCTCTCCCAATCCCCTTTTCCCGAATCACTTTCTTTTCCCCAAACCTTGTTGCTCTTATAAGATGAAGTTTAACACATCTATGGTTCTCTGGCAGTCTATGCTCAGGACAGAATCTGTCCTTGCAATAGTTGCACTGAAAAGGCATGTCGATCTCTGTACCGCAATAGTAGCATGAATCCATGCAAGAAATTGAATTTTTATCAAATATAAATCAAAGGTATCGAAATTACTGTATTATGATATAACCTCTTCCTACAATCTCGCCCTTTCTCAATGCTTCCAACGCACTGTTTATTTCATCGAGTGTAAATCTTTGAGTTACCGTTGATTTCAACCTACCACTTTTTGCCAAATCAACAAGTTCCTCCAACTCGTTCTTATTTCCTACCAATGAGCCGGCAAGTGAAAATTCTTTCAGCACAAATACCTGTGGGTTTATAGAAATTGGTTTGCTCGAAACTCCTACAATTACCATTTTACCTCCATTGGCCAAACTGCTTGAAGAGTTTTTGATCGATTCATCGCTTACCACAAAGTCAACCATAACATCAACGCCTTTCCCATTGGTAAACTTTCTTATCTCATCTTTTATCTTACTTGTTGATGCATTTATGATATGATCAGCACCAAGACTTTCTGCCATCTTCAACTTTTGTTGATTGCGCCCTATGGCTATCACTTTAGCACCACTTAACTTTGCAATCTGCAGTGCATACATGCCAACCCCTCCAACACCATAAATCGCAATATTATCGGCAAGTTTCACCTTTGCGATACGTGTGACTGCGTGGTATGCGGTTATTCCTGCGCAACCCAGAGTTGCTGCAAAATCCCATGGCATATCCGGCAAAGGAACCAGCCTCTCCGCATCAACTTTGCAATATTCCGCGTAACCTCCGTCCACAGAAAATCCATATCCCGGTCTGGTGAAAAGGTTCTCGCAGATCATCCCGTTTCCCTCCAAACAGTAACTACATGCACCGCACGGGCTAAGGAAGTGAACCAATGCTCTGTCTCCATGCTTGAAATTCTTTACATTTACACCTACTTCCTCAACTTCTCCTGCTATCTCATGACCAAGGGTTACAGGTGTTGCTGCTGCTATTATACCATCAATAACATGAATATCACTGTGGCACATGCCTGCTGCTTTTACCTTCAAAAGGACTTCGTTCTCTCCAACCCTTGGCTTCTGCACCTCTTCCAGCTTTAACGGCTCTCCAACTTTATGGAATCTTGCTGCCTTTACCATGCGCATGCGTTACATTGAAGGAACTATAATGTTTTACTAAAGCTCACTAAATGCTATATCATTCTGGTTTTCATGCAAGTTAATGCTACTTAGCATCCAATTATTCTTTAAAGGAATATACGTTATTCTTATCTGCTAATTGTTAATCTTACCCTTTTTTCAAGATATTCAAATGCATTATTAACATGCCTGACACGCTTGTGTACTGTTAATTGATGCGTATTTACTTCACGCTTCCTACAGTTTATCATACGTTCCTGCTCCTTTGGATTTGGAGAGCCGATAGATACTCTTGCTTGAACAGAACGTTTCACATCAACATTCTTGAGTATTTTTGCTACTTTTGATGTTAATTCTTTTCCCACTACATTGCTGATTTCATTTCCCGTTAGGTTCTGGAGACTTTTGCCATTATCCGACGCTATCTTTACCAACGCTCCAACCATTTTATGTGCTTCCCTGAAAGCAATATCATTCTTCACCAATTGTTCTGCCACATCAAGGGCTATAGCATAACTCTTCTCAGCAGATTTCAGCATATTCTTCTTCTTCACCTGTAACGTTTTGATTATGGAACTCATTATATTCAACGAATCCCTAGTAACATTGATAGCTTTGAACAGTACCTGCTTCGTATCCTGAAGGTCCCTGCTGTAGCCAGATGGCAACGCCTTTACAGTCGTCATTATGCTGAACAATAATCCAATGATCAGCGCAACTTTCGCCCTCATGAGTTCCAATGGGCAAGGGTTCTTTTTCTGGGGCATCACACTTGAACTTGAAGTTAGCTCATCAGCAAGTTCTATATAGTTGAATTCGGAAGAGGACCATAGCACCAGATCCTCCGCAATCCTACTCAGATTGAGCATTATCATTGCCATGTTAAAACATGATTCAATCACAACATCCCTTGAAGTTGTAGCGTCTATAGAGTTCTCAACAATGCCGTTGAAGCCTAACAACGATGCCACTTTCTTCCTGTCTATGCCTAGCGAAGTACCGCCAATAGCAACAGCTCCCAATGGTGATTTGTTTACACGGCAATAGCATTCATCAAGCCTCTCTAGATCCCTCAGCAAAGCATCTGCATAGGCAATAAGGTAGTGCGAAAACGTTCCAATTTGTGCATGCTGCAAGTGCGTATACATGGGCATAATAGAATCTTTATTCTGAGATGCCTTTACAAGTAGTGTATTGGTTAATTCAATCAGTTGCATGCTAATATCATTGATATCATCCCTTATCTTCATGCGAATGTCAAGCGCAACCTGATCGTTCCTTGACCGTGCTGTATGCATCTTGCCTCCAGAATCTATCCCTGCCTTTTTCACAACGAACACTTCCAGTGCTTCATGGATATCTTCGTATTCAGATGCGAATTTGCGGAAATCTGTCTTCTTTGCTTTCTCCAAGGCATCAAGTATCTTCCTTAGCTCCATCCTTTGGATCAACCCCTGTTCATGAAGCATTATCACATGAGCTTCACTACCAACAATATCATAGTGGAGGAGGGGAAGGTCATCGCTAATTGATGACAAATACTTCAATGCGTCCCTATCCAGTTTGCCCTTTAACCTTGATCTATACATGCCTAATTCACATAGAATGCTTTTATTTTAATCATGTGAGCAACATGAGAGGATTTTTGCATCATGAAAGCGATCAGAATAAGATCAATCTCACACGATAAGCATTAATACGATGATGGGTATAATGCTTTAATGAACGATACCGAAGAGATTGCAATATGCGATTTTTGCGGCAATCCTGTAGAGGCGTGTGCCTGTGTATGTCCTTATTGTGGAGAAAGGGATGGCTGCGAGTGTTGCTTGTTTGATACAGCAACTGGCGGCGGATAAACTGCAAACCATTAATACTACGAGACGATGTAATATTTACACCAATGGAACGAATAATCAATAATTTATCATGGGTAATTGGTGGTCCTCAGGGCAGTGGTGTTGATACAGCCGCAAGCATATTCGCGAAAGCGTGTGTCCTTGGTGGTCTTCATATATTTGGGAAGAGAGAGTATTCTTCTAACATAAAGGGAAGGCATAGTTATTTTGCTATACGCGTAGGAGAAAAACCTGTCAGATCGCATCTCGACGAAATTGATATGCTAGTAGCATTTGATGCTGAAACAATATTCACACATGCCTTGAATGTAGTTAATGGTGGAGCAATTGTATACGACGCAAGTCTTGCAGAGACTTCGCTAGATGAAGTTCCTATGATGGAAGATCCAGCTATTAAGGAGCTAAAGAAAAAACTTGCGGCGAAAAACAAAGATAATACAGTAAAGGGCATACTAGAACTTGCAAAAGATACTGGAGCTATTCTTTATCCAATCGCATTCAAAGATCTACTGCAGGAACTTGCCGAAAAGAAGAACGACCCGTCGATAGGGAAGTTGATAAGGATGATTAATGTAATGACTGTTGCTTCCTCATTTGCGTTACTAGACTACGATACCAATGTTGTTGCTAATGCCATTAGATACACGTTCAAGGCAAGGCCAAAGATAGCTGATATGAATGTGGACTGTGCTAACTATGCTTACAACCATACAAAAGCAAAATACGGGAATGATCTTAGGTATAGCTTAAACACAAGACAGATCGACAATAGTCTTATCCTCATTCAGGGCAACCAAGCAACCGCCTTGGGTAAGATGGTGGCGGGTTGCAGATTCCAAACGTACTATCCTATAACTCCAGCCTCTGATGAGAGTGAGTATATTGAGGCAAATGAAGTTTTGGAGTTAGATAGTAATGGGAAGGCTGCATTTACAGTTGTGCAGACAGAAGATGAGATATCTGCCATCACAATGGCTACGGGAGCAGCGATCGCAGGTGCACGGTCTTCTACATGTACATCTGGACCAGGATTCTCACTAATGGCAGAAGGCTTGGGATGGGCGGGGATAAACGAGGTTCCTGTAGTTATTACACTTTACCAGCGTACTGGACCTGCAACAGGGCTACCAACAAGGCAGGAGCAAGGGGATCTGCAGTTTGCAATACATGCGGGTCATGGGGAGTTTCCTAGAATCGTTGTTGCCTCTGGAGACGTTGAAGAATCGTTTTATGATTCAATTAAGGCCTTCAATTACGCAGAAAGATACCAGATGCCAGTTATTCACATGGTTGACAAGGCACTGGCGAACTCTGTTTTAACGATAAAGCGCTTAGATCCGTACAGTATCAAAATAGACCGTGGGTTGCTAGTTGAAAAGGCTAATGAGGGTTATGAAAGATTCACATTTACAGAAAATGGGGTATCACCAAGAGTAAAACTGGGGACTGAAAATGGTATATTCTGGAATACTGGTGATGAGCATGAACCTAATGGTCATATCACAGAAAATCCTAACGTAAGAATTAAGATGATGGAAAAGAGAATGGGTAAATTGGAACTTGCATTGAAGGAAATACCAGATGAAGATAAAGCTGTGAAGTATGGTGAGGAATCGGATATGACTGTTATTAGCTGGGGATCTACAAAGGGCGTGATACTGGATGCGATTGATAAGCTCATACGAGAAGGTAAGAAAATAAATTTTATTCAGCTTAGATTACTAAATCCATTTCCTAGCAAACTTGTGGAATCTTTACTCTCCAGAACTCGTCTGTTAATAGATGTTGAGATGAACTACAGTGGGCAATTAGCAAAGTTATTGAGTGAGAATATCAAGCGTGAACCAGACTACTTCGTTGTTAAGTATAACGGGAGACCCATGTCCCTTAGTGAAGTGTACGGCATATTGAAGAGGATTATTGATGGAAAAGCGAAAAAGAAGGAGGTGTTAACTGGTGGGGCTTAAGTTAGCAGACTACAAGACCGATTTACATAATGATTGGTGTCCTGGCTGCGTACTGCCAGATACATTAATTAATTGGAACACAAAAGTCAAACAGATAAAGCAGATAAGTGAGGGGGATGTAGTACTTGGTAGAGATGGAAGATTCCACAAGGTTAGTGAGGTGTTGAATCATATTCATAGAGGTAAGATCTTTAAACTAGTAACAAAATGCTTTGGCGAAACATACCTTACTCCTGAACACCCAGTTCTGATAGTAAAACATAGTGATAGAAACAAGAAATTACACAATACGAAATACAATGCTATATGGGTAAGAGCAGATGAGGTTGAAACCAAAGATTACATGGTCTATCCGATACAAAAGGAAGAGGAGGATAGAAAGTACATAGTGGTTGATTATCAATTAAGAGAAAAGGATACCATAAGCAAGGAATTACCTACAAAGATACTACTTGATGCAAGAATGTTGAGACTCATGGGGTACTACGTCTCGGAGGGCTATGTTCATAAAAGACAATTAGGCTTCACTTTCAATTCGAAGGAAGGTAAGTTCGTTAAAGATGTTAAAAGTATAATGATGAAGATATTTGGTCTGAAGGCAACGATAAACACCAAAAGAAACGCAACGACAATAACTTTCTACTCTGCCCCTTTGGCAAGATTGTTTTTAGGATGGTTTGGGCACAAGCCTTACAACAAAAGGTTGCCTAACTTTGTAATGCTTCTTCCTGCTAAAAAGCAGAGAGAGTTGATCAAAGGTCTATGGCGTGGTGATGATTGGATAAATACTAGGCAATCACGTGCTAACTTCAGGACTGCATCAGAGATCTTATGTGAACAGGTAAAGACCCTTCTTCTCAGGCAGGGTGTAATACCTGTAATTAGTGTGAGCAAAGCATATGGTGTTCATAGAGAATCATATTCAATTCAGGTTGTAAACGATCGTGACTTTGTACTGTGTAAGGTTCTTGATAAAGAGCAGAGGCTGAGCATGCATGTAGGCAAACCGCCTTCGTCTATAGTTCTACCTGATTACGTCTTGATACCGGTAAAGAAAATTGAAAGCTTTGATTATAATGGATCAGTCTACAATCTAGAAGTTGATGATGTTAATTCTTACGTGAGCGAAAATGCTACGCTTCACAATTGCGGCGACTTTGGCATATTAAATGCTATACAGATGACACTAGCGGATCTACAAATTCCGCCTCATAATGTTGCAGTTTTCTCTGGGATAGGATGTTCTGGTAAGACTCCTCACTACATCAAGGTGTATGGAATACATACACTGCATGGTAGAGTATTGCCATACGCTACTGGCGCAAAATTGGCAAATCCTGATCTGGAAGTGATAGCAGTAGGAGGAGATGGAGATGGACTTGGTATAGGTGCTGGTCATTTTGTCAATATTGGAAGGAGGAATGTGGACATGATGTATGTTATTTATGACAATGCTGTATATGGTTTAACGAAAGGCCAAGCATCACCAACTCTAAAACTTGGTTTGCAGACAAAATCTCTTCCAAAGCCAAATGTGAATCAAGCAGTAAATCCGATCATGCTTGCCTTGGCATCTGGCTTCACATTCATCGCCAGAGCATACTCCTTCGACATAAAACATATGAAGGGAATTATGAAGAGAGCCATACAACATAAGGGGCTTGCATTTGTTGATGTTTTGCAACCATGTCCCACTTACAACGATATACAGACAAAAGACTGGTTTTCAGGGCTAGATAGAAAGGATGAAGAAGGTATGGCAATGCCACGGGTGTATAAACTTGAGGAAGAGGACTATGATCCAAGAATAAAGAATGCAGACGATGAGTCGGAACTTAGTACAAAGATGCTTCGAGTTATAGAGAAATCTCATGAGTGGAGAGACAGGATACCCATAGGAATCTTTTACCAGAATGAGCATATTCCATGCTATGAAGATAGGATAAACGCTAGGAACAATCTATACCGTAAGAACCCTCCAGCGAGGCAGATCATTGAGAATGGTGGAAGACCTATTACAAATATAAGCAAATTATTAGATGTGTTAGCAGTATCAACGATATAGCATGTAATTAAAAAATTATTCGGGATAACTATTAGTGTGGGTCATAAGTATTGATTGGTGTGCTGGAGAGCGTTAGGGAGTCTATATCGAAAAATCAGGACGATATTATAAGCGATCTGCGAAAACTTGTGAAACACCCCAGCATATCAGCGCAGAATATTGGCATAGAAGAATGTGCAGCTGCTTTGAATGATGTAATGCGCGACTCTGGCATGACTAGCAATATAATCAAGTTACCTGATGGGAACCCAATAGTCTATGGAGAGGTGAAGTCAAGTAGCAAGAAAACACTCCTGCTTTACAGTCATTATGATGTTCAACCAGTTGAGCCGCTGGATGAATGGAAGTATAACCCGTTTTCTGGTGTTGTTGCAGATAATAAAGTGCATGGAAGAGGCGCTGCTGATTCAAAAGGTAATGTAATAGCATTGATCAAGGCAGCAAAGGCATTTCTTGATACTGTAGGAGAACCACCAGTGAATCTAAAGTTTCTGATAGAAGGAGAGGAAGAGATTTCATCTGTTAACTTGCCAGATTTTGTAAAGAAGAATAAGCAAATGCTCAAGGCTAATGCTAGCTTATGTTTTGATAGCTCCTTGAATCCAGCAGGTATGGCATCAATATATGCTGGTTTGAAAGGCCTGCTTTATTTAGAACTGCGATGTAAAACAGCAGGCATTGACATGCACTCAGGTTTGGCTCCAATTATACCGAATCCAGCATGGCGTCTTGTTAGTGCATTGAATTCGATAAAAAATGATGGAAGGATAACAGTAGATGGTTGGTATGACAGTGTGAATGTTCCTACCAAAGAAGATCTAGCTTTGCTCCAAGATTTGGGATATGATGAAAAGATGATCAAGAAAGAGTATGGCGTAAAAGAACTGATTGGTAATGTTACAGGAAAAGAAGCTTTGAAGAAACTTCTCTTCGAACCCACTTGTAACATAGCGGGTATTCAGTCAGGTTACACTTCCGCTGGCTCTAAAACGGTTCTCCCCAATGAAGCCTTCGTAAAATTAGATTTCAGGCTAGTATATGATCAGAATACTGATGACCTGATAAAGAAGCTTAGAAGCCATTTGGCAAAACGTGGGTACACTGATATGACTATTTACAAGTTAGGTGCCGAGGAACCTTCGAAGACTGATGTTAATGCCAAGATTGTAAAGGCTGCATCAGTAGCAGCGGAGAAGGTGTATAAGAAAAAACCTGCAATATTTCCAAACATGTGGGGTTCAGGCCCAGATTTTGTTTTTACTAAGATACTGAAACTTGAATCTGTCTGGACTGGATGCTCGCCATCATATGCTAATATTCATGCTCCTAACGAATTTACTACAATAAAGAATGTTCTTGACGGTGTCAGCTATGCTAGCATGATAATTCAGGAATTCGCCAATACATAATCTAACGTTTCTTTCTCTTTAGCCTAAAACGCTCTGCTCTAGCATACTTCTTGCTACGTGATCTAACCATATCTTTCCTGAACTTTCTTGGGTCGATTTTCTTACTCATTTTATACTATTGCTTATGCAAGATGCTATATACATATACTTTGAGTTCAAAACAATTCATAGGAAACCCTTGTAATTTACGAAGCTCGGGTGGTATTATGAGCCATCTAAGGTCTTTTTGGTCTACTATCACTCATGGCTACATTCCCTCTCACCTCTATTGCCATATTGTGTAACAATAAGGATTGACGACACCAAATAAACTCCTGTTTTTAATCATTTATGTGTAATATACGGGATTTAGCGATCAAAAATTTAAAGGATATAAAATAGTGTATGGTGATAGTTGTGTTTTGAACTTAAACGAGATCAATGAGATATTCAGGAAGGCTCTCATCAAAGTTTACTTCGAGCCCGAACTGATAAAGATGGGATATCGTAAATCGAATGTAAAACATCCGATGATAAAGGATGATGGATTAACCGCTAACAATTTTCTGCATCTCTTCTTCGATATTAACACTGGGAGTGATTATCCTGATGGAGATGAATGGTTCATGGTTGAATATCTGTTTCCATATAATGTAAAGTTGCCAGACAAGATCAAAGGGCCAGATTATTTTACTACAATGTCACTGGAAGATGGAAAGAATTATTGGAGGCATAGAGAACTTGTACGTTACAAATACGGTAAATCAAAGAAATTGAGTGAAGCACTTGAATTCATTGACAAGAAGTACAAGGAACTGTATAATTCACTGGAGGAATCATCGGTAACTAGTAAGTTATCATAGTGAACTACCAACACCTCAAGGCATTGGCTTCCTGCTTCCTCGACCCCATCAGGATCTCTACAGGCGTAACTTCCCGATATTCCATCGGTAGTTCTAATAGTTGCAAACCCTTCTTCAGTATGTTCAGGCTTGCGTTGTAATCACGATCTATAGCAAGACCGCATACATCACATCTATGCATTCTTACGGCTAATGATTTTGGTACTTTCTTGCCACACCTTGAACATTCTATGGTAGTATTCACTGGTTCAACTTCTACCATTACCTTACTTTTGTATTGAAGCATCTGTTTGAATGCAGACCATGATGCATCCATTATGCTCATTGCCAGACTATGGTTCTTCACCATATTGTTAACTCGTAAACGTTCCAGGAAGATCACATCATACTTTGCGTAATGAGTTGAAAGTTTATGGAGAAAGTCCTTCCTCCTGTTGGCAATGCGCTCATGCACAATCTGGAACCACCTCCTTGCCTTCTTGTAGTTGTTTGAACCTTTAACACGCCTTGATACTTTTCTTTGAGCTCTGATCAATGGTTTTAGCATCTTCTTAATATTCTCTGGGTTAGGTGTTACATTACCATCGCTATCATATGTGTAGTTCTTGATGCCAACATCTATACCCACACATTTCTTGATATCAATGGGCTTGGTGATTGAAGGGACTGGTCTATAGTTATTGTCTGTAGTTATGCATGCATACCATTTACCTGCTCTCCTCTTCACTGCTATCTGCTTTATTGTCCCTACTATGCTCCTATGCATCCTCATCTTTATCCTACCAATCTTGCCAAGATACAGTATGCTGTCAGGAGCATCTATATCAAACCCTGATTGGTTATAGATGAATGTATTATACTCATCACGCTTTCTGCAAAGTATGCCAGCATCATGCCCTTTCTTCTTTAACTCGAGCGCTTTCCTTGCACCTGCTACCTGTGTTGATACCATCTGAAGCATCTTGCTATGATAATTATTCAACCAGGACTTTTGTTCCTTCAACTCTGTTAATGCATAGTTCATATCGTTCCTTGTTTTGTAATCATTGTGAATAAAATAGTTGTATACATACCTGCATGCCTCCAATGTGCTGAGAAGTTTCTCCTCCTGTGCAATGGTTGGATACAGTCTAAATTTGTAGGTCAGCATCCTTTCTCCACATATTTCGTTACACATGTATATAACTAGTTAGAAAGGATGGATGGGAAACCAGATTCATCCCACCTCTGAAGAGTATGGGTTTTCTTTTTTCCATACCCTTCATTTGATAATTTATTAGTAATTATCTAGAGTGCAACAGTTTATGTCCACCTGTTAGACCATTTTTGAACTCAAAATCGTTCAATGAAGCGGGCATTAATTCTTGCACTCTACAATTATCCATTCTCCGTCCTCATACTTGAATGTAAGACCATTTCCTTGTGCCTCTATTGGTCTCCACCGTGACGTAGATGTATCAAATTGATAATGGACTCTATCAATACCTTCAGGAAGTCTCCTCCGATCCAACTGAAGTGATATCAATTCATCAAGGATCTCCATCTTCTCCAATGCAAATTCAAATAGATTTGCGTCGTGCATCGCTACTGTAAATGATAATGCAGGGTTGCCTGTGAAACGCATAACCAACATAACACCCTTCTTACCTGTCCTTCTTCGCATCTCTTTTATCAGGAACATTATCATGTCCCACCGCTTACGCCCAATAACTGCAAAAAAGTTGCTGTTAAATTCAAGAGGGAAACTGATATTAACCATAGAAGCATAATTATCTTCATAGTTGCGTTCAACTTTTCTCTCCCGCACTGTAAACGCACCGTTGAGGATACTGAAGAGTGCTTCAACTTCGAAAGGTGCTATTCCATAATATTCAAATGTAGCAACAGAGCTAGTATTCATTTACCCATTATTATGTTCTAAAATAATTAAACATTTTTTGTATAATCTATAGAGCAAGTTGCAAATACCACTAACATTTTAAGCAATGAGCCGCATTAGTGCTCTATGGTATATGAATACGAGCAGGAATTGACGCAGTCTGATGATTCATGGTTCTATGTGCCAATACCCAAGGATTGGAAAGGTATCGAATCTGAGAAGAAAGTAAGGATAATAGTAAATGGTATTTGCATAATTGTGCCTGAAGGAATAGCTAATGCAACTGGAGAGTTACTTGTATTAAGATTTCTAGAAGCGATGATCAACGGGAAGATAATTGATTATGGTGATGTGCAGAAGGCTTTGGAACATCTGTTGTGAAATGCATTTAACCCTCCTGTACATTTTTCTTGAATAATCTCACTAGCTTCACACCAAGATTTATGCATATAAAAAATACAGACCATGAAATAATCGATGCTATCATAGATGCCTGATACGGTTCTACTCCAGTAACCAGAATCTGGTAATGCGTATATCCTCTTGTTGTAGCGTAAATTATCTCTGAAACAGAAAATGCTGCAAGTAACTTTTTTACATCATTCCACACTTTTCTTGAATCTCTCTTACCAGATTCATCCACATACCTATACTTGTTATCTCTGTAGAACAGATATGAGAAAAGTGGGATATAAACAGCATATTCTGTTACTAGAGCAACCAGAGAATTCGTAGATGCGTTTTCGTCAACAATGCCATAAAGTTGAGATACTACTGCGCTAGCAAAAAAGCCAACTGCGCCAGATATCAGCAGGTTTTTGTTAAAAAGAACATAATCCCTGTATTTTTTCAAACCGTTTGAAAATAGATTCACATGTAAAGCATAGAACTGAGTCGTATTAAGTTATCGTTCAATCCATTTATCGTTAACAAAAGTGTACTCTTTGTCTCCCATAGCCTTGCTTGGATACCATCGGTATTCATCTTCATCAAACTCATAACACACTTCGACTACATTAGCAGGTAATTTTGGTGGATCTATCTGTAGAAGTATTACATCCATTAAATACTCAATGGTATCAAGAGCCTTACCAAAGATCTTGTTATTATCAGTATGAATTACAAATGATATAGATGGTTTGCTGTTAAATCTCATTGACAATCGTATGCCTTTCTTACCACGTCTCCATTTCATATTCTTCAGAACTTCCTTGACCTGTTCCCATTTTTCCATGCCAAAAACTTTGAAGAATTTCTTGTCATATGCCAGCGGGAAATCTAGATCCACAAAACTAACCAAGTCTTCGTCTGGACTTGGTTCTTTCTGTTCGTTAACTTCAAAGGGATCTCGAAGCATATTAAATAATATCTCGATCTCTCCAATTGACAGCCCAAAGTATCGCATCGATATGGTTTGCTCTGCTTGGCTCATTAAGAATAATGACGCAGAATATGGTTAAGAGTCTTTTCTAAATAAGACCAAAGAAACGCAAAACGAACCACATACCTACTGAAGGGCCTATAATGCATGCAGGTATCCAAGGAATAAGAAATGGTATGCCCTTCAGTTTTATATGATGATCATCTATTATGTTGGAAACGTAATCGTTTATCTTGCTATTCCATATATTATAATCAATACCATTCTTCTTCAGCATGCTGGCAATTTCATATATGACAGGTGCTCTGCTACTAACTACATGCTGAATGTATTTCCTAGAAATCTCTACCTCCCCTTGAATCGCAACCAGACCTTCCTTCATATCGATCAGCCTAATATGCATCTCCCATGTTCTATCCAACATCTTAGTAAAACCGCTGCCTATCTGCATAGGTTTCTTGTTCTCACAGAATTTCAGCTTATGGAATCCTTCAGAAAATAAGATACGAATAAGATCTTCTGTATTCTTTCTTACCACAAGAATCAAGGATTCCTTCCTGACATCCTCTCGTTTGATAAGATCTACTAGACCTTTCATCAATCCAATGGTCTTTGGGTAAAGTAAGGAATAATCACTCACAGCAAGCATACTTGGATGGGTATATTAAAACGCTGTGTTAATCTTTGATAATAACTAATGAAAACATGTAAAACCCATAAAGTTACGAATCCTTTAACCCCCTTACATAAATACACTGATCATGAGGTATAGCTAGATCTCTCCAGCTAAAACTTTTATCATTGAACCTTACCTTGCAATTTCTCACTATTACTATTGGAATTGACTCGTCGCTCTCGCCCATTATCATATTCGCAGATGTTGCTATACAATCAGCCGTTGCCTTTTTGGTCACTCTTAACTCATTGCCAAAAAGATCCTTCCTCCCACGCATATCTTCAACCGGATCAAAGCCAGCAACAGCAAGTGTGATACCAACAGTTCCCATACGTGTAGGCATCAATCTGCTATCAACTATTACTATACCAACTCTTCTACCAATTTTTTCATGAAATTTATTGTACAGTATCTGTGCAACCTTGAACGGCTCTCTGGGATAGAGTATAACGTAACCTTTCTGAACGTTCGATTTGTCTATTCCAGCATTTGGTGCCATCACACCGTCTTTCATTGCGAGTATGAAACCCTCAATACCACTGAATATGTGCTCAGACTCCCGTATAACAAGTTCTGCAAGTCTTGGATCCATATCGAACTTTTCCGCTAATTTCTGTGCTTCTGCACTTGCATGCACAGTATTCAATTCAACTATTGCACCTTGGCTCATAGCAACAAATTTACTCGATATCACAATTATGTCACCTTCATGCACATCCTCTCCGTTTCTTTCTATGCTTTGTATAATGATTTCAAAGAGATCGAAAGGTTCTTTCTTAAGCTCTGTCTTTATTGGTATCAGTTCAATATGCATAATGAACCTCCAATATTCATGCATAATAACCTATGATTTATGGAACCTTCCTAGCACATTGCCATCAAAGTCGAACATTACACATTCAACCTCTATCTGCCCCTTTGTATGCTCAACCATCATGGTATGCACCTTCCTGCACATCAGATCAAAATATCCTTCCAACTTGTTGCTCATAACAATCTCCGACACATGCCTTGCAGTGTTTGCATTCTTTATCTCTTCAATTAATTTGTCATCAGCACCACATTCCTTAGCCACCGAGGCCATGAACTCCATATCAACATGCGAACCCCTTACATGAGTTTGTTTCACACCCATTGCCATCTTTGATAATTTTCCTATGAATCCCGCGATAATTACCTTTTTCATGCCTTTTAGAACCGCTTGTTTCACTGAATAAGCAGCAAAGTCGCCCATCTGCACATAGCAATGCTCTGGCATCTTCAGTAACTCCTTTGCAAAATCTTCACTTCGCCCCCCAGTTGTTAAAACGACAGAACTTTCTCCCATAGCCTTTGCAACATCGAGGCTCTGTCGTATGCTAGCAGTGAAAGAGGCCGTGGAATATGGAATCACTATACCACTGGTACCAAGTATTGATACACCCCCCACAATTCCCAATCTTGGATTATCGGTTAGTTTAGCCAGCTCCTCGCCCATTGGTACTGATATTACAACTCTCACCCCCTTGTTTTTCAACTGCTCTTTTGCCACTTCTTTCACCGTATTAGTTATCATATTAATTGGTGTAGGGTTGATCGCTGGTTTGCCAACGGCAAGCCCAATTCCTGGTTTGGTTACCCTGCCGACGCCTTTACCTCCCTCTATTTCTATCGCACCAACATTCTCTGTCCATGTAACAACAGAAACTATTTCTGCGCCGTGGGTAACATCCGGATCATCTCCAGCATCCTTTACGACGATGCATTCTGCCTGATTAGTGTCAAACTTGCATCGTTCTATCTTCAGTGTAACAGAATTACCTTTTGGCAGAGTAACTATCACTTCATTAACAGGGTTTTTATTTATCATTGCTAATAACGCAGCCTTTGTTGCTGCAGTTGCACATGTACCCGTTGTGTAACCTGTTCTCAAAAGCCCCTTCCTTCTCCTCTCCTCTATTTCTCGGGGTAATTCTTGCTCAGCCTCTGCCAGCTTCTCTAGATCGTCACCCATCTAGATCTGTTAGAAGAGCAAATGCATATAGACTTTCGCACCCCTAGGAAGAAGCGTACTACACAAAATAATTAATTAAAGATGGGACATCTGTATGATATGTCTTCAGCGGAGGTGGCTGCACGAGTAGTTAAGGTTCTTGAACGTGAAGAGTATAAGGTGTTAAACGCATTAGGAGAATTGCTAAGAAATCATGAATCGGTAACAGCCGAGCAAATTGCTGCCAAGGTGCATATGCATATAGACAAAGTAAACTTCAGCTTAAGCAAACTCAATCAACTGGATCTCGTTGTAAAAAACATGAGAGGGTATTCATTAATAATGGCTGGACTTGATGCATTAGCGTTGAAGATGCTGGTCAATCAAGATATCATTATTGGAATGGGCAATGCTATTGGGATGGGAAAAGAATCGGATGTTTTTGAGGTATTTACTCCAGAACAAAAATCTTTGGTGATAAAGTTTTTCAGAATAGGCAGAATTAGTTTTAGAGATGTGGCAAGAAAGCGTTCCTTTGAGCAGCTGCACCATTGGTTATTGGTCAACATAGATGCCGCAAAGAGGGAATTTAATGCCTTAAAGAAACTTCATAAGATAGGTGTGAAAGTGCCACAGCCGTATGCGTTAGCTAAACATGCCATCGTAATGGAAAAGATTGCTGGCGTGAGGCTTATTCAGTGTGATTCACTAGAGGACCCTAAGCGTATATTAGAAACCATACTTGCGAATGTAAAACTTGCGCGAAAGGCTGGTCTGATAAGCGCTGACCTTAGTGAATACAACGTATTGTACGATGGGAATGATGCATGGATAATAGATTGGCCGCAGAGTGTAGGTGTAAATCATCCTAATGCTGATACACTATTGAAACGTGATCTGCAAAATCTATTAAAATTTTTCAAGAGAAAATATGGTTTACAGTATCAGATTAACGATGCTATTCAATATGTAATTAATTAACCTGCTTGTCTCAATATCTCAGCCTTATCGATTCTCTCCCATGTGAAATCGGGATCGTTTCTGCCGAAATGGCCGTAGACAGATGTCTTCCTGTAAATAGGTCTCTTCAGATTCAAATGTTTAATTATTGCAGCTGGGCGTAGATCAAAATTCTTCCTAACTATACCTTCAATCCTTTCTTCTGTAATCTTACCTGTGCCAAAAGCATTAACCATGAACGACACGGGCTCTGCAACTCCAATCGCATATGCAACCTGTACTTCACATTTGTCTGCCAATCCTGCTGCTACAATGTTTTTCGCAACATATCTTGCCATATATGATGCAGATCTATCAACTTTGGATGGGTCCTTTCCGGAAAACGCACCCCCTCCATGACTTCCAACTCCTCCATAGGTATCTGCAACTAACTTTCTTCCAGTCAAGCCACTATCACCGGCAGGTCCACCTATTACGAATCGACCCGTTGGATTTATGTAGTATTTAGTATTCTTATCGAGTAATCCCCCACATACAGGTTCAATTATCCTTGCAATGACCTCCTTTCTGATAGTTTCATAATCAACATCAGGTGCATGCTGTGTTGATACTACAACTGTTTGAACCCTTAAAGGCCTACCGTTATCATATTCAACGGTAACTTGTGATTTACCATCAGGTCTAACCCAATCTAGCTCCCTCTTCTTTCTAACCTCGCTTAATCTCATCGTTAGTTTATGCGCAAGGGTTATTGGCATTGGCATAAACTCAGGAGTCTCTTTTGTTGCATATCCAAACATTAAACCCTGATCACCGGCACCTTGCTCTTTATTTTCAGCAGATACAACACCCATAGCAATATCTGTACTTTGTTCATGTAATGAGACAAGTATTCTGCACGTCTTGTAATCAAAACCATCACTAGAGTTATCATAACCTATTTCTTTGATGGTTCTTCGAGCAATATCTTCGATATTTATCTGCCCTTTGCTTGTAACTTCGCCTACAATAACAACCATTCCAGTAGTTGCAAGCACTTCAGCGGCAACCCTCGAGTCAAGGTCTTTCTTAAGATACTCGTCAAGTAATGCATCAGCTATCTGATCACAGACCTTATCTGGATGCCCCTCTGTTACAGACTCGGATGTGAATAATTTTCTACCCATAGATACATCGCCATACTATTTGCTATTATCGTTTTAAACATAACCTTTCAAAGCTCGTTTTCCAACTTTATGAACAATACGTTATTGCCCCGTATAACCACCTTGCCATAGTTAGCAATATGTGTGGAACCATTAAACTCCGCAGCATCAATTAGTATTAAATTCATGTACGAATCAACATTGCTCATCTTACCACGATATTCGTATTCGCTCTTCAGCCTCACAGCTACTTTTTTATTAATTGAGCGCTGAAGAAGCGTCAGTGGTCGTTTTGGTTGCTGCTGTGACAAATACCTCACTTTTGCTGTGTAGGAGCCAGACCCTAGAATAAAAATCTTCCCTAAGTCATATGTTTCGATAAGAATTACTGTTTATCAGTGAGATCTTTCATACTAAGCCATATGAGTATTATAAGCACCAGTGCTTCTGCGCTTGACAAAATGCTGCATGGAGGGATCAGAGTCGGTATGCTGGTTGATATATTTGGTGCCAGTGGTACTGGAAAGACTCAGTTATGTTTTCAACTATGCGTTAATTGTACCAAACCAAAAAACAAGAATGGTCTTAACGCTTCCGCTCTCTTCATAGACGCCACCAATACCTTCAGACCTGAGAGGATTGCGAGTATAGCGAAGAATAATGATATTGATAGCAACATTCTTGATCGAATCTACCTTCACAAAGTTTACAGTAGTGTTGATCAAATTGCAGCAGTAAAACGCATATTGACGCTACAAAATTTAAAACTTGTAATAGTTGATAGTGTAGGTGATCTATTCTCTTTTGAATACAAACAAGCGCTTTCGGCAGAAAAGCATATGCGATTCATGCGATTGATGCGGGAGTTGGCATTATACGCTATTAATTGTGATGCGGCTGTAGTAGTAACCAATAATGTAAGATTTGTTGATGGAGAGCAAAGAGAGTACCTTAGTCGGTCAATCTCTTCCTATGCTCACACTAGAATAGAACTTTCAAAATCTGATAGTCTATTAAAGGCTACTTTATTGCAACCTACAGTAGAACCTCGCTCGGAGTTTTTCCGAATTAGTGAAAAAGGTGTAATAGACGTGTAAATATAATGGAAACTTTTAAGAATAAGTCTTTCTACGTTCATAAACAATGAAGAATATCACGAAGCTTGTGATGCTGGGCCTATTGCTGGTACCTTTTGTAGCTATTATCAACGGCAATGCGTATGCAGAGACCGTTACCGTAACCATGACACCAGGTTCCGGAGTGCCTGGATGTGAGGTT
>Ga0073934_10005707_pt1 | contig 18862 bp, 14 predicted proteins | sample LarsenN4metaG_FD_76834 | JGI IMG/M metagenome (GOLD analysis project Ga0073934, IMG submission 76834) | Hot spring sediment bacterial and archeal communities from British Columbia, Canada, to study Microbial Dark Matter (Phase II) - Larsen... ... | reverse complement strand
GTAGCCTGCCGCGCCGTAACCGTTTTCTTTCAGGATTGCGCCCGCCTCGTCGGTCACCGCGACATAGGCGTTGATGCCGCCCGGGCCGACGCGCGTCGTCAATCCGGCGAAGGCGAGCGCCCCGTCCTCGCGCTCGCGCGCCGTCCAGAAGGCGTCGATCGCGCCGCCAGCGCCGTATTCCCGCGTCCACGAAACCGCGCCGTCACCGCCGAACCGGCTCGCCAATGCGCGCCAGTCGCTCGGCGCGTCGCCGTCGACGCGGTTCAAAAACCCGACCGCCAGAAAGGAGCCGTCCCTCATCGGCGCAATGTCGTTGATCCAGTCTTCGCCGTCGCTTCTGTAAGAATTCGTCCAGACGATTTCGGCCGCGCCGCCGCGAATGGCGAAGGGCGCGCCGGTCGCGCTCGCGGAGAGAGATAGCGTCAGCGCCGTCACCAGAATGTCCATGCGGATCCCTCGCCGAGAGACGCAAGGTAACCGGCGGGCGCCCGCGGCGTAAGCGCGGCTGCGGCGATGCGTGTCAATTGCGCGCCGGGCGGACAGCGATTTGAATCCATGCGCTCGGACCATGGCGGCCGTCGAACGCATTGGTCCCCCCAACGCGATCGGCGTCCTCCATCAATGCGCCTCATCCCAGTTCCTGCCGGCCCGTGCGTCGACGACGAGCGGAACGGATAGGTCGAGAGCGGGCAGGGGCGCCTCCGCCATCACCCGTTTTGCGACCTCGATCGTTTCCTCCGCTTCGGCCTTCGGACACTCGAAGACGAGTTCGTCATGAACCTGCAGCAGCATCTTCGCCGAAAGCCGCGCGCGCTTTAGAGCTGCCGGCATCCTGATCATGGCGCGCCGGATGACATCGGCGGCGGCGCCCTGAATCGGCGCGTTGATCGCCTGGCGCTCGGCGTAGCCGCGCATCGCAGGGTTCTTGTCGTTGATCCCGCCGACATAGGTTCGTCGCCCGAAGATCGTTTCGACGTATCCCTGTCTCTTCGCGGCGGCGATCGTGTCGTCCATGTATTTGCGGATGCCGGGAAACTTTTCGAAATAGCTGTCGATATAGGCCTTCGCCTCGGCTCGCTCGATGCCGAGCTGGTTGGCGAGTCCGAAGGCGGAAATGCCGTAGATGATGCCGAAATTGATCGCTTTCGCGCGCCGGCGAACCGCCGGGTCCATCCCCTTGACCGGGACGCCGAACATTTCCGAGGCGGTCATCGCGTGAATGTCGACGCCGTTCGCGAAGGCGAGCTTCATCGATTTCAAGTCCGCAATATGCGCAAGAAGGCGAAGTTCGATCTGGCTGTAGTCGGCGGAGATTAGAACGTTTCCCTTCTCCGGCACGAAGGCTTTCCTGATCTTGCGGCCGTCTTCCGTACGTATCGGGATGTTCTGGAGATTCGGATCCGTCGAGGCGAGGCGCCCGGTCGTCGTCGCCGCGAGCGAATAGGAGGTATGGACGCGCCCCGTCTCCTTGTTGATCGCGGCGGGAAGCGCGTCGGCGTAGGTCGACTTGAGCTTAGCGAGCCCGCGCCAGTCGAGGATCGCGCGCGGCAGTTCATGGCCGGCGGCGGCGAGCTCCTCGAGGATGTCGGCGGATGTCGACCAAGCGCCGGTCGCCGTCCTTTTGCCGCCGGGAAGGCCGAGCCGTCCGAAGAGGACGTCCGAAATCTGCTTTGGCGATCCCATGTTGAAAGCGCCGCCCGCGAGGCGATAGGCGTCCGCTTCATGGCTCGCCATACGCTGCGCAAAGTCGGCGGAAAGGCGCGACAACAGGGCGGGATCGATTTTGACGCCGGCGCGCTCCATCGCGAGAATGACCGGCACGAGCGGACGTTCGAGCGTTTCGTAGACCGTCGCCTTGCCTTCGGCGGAAAGTCGCGGCTTTAAATGCGCGTGGAGCTTCAAGGTCACGTCAGCGTCTTCAGCGGCGTAGGCCGTCGCCTTGGCGATCTCGACCTCGTCGAAGGTCTTCTGGTTCTTTCCAGCTCCGGCGACATCGGAAAACTTGATCGTCTCGTGATTGAGATGGATTTTCGACAGCTCGTCCATGCCGTGTCCGTGCGCGCCGCAATCGAGCGCGTAGGAAATTAGCATCGTGTCGTCGAAAGGCGCGACATCGATCCCCGCATTCGCGAAGATGTGCATATCGTATTTGAGATTCTGGCCGATTTTCAGGATCGACGGATCCTCAAGCGCCGGCTTCAACAGCTTCAGCGCGCGATCTCGCGGCAGTTGCTTCGACGTTTCCGCGTCGTCGAGAGCGAGTCCTTTCGCGCCATGGCCAAGCGGAATGTAACAGGCTCTGCCAGGTTCGACGGACAGCGAGATTCCAACAAGCGCGGCGGTCATCGCGTCAAGGCTGTCGGTTTCGGTGTCGATCGCGACGGCGCCGCGCTCGTGAATGTCCGCGATCCAGCGCCGAAGCGCGCCCTCGGTGAAAACGGTTTCGTATTCCGCCGCCGCGTTTTCCGGCTTAGCGGCGGCGGCCTGCGGCGGTTGGGCTGCGGCGCTCACGGACGGCGGCGGGGCGGAGCCATGATCGCCGTCAACGCGTCTTAACAGCGTATTGAATTCCATTTTCCGCAGGAACGGCGTCAAAAGCGCGACATCGAGCGGACGGATCTTGAGGTCGTCGAGCGCCTCGGGCAACGGCGCATCGTCCCGCAACGTGACAAGTTTTTTCGAAATCCGGGCGGCGTCGGCGTGCTCGATGAGGTTTTCCCGCCGCTTTTGCTGTTTGATCTCGCCGGCGCGCTTCAACAGCGTCTCAACATCGCCGTATTCCTCGATCAATTGCGCCGCCGTCTTAATCCCGATGCCCGGGACGCCCGGCACATTGTCGACGCTGTCGCCGGCGAGCGCCTGCACTTCGATGACCTTTTCCGGCGGCACGCCGAATTTCTCGATCACTTCGGCGCGCGTAATCCGCTTGTTCTTCATCGTGTCGAAGAGCGTGACCTTGTCATTGACAAGCTGCATCAGGTCCTTGTCGGACGAGATGATGACGCACTCGCCGCCGGCCTCGACCGCGGCGCGCGCATAGGAGGCGATGAGATCGTCCGCCTCGTAGTTTTCGAGTTCGATAGAGGGAACGTTGAAGGCGCGCGTCGCCTCGCGCACGAGCGGAAACTGCGGAACGAGGTCTTCAGGCGCCGGCGGCCTGTTCGCCTTGTAATCCGGATAGATCTCGTTGCGGAAACTTTCGCCCGAATGATCGAAGACGACGGCGAGATGCGTCGGCTCGTGCTCGTCCGTCATATCGGCGAGGAGCTTGTAGAGCATGTTGGAATAGCCGGAGACCGCGCCGACGGGGAGCCCGTCCGACTTCCGCGTCAAGGGCGGCAGCGCGTGATAAGCGCGAAAAATGTAGCTTGAGCCGTCGACGAGATAAAGGCGGATCGGGGATTTCGGCATTCGATCAGGCTCGCGACCTTGTGCTGCGCGCGCCTGTATCGACCCTTGAGGGGGAATTGTCGACGACCCGACATCCGGGCCCGGTCTTCGGGCTTCGGCGGCTGCATCCCCCTAGGGGCTCGCGCCATGATTCGGAATCGGGGCGCTTGCTCAAGTCATTTTTGTCGCGGCGTTCGCCGCTTCGCGCCTCACTCGCGCTGAACCGCGCACACTTCACCGCACGCCGCTCTAGGGGCTCGCGGCTGCGCGTTTCCGACAGGGGCGCGCGGACAGGTCCGTGCTGCCCCCGAACGCGGCCCCTGAAGCGAAGATGGAAGCCGCCGAAACGACCGACAGTCCGCGCGTGAAAAACCCAGTCATCGCCGCACGCAATCAGGAAACCGGCGGCGCATCAAGGTCCAAAATTCGCAAATCTCGAACGCGTCATGACCCGACGCGCGTCGGCGCCGACGCGAGTTCTTCGGCCAGCCGTCCCTCCTCCGTGGCGCGAGGCTTTGAAAAGTGGGCGAGCGCGAGGAACGTCACTGGCGTCAGAAACAGCGTGAAGAGCGTGGCGAAGCCGAGCCCGCCGAAAACGACCCAGCCGAGCGCCGCGCGCGATTCAGCGCCCGCGCCGGAGCCGAGGATGAGCGGCAGCGCGCCAAGCAGCGTCGAAATCGCCGTCATGAGAACGGGTCGAAGGCGCGTCATCGACGCGTCGAGAATGGCGTCCTTGACGCTCATGCCCTCGTCGCGCCGCTTATTGGCGAATTCAACGATCAAGATGCCGTTCTTCGCCATCACGCCGATGAGAAGGACAAGTCCGATCTGGCTGTAATAATTCAAGGATCCGCCAGTCAGCCAAATCGCAAAGATCGCCGCCGCGAGCCCGAATGGCACGGTCAGCATGATGATTAGCGCGGAGATGAAGCTCTCGAACTGCGCTGCGAGAACGAGGAGCACGATCAGCGCGGCGAACGCGAACACGATGAGCGTCGAATCGGATGACTGCTCAAGAAGGCGCGCCTCGCCGAGCAAGGTCGTCGACATCGATCCCTGGAGCGTCCTGGCCGCCGCCTCGCGCATCGCGGCGACGGCGTCGCCGAGCCTTGCGCCCTCGACAAGGCTGGCGGTCACGGGAACCGCCCGGCGGCGATCCTCGCGCGCGAGCGTCGACGCGATCGGCGATTCTTCGACCCGCGCGACTGACGTCAGGGGAACAAAAACGCCGGTTCGGGTTTTCACGAAGAGATTCGCAAGATCAGTCGGGTCGTCCACCGGCTCGCCGCCGGCGGAAAGATAGACGTTGATGATATCGTCGCCGACGAAAATCTCCGCCGCGCGGAATTCGTCCGTCATCGCTGCAAGCGTCGTCGTGATCGCCGATGTCGGGACGCCGAGAAGCGCCGCCGCTTCGCGATCGACGCCGACCGTGATCTGCGGCCGCGAGAAGCGGAAATTCGGACGCGCATCTGTGAACATCGGGTTCTTCTGCAGCTCGGACGCGAGCGTCTCCGCCGCGTCGGCCGCGGCCCCATAGTCGTCGCCGAGCACGGCGAACTGCAGGCCCTGTCCGCCGCCGCGGATGCCGAGGCTGTTTCCGCCGCGAAGGACCGCCGTGACGCCCGGCATCGACGAGAGCATAGGCCGGACTTTCGCCTCGATATCCTCCTGCGTGACGGTCCGCTCCGACCAATCTTTCAGGATGACCAGTACGAAGGCGCGGTTGCCGCCGCCGACGCCGTTGATCGAGACGACGCTTTCAGCCTCGCCGCTTTCGACCAGCGGCGCCAGTCTCTCCTCGATCAGGCGCACCTTGTCATCGACGAAGCCGAACGTCGCTCCTTCTTGTCCCGATACCATCACGAAGAGCCGGCCGCGATCCTCAGGAGGCGTCAATTCGCGCGGCAGCAACTGGTAGACGACGACGCCCGCCGCCGCGAAAGCTATTGACGCGGCTGCGGGAATGAGCGGATGGGCGACAAGGAAACTCAAGAACTTGCGATAGGCTTTCGCCGCGCGCGGCTCGCCATTGGCGCGTCTTGGGGCCGCCGCGCGCCCGAACCGGACCGACAGCGCCGGACATAGCGTCAGCGCGACGAAGGACGATACCACAACTGCGAAGGCGAGGACGAAGCCGAACTCCGAAAACAGCTGACCGGCCTGGCCGGGCAGGAAGGAAATCGGAACAAAGACCGCCGCCAGCGTCGCTGTCGTCGCCAGAACCGCGAAGAGAATTTCGCGGGTTCCAAGCACGGCCGCCGCCCTCTTTCCCGCTCCGTTCAGTTTCCATCGCTCGATGTTCTCCGTGACGACGATGGCGTCATCAACGACAAGGCCGGTCGCCATGACAAGCGCAAGGAGCGTCAGGAGGTTGATCGAAAAGCCTGCAAGATAGATCGCCGCGACGGCGCCAATGAGCGAAACGGGAATGGCGACCGCCGGAATGATCGTTGCGCGCCAGGACCGGAGGAAGAGAAAGATCACCGCCGTGACAATGAGCGTCGCCGCGACAAGGCTGCCGGCGACTTCCTCGATGGCGCGCTCGATGAACACGGAATCATCGCTCGATACGACGACCGACACGCCCGCAGGAAGCGATCGGCTGAGATCGGCGACGGCGGCGCGAACGCCTTTTGAAACCTCGACCGTATTTGATTGCGCCTGCCGCAGGATGCCGATCCCGACGCCCGTCTCGCCGTTGACCCGCGCTGTCCTTTGTTCGTCTTCGAACGACCACTCGACGAGCGCGACGTCGGAAAGGCGCGTCGCGTCGTCGAGACGCAAGGCGCCGATCTCTTCGGGGCTCGTCGCGGGCGTTTCCGCGCGGACGAATATTTCCTGCGTCATGCTTCTGAGCCGTCCGGCGGACGCCGTCAGAGAGGCCGACGCGACGACGCGCGCGACATCGTCGACGGAAAAGCCGCGCGCAGCGAGCGAGGCCGGCATCAGCCGCACTCGGACCGCCCTTTTGCGATCGCCATAGACTTGCGCTTGCGCGACGCCTTCGACGGCCTGCAGGCGCGGCGCGATGACGTCCTCGACGAGATCCGCGAGATCGGCGGGCGCCATCTGAGAAGCCGACACCGCAATTCGCATGATCGGCGATGAATCATTGTCGGCCTTGACGACCGTCGGCTCGTCAACGTCTTCGGGCAGTCTTTCGACGACGCTGGAGACGGCGTTCTTGACGTCCGTCGCGGCGATATTGATGTCGACGCTCGGCAGGAACTCGGCGACGACGCGGCTTTGCTCGCGCGATGATGAGGACGAAATTGAATTGACGCCGTCGACTTGCGCTACCGCGCCCTCAATGATCGACGTGACCTCCGCGTCGATCGATTCGGGCGTCGCGCCCGGATATCTCGTCTCAATCGTTACGACCGGATTGTCGACGTCGGGAAGTTCGCGCACTTCGACGCCGAACAGGGCGGCAAGACCTGCGATTATGATCAGAAGGTTCAAGACCGCAGCGAGGATCGGGCGTTTGACGAAGGCGGCGACGAAGCCGCCGTCCAGGGCCAGATCGGGGCGTCGACGGTCCTTCGAGCCCATTTAGTGCGCCCCTGCGCCGCCGGCGCTGAGGCGCCACTGCGCGGCGGCGGCGCGCCGCGGGAACGTCATCCCGGGCCGCACGCGATCGGCGCCCTCGACGATGACGACATCGCCCTGACGAAGATCGCCGTCGACGATGGCGACGTCGTCCCGGCGCTGCAGGACGGTCACCGCCGCCCGAACAGCCGCGCCGTCTCCTTCAAGCTTCCAGACATAAGAGCCCGTGCGGTCCCACTGCACCGCGAGCCCCGGCAGGCCGAGCGCTGTCGCGCCCGCATTTGTCGTGCGCACCGCATAGGTCGCGCCGGGAAGGACCAACGGCCCGGCGCCGGAAACGGTCGCTTCGATTTTCAAAGTCCGCGAGACCGAATCGATGCGGCTGTCGATGGCGCTGACGACGCCTGCGATCGTTTCGCCCGCTGAGCCGGCGAGCGTCGCTTCGACTCGCTGGCCGATCTCAATGTGGCGCGCGGCCTCTTGCGGCGCAGTGAATTCTATGATGAGCGCGGAAAGATCGTCGATCGTCGTAACGACATCGCCGGCGCGCACATAATCGCCGGGCTCGATCGACGTCAGCCCGACGACGCCGTCGAAAGGCGCTCGAATGGTCCGCTGACTGAAAGCGAATTCCGCCGCTCGGAGTTCCGCCTCCGCCGCCTTGAACGCATTATAGGCCGCCTCCGCTTCGAGCCGTGATGCGGAGTTTTCCTCGTAGAGCGCTGCGTAACGCTCCGAATTCGCCTTCGCGATCGGATATTCGGCCCGCGCTCGGGTCACAGCGATTCTCTGTTCAGCGTCCTCTATTTTTAGGATGAGGTCACCCTTCTTGACGGCGTCCCCGGACTTGATCGCAACCGTTTCAACGAGGCCAGTCGCCTCGGAAACAAGCGTCACGCTTTTCGCTGCGCGACCAACGCCGATCGCCTCGATCGACCGGCCGATGCTCGAGGCGACGACTTCCGTCGTCGTCACGGCCGGGAGACCGCCGCCGCGCGCCTGGCCGCCGGCCCGCCCGCCGCTTTGCCCGCTCGCGGGGTTTTCCGCGACGCCGGGCGCGCTCTTAAGGCCGACAAGGCCGGCGGCGATGATCCCGACCGTGAGGCCGACAACCGCGCCGGCGATGAAGAGGCGGGGCGCGCTCATTAATACACCTTCTACCTTTGCGGCGTCGCCGAGCCGCAACCTTACCTTAAAGGCCCTAACGATCTCAAACAGCGCCTAAGCGCCGGGGCCGCCGGCGATTCCCGCAAGATTCGCCCGAGGAAACCACTGTCGGCGTCCCGATAACGCGCGAGACGGGGCTAATCCGTCGCGAGACCCGCATCTGACGGTCCATGCGCTGAGCCGCTCACGACCCGCTTCAGCCCTCAGCCGGATTTTTCCGCCCAGGCGCGATGCTCGGTGTCGAGGTTATAAGCGGCCATTGCGGCGAGCGTCACGATGTCGGGCACGCGCGCGCCGATCTGCGCGATCTGAACGGGCCGAGCGAGGCCAATGAGAAGAGGCCCGAGGACGGTCGCGCCGCCGAGCTCGCCGAGGAGCTTTGTCGATATCGCCGCAGAGTGAACGCCGGGCGTGATGAGAACGTTCGCCTCGCCTTTAAGCCGCGAGAAGGGATAGGCCGCGCGCACGCGCTCGTTCAGAGCAAGGCGCGGCGTCATTTCGCCTTCATATTCGAAATCGATATCCGCCCTCGCGTCGAGAATCTTCACGGCGCCGGCGACGCGGCGGGAGTGCTCGGTGTCCGGATTGCCGAAATTCGAATGCGAAATGAAGGCGAGCTTCGGCGCATAGCCGAGATCGCGCGCCGCGTGCGCGACCTGGACGCCGATTTCGGCCATGTCCTGCGACGTCGGCAGCTCCGTGATGTTGGTGTCGGCGACGAACAGGGTCCGGTGCTTGGCGAGGATGATGCAAAGGCCGATGAGGCGCTCGCCCGGCCTTGGATCCAGCGCAAGGCGGACGTTTTCGAGCGCGACATCGTAATGGCGAGTGACGCCGGTAACCATGCCGTCGGCGTGGCCGTGCGCGAGCATGCACGCGGCGTAGACATTTCGGTCGTTATTGGCGAGACGCATGACGTCGCGGCGGAGATAGCCCTTTCGCTGCAGCCGTCCGTATAGGTATTCCGTATAAAGATTCGTATTCGGCACCGTGCGGGAATGGTAGATCTCGAACTCCGCGTCGACGGGAAGGCCGGCGGCCTTGAGTCCCTCGCGGACCATCTCTTCGCGGCCGATAAGGATCGCCTTGCCGAGGCCTTCCTGCTGGAAAGCGTAAGCGGCGCGAAGCACGACCTCCTCTTCTCCTTCGGCGAATACGATGCGCTTTTGCGATTTGGCGGTTCTGAGGGCCGAATAGACCTTCTGCAGAAACGACGCGGAAGGATCCGTCCGCGCTGCGAGCTTTTCCGAATACGCGCCCAAGTCCTCGATCGGCTTTCGCGCGACGCCGGACGCGGCCGCCGCCTTGGCGACGGCTGGCGGGATCGTCGAGATGAGGCGCGGATCGAAGGGCGTCGGGATGATATAGCCGGGGCCGTATCTGAGCCTTTTTCCGTAGGCTTCGGCCACCTCGTCCGGAACGTCGATGCGCGCCAGCCTCGCGAGCGCCGTCGCGCAGGCGATTTTCATTTCATCATTGATCGTTCGCGCGCGGGCGTCGAGCGCGCCGCGGAAGATATAGGGAAAGCCGAGGACGTTGTTGACCTGATTGGGATAGTCGGATCGCCCGGTCGCGATGATCGCGTCGCTGCGGACCGCGATGATTTCCTCAGGGAGGATTTCCGGTATCGGATTGGCCATGGCGAAGATGATCGGATTCTTCGCCATTGACTTCACCATCGCCTGCGTCGCCGCGCCTGCGACCGAAAGGCCGATAAAGACATCGGCGCCGACCATCGCCTCGCTGAGCGTCCGCTTGTCGGTATCGATCGCATGGGCGGAGCGCCACTGGTCGAGCTGGCGGCCCTTGTGAAGAACGCCCTTCGAATCGCACACAATAGCGTTTTCGTGCGGCAGTCCCATCGCTTTGATGAGGCCGATCACCGAAAGCGCCGAAGAACCGGCGCCGGAAACCGCGACCTTCACTTCGCGGATCGACTTGCCGGTGATGTCGAGCGCGTTGAGGAGTCCGGCGGCGGCGATGATCGCGGTGCCGTGCTGGTCGTCATGGAACACCGGGATGTCCATGATCTCCTTGAGGCGCTGCTCGATCATGAAGCTTTCTGGCGCCGCGATATCCTCCAGATTGATGCCGCCGAAGGCCGGCCCGAGATAGCGCACGCAATTGATGAATTCGTCAGGGTCTCTCGTGTCGACCTCGATGTCGATCGAATCGATGTCGGCGAAACGCTTGAAGAGGACGGACTTTCCCTCCATCACCGGCTTTGAGGCGAGCGCGCCGAGATCGCCGAGCCCCAATATCGCCGTGCCGTTCGAAATGACCGCGACCATATTGCCTTTCGACGTGTAGTCGTAGGCGAGGTCAGGATCGCGGGCGATCTCCCTTACCGGGATCGCCACGCCTGGGCTGTAGGCGAGCGACAGGTCGCGCTGCGTCGCCATCGGCTTCGTCGGCGTCACTTCAAGCTTGCCGGGCTTGGCGCCGCGATGAAAGGCGAGCGCTTCCTCGTCCGAGACTTTGGTGGAGGTGTCGTCCATGTTTGTTGATCCGCCGGCTTATGGTTCGATGTCGTACGCGGAACGGCGTTTGAACGCCTACAACTTCAGCCCGCCGGCCCACAACCCCGCGAGCGCCGCGGCCGCCCATTGCGGAGGCGCCTCCAGGCGCTTAGGTGAGACTTATGTTCATTGAGACAGAAGACACCCCGAACCCGCAGTCGATGAAGTTCCTGCCCGGTCGGCCGATCCTAGGCCATGGCGCGCTCGGCATGGACTTCCCGAACGCCGAGACGGCGACGGCCTCGCCCCTTGCCGAGACCCTGTTCGGGGTCGACGGCGTATCAGGCGTATTCCTGGGCGCCGATTTCGTCACGGTGACGAAGTTCGAGTCGGTCGACTGGCGCCATGTGAAGCCGGCGATCCTCGGAGCGATCGCGGACTTCCTGACTGCGGCGCTTCCGGTTCTGAAGGCGGGCGCCGCGGACGCGCGAAGGCCCGCGACCAGTCTCGACGACTATGAAGCGGAAGACCGCGAAGTCGTCGAACAGATCATCGAGCTCATCGACACGCGCGTCCGGCCCGCCGTCGCCGCCGACGGCGGCGACATCGTCTTTCAGCATTATGAGCCGCGGACCGGCGTCGTCTTCCTCTCGCTGCACGGATCGTGCTCCGGCTGCCCGTCTTCGACGATGACGCTCAAAGCCGGCATCGAGAACATGCTGAAGCACTACGTGCCTGAGGTGGTGAAAGTCGAAGCGGTGGCGTAAGAGGCGGCGGAGAACCAAAAGCGGAGCCCGGCGCTCGATGTCCGACAAGATGATCAACGACGAAGCCCTCGATCTCATCTTCCGCGAGGCGCGGACGCGGAACGGCTGGCAGGACCGCAAGGTCTCGCGGCCGCTGATGCAGGCCGTCTACGATCTGATGAAATGGGGCGCGACCTCGGCGAACTGCTCTCCCGCGCGGTTCGTCTTTGTCGCCTCCGATGAGGCCAAGGCGCGCCTCAAGCCGCATCTTTCCGGCGCCAACGCCGAGAAGACGATGAAGGCGCCTGTCTGCGTCATCGTCGCTTCCGACGCTGAGTTTTACGAGAAGCTGCCGAAACTCTTTCCGCACACGGACGCGCGGAGCTGGTTCGTCGGGAATGAAAAGCTCATCGGCGAAACGGCCTTCCGCAACGGATCGCTGCAAGGCGCCTATTTCATGATTGCGGCGCGCGCGCTCGGACTTGATTGCGGTCCGATGTCGGGCTTCGACAATGCGGGCGTCGACCGGGAATTTCTCGCCGGCACGACCTGGAAGTCGAATTTCCTCTGCAATATCGGCTACGGCACGGATGAGAACCTCTTCCCCCGGAGCCCGCGTCTTGAATTCGACGAAGCGTGCCGCATCGTCTAGGCGCGCATGAGGGTGCTCGCCATCGACTCGTCATTTGAGGCTTGCTCGACGGCGATCCTCGATGAGGGCGGAGTGCGCTGGCGCGAGCTGCGGATTATCGGCCGCGGGCACGCGGAAGCGCTGCCCATTATGGTCGCGGAGGGCCTTGACCGGTCGGGGCTCAAAATAGCCGATATCGACCGCGTCGGCGTGGTCATCGGTCCTGGAGCTTTCGCCGGCGTCCGCGTCGGGCTCGCTTTCGCGCGCGCGCTCTGTCTTGGAACGAAGGCGGTCGCGATCGGGGTCACAAGCCTTGAAGCGCTTGCGGCGAGCGTCGACGAGGCGGGCGCCGTTGCGACCGTGTTCGACGCGCGGCGCGGCCAGGTTTACGCGGCGCTCTACGACGCCGATCGAGGCCAGCTTGTCGCGCCGTTTGTCGGCCTGCCTGCCGAGGCGGCGCGCCGCGTCGGCGCCGGGGCGGCAAGGCTCGCCGGATCGGGCGCGTCGCTCGTCGCGCCGCATCTTGACCGGCGGCTTCCAATTTCGGCCGTCCGCGACATCGATCCGGCGGCGGTCGCGCGGCTCGCCATGCAAGCGGAAAATCCGGCGGCCCCGCCCGCGCCGCTCTATTTGCGACCGCCGGATGCGATCCCGTCGGCGCGGACCGGCTTTGGCGACGCAGCGGTCCCGTGAGAGACTGGCGCATCAGGCCGGCGGAGCGTTCCGATGCGGCCGCCATTGTCGCGCTCGAAGCAGAATCGTTTCAGAGCGCGAGTTGGGGCGCGAAGGCCGTCGCCGACGGCGTTGCCGACCGGCATGCGCGCGTCATCGTCGCCGCGCCTGATGAAAGCGCGCCCCCGGCGGGATTTGCGTTCTGGCGGCGCATCGGCGACGAGGCGGAAATCCTCTCGATCGGCGTTGCGCGGCGCATGCGGCGAATGGGCTGCGCGCGCGCGATGCTGGAGGCGATCATGGCGGCCGCGCGCGCTGACGGCGTTAGAGCGCTGTATCTTGAAGTCGATGTTGCAAACGCCGCCGCGACAATTCTCTATCAGTCGCTCGGATTCGAGAAAATCGGCCGCCGCAAGCGCTATTACCGGAACGGCGGAGACGCGCTCGTCATGCGCCGCGATCTGTGATCTAACGGCGCGCGAAAGGAGACGGCGGCGAATGGAGCGGCTCGAAAAAATCTGCATGGACAAGGGCATGCGCATGACTGAGCAGCGACGCGTCATCGCGCGCGTGCTCTCGCTGGCGCAGGACCATCCGGACGTCGAGGAGATCCACCGGCGGGCCGTCGAGATCGACCCCAAGATCTCGATCGCGACCGTCTATCGGACGATGCGCCTCTTTGAGGAGGCCGGCGTCGTCGAGCGGCATGATTTTCAGGACGGGCGCTCCCGCTATGAGGAGGCGACCGACGATCACCACGATCACCTTATCGACCTCAAATCCGGTCGGGTCATCGAGTTCATGAACACCGAGATCGAGGCGCTGCAGCGGCGGATTGCGGAAGAGCACGGCTACAGGCTGGTCGCCCACCGGCTGGAGCTTTATGGCGTTCCTTTAAAAAAATAGCGCAGTCCGCTATTGAATTTTTAAGGTAAACTAGGCAGTGTACCTTCGCAGACGGAGGAGAAACGCCCTGTGGCCCTGCGCGACCTTTACCCGATCCCTGACGTCGACCCTGTCTGGACCGTGCCGCAAGGCTTCGACACCGCCTTCGACTGGCGATTCGACGATGGTCGCCGGCAGATGATGCACCTCTACCAGAAGGGCAAGGACATGCAGTGGGACGCGCTCTCACGCATCGACTGGGCCGAAGAGCTCGATTCCGAAAACCCGATGCAGATGCCGGACGAGATGTCCGGTCTTTATTACACGCCGATCTGGCAAAAGGCGTCCGAGAAGGAAAAGGGCCTCATGCGGCGCCATTTCCAGGCGTGGACGATCTCGCAGTTTCTTCAAGGCGAACAGGCGGCGATGATCTGCGCGGCGAAAATCGTGCAGCAATGTCCTGATCTCGATTCGAAGTTTTACGCCGCGACGCAGGTGTTGGACGAAGCGCGGCATGTCGAGGCCTACAAGAAGCTCCTCGAAAAAATGGACATCGCCTATCCGATGACCAAGCCGCTCCAGACGCTCGTCGATCAGGCGCTCCGCGATTCGCGATGGGACATGACCTATCTCGCGATGCAGGTCGTGATCGAGGGTCTTGCGCTCGCCGCGTTCGGAAATATTCGCGAGCTTTCGAAGAACAAGCTCACGCAGCAGGTCAATGCGTTCGTGATGCAGGATGAGTCGCGCCATGTCGCCTTCGGCCGCCTCGCGCTTCGCGACTATTATCCTCAGCTCACGGAGAAAGAACGCGAAGAGCGCGAGGAGTTTCTCGTCGAAGCCTGCTATCACATGCGGGACCGCTTCGAGCAGCGCGAGACCTACAAGATCCTCGGGCTCGACGTAGAGGAGTGCGTGCGCCTTCAAAACGAGTCCGGCTACATGAAAGTCTTCCGCACGATGCTTTTTCAAAGGATCGTGCCGATCGTCCGCGACATCGGACTATGGTCGGACAAGATCAAGGCGGCCTACGCCGATATGGGCGTTCTTTCCTTCGCCGACACGGACTACGAGCAGCTGGTCGCCGAAGACAACAGGCGCGCCGAGGAATTCGACCTCGAGGCCAAAGCGGCGCGCGCGGCTTATGTGAAGGGCGTCGCCGATTTGGGCGCGGCGGCGGTCGCGGCCGAATAGAAGGCCGCGCGGGGCGCCGTTCGGCCCCCTTCCGAAGGGCGCCTTTTCGCTCCCGCCGCGCTTCTGAATTTTCGGCCTTCCTTGCGGGTTTGAGCGGCGAACGGCGCTGGTCGGCCCCTTTCCGAAGGGCGCCTTTCGCCATGCGCGCGTCGCCGATCATGCGTCTCTTGAACTCAAGGGCGCCCGGTCTCCGGCATCGCCGCGCAGCCATTTCGCCGCCGCGCCGATCAAACTTCACTTGTCAAAGAGCCTCAAGGCCCGGATTTTCGCCGCGCCCACGAGTGAAACGCTTGGGATCCGCAAATCCGTCGCTCTCCGCTGCAAGAATCCGGTTGCGTTTTCATCGCCGGTTTCACGCCTGAGGCGACTCGGCGAAAGCCGATCGCCGACCGGCGCGGGCGCGCTCGCCCGGCCGCGGCCGAGGTTGATCCGCAAGCGCTGCATGCGCGGTCGCAAACTCAATCTAACGTCAGCCCCTCGCGCTATTCGGCCTCGAGGCCGCAATAGCGGGCCGCGACGATCCGCCCCTGGCCGCGCTCTTGAACGAGCACCGCGCAATCAAGGCCATTCTTCGGCGGGCGGAAAGTGAACTCAGCCGGGCCGTCATGGTTATTGATGAGCGGCGTCACCGCACGAACGACATTCGCCTCCTGAAAGACGCGCCCCGCATTGTCGCCGCCGGAGATGTTCGTCACAGCGGAGCGGCGAAACGATACGACGACGGCGTCGTAGGGCGCCCCGACATTTTCAATCCTTGTACGGATGACGCCGTCCGCGCGCCGTTCAAGGTGAAGCCGCGGCGGCGTCGAACGCGCGTGTTCGTCAAAGACCTGGGCTTCGAGTATGCCCTGTTCGATCGCCTCGCGCTTTGACCCGCGCACCGAGATGACGCCGTCGATGATCGTTTGCGGCGTCATTTTCGCGGCGCGCCCGGCAAGGCGCTTGTTGTAGGCCATCTGGCGGTCGACGAAGGAAGCGCGGGCGAACGGGTCCTGCCACACGCCGAACTTTTGGGACGCGAACGCATCCCAGTAACCGACATGCCAAGACAGCGCGACGACATCAGGCCGACGCGCGATTTCCGAAAGGACCTCGGCCGCCGGGGGGCTCGCATTGCAGGACTGCGACAAAAACAGCTCGACGACGACCGGACGGCGCAGCGGCGCCGACGTCATCGAGCGTTCGGCGTCCTGGGCGAATGCGCCGCCGCACAATATCGCGCACGCGCCGCCGACGGCGGCGAGGCTTCTTACGAACACTGGCGCGATCCTCGAACCATCCCGCCGGAAAACTGGCGGAAAATCCCTGAGCAATCAATGCGCCGGCGGTCAAATGGGCGCGAGCGCCGATCACTTCGCCAATGTCGGGCGAGGCCGAGTTGCAAGCCAGTTCGCGCCGCCGCATAGAAGCGCTGATGAGCGATACAAAAACGCCCATGGTTAAGGCTGATAGGCGGTTTGGCGCGTCCGGCGACGCGAATGGCGCGGCGCGCACTGTCCATATCCGGACCTATGGCTGTCAGATGAACGTTTATGACAGCGAGCGCATGATCGATCTGCTGCGCCCCCTCGGCTACCGGCCGGTCGACGATGCGGCGACAGCGGATCTTGTCATTCTCAACACCTGCCACATCCGGGAAAAAGCGGCCGAGAAGCTCTATTCCGATCTCGGGCGGCTGCGCGAGACCAAGTCCCAAAAAGTCGGCGGAATGACAATCGCCGTGGCCGGCTGCGTCGCGCAGGCCGAAGGCGAGCTGGTAAGGAAGCGCACTGACGTCGTCGACATCATCGTAGGCCCGCAGGCCTACCACCGCCTTCCGGAGCTCATCGCAAGAGCGGCGCGCCAAAAGGGCGATGCGCTCGACACGACTTTCGCGGTCGAGGAAAAATTTGACGCCATCGCCGGATCGCGGAGGGCCGGCGGCGTTTCAGACTTCGTGACGGTGCAGGAAGGGTGCGACAAATTCTGCGCCTTTTGCGTCGTCCCCTATACCCGCGGCGCCGAAGTTTCTCGGAGCGCAGCCGCGATCCTTGAGGAAATTCGGTTGCTTGCGGACAGGGGCGTTCGGGAAGTGACCCTCCTTGGCCAGAACGTAAACGCTTGGCGAGGCGAAGGCCCCGGCGGTCGGGAATGGGGACTTGGCGAATTATGCCGCGCGATCGCCGCGATCGACGGCATATGGCGCATCAGGTTCACGACCTCGCACCCGCGCGACATGGATGACGGGCTGATTGCGGCGCTCGCCGAAGAGGCCAAGCTGATGCCCTATCTGCACCTGCCGGTTCAGGCGGGGTCGGACAAGGTCCTTGCGGCGATGAATCGCCGCCATACGGCCGCCGACTATCTCCAGTTGATCGAGAAAATTCGGACCGCCCGCGCCGATATCGCGCTATCGGGCGATTTTATCGTTGGTTTCCCTGGCGAAACGGATGAGGATTTTGAACAGACTTTGGCGCTCGCTCGCGCGGTCGGTTACGCCTCGGCATTTTCCTTCAAATATTCGCGTCGACCAGGAACGCCGGCCGCTGCACTGCCGAAACAGGTCAGCGACGCGGAGAAGGATCGCCGGCTCGAGGCCTTGCAGAGCCTTCTTAAGGCGCAAAGGGACGCTTTTTGCGACAGCCTTGTCGGTAAGACCTTGCCGATCCTCTTTGAGAGACCCGGCCGCCGGGCGGGCCAGCTCATCGGACGCACTCCGTATTTGCAAAGCCTTCACGCCTGTGCGCCAGCATCCATGATAGGATCGATTGCGCCGGCGCGGGTGTCGGGCGTTACGCCCAACGCGCTCGCCGGCGAAGTGGTGGGGCGCGCTGCAAGGGGGCTCCCTGCCGTATTCAAGGCAGAGGATGCAGAAGCGCCGCGTGAGTGATCCGATCCCGCTGGTCGACCAGCTAACCTTCAGCGACAATCGTCTGGTCGCAGCCCTTTCCGGCGAACACGACGCCCACCTGCAGATCATCGAAAAGGCGTTCAGCGTCCGCATCGACCCGAGAGGAAACGTCCTTAACATTTCGGGGCCGGCGGCGGCGCGCGCCGATGCGGCGAGCGTCCTGCGCTTTCTCTATGACCGGCTGAAGGCCGGCCATCCGATCGCAACCGATGACGTTCGCGCCGCGGCGAAGTTGTCCGCGTCGAGCGAGGCCGCCGATTCGGGATTTGCGGTCAAAACGCCGAAGCGCCTCATCAGTCCGCGGACGGCCGCCCAGCGGGCCTATATGGAGGCGCTCTCGCGCGCCGATCTCAATTTCGGCGTCGGCCCCGCCGGCACCGGAAAAACCTATCTCGCCGTCGCGCATGCGGTCGGCCTTTACCTCGCGGGCAAGGTCGAGCGCATCGTGCTGTCGCGGCCGGCCCTTGAGGCGGGCGAGCGCATCGGATTTCTTCCGGGCGACGTGAAAGAGAAAATCGACCCCTATCTGCGGCCGCTTTATGACGCGCTCCACGACATGCTGCATGCGGATTATGTCGAACGCCGCATTGCGTCGGGCGAAATCGAGATCGCTCCGCTCGCCTTCATGCGCGGTCGGACCCTCGCGCGCGCGGCCGTCATTCTCGATGAGGCGCAAAATGCGACGGTCGCGCAGACGAAGATGTTCCTGACGCGGCTCGGCGAAGGCGCGCACATGGCGCTGACCGGCGATCCCTCGCAGAGCGACCTGCCGCGCGGCGAAACGTCCGGCCTTTCAGACGCCCTTGAACTTCTCGACGGCGTCGAAGGCGTCGCGATTTCGAGGTTCACGGCGGCCGATGTCATCCGGCATCCGCTTGTCGGACGCATCATTGACGCTTATGACGCGCGGGACGCCGAGCGACGGCGCTGAGCCGGCTCAAGGCAATGGTCGACGATTTTCGAGCATTCGACGTCATCATCGAAGACGAGCGCTGGGCGATTGAGCTTGGCGATGCGGAGCGGCTTGCGCGCGCGTGCGCGCGCGCCGCTGCGGCGATCGAACCGCGCGCCGACGGGGGCGCTGCGCTCCTTTTTTCCGATGACGAAACCCTCCGCGATCTTAATCGCCGATTTCGCGGCAAGGACAAGCCGACAAATGTTCTGTCATTCCCTTCCGGCGCGCCCGCCGGCGCGATCCTCGGCGATATCGCAATCGCCTTCGAGACATGCCGCGCGGAGGCGGCCGAGCAGGGGATCGCCTTTCGCGACCACGCAG
>Ga0073934_10005706_pt1 | contig 18868 bp, 15 predicted proteins | sample LarsenN4metaG_FD_76834 | JGI IMG/M metagenome (GOLD analysis project Ga0073934, IMG submission 76834) | Hot spring sediment bacterial and archeal communities from British Columbia, Canada, to study Microbial Dark Matter (Phase II) - Larsen... ... | reverse complement strand
TGCCCGGCGCGGTGCTAAATTCGACATGTTTAAAAAAATTAGTGGCGAGCAACGCTTGAAAATTATCATCGATAAGCTCGGGCGTGATGCGATCCCCCTCACGAAAGCTCAAATAGCGGTGAAAAACGTGCGGCTTGGTTTTACGCGCGCCGAGAATATCGATCCGTTCGATGACCAGCTCTTGCGAGAGACCTGCTTGCGCCGTGAGCAAAGCCGCGAGAAGAAGAAAAAGGCCGGATTTTTTAAAAATCGAATTTTTCATACTCGTTATAAAATAGAAAAAATTTTCAAGGGTGCAAATGAATTTTACCTTTAGCGAGTTTACTAAAAAATGTAATTCTGAAAGAATTTCCATGGCCGTTTGGACAGCCATCATGATGAAAATATGTTTCGTAGTAGTGCCCTACGGGCGTAGCCTTCAGACAGCGGGAGCGCCGAACACGCTGACGAGCCGCAACCAAAAAGATAAACACGGAGAAAACAGAGTCAACAGAGATAATAGTCAGGCATGGAAAACTCCCTCTGGCTTTGTAACCTCCGTTTACTCTGTTTTCTCCGTGTGCAAAATCTTTGCTTTTTTGCACACATTTTACTTGTTAGAGACTAAATGACATTCGAACTTTTAAAAAGCCTGCAAAAAATAAGAAGTCCGCCCGAACAGTATGCGAGCGGACTTCTCAAGCGAGAGGTGAACTCAACTAACTTCGCGGCGCCCCATTCGGATTGAAGGAAAACTGCGAGACACCGTCTTTGCTCGTGATCGTGCCGCTGCCCGAGCCATCAGGCCTGAAATGCAGATCGGCTTTGAAAATGGGCGGCTCGCCTTTGTCGTAGGCCTCTTTTGAGGCGTACACTTCGATGTGCAGGTCGCCGCTGCCGTCTTTATAGAAAGCGCCATTGAACAAAATATATTGCTTCTGTTCGTTGATCCAGTTGCCTTTCAAGTCGGCTTTGGTCGGGCCGTCTTGCAAAGTCCAACTGCCGCCGGTGCCGTCGCTGTTGCTTTCCGTCACTTCGAGACGGCCAAAACCGTTTTGTTTCGAGGCTTTGATGTTGACGGTACGGCGTTTGGAGCTGCCGTCGGCGAAAAATTCTTCGCGCGTGAAATTGGCCGTGCCGGAATCATCCGACGGATTGCGTGAAAAATCACCCTTCTCAAAAATCGAGCGCGGATCGGAGCCGGCCGGATACGTCACGCGTTTTTCAAACGAGAGATGATTTTCATCCGGCGAATTGAATTGGCCCTGCTCCCTCGTGCCGTCGCGATAGGCGATATCGAAAATTACACTATTGCTGCGGAACGTGATATTTTCGCTGTAACGTGTGCCATCGCGGAAGCTCACAGTTTTCGCCCAACTGCCGATGTCACCACCACTCGTTTCGTGATACTCGAGACGCGCTTGCACTTCGGTGGTATCCTGCCCGGAAGCATAGAGACTCTTGCCTTCGATCACACCGCCTTTCGGCTCGCTGCCGGGTTGATATTTGTCGGGGATGATGCGACCTTCTTCGTAGCGCAAACGATAGCCGGCGCGATAATCTTTCGCATTTTCCAACAGCTCAACCACGTCATCAGTGGTGTCGGCGAGGGTGAAATTCACATTGACCACGATTCGCGTCGAGTCGCGCGCAATCGGGCTGCGGCTCGGATGATTCGTGGCCACGGTGTACACGGTGGCTTTGCCGCTCACCGTGTTGTAGCTGATCCACAGATGATACGCAATGCCGGTTAGCGGATCGGTCCAGCGCCGGTCAAAAAGCGTCGTGTCGCCATTCGTTTTCCGCAGACGATGCGCCTGCTGCGCGAGCGTTTGGGCCTGTTGATTAAAAGGAAGAAGCGCTTGCCGGAAATTCGCGCCACTTTGTTTGAGATTGCCGACCGCCGGCACGTTGACTTTGCCGAGCGCTTCGGGTCCGGCCATCGCCTGTTCAATCTGCTCAAACGTTTGCACGCTGCGATAAACTTCGACGCCGGTACCTGCCGCCGTTTTTGCGAACGAATTGCTTTGGGTTGGCGAATTCGGACTCGTCGGATTTTTTTCGCAGCTCATCAGAGCAAATGCTCCGATTGCCACCGACATGATCAAACAACTTTTCATGTTTCGTTTCATAATTGCCTCCAAAACGTTAAGTTAATTTTTTGCCAAATTTCAATTGGCTTCGAGCGATATGAATTCAATCGCCGTGCCACCTTCGGGAGGTGGGACAGACCGGCTAATTTTTATGAAATTATGCTTGATCCAAAATCTTCAGAATCAAGTTGGAAGTGTGAACGGACGCCACAGTGTGGCGTGGTTGCCTAAAATCGATTTCGATTTTTATTTCGCTTGCTTTGCAACTTTGCAGCTATTATTTTTTGCTTGTACTTTTGCCAACACGAGAACGCAGGCGGTTGAAAATGATTGGCCACTATCCAATATCCGGAAACGGACAACGAGAATCCCACCTCGCCATCATCGCTGATTTGCGGGAGCGGGCGTCCGGCATTCCTCGCGCTCTCAGCGAAAAAGGTTTGGAAGTGCGGATGAAGCGTTTGGAAGTCGGGGATTATCTGCTGACGCCGAAAATCGCCATCGAGCGCAAAACTACAGCGGATTTTATTCAATCGATTTTTGACAAACGCCTTTTTGCGCAGGTCGGAACTTTGCGTGCGAATTTCCAGTCCCCGATTTTGTTGTTGGAGAAAAGCGAGACGCCGAGCCGCGAAATTCACCCGAGCGCGTTGCGCGGGGCAATGCTTTACGTGACCGTGCTCAATCGCATTCCGATTCTTCATTCCGAAAATTCCGCCGAGACGATAGAACTGTTGCTGGCGATGGCGCAGCTCGTGCACCGCGACCAGGCGCAGGAGTTTTCGCTGCACGCCAAACGCCGATCTTCCTCGCCGGCAACGACACAAAGATATATTCTCGAAACCATCCCCGGCATCGGGCCGCATCTGGCCAGATCCCTGCTCAAACAATTTGGCAGCCTGCAAGCGGTTTTTAGCGCGGCGCCGGACGAGTTGATGGAAGTTTCCGGCATCGGCCGCAACAAAGCAGAAAAGATTCAGGCGCTTTTGCTGCGTGACTATCGGCAATAATTAAAAAATTCGCAACGAAAAGAGAACCGCAACGAAAAGGAAATCGCAACGAAAATGTCATTTCGGAGAAATCTTTTTTATTCCTAACGAATGACTTGCATAGAAAAAAGATTCATTCTGAATGACATCAGCTTATTAATGATTTGGTTTCTCCATGACTTGAGGAAACTTTTATGCTTACAAGCTATTTTATCCGAGGCAAAACCACTCGACTGGTCTTGGCGGGCATGGTGTTCTTCATTCAGTCGTTGTTCGCGCAGAAACTCACGCACGGCCCAATCGCCGGCGGCGTCAGTTCGACTTCGGCCCGCTTTTACGTTCGCGTGGATACGATGGCGAAAGTCAACATTCAACTATCGACCTCGAAAAATTTTTTGACGAGCCTTTTCGGCGGCGAGCAGGTTGCCGCGGCGGCGAATGATTTTGCTGCGCTGATCGATGTCGATAATCTCGTCACCGATATACTTTATTTTTATCGCGCCGTCGTCAATGGCACGCCGGCTGGCGAAGTTCGCCAATTTCGCACTTTCCCGCCGCCGGGTAGGCGCGTGCCGTTCCTTTTTACGTTCGGCTCATGCCAACAAAATCGGCCGTGGCAAGATTCGCCAAGCGCTGGCCGGGTTTTCACCCAAATGGCAAACGATCGCCCGTGCTTCTTTTTGCAAATCGGCGATTGGGGCTACCCCGACACCACCGACACGGCGAAAGATTCGACGCGATTTTTCAGCCTGGAGATGAACCGCGTGCAGGCGAGTTACCGTGCCAAATACGATTCAACCTATTCGCTGCAGCAACTGCTGCGGATGACGCCGGTTGATTACGTGTACGACGATCACGATTATATGAACAACAATGCCTCGGCGTTTACGGCCAATGACGCCGGGCGCGCGCGTGAGATTCCGGCGCCGCCGCAGGCGCGATTGAACAGCATCCGCGGTTATCAACAGCTCTTTCCCGGTTATCCGCTCGCCAATGCCAACGGCGGCATCTGGCACAAATTTACTTACGGCAACGCCGATTTTTTCATGCTCGATACGCGTTCGCAGCGCAGCCCCAACATGAAGGCGTTGCGCCGCAATCCGGCAACCGGCCAGTATGAATTTTTGCCCGACAATCAGCGGCACTCGATTTTGGCCGGAGATTCGACGCTGATCGGCGAAAATCAACGCGATTGGCTGCAGCGGGAGTTGCGCGCTTCGCCGGCGGATTGGAAGTTTATTGTCACGTCGGTGCCTTTCAATCGCGGCTTGCGGCGCGCGCTCGATCTGGCTTTGACGGCGCAAGACAGCGTGGTTTTTGTTCCCGGCTTCGGGCAAGTGACGGGCCTGTTTGTCGCTATTGAGCTGCTTGATAAATGGGTGGGATTTGAACGGGAGCAACAATGGCTGTTGCGTTTTATTTTTGAAAATAGGATTAAAAATGTCATTGTGCTCAGCGGCGACACGCATACGGCGGCGATTGACGACGGCGCCAACGCCGGGTTGCCCGAAATCATGGCCGGCGGGCTTGACATCACGAATTCGAGAATCGTCGCGCTCTTGGAGCTTTTGGGCGTTCGAATTTGGAATCGCGGCGGCCAAACCTTGATGAGCTCGAATTTCAACAACGCTTACGGCCGCCTCAATGTTTTTGGCGCCGACTCGGTAAGATTGGAAGTCGTCGATGAATTTGGCAGCGTGCTCGCGCGTCACATCGTTCTCGACGGCTCGCTGCCGACGCGCCTCACCGGACCGAAGTCCGAGGCCGGCAAAAGTTTTACACTTTCGCCAAATTATCCGAATCCCTGGCGCGCCACCACCTCAGAAGCAACGACGAAGTCAAGCTATTCGCTGTCCGCCGAGGCTTTCGTCACCGCGGCAATTTATGATCTTCTCGGTCGCCGCGTGCGTTTTTTGCAAAAAGGAAAGCAACCGGCCGGCGATCATTTTTTGCTTTGGGACGGCAAAGATGAACGTGGTACGGTGTTACCGAATGGAATATATCTCTTGGCAATGAAGATTGTTTTTCAGAATGGCCGGCAGCAAACCGCGACACAGAAAATCGCGTTGATCAAATAGGATAAGTGATGATGAGTCAAAGAGGAATTAGGGAGTAAAGGTGAAGCATCCAGCAAGCGGCAACCGGCCACGAGATACCAACCGCACGGCGGCGGGCATTTTGTTTTTGCTTTGCGCTCTGCTCATCTTTTATGAAACCACGATACCGTTCCGATTTGATTTGACGCCCTCCGGTTTGCGCCATCGTTGGGAGCGCAGCGAATGGATTCCGTTTTTGGATACCGACGGCAGTTGGCTCTCGCTCGCCGACGCAGTCGGCAACGTTTTATTGTTCGTGCCGTTCGGATTTTTTTTGCAGCATTGGCGGTTGGTTCGTCGCTCTCGTGAACCGGGCGATAACGTCAGCGCGCGCCCGTCGTTGCTTGCAGCTTTGTTTTGCAGCGCCGCGATTGAAATTTTGCAACTGGCGTTGGATCGCCGGATAACTTCGGTGAATGACCTTATGACAAATTTCACCGGCGCTTATATCGGCGTTAAGCTGGCGCTGGCCGAGCCCGGCTTGATCGGCGCCATCCGGCGTGAGATTCGGCGCATTTTTCATGCTCGCCAACTGGTTGTCGCCTGGTTTGCAGTTTTGCTGGCGCAAACTTTGATCGCGCTGGCGCCTTTTGATTTTACGCTGAAACAAGAAAACTATCAGCGCCAAACCCTACGTTGGCAATATTCCTGGCGAACCTTACCGAGCTTTTGGGAGACCTCGACGGCTTGGACTGAATTTTTGCAGAAATTTCCGCATCATGAGTCTTTGGCGGCCACTTTGTTTGCGACCGGCGGCTGCGGTATTTTGCTCGGGTCGTTGTCGCAGCTTTGCCGCCGGCGCTACAACGGTGTTTCGCCGCGATTAATTTGGATCGTCACACTCGTGACACTCAGCCTCTATCCGGTCTTGACCCTTCTCCAGTTCACAGTTCAATCCGCGCGACCTTTTGTGCTTTTTCCCATTGCCGGAATCGGCGGTGCCATGTTGGGTGTGCTCCTAATGGCGGCCATCTTGCGGTTGGTTTCGAAACTAAAACGCCATCCGCAACTTTAATTTGGGATGGCGTTTTTTAGCAAAATAAAAGGCGCGCCGCCGTTTGTCGCTCCGATAACCCGGTTCAAACTTACGAGACTGGGGGGGGATCTCGTAGTTTGTATCGAAACAACTCGTACAGCACGCCACTTTTTATCTTCTCAAGACCACATACTCATTCAGCTTGTATTCGCTGAACTGCTATAAAATATACAAAACAACCTCCCTCAAAGTCAAGTATTTTTTTTAATTTTTTTCAACAAATAACCTCCTCGTCCCTTTTTACAAGCAGAAATTTCGCCGGCATGTTAAAAACTATTTGCATCTCGTCAAACTAAACATTATAATATGACGCAATCTTTTGAACAAAAACAAAGGAGAAGAGTGTAATGGGCCCACAACTCACTTCGGCGTTGGGTTATTTGTTCGTGATCATCGCGGCGATTCAGGTCTGGTTGATGTTGGAAGTCACCGGCCGCCAGAAACCAAAGTTCAACCCCGCCAAACTTTCGCTGCTTCACCGCATCAACGGTTATCTTTTCGTGGCCATTTATCTTGTTATGCTCGTCATCATGACGCGCAAGGTGATTCAATCGAATGCGCCGCTTGATGCGAAGTCGATCATTCATTGGCTGCTTGCCATCTCGCTGTTGCCGTTGCTGTTCGTGAAAATTTTAATCGTGCGTTTCTATCCCAAAGCCTTCAATCACGTTTTGCCGATGGGCGTGAGTATTTTAGTCATCACCATGGCGTTTGTCACCATCACCGGCGGCTATTATTTTCTCAAGAGCTTGACCGGCAAATACATCAGCAGCATCGATCCTTCCGCCAGTTATCTCGATATTGACGTCGGCCGCGAGTTGGTGATCCAAAAATGTAACAAGTGTCACGATCTCACGCGCGTTTTCACGATGGTCAAGACAACAGAAGGCTGGCAGGAGACGGTGAATCGCATGCAGGAACGCGATCCGACTTGGCTGGCCTCGGATCAAGTTGAGCAGATCGTTTACTTTCTCGGCGAGCGGCAAAACATCAACAAAGCCGAACAAGTGACGCCAGTGCAAATCGAGACCATGCTGCTCACTAAATGCTCGAAATGCCATAATCTCGACCGCGCCTTTGCGCAGCGCCGCACCGGGCACGAGTGGAAAATTCTCGTCAAGCGCATGTCGGTGCGCCATCGCAGTTGGATTAACGATGCGGAAGCCCAGCTTATCGGCGATTATTTGGCGAAGATTTACGGCACGAAAGCCGACGGTGAAGTGACGCCAGCAGCCGCTGCGACAACCAAGCCCGCCGCGCCGCCGAAGCCGATTGACTTCACCGAGCTGTTCAAAAAGAATGGCTGTGTGTTTTGCCACGGCGAAGACGGCGCCGGTGTGGCGTCGGGCACGCCGGATTGGACGGATCCCGAATGGCAGGAGTCGCGCACGGATGAGCAATTGATCGAGACGATCACCAACGGCAAAGACACGCGCATGCCGAAATTCGGCACCACCTTGACCGCTGATGAAATCAAGGCTGCGGTTAAATTCGTCCGCGGCTTCAAAAGCAAGGAATAAAGCGGATTCATGAAGTATTGGATTGTTGGAGTAATGAAATTCCAAAATTCCAACAATCCATCACTCCAAGACTCCAAGGCATTTATGCAACGTCACGTCATTCTTGGCACCGCCGGCCACATCGATCACGGCAAAACCTCGCTGGTGAAGGCGCTCACCGGCGTCGATACCGATCGTCTGCCGGAAGAAAAAGCGCGCGGCATGACCATCGATCTCGGCTTCGCGCATTTGGGCGAGTCGGCCACGATCATCGACGTGCCGGGCCACGAGAAATTCATCAAGAACATGGTCGCCGGCGTGAGCACCATCGATCTTGTGCTTTTCGTGATTGCCGCCGATGACGGCGTCATGCCGCAAACGCGCGAGCATCTTGAAATTTGCCAATTGCTGCAAGTCCGGCGCGGGCTGGTGGCGCTGACCAAAAAAGATCTGGTCGAGTTGGCTTGGCTGGAATTGGTGCAGGAAGAAATTCGCGCGCTTTTAAAAACGACGTTTTTGGAAAATGCGCCGATCATTCCGGTTGCCAATCTCACAGGCGAAGGCATTCCGGAGTTGCGCCGCACGATTTCCGATATGATTGCCGAATTGCCGCCGCGGCAGGATCGCGGCGTTTTTTGGATGCCGGTGGATCGCGCCTTTTCGATGAAAGGGTTTGGCACGGTGATCACCGGCTCGGTGCTTTCGGGGCAAGCCCACGTTGGCGAGGCGTTGGAAATTCTGCCGGCGCAAAAAGTCGTGCGCGTGCGCGGCTTGCAGCGCCACGGCAGGGAAGTCAACAGCGTGCAAATCGGCGACCGGGCGGCGGTCAATTTGTTGAGTGTCGCCGTCGAAGAAGTCGGCCGCGGCGATGTGCTTTCCGCGTCCGGTTATTTTCATCCGACGCTAAGGGCGAATTGCCGCGTGCAATTATTGGCTTCGGCGCCGGCGCCGCTGAAAAATCGTTCGCGTGTGCGGGTGCATCTCGGCACCGCCGAAGTTCTGGCGCGGGTGATTCCGATTGGCGCGAATGAAATCAAGGCAGGGCAGAATGGTTACGTGCATCTTATTTTTGAGACGTCCGTTGCGACGCGGCGATTGGAGCCGCTGGTGATTCGCCGTTATTCGCCGCCGCGCACGATTGGCGGCGGCATCATGTTGGATGCCGAAGCCGCGCCGTATCGCGCTCGCGACGCGGCCTTGTTGCCGAAATTGCAAGCGCTCGAAAAAGAAGACCCGCAGGAATTGCTCGCGGCGCAATTTCTCGTAGCCGGTCGCTACGTTGTCACTATCGATCAACTCGCCGCAGAAACCGGCGGTCGCAAAGAAGAGCTGCAAAAGCAAGTGCAAACCTTGATGCAATCGCAACAAGTGCTGCAAGTTGGCAAGCGCGGCTTTTTGCACCGCCAACGGCTCGAAGCGCTGTGGCAACAGCTTGAAAATTTGCTGCGCGAGTATCATCAGAAAAATCCCATCCGCCTCGGCCCCCGCAAAGCCGAATTGAGCGGATTGATCCCGCCTTTGGCGGATGCCGCGCTGCTTAATTTTTTTATCGAGCATTACAAAGCCGCCGGAAAGATCAAAGAATTTGAAGCGCACGTTGCTCTAATCGATCATGAGATTCAGTTGTCGCCCGCGCAACAAAATTTGCGACAAAAAGTGAGCGACATGCTCTTCGCCCAAGCTTACGCGCCGGCGAGTCCGGCGGAACTGGCGGCCAAATTTTCCGTGACCGAGAATGAGATCGAGGATATTTTGAGCGTGTTGTTGATTCAAAAAGAAATTGTGCGGCTTGAAGAGGGCATCTTCATGCACCAGCGCCGTCTCGACGAGGCGAAAAAAAGAGTGGTTGACTATTTCCGCCAAAATCACGAAATTACTGTGAGCCAATTCAAAGAACTCGTGGAGAACACCAGCCGTAAATTCGCCGTGCCGCTGATGCAGTATTTTGATGCAAACGGAATTACGGAGCGGCGAGGGGATGTGAGGTGTTGGGCGTGGAGGGAGAGAGTGAATAAAGATAAAATGGAAAAGAGAAGGATTGTTCACGGTGGAGGTAACTTGTGAGTAGCTTTGCTGAAGGTTATTTTATCGTATTCGGCGGCTTGGCCTTGTTGGGCGCGGTTGCTGCAGTTTACTTTTATCTTCAGGATCGTAAAGAAGCTCAAACGCAAAGCGGAATTTTGAAGAGAAAGATGAATCGCGAGTATCAAAACCTCGTTAATGACTTTATTAAGCGCTGCCGTCAGAATTTTGGCAACCATTTGAAAGCCGCTGCGCTTTATGGCTCGGTGGCCCGCGGCTCGGCACAGCTAACGAGTGATATTGACTTCATCTTGGTATTTGATAATTTGCCAAAAGTTCGTTGTAAGCGCATGGACATGATTTTTCCGTTGGTGTGGGAAGCCGAAAATTCACGGGCCGCTCAAGCGCTGCGCAATAAAGGATTTTACCCATCAATTTCTCCTTTGCTTTATACTATTGAAGAAATCGAACGCACGCAGCCAATTTTGCTCGACATCACGGAAGACGGCGTTATTCTCTTTGATAATGGCGTTTTGGCCAACAAGTTGCAGAGACTGCGTGAACGATTAAAAGAACTTGGAGCCAAACGCGTGGTGCATGAAGATGGTTCAATGTACTGGGATCTTAAGCCGGATTGGCGTCCTGGGGAGGAAATCGAGCTATGACTATGTCAAGATTGAGCAAGCTCTTTTTAAACGACGCCTTGATCATTCTCGATGAGGCGCAGCAAAGTTTTGAGCATGAACATTGGCATCGCACAGTTAGAAAGGCGCAGGAGTCAGTCGAGCTTGCATTAAAAGGATTGTTGCGTTGGGCAGGTATTGAATATAGCAAAATTCATAAAATTAGCGAGTCACTTAAACATCCCAAGTTACAAGCGATGTTGACTCTTGAGGAATTAAAACGCTTTGCAATCATCGCAGATAATTTAGCACTGAATCGTGGTTTGGCATTTTACGGAAGTGAGGATACGGAGGTGGGAGCTTCAGAGTTATTTGATCGTGAGGCAGCACAGAAAGCGCTGGATGAATGCCGTTTAATTGTTTTGCGTGTAGCCGCAATCGTTCTTCATGAAAAAGAAGAAGCAAATGATGAGGCAGAGACTGAAAACAATGGCGAATGATTCACTAAATTAACCTACGATGAGCCCTAACCCAACTCGAGAAGACCTCACCCGCCTCACGGAAAAAGTCCGCTGCGCCGGTTGAGCCTCCAAAATGAGCCCAACGGTGTTGTGGCAGGTTTTGTTCAAATTGAGAAAAGTAAACATGCCGGGGGTATTGGTCGGGCTTGAAGCCGCGGCGGATGCCGGCGTTTTCCAACTGCGCGAGGATTTGGCGCTGGTGCAGACGGTGGATTTCTTTACGCCGATCGTCGACGATCCGTATGATTTTGGCCGGATTGCGGCGACCAACTCGCTGTCGGATGTTTATGTGATGGGCGGCAAGCCGATCACCGCGCTGAATATTGCCTGCTATCCGGCGAAAGGCGATCCGGAGGTGCTGGCGGCGATTTTGAATGGCGGCATCGATCAAGCGGCCGCCGCCGGTGTTGCGGTTATCGGCGGGCACACGGTCGATGATCCGGAAATCAAATTCGGCCTCGCGGTCACCGGCGTCGTGCATCCGCAACAAATCGTGCATAATCACACCGCGAAGGTTGGCGATGCGTTGGTGCTCACCAAGCCGCTGGGCACGGGCATTCTCAGCACAGCCGTTAAACGCGGCTTGTTATCCGGCGATGGAATCCGCCACCTCACGCAAAGCATGCTGCAGTTGAATCGCGCGGCGAGCGAAGCGATGATCGCGGTCGGCGTACATGCCGCGACCGACATCACGGGCTTTGGCTTGCTCGGCCATGCTTACGAGATGGCCTCGGCAAGCGGCGTGACGTTTCGATTTGACGCGAATGCTGTTCCACTGCTGCCGGAGGTTTTGCATTTTGCTGAACAAGGTTGCGTTCCTGCCGGCAACCGCAACAATTGGGAGTTTGTCAAAGATCATGTCACGATTCGTGAGGGAATCGATCCGCTGCTCCTCAAAATTTTGCATGATCCGCAAACTGCCGGCGGTTTGTTGGTGAGCCTTGCGCCTAAAAAAGTTGATGAGTATGTGTTGCAACTTGCGGCTCACGGCGTGCAGGCGAGACAAATTGGCGAGGTGTTGCCGAAAGGCGCAGTTGCGGTGATCGTGGATTAGAACATTTGTTTTTTTAAACGGGAGGAATTATATCAAGATTCATTGACCCGACCTCTGATTTTGGCTTCAAAAAGAAATCGCGACCAATTGGGATTTTGAGCTGAAGGCGATTTATTGCATCGCCGTGTTGGGATACACTTTGGGGACGGCAGCAAAAAAGCCGTGAATCGCAACAGCCTCAGAAATGATGAGCCGCCCGACGAACCTGTTGCGAGGCTGCGCGCTTTAAATGATGAGAATAAGACTGATGCGATTCTGCAACGGTTCACGGAAATCGAAGAGGGGGAGGCGCTGCGGGCCTATCTTGCGACGCCATGAAAATCGGAGTTTCAACTTTCAAGATTGGCCGGTTTATTCACCTTGTCCGGCCATAACACAACAACTGCGCACACCAACGCCAGCCGATCTTGCGCAAATCCCTGTCACTGCGCGTAGCTTTAGCAATTAGGAAATAAATTTTACCAACGCGAAAAGAGAAGTTTTATTGACGATCCGCATGGATGCGGCTCAAAATTTCGTTGTTGAGCTTTAATGGAAAATGCGGACAATTTTCCGAGGCTGATATGAAAACGACAACCAAGCTATTGGCGCCGCTGCTTGCCCAAGCGGCATTTTTTTTAAGCTGTAACATCAGCAATCCCACGGGCAGTGATGAACAAAAAACTCCCGATGATCAAATCGTTTTTCGGATTGAAGGACAGTATACCAACCCCGCCGTGAACTCCAACGCGGCGCAAACACTCCCGACCGACCCCAAGTTTGCAATTGAATTGAACGCGCTTCCCAAAGAAATCAAATCGGTGACGGTTCGCGCTGTGCGACAAGCGGGTCATCAGATCGATATTGTTTTTAGCGATCTCAGGATTTTTGACTGGGTGGGCGACAAGAAAATCAACTATGAGATCACCGGGCTGTCATTTGAGGAAAAGGTGGAGGGGAAATGGGTGACATTTACCGAATTTGGATATACCCGGGCTCGTAAATTAAACAACCTCGGCATCGTTTTGGTTTTGGATGCGAGCAACTCGCTGGGAAGCGATTTTAACGAGGTCAAGCTTGACGCCAAAGACTTTGTCAATCTGGTCTTTCAGAACACCGTCGATTCGGCGCGCGTGGGGATTGTGGCTTTTTCCACCACGATCAACAGCATGAAAATCGACCTTAACAGCGCCGGCATCGAATCGACGAAACAGAAGATTTTTGAATTTATTGATAAAGATATCAAGCAGGATGAATTTACGGCTTTATACGATGGCATGCTGGCGGGCATCGATATGCTGGTTGATCCGGTGCTGAAAGTCGATGCGAAAGCTTTGGTGACGTTTACCGACGGCCGCGACAACTATTCGTTCCGAACCAATACGGCGGACACGGTGGCGGCGCGCTTGAAGAAGAATCAGATACCGAGCTTTACGATCGGCTACAAGGGCCGGGGCGAGCTGGATCCGGAGTTGTTGCAGCGCCTGGCGCAGGCTTCGCAAGGGGTGTTTCGACTGGCGGAGGACAAAGCCAAATTAAAAACGATTTTTCATGAAATCGCGGTCTCGGTCACCGACGTTTATACGGTCACGTATTCGCGCAACGATCAAGTTATTGGCGCCAATGAGCCGCGGCCGATCCGACTGAATATCTTTGCGCGCAAAAAGGTGTGAAGCGTGTTTATGCGCGATCAAATTTTTCACTTCATCAAAGCTTGGCTGGGAGCATCAGAGAGGCGAAGGACTTGAACCGGGCCAAAGTTTCTTCTTTCAACCGGCGCTTCGAATTCACGTGTCAGATCTGGTTGTGAATCTCCAACTCGTTCCGTGATGACGAATTGGCGCCAATTCTCCGTTTCGGGTAAAACCCCGGTTTTTTTTTGGCAAACCGTTATGAGATAGTCATATTCCGGCAATTGCAATGGCGTACGGTCCGGAGCCAGCAAGCGGGGTTGAGCACGATCATCTCGGCAAGAGATTACCACATACTCGGCTGCGGCCAATTTGTGCCGGTAGGACACGCCGTAATCTCCCGTTGTTCCGCCTTGCTGATCAATGAACCCGGCCAATTTGACCAGGAAGATAATTTGTAAAGCAGCGGTTATTCCAACAAGCCCATAGCCTGCCCATTGCGCGAGTCTTTGGCCTCGCGACGGAATCTTGGCTAGTCCCCAATCCAGCGCGGCGGCGAAGAGCCAAAACTGCACTGGGTAGAGCATGGTAAAATAGTGGTGATAGATTTTCTTGTTGAGCGGGAGCACGATGCAGCTCGCGAGCGGCAGGATGACCAAGAGCCAAGCGGCCAACTTTCCTGCCTTTTGGCGCAGACTCGACAAGGCGACGGGCAGTCCATGGCGGAACGGCTGCACCAATTTCACTGTCAGTCCGACAAAACCGGCCGCGAACAACATCATCAGCGCTTGGCCCAAGAATGTGAGCGGAACAAAGGCCGCCGGTGTGAGTGTTTGATAGAAATTTCGGGCGGAATCGCCCAGCAGCAGGTAGTCGATGCCGAAGTGGGACATAATCTCCCCGGCAAGAACGAAGGCGGTCACTGAAAAAGCTGGCGCCGAAAGTGGCGGCCCGCTTTTAAATGTCGACCAGTCTTTCAGCAAAAATGGAAGATACATCATCGCCAAAACTGCCCCCGCCACCAGCCAGTTCGTCCATCCAACTTTTGGCCGGAAAACCAAGATGAACAGGCCGACAATCAGTGCTGCAAACAGTCCGACGAAGTGAATGCCTGGCATCAGCCCGGCCGCTATGGTTGCCGGCAAGAACCATCGGCGGTCGCCATGGGCGCAGAGTTGGTGAAGCCCGCCTAAAACCAACAATGAGAAGATCGGCATACAATCCGGCGCCCAAATTTTGCGCGAGTATATCACCGCCCACGGCGAGGTGGCAAAAAGCACGGCCGCGATCAGCCCGACGCGATCATTCCAAATTTTCCGGCCGAACCAATAGCACAGGAAGATCGCTGCGACGTTCAGGAGCGCAATAAACTGGGTCAGCCAAATTGGATCGGAAGAGAAGAGTCCAGGCATAAGCAGCAGGTAGATGAGAATCGGCGGGTTGTAGACTCCGACGCTGGACGCAATGCTATGCGTTGGAAGCCCCTGGCCGCTCAGGGCGTCCACGATCATCATGACGGACAGCGCTTCGTCTTTTTTAAACTCCATCAGATCCAGCCGGCTGAGACGAAGCCACGCCGTCGCCAGCAGGATGAGGCCGATCAACAAATTTTTGGAAGAAAAGAATTTCATAGATATTGAAACTTGCAGAAAACATCAATTTACTGCCGCGCCGGCCGATCTTATCTTCCCCAACCAGTCCTGAATCTTCAACCGCCACACCATCGTCGCGGCTTCAAATTGCACTTTTCCCGACATTTTGGATTTGCCTTGTCGGCGCTCGGTGAAAACAATCGGAATTTCACAAATGCGCGAACCCTGACGCCAGATTTTATAATGCAGCTCGATTTGAAAGGCGTAACCGTTTGAAGCAATTTCGTCGAGGCAGACGGAGTGCAGCACGCGGCGGTGGATGCATTTGAAGCCGCTGGTGCAATCATGAATGGGCATGCCGGTGATGGTTCGTGTGTACCAGTTGGCAAACAGGCTGAGCAGCAGCCGTGACAGCGGCCAGTTGATGACGTTGACGCCGCCTTGCAGATAGCGCGAACCGATGACCAAATCGTAGTCCTCGATTTTTTCCAGCAGCCGCGGCAGATCTTCGGGACTGTGCGACAGATCGGCGTCCATCTCGAAGATCGCGTCGTAGCCGTGCTGCAAGGCATAACGAAAGCCGTCTACATACGCCGTGCCCAACCCCATTTTCCCGGGGCGGCGCAGGAGATGCAGGCGGGGCTCGTTTTCAGACCAATTCGCCACCACCTGGCCGGTGCCGTCGGGAGAGTTATCATCCACAATCAGAATTTCGATGGCCTCGTTTTGCAATCCTAAAATGCGGTTGATGACGGTTTGAATATTCGCCGCCTCGTTATAGGTAGGAATAACCACTAAGGCGCGAAGTTGGCCGGTTCCTGCCAAGGCGGCGCTCCTTTCATCTGCTGGTGATTTGAGACCGCGGCGGGTAAGCCCGGCTGGGAAGCTCTGGGCGTCAGCATAAACGCCTCGTACAGATACAACGTCCATATTCCATACGCCATGAATAAAGTGTAATATCCCATCAGCAATTTGGTCATGATATCAAAGCCGGGCATGGGCAGAATGCCGTTGGCCGGATTGATCGGATAAAGCAGAGGGATGAGAAGAATGAAAACCCAGGCTTTGACATTCATCTTCTTGAGAATGAAATACGCCGGCAGAATCAGAATGATGTAAGAATAATCCTTGAAACGCGGCATGATGAGCGCATAAACCAAGCAAGCGAGATAGATGATGATCAAGCTGTCGCGCTTTATTCTCATGGCGCGCCAAGTCAGCAGGACGACGGCGGCTGCAATGGCCACGAAAAGCGCCCGTTGCGCGATTTGCGGTACCATGACGCCGGTCTTTCCGGCCAACAAGTCGAACGCCTCTCTCAGGCAGGCGAGCGTGGAGGGATTGACGATGCCGCGTTCCCAATCGGCGCGGCCGATGGTGTCGCGCACAAATTCTTCAAACAAAAACGGCGAGACGAGATACGACAGAAACAGCATGAAACAAAAGCCCAGGGAAGCGCCGGCAAAATAGAGATACTTTTTTTTCTCTTCGGCAAACCACAAGAGCGCCAGAAAGACGATGGGCACCATTTTAAAGGCCGACGCCAGCAGAATAAAAGTGCAAAAGAGCAGCCAGCGACGCTTCAAATAGAACGCGAAGGCCAGCCACATCAGCAGTTGTTCAAGGAGGGAAACGTTGCCGGCGCCGATATCAATATAAATCGCCGCGTTAAAACCCACCAGGCAAAAAAAGTAAAACAGCGCGCCGTCCTCTTTTTGCAGAAATTCTTTTTTCCACCAATAGATCAGCCCGATGAGCAACAGGCATTTGAGCGACAAATAAAGATGGAACGCGGTGTTGAAGTCCAGCATCGCAAACGGCCGGAAAAAATACAGCGTCAGCGGCGGGTAGGCAAAACAGAACCGCAGCGTGCCCTGGGCCAGCTCGGACAAAACCTTTTCGTCATACGGATTGAGGCCGAGCGCATGAGCGCGGGCGGAGTTATAATAAATCCAAAAATCCCACTGATTGTTGTCATTCTGAGCGATTTTGACGACGAGGCCCAGGCCATAGATCAGCAAGGCCACCATCGCCAGTTTTTCCCAAAATTTTTTCTTCATCCTGGTTTCTCACCGCGTTGATCAAGACAAATTCAATATTCTGCTGTACCCGCAACTATAAAATTTGCGGAAAGTTAGAGAAGAATGCAATATTTGTTTTCAACTTGACAAGCCACAAAAAACGCCGCTTGTTCCTAAACTATCGAACAAGCGGCGCGCCTGGCTCAAACGCCATTCCGGTGTAGTAGAATGCTCAGTTCAAAAAAAAGTGCGATAAGGCAGTCCCTTCGCCTGGCGCCAAACCAGCAGCGCCAGCTCGCGCAGATGATAATCCCCCCACATCGACGATTCGCCTCGCGGCACACGCGCTGATTTCGGCACGTAATCCCAGCCGCGAGGCCGGTGATAAACCGAATGCAGCAGCAAGCCCTGGTGATTCTCTTTCTCACTCAAATAGGGCGGAGCTAACAACGTTTGGGTGATCGTTAAGCCGGCTTGATAATAACGTTGTCCCGATTTTTTTAAGAACCGGCCAAGCCGAAGCAAACCTTGCGCAGCAATCGCGGCCGCCGAACTATCAACCGGCTCAAACTCATTAAAAGGATCGGCAGGTTGGTTGAGATAATCGCCGAGCTGGTGCAAATTTGGCGCGCCGGTGTCCCAATAAGGAATGCCGTCAAGCGGCGTGTTTTCGAGATAAAAATCACTTGTCGCTTGCGCGGCGTTGAGCAACAAGTTCATCAACTTCTTTTTGCCCCCAAAAGCCCGCAGCTCTCCTTCATTGAGTTGATCACAAAATTCGAGCTGCTCGGCAAAGCCGCAGATCGCCCACGCCAGTCCGCGCGTCCAGGTGCTGAACGGCGAATAGCCTTGTTGCGAGCTGGGGCAGCGATAACTGCCGTCGCGCCGATTGAAAATTGATTCGTGCGCCACGCGACCGCGAACATCGTAAATATCGCGGCCCTCGCCGTAATAAACGTTGTATTGCGCCGTTGCTTTCGCATGTTCGACCAAACGCTGCAAAAGTGAAATCGGCTGATCGCCTTCACCCATCAACACCTGGCCGAGCTGATGCGCCACTGCCAACGCGCGCAGCGTGCGAATCGTATCGACGAAAAGCGAATGCGGCCCGTTGAAAGAATAAATGAAACCGCTGTCATTGCCGAGCGCAGTCCACCGCGCCGCCTGCACCGCGCCGGAAATTTTCAACGCCAATTCATAGAAATTCTGCTCCCAGGCAGTGGCAGGAATACGGCCTTCGCGCATAAGCCGCCAGAGATTGCCATACGTGCTGATGTTATTGAACCCGTGATCGTGCATGCCGATGTGACTCACGTGTGTCGACATCACGGCAACCGTCGCGTCACGCCCAATCGCCAAAAACTCTTTCTCGCCGGTCGCATCAAATTGCAAAATCGCCGAGCCAAATTGAAAGCCCTGCGTCCACTCCGTCCAGCCGCGGGTTGTGTATTTTCCTTTCACGGTAAACACCGGCGCGCCCTTGTCTGGATTCCAGTTTTTGTGCAGGCTAAGGATTTTCTTGGCAGAAATTTCAAAGAGGTGCTGAATTTGAGGAAGAAGTTTTGCGGGAGCCAGTGAATAGTCGATTTTGATCATAGAATTGAAAGATGAAAACCCCCATCAACGTTAATCACTTCCCCCGTGCTAAACGGAAACTGATCGAGCGCAATCGCCGCGACGGCTTTAGCGACGTCTTCCGGTTGCCCCCAGCGCTTGATCGGCGTCAAGCCTTC
>Ga0073934_10005705_pt1 | contig 18868 bp, 15 predicted proteins | sample LarsenN4metaG_FD_76834 | JGI IMG/M metagenome (GOLD analysis project Ga0073934, IMG submission 76834) | Hot spring sediment bacterial and archeal communities from British Columbia, Canada, to study Microbial Dark Matter (Phase II) - Larsen... ... | reverse complement strand
TCCACGATGTAGGGTTCGACTTTCCAGTCCTCGAGATTGGTATCGATCGCAGGAGGATTGGTGAAATAGTAGGCTGCCAGCTGGTAGCGTGGGCGTGCGCCCGGTCCGACGAGGGATTGGGTCGGCGTGTTGGTGTTGGTCGGAACGGGTGTTGGAGGGAGTAGGGTGAACGTGGACGTGGGCGCCGCTGTGTTGGTTGGAACGAGGGTGTTTGTCGGTGTTGGAGGCGATACCGTGAAAGTTGGGGAGGCCTCTGGCAGGGAAGTCTCTGTGGGACTGAAGATCGCCGTCATTGTCAGATCGGGAGTCGGAAAAACGATCGGCGTCGGGGTGGCAAACAGCGTCAGATTACAGGCAATTCCTGTGAGAATTAGGGTACTCAATAGAAGCATAATACGGGTGAAATTCTTATTCATACGCTTCCTCTCCTCCAAGCTCGATTTACGGAAGATTGCAATCTAACTGGCAAAATTCATGTGACCTATTTTCTTATAAAGGATTCTTCTCACCAAAGGCTTAACAACATTATAACGAGAAAAGTTCCTGACTGTTGTGTTCAATAATCGCTCGAAGACCTCCATGCACAGGACATGGAACCGTGAGGATGAGCAGACTGACGATAGGTCAGTGTCTTGTCGGATAATCTTGACAATTTTAAAAATAATGGATAAAATTATGTAAGTGCTTTCATGTAACAAGTTACATAAATTTTTCCACTGGATTCATGTCCATCACTCGGGAACCAACCGTTTACGATGTCGCAAAGAAAGCGGGGGTCAGCATTGCGACGGTATCTCGCGTGTTAAACTCACCCGAATTAGTTAAAACCGAAACACGACAGAAGGTGTTATCTGCGATCGATGAACTGGAGTTCGTCCCACGCGCAGATGCTTCTGCACGCGCCCGAAAACTCGTCGGCCGCATCGGCATCCTGACCCCATTCTTTACTTTCCCCTCATTCGTCCAACGCATGCGCGGCGTCGCGACCGCGCTGGTCAATTCACCTTTCGAGCTGGTGATTTATCCCGTAGATTCGTCCAATCGTCTGGATGGCTACCTGGCGATGCTGCCGATCACCAGACGGCTGGATGGGTTGATCCTCATGGCCCTGCCGATTGATGAATCGATCGCCGATCGCCTGCTGGCGAGCCGCCTGGAGACGGTCCTGATCGAAGTCGATCATCCAGCGTTTACCTGTATTGTCATCGATGACTTTCACGGCGGTGAACTCGCCGCAGACTACTTGATTAAAAAAGGTCACCGACGTGCTGCGTTTTTAGGACCCGGTGAATTGCCTGACTATTCTCTGCATCCGGAAGATAAACGACTTGCTGGATATCGGGCTGTGTTTGATAGTGCTGGTTTTTCGCTTCGGGATGAGTACTGCAGATCTACAGCACTCACACATCCGGATGTCCACAACGCATTGGCCCTCTGGATGAATCTCCCTGAACCGCCCACAGCGGTTTTTACTGCCTCGGATGATCTCGCCATCCGCCTATTAAGGGCTGCCCGGGAACACGGTTTTCGAGTCCCAGACGATCTGGCTATCATCGGTTTTGACGATATCGACATGGCTGAGCAGATCGGATTAACCACCATCTCTCAGTCCCTGGACGAATCCGGGAGACTGGCGGTCGAGCTTTTGCTCGACCGGCTTGAATTCCCATCCCGTCCCGTCCAACACATCCAGCTTGGCCTGAAATTGATCGAGCGAGAGACTGCATAATTCCTTATGACGCACCACAATCGTGAACTCCTTTGGTGGCAAACTGGCGTGATTTATCAGATCTACCCGCGCAGCTTCAAAGACTCCAACGGCGACGGGATCGGTGACCTGCCCGGAATCACCGAGCAGTTAGATTATCTCGCTGTCACTTTGGGTGTGGATGCCATCTGGATTTCACCTTTCTACCCCTCCCCAATGGCGGATTACGGCTACGATGTATCCGATTACACTGCCGTCGATCCAATTTTCGGCGACCTGGCAGCATTCGACCGGCTGGTTGCAGAAGCCCATGATCGGGGCATCAAGATAATCATCGACTTCGTCCCTAACCACACTTCTGACCAGCATCCCTGGTTCCAGGAATCGAAAGCCAGCAGAGACAACCCTAAGCGAGAGTGGTACGTGTGGGCAGATCCCCGGCCAGACGGCTCGCCACCGAACAACTGGCTGAGCATGTTTGGCGGTCCAGCCTGGGAATGGGAACCTGCAACCGGTCAATATTATCTCCATTCCTTCCTGAAAGAGCAGCCCGACTTGAACTGGCGCAACCCGGAAGTGAAGGAGGCAATGTTCGACGTCGTCCGATTCTGGCTGGACCGCCGGGTCGATGGATTCCGGATTGATGTGGCACACTTCATCATGAAGGATCCTTTGCTGAGAGATAACCCGCTTACAGAGGTTCCATGGCAGGCGATGCACAAACCCATGGGGGAATACGATTCTCAGGTCCACATTTATGATAAAGATCACCCTGACGCTCATAGAATTTATCGTGAGCTGCGCCAGGTGCTTGACAGCTACAATTCAGATCAGCCGCGGGTAGCCATCGGGGAAGTGCATATATTCGATTGGAAGAAATGGGCAGCATATTACGGGAGAAATCTCGATGAGATTCACATGCCCTTCAACTTCCAGCTCCTCAATATCCCCTGGACTGCAGAAGCCGTCAGGCAGATTGTGGATTTACAGGAGGCATCCATCCCTTCAGGTGCGTGGCCGAATTACGTCCTTGGAAATCACGACGAGCCCCGCCTCGCGACTCGTTTGGGATTGCCAGGCGCTCGGCTCGCTGCCATGCTGCTCCTGACACTTCGAGGAACTCCGACGCTGTATTATGGAGACGAAATTGGAATGACCGATGGTGCTATCCCTCTAGCTTGGCAGCAGGATCCACTCAGCGCGCGAGCCCCTGGTTTGGGGAGAGATCCCTGCCGGACACCAATGCAGTGGACTCCAGGTAAGAACGCGGGGTTTTCCCCTCCCGGGACATCCCGTCTATGGCTTCCTGTTGCCGACAATTCTGATGCGGTGAACGTCGAAAGGCAGCTGGGAGATCCCAAATCGATCCTGATTCTATACCGCAAACTCCTGGCTTACCGGAAAAAATCGCAGGCGCTTCAAGCGGGCCAGTATCTGCCGGTGGATAAAGTACCATCGGGATGTTTTGCCTATCTCAGGAGATTGGAGGGCGGCGATCGGGTGTTCATCATAATTAATTTCAATCCCCATCCTGTCGAGATCCAGATCCCTGAATTCGGGGAGGGCTGCCTGATACTCTCGACGCACATGGATCGTTCCGAGGATATCGATTTCTCTGGATGGGTATTGCGTGGAAGCGAAGGAGTGATCGTTGAGCTTCGTTGAGAGTGTTTATTCCGATAAAAACTATCCGGTTATAATCTGTAAGAACATCTCATGCTTTCCGCTTCCTTTCCCGTGCCGCCTATCTCTCACTGTTGGAAAATTAATGTGTTTACCATCTTCGAATTTACCTTTCCTGGCAATTCGTAACCAGCCGATCTCTGGTGGTTGAGATAGCGCCAGAATTAAAAAAATTAGAAAGGAGGTGAAAAAAACCTAACACACCCTAAAGTCTATCAACTTGAGTCAAATCCACTTCACTCCGAAAGAATTCAGGAAAAGGAGATTGAAATGAAGAAGAAAAATTCGCTTTGGGTCGTCGCAAGTCTTGTCCTGGCTGGCGCATTGATCCTTGCAGCCTGTGCACCAGCTACGCCAGCGACCACCGAGGCTCCCCCGCCCGAAGAGACAGAGGTCATGACCGAAGAGCCTGCTGAAACCGAGGTCATGACTGAAGAGCCAGCCGAGACCGAGGTGATGACCGAAGAACCGGCTGAGACCGAGGCGCCAACCGAAGCCCCCTTCCCCGTCATGCCTGGTGGTTACCTCGAGCGAGCGCTGACCGGAGAGTTCGCAGGCACCACAGTGACCGTCGATGGCCCGTTCACGAACCCGGATGACATCCGCTTCATGGAGTCCATGCAGGCGTTCATGGACGCGACGGGCATCACCGTCAATTACATCGGTGACAAGGAATTCGAAGGTCGTATCTCCATCGCGGTTGACGCCGGCGATCCACCGGACATCGCTGACTTCCCGCAGCCTGGCGCTGTGGCAAACTTTGCCCGCCAGGGTCACCTGATCGATCCCACGACCTGGATCTCCCAGGAGTGGCTGACACAGCAGTACAATCAGAGCTGGTTGGACATGGGTACGGTTGAAGGACCGGACGGCTCACCGATGACTGGAGGCGTCTGGCACCGGTTCAATGGGAAGAGTCTGGTCTGGTATCCCAAAGACGACTTCGACGCGGCTGGATACACGATACCTACGACCTGGCAAGAGCTGCTCGACCTCACCCAGATGATCGCAGATGATGGCGACACTGCATGGTGCATCGGCATCGAGTCTCAGGCCGCTACCGGCTGGCCGGCAACGGACTGGACCGAGGATATCATGTTGCGCACCACCTCGCTGGAAAACTACGACGCCTGGGTGCGCGGAGAGCTGCCTTTCTCTTCGCCGGAGGTGAAACGCGCCATCGAGACGTGGAGCGAGATCTGGTTGAACCCGGCTTACGTTTTCGGTGGTACGGATGCCATCGTATCCACTTTCTTCGGTGACGCCCCGGCGCCTATGTTCGAAGATCCGCCTGGGTGCTGGCTGCACCGGCAGGGCAACTTCATCACCGGGTTCTTCCCAGAAGGGTCCGTGGCAGGCGTTGATTATGACTTCTTCTACCTGCCTCCAATCGATGAGCAGTACGGACGGCCCTTCCTGGTTGCCGGGGATATCATGACGATGTTCGTCGATCGGCCTGAGGTTAGGGCCTTGATGGAATACTTCACCATCCCCGAATCAGCCTCCGGCTGGCTCCAGAACGGCGGCGCGCTGGCAGCTCACCAGACCGCGACACCGGATATGTACGGTGTCGATCTCGAGCGCGGCATTGCTGAGCTGGTTGCCCAATCGACGAGCTTCCGCTTCGATGCATCCGACTTGATGCCGGCTGAGGTCGGCTCGGGCTCCTTCTGGAGCGGGATGGTCGATTACGTCAGCGGCACCGCGGACCTGGATACGGTGCTCGCTGAGATCGATGCTTCCTGGCCGTGATCAGCACAATAAAGTAAGTAAGGTAAGGCTGCCAGCCTCTTCCGATCTAGGCTGGCAGCCTTCTCCTCCACCCGGCCAGGTAGAGACAATCAGGAGGCGATCCCATGATCAAGGCTGAAATGATCGGCAAACAGGATGGCGGTATCCTTGCCAGGTTTCTTGCCTGGCTGGCGCGCATGTTCCTGGCCGTTATCATCCCGGTTCTTGCCTTTGCAGTCATATATTACGGTTTTATTTTCCTCAGGGATACCAATGCACCAAAGTGGGTCGTGGCATTGGTGGCAATCGTATGGGGAGTAGGAGGTGTTGCTCTCCTCTATTGGGTGTTCAATGGGATCGTCGAACGCCTGTCAGACGTATGGACACAGAGATTACAGCCTTTCGTCTTTGTAGGTCCTGCGATTGCAATCCTCATCTGGTACCTCGCCCTCCCCTCGCTGCGGACTTTCTACTTGAGCCTGTTTGGTCGGGATGGCCCACCGGCGGGGGTTGGCTTCCTTGAATCCTTCGCCTCTGATGCATTCGTCGGTTTCAACAACTACATCGCGGTTTTCACTGAAAGATTGCTTCAAGAAGCGCTCCGTAATAATTTAATGTGGATCGTTTTCGGCAGCACGTTATCCGTCACGCTGGGCCTGCTGGTCGCAGTTCTGGCAGACCGGAGCAGCTTCGAGAGAGTATCAAAATCCCTGATTTTCTTACCGATGGCGATTTCTTTCGTTGGCGCCGGTGTCATTTGGAATTTTATGTATGAGGTCAAACCACCGGGATCGACTCAAATCGGCGTGCTTAACGCGATCACTGTGGCGCTCGGCGGCACCCCTCACCCCTGGGATAAATGGGCTGCGATTATCCCGTGGAATAATCTCTTCTTGATCCTGATTGTGGTCTGGCTTCAGACCGGTTATGCCATGGTTTTATTCTCTTCTGCATTGAAGGGCATCCCAGATGAAATCTTGGAGGCTGCCCGGGTCGATGGAGCCACGGAAATTCAGGTCTTTTTCAGAATCATGATCCCCTACATCCTGGGCACGATCATCACCGTGTGGACGACCATTATCATTTTTACATTGAAGATCTTCGACGTGGTCTGGGTTATGACCGGCGGACAGTTTGGGACCCACGTTATTGCCACGCAATTCTACCGCCAGTCCTTCACTGCCCGAAATTCGGGGTATGGTTCAACGATCGCCATCATCCTGCTGCTTACCGTGATTCCAGTGATGATCTACAACCTGAGGCAGTTCAGGGAACAGGAGGCCTTCTAACAATGAAAGGGAAACCTTGGACTGGAAAACTGCTCGTCAATCTGGCGTTGTTGATCATCGTCATAATTTGGAGTATCCCGACGCTCGGTCTGTTTATCTCCTCATTTAGAAACCGGTTCGATATTCAGACTTCCGGCTGGTGGACCATATTTCCTCACCGCGACTGGGTGACGACGGCAGAGCTCGATCCCAGAGCGCCAGGCCTCGATCCTCAGGGAGTCATGGAAATCGAAGGTGTCCGAGGGACCTTCGAAGAGCTGCGGGCGGGACTGCAATCGCCAGACGGCAGCACACGCGTCACCTGGATCGGCAACCGCCGCCTGGGACGAATCGAGATTCAAGAACGGCAGTGGGTTGTTTCCTTGAATTTCACCCTGGATAACTACAAACAGGTCCTCTTTGGCAGCCCATCACAGATCACCCGCCCTGATGGCACTGTGGAAACGGTCCCGGGCCAGGATATGTCGCAGGCATTCTTCAACAGCCTTGCAGTAGCTATCCCATCGACGATCCTCCCGATCCTGATCGCGGCGTTTGCTGCATACGGTTTCGCCTGGATGAACTTTCCCGGGCGGAAGTTCTTTTTCGTCATGGTGGTTGGGTTGATCGTAGTCCCTCTGCAAATCGCCCTGGTCCCCATCCTGCGCGACTACAACAGCCTGGGATTGAATGGTACGTTCCTGGCAGTCTGGCTCGCCCACACCGGATTTGGCTTGGCGCTGGCGACATACCTGCTGTTCAACTACATCAGCACCCTACCCAGAGAGACCCTGGAATCGGCGTTCATCGATGGTGCTTCCCATTTCACCGTTTTTCTCAGGCTTATTCTCCCGTTATCCGTCCCGGCATTGGCGTCTTTCGCGATCTTCCAGTTCCTCTGGGTGTGGAATGATTATCTGGTTGCGCTCGTGTTCCTTGGCACAAACCCGAATTTTAAGGTCGTTACTCAACGGCTTGCAGATCTGACGGGTACTTTCGGCAGCGACTGGCATTTACTGACCGCAGGTGCATTTGTTACGATGATCCTGCCCCTGATCGTGTTCTTCTCTTTGCAGCGGTACTTTGTGCGCGGCTTACTCGCCGGATCGGTTAAGGGATAATCAACAGTACTTCATGCCTCCACAGGAGGTAAAGTCTGCATCGATAGATTGGCCGCTCTGGTTCTATTGGATCATGGCCACAACGTTGGGCTGGGTGCTTGGGAGGTATCTGCTTCCTGACCTGGCCATCGTTACGATTGGCATTGCTCTCGGAATAATGCAATCGATGGTCATAAAGAGCCACATCGATCATGCCTGGCACTGGATCCTTGTGACGACGGCAGGTTGGACTTTCGGATCTGCAATCCTGGTAGGGATTATACCAGCAGAGATGGAACTCTTCGCAGGGCCGATAATGGGGGGAACGACTGGGATCGCTCAGTGGATCGTACTGAGGAATAAAGTAGAGTGGCCCGGATGGTGGATTGTGTTCAGCATCATTGGTTGGACGACTGGACTCAGCATGCTCCCTGGACTCTTCCTGACCGGCACGATGGCTGGCCTGTTCACAGGGATCGCACTTATTTTACTGATGAGATACCCAAAGAAACGCGAATCTGAAAATCAGCTATCTCAAAAATAATGGGAGAGTCGTGTTTTGCAGCGGTTCTACTTCTGCAAACTACCGCAATTTCCTATTATTAAGATGACCTCCGATCATCAAAAGGGCAGACATGACAGAAATCATATTTCCTGAAGGATTTAATTGGGGGGTCGCCACATCTGCGTATCAAATCGAAGGCGCCTGGAACGAGGACGGCAAAGGAGAGAGCATCTGGGACCGTTTCACGCACCTGCCATACCGGATCGCCAATGGCGATACGGGCGATGTTGCCTGCGATCACTACCATCGCTTCGAAGACGATGTCACACTTATGGGAGATCTTGGTATTCGATCATACCGGTTTTCGATCTCCTGGCCGCGAGTGTTACCGGAGGGTGCAGGTCGAGAAAATACAAAAGGGCTGGAGTTCTATGACCGATTGGTTGACAGGCTTTTAGATAAAGGGATCATGCCCGTCGTCGCATTGAACCATTGGGATTATCCACAGGCGCTCATGGAAAGAGGTGGGTGGCCGAACCGTGATAGTGTGGATTGGTTTACCGACTACGCTCGATTGATATTCGATCGGCTGGGAGACAGGGTCGGTCAATGGATCACTCATAACGAACCCTGGGTGATCGCCTTCCTTGGATATGGATCGGGCCTCCACGCTCCAGGGATCTGCGACTTCTCAAAGGCGTATCAGGCTGCCCACCATCTCCTGCTGGCGCATGGAAAGACCGTCCAGCTGTTCCGCCAGGGTGGTTATCCTGGTGAAATCGGTTTGGTAGTCGACATCAACTATTATCTGCCCGCCAGCGATCGATTAGAAGATATTGCAGCCTGGCAAAGGGTTGTCAGTGAAGTCAGGGATTTGTTCCTCGATCCCGTTTTCAAAGGGACATACCCGGAAGAACTCTTTGGATGGATCAGCTTCCACCGCCCCCAAATTTTCCCCCAAGACCTCGATACCATCAAACAGTCTATTGACTTCCTCGGGATCAATTATTACCGGGGTGAGAGGGTTTCTTTCTCCGTATCCGGATCGCTTCTCAAGGCGAAACAAGATCCGATTTCTGAACCAGGATGGAGCCAGACTGAGATGGGTTGGGGGATCTATCCAAGTGGGCTGACCCACGTGCTGAAGGATATCCATGAAAGATATCGTCCACCAAAACTGTATGTCACTGAAAATGGGTGCGCTTTTCGAGATGTTTTCGATAACAGCGGGCGGATCATGGATTGGGGACGGATTAATTATTTGCGTGCTCACCTGCATGCAGTTTCCGATGCCATCCAGGCTGGAGTGGATGTAAACGGGTTTTTCGTCTGGAGCATCTTCGATAATTTTGAGTGGGATAGAGGTTATCGACCAAGATTTGGATTGGTGCATATCGATTATGAAAACCAAAACCGCGTGCCGAAACAAAGCGCTTATTGGTACAAGGACGTGATCTCCAGCAACCGAATCTGTGTGTGATCTACGGGTTGAAGGTATTGACTGATTCAGAAGGAAAGAGCTAAAAGCGTTTTCGTTCGAAGGATCATATAATGCACGCAACCTCTCATACAATCAAGCTGGATGTTACTGACAAACATGATAACAGGCACATCGAATGACGGTCTCTGGTATAAGAACGCAGTATTTTACGAGCTGAATTTACGCGCATTCAAAGACGGGAACGGGGATGGCATCGGCGACTTCGTCGGGTTGGTCTCCAAGCTGGATTACCTCGAGAGCCTGGGGATCGACTGCATCTGGCTGCTGCCGTTCTACCCCTCTCCACTCCTGGATGACGGGTACGACGTTTCCGATTATTACCAGCTCCACCCGGATCTGGGCACCCTGGAGGACTTCAAGACCTTCGTTGATGCAAGCCACTCCCGCGGTTTACGTGTGATCATCGACCTGGTCCTAAACCACACCTCGGACCAGCATCCGTGGTTTCAGTCTGCCCGGTCGGACCCCAACTCACCGTACCGTGACTACTATGTCTGGAGCGATACCGATCAGAAATATCCCGGCGCCCGGATCATCTTTCTCGACACAGAACCATCGAATTGGACATATGACGAAGTAGCTGGTCTGTATTACTGGCACCGTTTCTACGCCTGTCAGCCCGATTTGAACTACGACAATCCAGCCGTCCAGAATGAGATGTTGAACGTCGTTAAGTTCTGGCTGGATCTCGGTGTGGACGGCTTCCGCGTGGATGCGGTCCCTTACCTGTTCGAACGGGAAGGCACGAACTGTGAAAATCTCCCCGAGACGCACGTATACCTCAAACGCCTGCGGAAGTTCTTTGACGAGAACTATCCCGGCCGAATCCTGCTGTGCGAAGCCAACCAGTGGCCGCAAGATGTCCGGCTGTACTTTGGAAATGGGGATGAATTCCACATGGGGTTCCACTTCCCGCTTATGCCGCGTATTTTTATGTCCATCGGGTTAGAGGACGGGTCTCCTCTGGTGTGGGTCATGGAGCGCACCCCTCCAATTCCGGATTCCTGCCAATGGTGTACATTCCTTCGGAACCACGATGAACTGACGTTGGAGATGGTCACAGAAGAAGAACGCCAGTGGATGTGGGATAAGTACGCACCTGACCAAAGAATGCGCCTCAACCTCGGAATCAGGCGCCGGTTGGCGCCCCTGCTCGACAATGACCGGCGCAAGATCGAACTGGCTTACTCTCTGCTTTTTTCCCTGCCAGGCTCTCCAGCCATCTATTACGGTGACGAGATAGGCATGGGGGATAACATCTGGCTGGATGACCGGGACGGGGTCAGGACGCCGATGCAGTGGGATGGATCCGACAACGCGGGGTTCTCATCCGCACCGCCCGACAGACTGTACACCCCATTGATCGGGGGTGGAAAATTTGATTACCGCGAAGTCAACGTCTGGGTACAAAATATGCAACCGGACTCCCTGTTGAACTGGCTTCGTCACCTGATCAGGATTCGGAAAGAGAATCCCGCACTTGGGTCAGGCAGCCTGGAGATACTGCCTGTTAACAATGCTAGCATCCTGGTTTATCTCAGGAAGCATATGGAGCAAACACTGCTGATCATGCACAATCTTTCTTCTAAGAGCCAGCAGTTCGACGTGAAGCTGGATTGGGACAGACCTTATATACTCGTCAACATGTTCTCCAATCAAAGGAGCGGCACAGCCAGATCAGAGGTCAAAAAAATGGAGTTAGAAGCCTACGGTTATCAGTGGTTAAGGTGTCTGGAGGCTGATGGATGATGCCCGGAAAAGTAACTGTTGGCGTCATCGGGCTTTGGCTGATGGCCCGGTATCACCTTCAGCAGATGCTCAAGCAAACTGAAAGCGCCCGGATCGAAGCAGTCTGGAAACCAGCCCTGGAGAATTATGTGACCGCTTCAGATCTGTTTCGAAATGCGGGTTTCGAACCACCGCCCAATATCCCAGATTTCCGCTCGCATGAATGGCCAGGCCGTCCGTATCGAATGTTCCTAGAACCTTTCAATGCAATTGGGGGTTATATTTGTGGTGAAGTTTGAGCGGCAGGCAAGCTCGTTCTCGACTGCAGCGTTCCATCGGCAGAAAGGAGGGCAAAAGAGACGAATTGATAATCAACGCCTCTTGATTTATTACCAGGGGGCTGTTTCAATCGAATAAATGGACAGATTAATACCAAAAGGAGATATCATCATGCTTATGAACAGGATAATTAGTGTATTCACATTCAGGCGGGAAGTATTTCGAGAAGTAGAGCAGGATAAGACCTTCACTTCCACAGCCTGGTTGATTGTCGTCGTGGTGAGCCTGCTCAACCAGCTTGGTTCTCTGGGCGACAGTACCGCAACCGGCATCGGCAATTGGATTCTGGGGGCGATCATCGGCACAGTCTTCGCGGTCCTCGGATTCGCACTCGCGGCATTCGTGATCGGATTCGTCGGAAAATCGGTTTTCAAAGCGGATGTAACCTTCGACGAGCTCGTGCGGACCCTAGGCCTGGCCTCTGTTTGGAATGCAATTGGTTTCCTGGGGATCCTTGGGGCAATTTCATCCGCGCTACTGTGCATTGTTTCCCCGGCCTTGATCGTTGGAGCGCTGTTGGGATTGATCGCCTGGTTTATCGCTGTGAAAGAAGCTCTCGATCTTGAGTGGCTTCAAACAATTGTCACAGTCGTAATAGGTTTCATCGTACTCTTGGTTGTCAGTGCCATCGCCGCTGCCGTTCTCGGCCTGATCGGAATTGCAGGAGCTGGTATTCTCGGAGCATTCTGATCGTTCTGTTTGCAACACAACAAGAGCCGCTTGTTTTCACAGGCGGCTCTTGTTCGGTCGCTTCTCTTAGTAGTTTTCGCGCTGAGTCCATGTGCTAACCCTCACCCCAACCCCTAGCCCCTTCCAGATTTCACGAGAGAACCACATTGAGAGGCTTGACTTTCACCCCGGCTTATGCAAAAGAATTAAACGCCGCGTCGAGGGTATCGAAGATATCCATCAATCGATCGAATCCTGCTATCCGCAAGATTTCGGCCACGTGCGGCGGAGGGCTGACGATCTTCAAGTAGGGGGACCTCGCCGGACCTTCCCCTCTCCGGGAGGTTGCCGGAGCTGTGGAAGTTCCTTCTTCTCCAATGCCCAGGATTTTGTAAGCTTGAAGCATGACCCTCAGCCCTGCGCTGGTCAGGGATATCAGACCTCGTAAATCCAGGATGATGTGATGAGTTCCTCCCCTGATAACACCTTCAATTTCCTCCATCAACCGATCGCTGTTTCTCATATTCAACCGACCATCCAGTTGAATCACGGACAACGGAGGAGATCTCCTCTTGTCAATGACAACAATATCTAAATCACTCATGTTCGTTATTTTTCTGTCCTATATTGATTTTGACGTCTGTCTTCACAGGTTGTTTGTTAAGGGGAGATGAAGGAAAAATCGTCCACGTAAACTGCACTCGCCAGCGTCCCGTCGCTGGTGAACTGGAGCAACAGAACGACAGAACTTCCTTTATATGGGCTCAGATTGATGAACCATTTTTCCCAGCTCGGACTCGAGATCCCCTCGCAAATGTTGTAATCAGCGAAGAAACCGCCGTTCACGTAGATAGTCACATAATCATATCTCTGATTCCCAGGTGGGCAGATTTCGTCTGAGTCGATCAACTGGTAGTATTGAACTGTGTATTTATCGAAGGGCACGAAAACCTGCTGGGTGATGGATGCTGTCCGGTTGTTTGTACCGTTCCCCAACCCGGCTGAATAAAAACCCGTGTGTGCTTTTGCGCTGGTGACAACGCTGTCGCCCTGGTTGGACTGGACTATCCAGCCTGTTGTGCCCTGCTCAAATCCTGGATTGGTAAACTGGCTGCCGATCGGAGTCGGTGTGATGATCGGTACATTCGTAATCGTCGGTGTGAGCGTTATCGTCGGCATTCGGGTTGCTGTCGCGGTGGGTGTAGGGGTGTTTACAGCTCGATACACTAGCGGGAGAAAAAGATTTCCAGCGATCCAGGGGGAAGCCAACACCGAACCAACCCCTGCGATCAAGAAAATCACCAAGCCGATAAATACCAGTCTCTTCCACATGGGATTCATGGCTTGCATGATCTCTCCTTTCCTTATTCACTTGCCTGTTCTGTCTCGGTGCCAATCATACCAGTAATTCCAGGATGTGTACATCTGAGCACAGCAGCGGAAAGGGTTTTCACAAGACGGGCAACCACCATCCTGAGCGGAGCGTAGCGAAGTTGAAGGATAGGGCGCCAGGCTAGATGATGCCCTTCGACTGCGCAAAGAGCGCTCCGCTCAGGGAGCGCCAACACACTTTTACTCGTTTGCCAAGATACTTTGGGAAAGCCCTGAGCAGCGGAAAGGCGAGCCTGTTTGAGGTCCCCGCATCCTTCGTCCCAATGGTGGGATGATATCGATAAATTAGTATGTCGGTGCGGGAGTGTACTGCTCGGTGGGAGTCAGGTCAAGCGTTGGCGCATGCGTGGGAGGCGGGGTTGGAGTGGCGCTCGGTGGCGGTGGAGTTGGAGGCACGGGCGTATCCGTGATCGCGGGTGCCGTTGGTGTCAGAGTTAATGTTGGCACATCAGATGGCTTTGGGGTATTCGTCAACGGAGGTGGGAGAACCGTCGTTGTTGAAGTCAGGGATGGAACGGTCGTCGGTGTTGTTGTGAATTTTGGAGGCACCGTTGGAGTAGAAGTTGGGGTTGATAATCCCGGTGGGTTGCCGGGTTCCGTCGCGGTTGGAGATACCATTGACACAGTCTGGGTGGCTGTGGGCGTAGGTGTAGCCGAGGGGGAAACAGTGTAGGTGAAAGTCGGCGTTCTCTCAGGAGTCTCGCTTGGAGAGATCGTTTGACTGGGGTGCGTCGGAGTCGGGGAGATCGAGGTGGGGGTATCCGCAGTGGGAGGCAGGGTCTCTTGGATTGGATTAGGCGGATGGGATAAGCCGAACAGGTCACGGAGAATGTCAAGCGTGATCGCAGGGATGGCTGCTAGCCATTCATCCACGCTGTAATCCGCGTTTATGATGGAATGGAGTGAGACAGGGAGCAGACCTGCCTGGCGGGCTGTGAGGATCCACCTGCCATAAAAACCCGAACCCAGACTGAGAATAGCGATGAGTGTAAGCCCCGCCAGGATTGTCTCCAGGTTTCCCCACCGGTTGTAGGCCGATCTGTATTGGCCAAGCAATCGTTGGAGGTTGGTTTTCACAGATTAATTCCCGTCAGGCTTGCTTCACAAGGTGCGCGTGTCATCATGTCGAAAAACGCATCTACGATCTGCGGATCGAAGTGGTTGCCAGAAGCGGAAAAAATATACTCACAGGCAACTTCCTGCGGTAATGCCAATCGGTAAGGTCGGTCCGAGCACATCGCATCCCATACGTCGACGATGGCAAAAATTCGTGCAGCCAGGGGGATGCGTTCTCCCCTCAATCCTCGGGGGTATCCGGTTCCATCCCATCGTTCGTGGTGGCAGTACGGAATATCGATCGCGGGTCGCAGGAATTCTATCGGCCAGAGCATGTGGTACGCGAACAAGGGGTGTTTGCGCATAATTACCCACTCCTCAGGAGTGAGCTGTCCAGGTTTTTGGAGGATAGAATCCGGGATCCCCATCTTGCCGATATCATGAAGCAGAGCTCCCCGCCGATAATTGACCAGGTCTTCATCACCAATCCCGATTATATGCGCCAGGCGCAGTGTCATTTCTGTTACCCGGCGGGTATGACCCTCCGTTTCTCGATCTCGTAGCTCCAGTGCTGTGGACCAACCTTCCAGAGTGCTGTCATAAGCCTGGAGCAGGTCCAGCTTCGATTGGTACAGGCTGGTGACCATGTGATTGAAGGACTGGGTCAAGATCGAAATTTCGTCATGCCCTTCAGGTTCTACCTGGATAGAAAGGTCACCCTTCGCCACTTCAGAGGAAGCAACGACCAGTCTTCGTATCGGACGTGTGATAATCCCGGCAATATTTAACCCAACCACGATCACCAGCAGGATCATTAGCGCGACAAAACCTGTTACTTGCATCCGGGTGGGTATGCTTGCGTGGACCAGGAAGTTATAGGGGAGTGCTGTCCCAACGATGCCTAAATCTTCGTCCTCACGGACTTCCCAGGGACCGAGTATCTCGTGGTAGTCGATTTCGCTGATATTCAGGATGCGGTTCGGTCCCAGGTTCCGCCTCAAGCTCTTATCATCTTGAAGGGCGAGGACCGATTCAGCACTGCCCAAATCCAGATCAGCGGGATTTCCTAAAGTGCTTGCGATGACCTGCCCTGTCCGATCATAAAAAGTAACCTGGGACAGCGTTTCGTCGTAGAGCTGCTTCAATAGTGTTGGAAGGGTCCTGCCAACAAGGGCGACACCGATAAAATTACGTCTCTCATCATATACAGGGCCAGCAATATAGAATACATTCGCCCACCCCTCATGGATGACTCCGGAATATTTGTCCCCGTAATCATCCACCTTTCTTTGCAGGATGTTCTGGATAAATGGGTATGAACGGTAATCGATCCCTGCATCGAGGTTTATTTCGTAATCTGCTCTTTCCTGACCTGGATTACGGCGCATGCTCATGATCAGGTCGCCATCCATATCCAGGTAGGCGACTACCTCGTCCTGTCCGTTAGCTGCAATTCCCAGGGATAATTCATTCAGCGTCTTTACATCCTTCTGGAAAACCGCGTTAGCCATCCCCTGACTATACGCATAGAGCCGCCATTGGGATATGAGCTCCTCTTCCCTGCGGACCATCCCTTCAGACACCCGCTTCCCGCTCTCAATCAGCTGGTTGAGATAACGCTCGTCGATGGTGTCGAAGACGATTCGGGCGACAATATATGCAGCCCCGATCGCCAATCCAACCGCGAGAAGCAGAAATGGCAGGGTGATTTTTGCGCGTATTGTGAATCTTACGCGTGGGATTTTTTCTTGAGAACCAGCCGAGGGGTGGTCCGTTAATTGGAGTGGATCTCGTGCAAGGACATTTTTGATCATCTGTTAAGCTACCCAGAGTCACAACCGCCTGGATCCACCAACTTGGGGGTGTCCTTACCCCCTGCGGGGATCAAAATCCTGCTGAAGCAATTCTATCAGATAATAGTACCAATTTCCTATTATTGGTGGAATTCTAATTGCTTAATCGAACTCGAAAGTCACCGATCGGAAACTTGCGCCCCTCCGAACAATTAAACGAATTAAGAGTTCGAATGTTACGGTTGAGTTTAACAAATCAATCCCAGGACCTCTCCATCACCCTCAGGATAGGTCCTGAATGCATCGAAAGTTAATCTTGTATTGGATCCGGTCAGTGCTTCCCAAAGAATTCCCGGATGATCTTCACTGCCATCCGGTTTTCTTCCTCCGTCCCGATCGTCAGCCTGAACCAGCCATCGGATCCATACTTTGATGTTTCTCCCCTTAAAATCAGTCCGCGTTCGAGTGCAAAATCGAGCATATCCTGGCCGCGTTTTCCTGCTGGACCTGCATCGAACAGGATATAGTTGGCGTGTGAGTGGAAGATCACAAGTCCTTCGATATCGCTGAGAGATTTTTCGATGAACGCTATCTCTCGGTTATTGAATTCGACACGTTGCCTCAAGCCTTCCGTGTCTTCGAGCGCAGCCAGACCGGCCCACATGGATATCGTGCCCACATTCCATGGAAGCAACGCCGCAGAGATCTGGCGGATGACCTCTTCATCGCCCAATGCATAACCAAATCGGATACCTGCGAGTCCATAGGCTTTTGACAGTGTCCGCGTGATGATGACGTTCTTATACCTTTTCGTCAGCCCAACCTGGGATTTACTCAGACCTGCGTATTCGATGTACGCTTCATCGACGATGAACGGCACTCCGGTTTCTGCAATCGTAACAAAATGCTCGGGTTCCATGAAATTCCCGGTCGGATTATTGGGGTTGGCAATGACGATGATTTTGGTCTTTTCTGTAATCGATTCCAGGATCGATCCCGGGTCATATAACAGTTGTTTATCTTTATAGACCATCGGGACGGATACGAGCTTCCCACCAAGAATATTACAGCGCAGCTTGTAGATCCCGAAACAAGGGGTATGCTGAATCACTTCTTCTCCAGGTTGGAGAAAACAGCGGAATATATTGTCGAAGACCTCGCTTGAGCCGTTCCCCAGCATGACGTTTCCTGGTCCGTTCAAACCGTTTATCTCAGCTATTTTTGATCTTACAACTAATCCCTGATCCGGGTAGCGGTTCCCCATCTCAGCGTATTTCATGATCGCTTCCATGACTCTTGGGGAAGGCGGGTGAGGGTTCTCGTTGGACATCATCCTGTGGAGCTCAGGCTTTTTCCAGGCCAACTCGATGTGATTCGAGATATACATCGGGATACCTTTGACCCAGGGAGCATAGTATTCTTGAATTGGCTTTGCCATGGCAAATTCCTTTCGAGGTGTAATGTATAATCCAGCTTCAGTTCAACAACTGGCTGGCTTTCGCGGCAACGGATTCAGCGGTCAAACCGAACTGTTCGTAAATAGCCTGGTACGGGGCGGATTCCCCAAAGCGGTCCACACCGATCGCCATACCTGGACCACCATGCAGATAATGGTCCCAGATCCACGTCCTGCCTGCTTCGAGTGACAGGCGGGGTATCCCGGGTAATAGAACACTCTTCCGGTAGTCTTCAGGTTGGGCGTCGAACAACTCCCAGCTGGGCATGGACACCACGCGTGCACCGATCCTCTCCTCCTGCAACCGGTCCGCGGCCTCCAACGCAATGTGCACTTCTGAACCGGTTGCCAGCAATATCAACCGGGGATCTTCGCCAACCGTGTCGCGCAGGATATAGCCTCCTCTTGACAGGAGGTTTTTCCCTGACGTGACTTGAGGTACATTCTGGCGGGTCAGCACCAGGGCGGTCGGCCCTTCTTTACGGTTGATTGCAACTTTCCACGCCTGAGAGGTCTCGTTTCCGTCAGCCGGTCGGATGACAACCAGGTTTGGAATCGCACGCAGCGCAGCCAGATGTTCTATCGGTTGGTGCGTGGGGCCATCTTCTCCCAGACCAATGCTGTCGTGGGTGAATACATAGATTACCGGTATTCTCATCATGGCCGCCAGCCGGATCGTGGGTCGCATGTAGTCCGAAAAGATCAGAAACGTTCCCCCATACGGACGTAATCCGTGGAGAGCCAACCCATTCATAATGCTCCCCATCCCGTGCTCCCTTACTCCAAAGTAAACATACCTCCCTGAAAAATCTCCGGGAGCGATCGCTTTTGCCCCCTTTGGCAGGGTGTTGTTCGACCCTGTCAGGTCAGCCGAACCGCCGATCAGGTACGGCAGGTGCGGAGCGATCGCGTCCAATACTTTACCGGAGCTGACACGCG
>Ga0073934_10005704_pt1 | contig 18869 bp, 18 predicted proteins | sample LarsenN4metaG_FD_76834 | JGI IMG/M metagenome (GOLD analysis project Ga0073934, IMG submission 76834) | Hot spring sediment bacterial and archeal communities from British Columbia, Canada, to study Microbial Dark Matter (Phase II) - Larsen... ... | reverse complement strand
GTTCCGTGCCTTTCGGCACCCTCGTCGACGGGCTTCGAAGGCGGCGCAACCTCAAGCACATGGGCCAAGACAACGCGCGACCGGTCGGTCGCCCGGGCCGCTCGGGGAGCTGCGGCGGAGGAGTGACCGAAGGTGACCATCTAGCGCAGTCTGGCTGAACAAACACATCGCATGGGTGGGAAATGTTCACCATGCTTGACATCCGGGCACCCCTGTCGGTTATGGTGAGTCACTGCCACGGTCGGCCGCAGAGATCCGAGACCCTTCTCGAAGGAGCCTGCCCCATGTCTGCACGTAGCGAACACCCCCTGGTGACGAGCGCCGACCTGACCCCGTCGGACGAGTCGCTGCTCGAGGAGCGGGGGTGGCACCGGATGGACGTGAAGTGGCTCATCACGCGCGCCAGCATGGGCTCGGCGAAGACGGTCGTCGGCAGGACGTTCTTCCCACCGGGGTCGAAGCACGACCTGCACCGGCATCCCAACGCCGAGGAATGGGAGTTCGTCATCAGCGGGGAGGGCGTCAAGCGCGTCGGCGACGAGGCGTTCGTGATTCGAGCCGGCGACGTCGTCTTCTGCCCTCAGGATGTCTACCACGGGCTCGAGAACACCTCCGAGACCGAGCCGCTGCTGACGATCTGGGGCTACTGCGGCGCGGGCAGCCTGGAGGAGGCGGGGTACGTCCTGCCGGCGGACGACGAGGGCGGACGCCCGGCGCCGTAGGGAAGGAGTGCGTCCATGACGCTGACCGTGGTGACCAAGGATCTGATGCTGCCGGCGACGGTGACGGGCTCGTGGCCACGTCCCCGCTGGTACACGATGAGCATGTGGGGCCGGCCGCTCGACACGGCCATGCTCGACCCCGCGTACCAGGAGCAGTTCGTCGACGCGCACGCCGTCGTCATCTCCGACCAGGAGCGCTGCGGCCTCGACGTTCTCACGACCGGCGACTACCACCTCGACGAGGACTGGGCCGGCCGCTCGTGGCACCACTACCCGCTCCAGCGCTGGAAGGGGTTCGAGCACGAGGAGCTCCAGACGGCGGGCACGCGCGCGCCGCTCCTCTCGTACCCGCAGGGGACCCTGCTCGACTCGATCTTCAAGACCTGGCGGTGGCCGCGCGTCGTCGGCAAGGTCCAGCACGACCCGAAGAATCCGCTGGAGTACGCCAAGATCTGGCGGATAGCGCAGCAGTGCGCCGCCTCCGGGAAGCCGATCAAGTTCGGCACGTGCTCCGCCCAGATCCTCGCGCCGTTCCTCGACAGCCACACGCCGGAGTACGACCTCGACGACAAGAAGCAGCTGATCTGGGACATGTCCGAGGCGATGAACCTCGAGCTCAAGCAGCTCGCAGCGTCGGGGTGCAAGGTGATCCAGATCGAGGAGCCGATGGTGCACTCGGTCGCCCGGTACCGGCCGGAGGAGACCGAGCTGATCGACTTCCTCGTCGACGCCTACAACCGCGAGGTCGAAGGGCTGGACGGCGTCGAGATCTGGGTGCACACGTGCTGGGGCAACCCGATGATGCAGAACGTGTTCAAGGACGAGTCCTACGCGAACTCCGTCGAGATCTACCTCGAACGGCTGAAGGCGGACGTCTGGACGATCGAGGCGACCGAGAACGACCTTGCCGAGCTGCCGCTGCTGAAGCCGTACGCGGACTCGCTGAAGAAGAAGATCGCCGTCGGCGTGGTCAGCCACCGGACGCTCCAGTCCGACTTCCCGGAGGTCGTCGCCGATCGCATCCGCCGCTGCCTCGAGGTGATCCCGGCCGACAAGCTGATCCTCTCGACCGACTGCGGCTTCGGACGGCAGGGCCTCAACCGCCCGCTCGCGTTCTACAAGGCGGCGGCGATCGCCCAGGGCCGCAACATCGTGCTCGAGGAGCTCGGGCTCGAGCCGCGGTACGTGCCGTGCGCCGACGAGACGCTGGCCTGGGACAAGCTGCCGGATGACGAGCCGTTCACCCACCTGAAGCCGCTCCGCTGAGCGGGCGGCGGCCGGCTCGGCGGGCCCCGATGGACGCGCCGGCGTCTGTCCGCGCGTCCTCCTAGACTCCCGTGGCGATGCTCGAGACGCCGACTCGTGTCGCCGAGCTCCAGGAGTTCCAGGCCAGGGTCGCCGGCTGTACGAGCTGCCGCCTCGCCCAGACGCGGACGCAGGTCGTGTTCGGAGTCGGCAATCCCGAGGCCGACCTGATGCTCGTCGGCGAGGCGCCCGGCTTCCACGAGGATCAGCAGGGCTTCCCGTTCGTCGGGCAGGCGGGCAAGCTCCTCGACAGGCTGCTCGCGGACATCGGGCTGACGCGCAGCGACGTCTATATCGCGAACTGCCTCAAATGCAGACCTCCCGGGAACCGCGACCCGATGCCGGACGAGATCGAGGCCTGCGAGAGCCACCTGTTCCGCCAGATCGAGCTGATCGCGCCGCAGGTCGTCGCGACGCTCGGGAACTTCGCGACGAAGCTCCTCTCCGGCAAGCAGACCGGGATCACGCGCGTCCACGGGCAGGAGCAGCCCGTGACGCTCGGGGGTCGCCACGTCCTGCTCTACCCGCTCTACCACCCGGCGGCCGCCCTGTACACGCCCGCCATGCTGAAGGTGCTGGAAGAGGACTTCGCCCGGCTGCCGCGGCTCCTCAGCCAGGTCCTGACCGGGCCGCCGCCGCCGGCGGCCGCGGCCGAGCCGGCTTCCGTCGAGGCCGCCGCCCCGGTCGAGCCGGCCGTCCAGCTCGGCCTCTTCTGAGGTGCCCTCGGTCGAGGTCGTCTCCTCCTCCCCGGAGGAGACGGAGGCGCTCGCGGGCCGGCTCGCGAGCCGGCTGCGGCCCGGCGACGTCGTCGGCGTCGCCGGGGAGCTCGGCTCCGGAAAGACGACCTTCGTCCGGGGAGCGGCGCGGGCGCTCGGCGTGACCGCGCCCGTGACCAGCCCCACGTTCACGATCGGGCATCGGCTCGAGGGGCGGGTGCCCGTGTCGCATCTCGACCTCTACCGCCTGGGCACCCCGACGGTGGCCGATTGGGCCGCCCTCGAGCCGTACTTCGCGGACGCGGTGTGCTTCGTCGAGTGGCCGGAGCGAGCTCGCGGCTGGCTTCCCGACCCGCGGGTCGAGGTCACGTTGACCCACGTCGATCCGGAGACGAGGAGGATCGAGCTGCGTGCCGCCGAGGCGGACGTGCTCGCCGGGCTAATCTGAGCCTGGATGCCGACCGGTCTCGTCCTGGCGTTCGACACCGCGACGAGCGTGGCGACGTGCGCGCTCGTGCGCGACGGCCGGCTGCTCGGCGAGCGGAGCTCTCAGGCCTCGCGCGTCCTCGCCGACGCACAGGCGTTGCTCGAGGACGCCGGGGCGACTCCGGGCGACCTCGACGCGCTCGTCGTCGGTCGCGGTCCCGGCAGCTTCACGGGGCTGCGGATCGGTCTCGCCGCCGCGCGAGGGCTCGCGCTCGCCCTTCGCATCCCGGTCGCCGGGGTCTCGACCCTGGACGCGCTTGCCGCGGGAGCGCGCGGGGCGGTGCCGGTGATCGACGCCAGGCGGCGGGAGGTGTTCACGCTCGTCGACGGGGAGGCCTGCGCGCTCCGCGCTGACGATCTCCGCCTCGAGCCGGGCGCGGTCTGCGTGGGCGACGGGGCGCGTCGCTATCGCTCCGCGCTCGAGGCGGCGGGAGCCGAGGTTCCGCCGGACGACAGCGAGCTCCACGTGCCGCGGGCGCGCTTCCACGTCGACCTCGCGGAGAGCTTCGGCCCGGCCGACGCCGTCGAGCCGATCTACGTCCGTGCTCCCGACGCGAAGCCGGTGCCGGCATGATCGTCGCCGTCGAGATCCGTCGCGTCGCGTCGCGCCACCTGGCGAAGATCGAGGAGATCGAGCGCAGGTCGTACCCGACGCCGTGGTCGCGCTCGATGTTCGCGGCCGAGCTGGCGAAGACGACCTCGGTATGCCTGGGAGCGTTCGACCCGGAGGACGACGAGCTCGTCGGCTACCTGATCGTGTCGCGCTACGTCGACGCGTGGCACGTGATGAACCTCGCCGTCTCGCCGGAGCGGCGCCGTCGCGGGATCGCCCGGCGCCTCCTCGAGGAGCTGTTCGCGCTGACGGCCGACGACACGCAGCGGGGCTACACGCTCGAGGTGCGCGTGTCGAACGCCGACGCCATCCGGCTCTACGAGCAGATGGGGTTCCGCCGGCACGGCCTCCGTCGGGGTTACTACACCGACAACCGGGAAGACGCCGTGATCATGTGGCGCGAGCCCGGGCCGGAAGCCGATTCGCGACCCGCGTCGTGATTCTCGCCATCGAGACGTCGTGCGACGAGACGGCCGCGGCGATCGTCGACGAGGGAGGTTCCATCCGGTCGAACGTGGTCGCCTCGCAGGCGGACCTGCACGCTCGCTTCGGCGGAGTCGTCCCCGAGATCGCGTCTCGGGCCCACCTCGAGACGCTGGGGCCGGTGGTCGAGGAGGCTCTCGCCGTCGCGGGCGCGCGGCTCGACGGGCTCGAGCGGGTCGCGGTCACACGCGGCCCCGGCCTGATCGGGGCGCTCCTCGTTGGGCTGTCGGCCGCGAAGGCGCTCGCCTGGGGAGCCGGGCTTCCGCTGGTCCCCGTCGACCACCTGCACGGGCACGTCGCCTCGCTCTTCCTCGAGCCGGACCCGGTCGATCCCCCCTTCCTGTGCCTGCTCGCGACCGGCGGTCACACGCTGCTCCTCGACGTGCGCGAGCACGGCTCCTACCGGATCGTCGGCACCACGCTCGACGACGCGGCCGGAGAGGCGTTCGACAAGGGCGCGCGGCTGCTCGGCCTCGGGTACCCGGGCGGGGCGGAGATCGACCGGCTGGCGCGCGACGGGGATCCGCGCGCGTTCTCGTTCCCCGTCGCCCGCGTACCGGGGCTGGACTTCTCCTTCTCCGGGCTCAAGACGGCGCTCCTCTACGAGGTTCGTGGCCTTGCCGAGGGCGAGCTGGAGCATCGCCGCGCCGATCTCGCGGCCTCGTACCAGCGTGCGATCGTGGGCGCGCTCGCCGAGCGGGCGGTCGCTGCCGCCGGACAGCTCGGGCTCGAGCGGATCGCGGTCGTCGGCGGGGTCGCGGCCAACAGCGAGCTCCGCTCCACGCTGGCGGACGGCGTCAGCGCCCCACTGCCGCTGTGCACCGACAACGCGGCGATGATCGCATCCGCTGCTCGCTACGTCGAGGAGATCCCATGGCCCGACTACCTCGAGCTCGACGCGTACTCGACAGCTGCGATCTGACGAGGTGGCCGGCCGAGCCCGGCGAATGACGACTATGCGAATGACGACTATGCAGGACCGTATACTCGCTCCGCCCAACGCCGACGAGCCGAAGGAGTGGCCATGACCGCCGTCGATGCTCCCGCGACGCCTCTGCGCGAGAACCCCTTCGAGATCGCGCGCGCGCAGCTCCGCCAGGTGGGCGCGACGTTCGGGATCGACCCGAACCTGATCACGATCCTGCAGGAGTGCAAGAAGTCCGTCGCCGTCTCCATCCCGATCCGGATGGACGACGGCTCGATCCGCGCGTTCGAGGGGTTCCGCGTCACGCACAATGCGGCGCGCGGGCCGTCCAAGGGCGGCATCCGCTACCACCCGGCCGTCACCCTCGACGAGGTGAAGGCGCTCTCCATGTGGATGACGTGGAAGTGCTCGCTCGTCGGCATCCCGTTCGGCGGAGCCAAGGGCGGAGTCGTCTGCGACCCGAAGCGGCTGTCCCTGGGGGAGATCGAGCGGCTGACCCGACGCTACACGTCCGAGATCATCAACGAGATCGGGCCGGAAAAGGACATCCCCGCCCCGGACGTCGGCACCGGGCCGCGCGAGATGGCCTGGATCTTCGACACCTACTCGATGAACAAGGGGCACTCCGTGCTCGGGGTCGTCACCGGGAAGCCGCTTCCGGTCGGCGGTTCCCTCGGCCGCCTCGAGGCGACTGCGCGCGGCGCCCTCTACTGCGTCGTCGAGGCCACCGAGAAGCTCGAGCTCCGTCTCGACGGGTTGCGGGCAGCCGTCCAGGGCTTCGGCAACGTCGGCAGCTTCCTGGCACGCTTCCTGGCGGAGGAGGGAGCAACCGTCGTGGCGCTCTCGGACTCGGGCGGGGGCGTCACCAACCCGAACGGGATCGACGTCCAGGCCGCCGTCGCCCACAAGCAGGAGACCGGGTCGCTCCAGGGCCTCGCCGGCACTGAGGCGATCACGAACGAGGAGCTGCTCCTGCTCGATTGCGACCTCCTCGCTCCGTGCGCCCTCGAGCAGGTGATCACGGAGCGCAACGCCGACGGCATCAAGGCCAGGATCGTCTGCGAAGGAGCCAACGGGCCCACCACGCCGGCTGCCGACGACATCCTCGAGGACCGCGGAGTCCTGATCCTTCCCGACATCCTCGCCAACGCCGGCGGGGTGGTCGTCTCGTACTTCGAGTGGGTCCAGGGTCTCCAGGAGTACTTCTGGAAGGAGGACGAGGTCAACGCCCGGCTCAACGACATCATGCGCCACGCCTTCGACGAGACGTGGGCGGTTCGCCAGCGGATGAGCACCAGCATGCGGATGGCGTCCTACGGGCTCGCCGTGCAGCGCGTCGCCGAGGCTGCGACCACCCGGGGTCTGTACCCGTAACAGTCCACGGGGGAAACGGCCGGTTCCCCCCGTAGGGCTCCTTCCCTGGACAGCAGCGGGCGCTGGTTCGCCCATGGCTCCGCCCGGCCGAGCCGGGCTCCGCCGAAGCGATTGGCGAGCGGTTGGCGTGTGTCTCGCCCAGCCGCTCTTCCAGCGCGGGTCGACGCACAAAGTTGGCTCGCCGAGCCCTCTCGGAACGACTCAACCGTTTTGTCAGGGCCGAGCGGACTATAGTGGCGGCGTTGTTACAAACATCGACAGAGGAGCTGGCGTGTCGGATCGGCTGACGGTCGGGGTGGCGGCGCGGCTGAGTCGGTACCTGCAGGTGCTGACCCAGGCGAAGAAGATGGGCAAGGAGCGGATCTCGTCCCAGGAGATCTCCGACTACACCAACATCAACGCGACGCAGATCCGCCGCGACCTCTCTGCGTTCGGGAAGTTCGGCAAGCGGGGCGTCGGCTACACGATCGACCACCTGCTGGCCGAGATCCGCAAGATCCTCCGCACCCAGGGGCAGCACAACATTGCCCTCGTCGGCGCGGGCCGCCTGGGCCAGGCGATCGCGAGCTCCCCGATCTTCGGCGAGCACGGGATCAACATCGCCGCCGTCTTCGACAGCGACCCGGAGCGCGTCGGCCGGCCGATCGGGTCGCTGACCGTCTCCGACTCGGCTCAGCTCGGCGACGTCGTTCGCGAGAAGAACATCATCGTCGCCGTCCTCGCCGTTCCGGCCGTCGCCGCTCAGAGCGTCGCGAACGACCTCGCCGACGCTGGCGTGAAGATCATCTTCAACTACTCGGAGGCGCTGCTCGACGTCCCCGCCGATGTCCAGGTGCACACGTCGAACCCGGCCGTCGAGCTGCTCCACGCCCTCTACTTCCACCTGGCGTAGCGCTCCTGGACGGCCCGCTCCCGCCGGGCGAAGCCCGGCTTCGCGTGCCTAGCGTCGCTGGCGTCAGGATCCCTCACCCTCGCCACGAGTCCGTACGCCGCTGTACTGCCCTCGTGGCTCGGGCTTCGCCTCCTTTGCCAGCGGCCTTCCAGACGCGTCGGGCGAACGCCGGTCTCGAGGACGACGCGGCCAGCCGCGAGGGCGCGTAGCCTCACTCGATGCGGATCGTCCTCTGGCACGGCTACCTGCTCAGCGGCACGGGCTCGAACGAGTACACGCGCGCGCTCGCACGCGAGTGGAGTCTCGCCAGGCACGACGTTGTCGTCTGCTGCCAAGATCCGGGGCCGGAGCGGTTCGACCTCGGGGGCGCCCGCGTCGTCCGGCCGGAGTTGCCCGGCGGGCTGCTGCCGGTCTTCGTCCTCGACCGCTACGAAGGGCTCGAGCCTCGCCTCCTCCAGGACCTGACGCGAGCCGAGCGCGAGCGCTACGTCGCCGCGAACGTCGAGGCCGTCCGAGCCGAGCTCCCCGCCGACCTCGTCTTCGCCAACCACGTGCTCCCGGGGGGCGCGGTCGCCGCCGGGACGGGCGCTCGCTACGCGGTCAAGGCGCACGGCTCGGAGCTCGAGTACTCGATGCGCGGCAGCCCGGACCTCCAGCTGTGGGGCGGCGAGGTGCTCGCAGCCGCGGACGCCGTCTTCGTCGGCTCGTCCCACATCCGATCGGTGCTCGAGGAGGTCGTCGGCCCCGTCGAGCGTGTGCGCGAGGTGCCTCCGGGCGTCGACGTCGACCTCTTCCGACCGCGGTCTCGCCACGAGGCGGTGCGCGGCCTCTTCGCCGAGCTCGACGCCGACCCGCCCAACCCAGGCAACGCGAACGAGCGGCTTCCGGACAGCGGGGTCGCGCGGCGCCTCGAGACGATCGTCGCGGAGGACCGGCCGACGGTCGCGTACGTCGGCAAGCTGCTCTACAACAAGGGCGTCCACCTCCTCCTGGAAGCGCTGCACGGCCTGGGGGCGCGGGCGGTGATCGTCGGCTTCGGCGACTACCGGCGCCGGCTCGAGCAGCTGGCGCCGCCCGGGACGGTGTTCACCGGGCAGCTCGAGCATCGACACCTCGCTCACCTCTTGCCGCTCTGCGACGTCGCGGTCGTCCCGTCGATCTTCCCGGAGGCGTTCGGCATGGTGGCCGCCGAGGCGGCTGCGGCCGGCTGCCCACCGCTCGTCGCCCGGCATTCCGGCCTCGCAGAGATAGCCGAGGGCCTGGAGTCCGGCTACCCGCAGGCGCAGCGCCACCTCGCGGCGTTCGAGCCCGGGGACTCGGAGGAGCTCGCCTCGAAGCTTCGCGACCTGCTCGCGCTCTCCCGGGCGACGCGCGAGGCGCTCGGCGCATCGGCCAGACGGGTCGCGGTCGAGCGCTGGTCGTGGGCGAGCGTCGCGCGGCGATTGCTGCAGCCGTTCGAATAGCCTTATCGCTTCAATGGGTGAAGCGCAGAAGCTGTCCCCCGAGGAGCAGATCCGCACGGCGCGCGAGCTGTACGAGGCCGGCCAGGACTTCACGGTCGCCGTCGAGGAGGAGTTCGCGGTGCTCGACCCGGACACGCTCTCGCTCGTCAACCGCTTCGAGGAGCTCCAGCAGGCAGCGCAGGGGACGGAGCTCGAGCCGCACCTCGTCGGCGAGCTGATCGCGTCGGAGGTCGAGGTCAGGACCGGACGCTGCGACTCGTTCGCGGAGCTCGCCGCCCGCATGGCGGAGCGGCGGCGCCAGCTGCGCTCGCTCGCGGACCGAGTCGGCGTCGAGCTCGGCGGCACGGGGACGCACCCGTGGAGCCCGTGGCAGGAGCAGCGCATCATCGACACGCCGCACTACCGGCGGAACGACGAGATCCTCCGGTACGCCGTCTGGCGGAACAACACGTTCGGCCTGCACGTCCACGTCGGGATCCGCGGGGGCGACCGCGCCATCGCCGTGCACAACGCGCTCCGCGGCCTGCTACCTCACCTGCTCGCGCTGTCGGCCAGCTCCCCGTTCGTCGAGAACGTCGACACCGGCCTCCACTCGGCGCGGACGCAGATCTTCACCCGCATGTTCCCGCGCTGCGGGGTTCCGGATGCGTACGACGGCTGGGCCGGCTTCGAGGAGTACGTGCGGCTGCTCTACCGGACGGGGTCGATCACCGAGCACACGCAGCTGTGGTGGAGCGTCCGTCCGCATCTCGCCTTCCCCACGGTCGAGGTGCGGATCTGCGACGGCCAGCCCGACCTGGGCGAGGCACAGGCGCTCGCCGCGCTCGTCTACTCCCTCGTCGCCCGCGTCGCACGCGCCTACGACCAGGGCGAGCCGCTCCCGGAGCGCCCGCACCGCTGGATCGAGGAGAACCTCTGGCGGGCCATCCGTCACGGGCTGCCGGGCGAGCTGATCGACCTCGACACCTACGAGGTCCGTCCCGCCCGCGCGGAGCTCGAGCGGCTGATCGAGTGGGTGCTGCCGGTCGCAGAGGAGCTCGGCGCGGACGGATACCTGGCGATCCCGGCCGCGAACGCGGCCGAGCGCCAGATCGCGAGGTTCGAGCAGGGGGCGACGCTCGAGCAGATCTACGCCGAGCAGGTGCGCGCATCGGAGCGGGTCGGTGGCTGAGCGCGGGGAGGCCGGGCCGGAGCCGAGCTCGGAGGACGTCGCCGCACAGCTTCGCGAGTACCTCCAGCAGGCGAAGGTCGCAGACCTGATCGTGCAGCAGCTCTACCCGCTCGCCTCCCTCGGCTTCTGGCGACTCTCGGAGGAAGGTCGCGACCTCGAGCAGGCACGGCTGGCGATCGAGGCGATCAAGGCGCTCGTCGGGGTGCTCGAGGGGACGGTGGAGGCCGACCTCCTGCGCGACCTCCGGCAGACGCTCGCCAACCTCCAGCTCGCGTACGCCGAGGCGGCGAAGAGCGCGAGCGCTGCCGATGCAGGCTGAGGTCGGAGTCTTCGGAGGCTCCGGGTTCCACGCGTTCCTCGACCAGGTCGAGGAGCTGGAGGTCGAGACGCCGTACGGCCCGCCGTCGGCGCCGGTGGCGATCGGCGAGGTGGGTGGGCGGCGCGTGGCGTTCCTGCCTCGCCACGGACGGCGGCACGAGCTCCCGCCGCACCGCATCCCCTATCGCGCCAACGTCTGGGCGATGCGGGAGCTGGGCGTCCGCCGGCTGCTCGGCCCCTGCGCCTCGGGGGCGCTGCGCCCCGATCTGGCGCTCGGCGAGTTCGTCGTCTGCGACCAGTTCGTCGACCGGACGAGCGGGCGCGCCGACACGTTCCACGACGGGCCCGAGACGACGCACGTCTCCGCCGCCGACCCGTACTGCCCGGAGCTGCGCCGGCTGCTGGTCGAGACCGCGACGGAGTTCGGCATCCCGGTGCGCGACGGCGGAACGGTCGTCGTCGTCCAGGGCCCGCGCTTCTCCACCCGAGCCGAGTCGCGCTGGTTCCAGTCGATGGGCTGGGACGCGATCAACATGACCGGCTACCCGGAGTGCCACCTCGCCCGCGAGCTCGAGCTCTGCTACGCGACGGTCGCGATGGTGACGGACTACGACGTCGGGGTCGAGGGCGGCGAGCCCGTCTCGGCCGAACGCGTCGTCGAGGTGTTCCGGCGCAACAACGAGCGCCTCCGCGAGCTCCTCTTCGCGGTGATTCCGAAGATCGGCCCGCAACGCGAAGACATCTGCGCGACTGCGCTGCGCGGAGCCCGAATCTAGCGCGTTGCCGTCGCGCGCCACGACGTGACATGTAGCTTGCACGTCGCGATGCGGGCCTGAGCCCAAGGTAGTGGGCGGCACGCAGCCTGTCGAGGAGGCGAAATCGAGGAGGGGTATGAGGGGCTCGAGGCAGAGGATCGTTCATGGAATGCTCGTTGCCGCGGCGGTCTGCGCGGCGGGGGCGACGGCCGGCCAGCAGCAGGATTCCGCTGGGCCGGCCTTCAAGGTGGTGGGGAAGTGGGGAGGCGTGGGGACGACCCCCGGCAAGTTCGGCGGCGCCTCACTGGGCTTGGCTGTCGACAAGGCAGGCACCGTATACGTCGCCGACAGCAACGCGAATCGCTTCCAGAGCTTCTCGTCGAAGGGGGCGTTCAGGAAGGTGTACGCGGTACCGACGGACGGAACGACCCCTGACGTCGCCGTCGACGCGGACGGGAACGTCTGGGGAACGACGCAGGTGAACGCGCAAGTGCTGCGCTACCCCAAGACCGGCGGAGCGCCAGAGGCCTTCGCGACTCCCAAGACGGCGGACGGAATCGCCGTCGACGCGGACGGGAACGTCTACGTCTCCACGAGCGGCGACGCAATCCACGAGGTCGTCCGCTTCGACAAGACGCCGACGGGCTGGGAACCGGCAAAGACCTGGGCGCGCGGCCTCCAGGCGCCCGGTGACATCGAGGTGTCCGCCGACGGCAGCGTCTACGTGGCCGACACCCGAGGATCCCCGCCCACCGTCAAGCGCTACGACACGAGCGGCAAGCTCTTGAAGGTGATCAGGACCTTGCTGCCTGCGACGGCAGGCGCCGGCGCCCAGTACGGCATCGGAGTCGATCCAGACTGCAACCTCTGGATGACGGACCCCGGGCAGCGGCGGGTCGAGAAGTTCTCGCCGAGCGGCAAGCTGCTGGGGACGGCGACCTCCGGGGATATGCTCGCCACGGACATCGCGATCGGTCCGTCTGGAGACCTCTACGTGTTCGACGTCTACGGGCCCTCCAGCGTCGTCCGCTTCGCGCTCGACAGCTCGAAGCCTGCGACGGCGCCCGTGCCGGCGAAGATCGTCGTCAGCAAGGGCAAGGCGACGGTGAAGTACGCCGCGACGGGCATCGCCTGCCCGGCGGAGATCGACGCCACCGCGAGCCTCACCGGCAAGGGCATCTCCGGCAAGGCGGCGGTGAAGGTCTCCGCGGGGAAGACGACGGCGATCGTGATTCCCATGGCCAAGGCCGCGTCAGGGCCGGCCACCTTCAAGATCGTCCTCAAGACGAACGGACGCCCGACCACGGAGTCGCGCGCGGTGACCGTCAGCGCGAAGTGAGGTGACAACGCCCGGGGGCCGAACGCGCCTCGCAGGGACGCCTGATCCGGGAGACCGAAGCCCGCCGAGAGGCGGGCTTCGGCGTCGCTTGGCACGGTGTGTGTCCGTGCGTTTCGTTAGGCTCTTCGGCGCTTGTAATCGACCATCTCGTCTGCCGAGGCTGGCTCGGCGCTGACTTTGTGAGAGGGAGACCGTGCTCGTAGCTAGCTTCTTCAACGACCATCCCGTGCTGTTCGCGCTCGTCTGCGCAGGCGTCGCGATCGGCTACGGCCTGTACCTGACGGTGTGGCTGCTGAAGCGCCCGGCCGGCAGCGAGCGGATGCAGGAGATCGCGCGCGCCGTCCAGGAGGGCGCCGCCGCATACCTGCGCAAGCAGTACTCGACGATCGCGATGGTGGCGGTCGTCCCGTTCCTGATCATCGGCTTCTACGACGAGCTCGGCTGGGGGACGGCGATCGGCTTCCTGCTCGGTGCGGTGCTGTCGGCTGCCGCGGGCTTCATCGGCATGAACGTGGCCGTGCGTTCGAACGTGCGCACTGCGGAGGCGGCAAAGAGCGGGCTCGCACCGGCCCTCGACGTCGCGTTCAAGGCTGGGTCGGTCACGGGCCTGCTGGTCGTCGGCTTGGGCCTCCTCGGCGTCGCCGGCTACTACTGGGTGCTGACGGGCTGGTTCGACAACAGCGCCAACTCGGCGATCGACGACCTCGTCGGCCTCGCCTTCGGCGGCTCGCTGATCTCCGTCTTCGCGCGACTCGGCGGCGGCATCTTCACCAAGGCCGCCGACGTCGGCGCCGACCTCGTCGGGAAGATCGAGGCGGGGATCCCCGAGGACGACCCTCGCAACCCCGCCGTGATCGCCGACAACGTCGGCGACAACGTCGGCGACTGCGCCGGCATGGCCGCCGACCTGTTCGAGACGTACGCGGTCACGGCGGTCGCCGTGATGCTGCTCGGGATCGGCGTCGGCAGCGACGACCTCTGGCTCTTCCCGCTCGCGATCGGCGGCATCTCGATCCTCTCGTCGGTGATCGGGACGTTCTTCGCGCGCATCGGCGGCGGACCGAACGCGATCATCAACGCGCTCTACAAGGCGGTCATCGTCGCGACGATCCTGTCGGCGATCGGCTTCATCCCGATCACGCTTGCCTTCGACGGCGAGTTCAGCTTCTGGCAGCTGTACGGCTCGGCGCTGATCGGCCTCGGCGTCACCTTCGCGCTGGTCGCGATCACCGAGTACTACACCGGCACGCGCTGGGGGCCCGTCAAGCAGATCGCCGCGGCCTCGCAGACCGGCCACGCGACGAACATCATCGCCGGCCTCGCCGTCGGCATGCGCGCGACGGCCGCGCCCGTGATCGTGATCGCGGCCGGCATCATCGCCGCCTACTACGCGGCCGGCGAGGAGCTGTTCGGGATCGGCATCGCGGTGATGGCGCAGCTGTCGATGACCGGCCTGATCGTCGCGCTCGACGCCTACGGCCCGGTCACGGACAACGCCGGCGGGATCGCCGAGATGGCCGACCTGCCCGAGTCGGTGCGGGCGATCACCGATCCGCTCGACGCCGTCGGCAACACGACGAAGGCGGTGACGAAGGGGTACGCGATCGGCTCCGCCGGCCTGGCGGCGCTCGTGCTCTTCGACGAGTACGCGCGCGGGCTGGCCGACGAGGGGCTGTCGTCGGTCTTCGCGCTCAGCGACCCGTGGGTGATCGCAGGCCTCTTCATCGGGGGCCTGATGCCGTTCCTGTTCGCGTCGCTGGCGATGACCGCCGTGGGGCGGGCCGGCGGCGAGGTGGTCGAGGAGGTGCGCCGCCAGTTCCGCGAGAACCCGGGGATCATGGAAGGGACGGCGAGGCCCGACTACTCGAACGCCGTCAGCATCGTCACCGGCCGCGCGATCAAGCTGATGATGGCGCCGGCCCTGATCCCGATCGCGTTCCCGATCGTGGTCGGGATCATCCGGCCGGAGGCGCTCGGCGGCCTCCTGATCGGCACGATCGTCACGGGCCTGTTCCTGGCGATCGCGATGACCTCCGGCGGCGGTGCCTGGGACAACGCGAAGAAGTCGATCGAAGACGGTCTCTACGGCGGCAAGGGGTCGGACGCGCACGCGGCCTCGGTCACCGGCGACACCGTTGGCGACCCGTACAAGGACACGGCGGGCCCGGCGATCAACCCGATGATCAAGATCGCGAACATCGTCGCCATCCTGATCATCCCGCTGATCGCGTCCATCCACGGCTAGTCGCGTGGGGGAACCCCGAGCGGCGCGCCGGGAGCCGCTCGCACGCGTGGGGGGAAACAGGCCGTTTTGCGGCGCGCGCCTGTCCCACGCCAGCGCTGCCGGCGGGCGAGCTACCGTAGCCACGACGTGGGGCTTCGGTACCGCCGTCTGTCCTGGTTCGCCTCGGGCGCAGCCGCGGGTGCGGCTGCCGTGGCGGTCGTCACGTCGGCGATCGCCCTGCTCGACGAAGTCGTGCCGACGCTCAGCCTGGGTGTGCTGTACGTGTTCGCCGTCCTGCCCGTCGCCGTCGTCTGGGGGCTCGCCCTCGCCGTGCCCGTCGCCGTCGCGAGCATGCTGGCGTTCAACTTCTTCTTCCTCCCGCCCCAGTACACGTTCACGCTCGCAGACGGCGAGAACTGGTTCGCGCTCGCCGTGTACCTCGGCACCGCAGTCGTCGTCAGCCAGCTCGCGACCCGAGCGCGGGGGCGGGCCGCGACCGCCGAGCAGCGTGAGCGCGAGTCCGCGCTGCTCGCCGAGCTCGCGACGGAGCTGTTGCGCGGGCGCGAGCTCGAGGAGGAGCTCACGGAGATCGGCAGCAGGGCGGCGAGCGTGCTCGGCGTCGAGGGCGCCCAGATCGAGCTCGGAGCGCCGCGTCGCCCGCCGCCGGGACGGGCAGCGCACCCTCTCGAGGCCGCCGACCGAGCTGTCGGCACGATCTACACGCCGGACGGATCCGATCCGCAGGTCACCGTACGGCGACGCTTCCTCCCTGCGCTTGCGGCGTTGCTCGCAGTCGCGGTCGACCGCAACCGCCTCGAGCGGGAGGCGCTCGAGGCGGAGGCGCTTCGGCGAAGCGACCTCGTCAAGACGGCTCTGCTGCGGGCGGTCTCCCACGACCTGCGCTCCCCGCTGACGGGGATCAGCACGGCGATCGGCGCACTCCGGAACGCGACGCTCCGCCTGAGCGAAGCGGATCGGGAGGAGCTGCTCGAGACGATCGAGCTGGACACGGATCGGTTGAGTCGGCTGGTCGGAGACCTCCTGGATCTCTCCCGTCTCGAAGCCGGAAGCGCGGCACCCGAACCCGAGCTGTGGGCGCTGGACGATCTCGTTCGTGAGGCAATCGATGTGCTCGGGGCGAAGGACCGGGTCGAGGTCGTCGGCGAAGCGCCGCTGGTGAACGTCGACGCGTCGCAGATCCAGCGCGTGCTTGCCAACCTGATCGAGAACGCCCTCAAGTTCTCGGAGCCCGATGGGCCGGTCCATGTCCGGATTACCGCGACCCGGAAGGAGGCGATCGTCCGCGTCGTCGACCAGGGGCCCGGTCTCCACGAGGACGAGCTCGAGCGGGTCTTCGAGCCTTTCTACCGTCGGGGCGGCGACACACGATCTGGCGCCGGCCTCGGCCTTGCGATCGCCCGCGGCTTTGCCGAGGCGAACAGCGGGCGTGTGTGGGCGGAATCGCGGCCCGGCCAGGGGGCGTCGTTCGCGCTCGCGCTGCCGGTGATCGAAGTTCCCGCTGAGCTGCCAACGTGACCGGCCAGCGAATCCTCGTCGTCGACGACGAGCCTCAGATCCTGCGTGCGCTCGGAACCATGCTGCGCGGCGCCGGCTACCTCGTCGACTCCGCAGCGACGGCCGAGGATGCTCTTTCCCTCGCAGCCGCCCATCCGCCCGAGGCGGTGATCCTCGACCTGGTCCTGCCCGACGGTAGTGGCACGGACGTCTGCCGCCAGCTCCGCACATGGACAGACGCGCCGGTAATCGTCCTCTCGGCGGTCGGAGAGGAACGCGAGAAGGTCGTCGCCCTCGACGCCGGCGCCGACGACTACGTCACCAAGCCGTTCGGGGTCGATGAGCTACTCGCTCGGCTCCGAGCTGCGCTTCGCCGCACCGGACCTTCGCAGGAGACGACGATCGAGATCGGCGAGCTCAGAATCGACGTTGCCGAGCGAATGGTCACCGTCAAGGGCAAGCGGGTGAAGCTGAGCCCGCACGAGTTCGACCTGCTGCGGGTGCTTGCGCAGAACCACGGAAAGCTCCTGACGCACCGCGCGCTCCTGCGCGAGGTCTGGGGACCCGCCTACCAGGTGGAGGCCCACTACCTGCACGTGTACGTGTCGCAGCTTCGACGGAAGATCGAGCCCGATCCGTCGAGCCCGCGCTACCTGCTGACGGAGCCGGGCGCCGGCTACCGCCTCGTCGATCCGACCGCACTGGCCGTTTAGGAAACCTTGAGCCTGTGCCGCCGCATCTTGAGGATCCCTTGACGGCTGCGCTCGTACGCTCGAGCCGTGAACGTCTCGCATGCGTTGCGGCTCGATCGCGGAGTCGCTGACGGACCCCCACGGCCGCTGCCGGTCGTCGTCGCCTATCTCCCGCTCGGTCTTGGAGCGCTCGGCATCGGCTTTGCGGCAGGGCTCGCGTGGCCTGAGCTCCTGATCGCGCCGATCTCATTCGTCCTTGCAGGCGTACTGCAGGGCGTCCGTCGCTGGCTCGAGCTGATCCGGCGTCGCCGTGCCGCGGACCAGTGGTTGCGCCACGGCATGGCGCCACTTCCGCTCCACCGCTGGCGCGCAGCCGAGCTCGTCTCGGTTCGTGAGCGCCGCCTGCTCGCCCGCTCCCTGGACGAGGTCGTCCACGAGCTGAAGAGCCGAACGTGCTCGAGCGCCGTGCCGTTGAACCGCATGGGACTTCGTCCGCACGAAGCCGAGATCGCAGCGCTCGCCGAGCGGCTCGCCGACCTTGCTCGCCCTGTTTCGCCCACGGGGATCCTGCTCGTGCACGATCTCCTGACGCGGTCGAAGAGCCCTCTGTACGGCATCGGGCGAGAGGGCGCCGACCAGCTCCCGCAGGCTGTCGACCGGATCCTCGTGGCGCTCGACAGCGGCTCGAAGCAGTCGGCGTCCGTCCACAAGCTCGATGGTGATCGCCGCGCGAACGACGAGATCGCTCGACGGGTGGCGCGCTGATGTACGACCTGGCTGCCGTCGCAATCTCGGTCGCATGCTTCGCCTTCGCGTTCGTGCTTCTCTACGTCCTCGGGCGGGTCTGATGTCGGCGGCGGACGTATTCGGACTCGCGATCTCCGTCGTCGTTCTCGCCTACCTCGTCTTCGCGCTGTTCCGTGGGGAGCGATTCTGAGTGAGGAACGCTTGCTCCCATCCCGCAGACCGCGTGCCTGGCTTCAGCCCGGCACGCACGGGCTGACATGAGCGGCCAGGGCATCGGCCAGATCCTCGTCTACGCAGTCGTCCTGATCGCGCTCGCGTACCCGCTCGGCCTGTGGATGGCGCGTGTGTACACGGCCGAGCGGCTGCCGTTCCACTCGCTCGAGCGCGGCTTCCTCCGCCTCGTCGGCGGCGGCCGCGAGCAGGACTGGAAGGGCTACGGCAAGACGGTGCTCGTGTTCAGCATCGTCTTCTCCGGCTTTCTGTACCTCCTGCTGCGGTTGCAGGGCCACCTGCCGTTGAACCCCGACGGACTCGAGGCCGTCTCGCCGCACATCGCGCTGAACACAGCGGCGAGCTTCGTCACGAACACCAACTGGCAGTACTACGGCGGCGAGTACACGATGTCGTACCTGTCCCAGATGATGGGGCTGGCGGTGCAGAACTTCGTCTCCGCCGCCGTCGGCATGGCCGTTCTCGCCGCGGTCGTGCGCGGGTTCGCGCGCCGCTCCTCGAAGGAGCTCGGGAGCTTCTGGCTCGACGTCTACCGATCCTTGGTCTACGTCCTGCTGCCGCTCGCGGCCATCCTCGCGATCGTCTTGATCTCGCAGGGCGTCGTCCAGACGTTCGACGGCCAGGCGACGGCGACCACGATCGAGGGTGCGCAACAATCGATCGCGCGCGGCCCGGCCGCGTCGCAGATCGCGATCAAGCAGCTCGGCACGAACGGCGGCGGCTTCTACAACTCGAACTCGGCCGTGCCGTTCGAGAACCCGACCGGCTTCACGAACTTCCTCGAGCTGCTCTCGATCCTGCTGATCCCGGCGGCGCAGGTCTTCATGTTCGGGCGGATGGTGAGAGCTCCGCGGCAGGGGGTCGCGCTCTTCGCGGCGATGTTCGCGATGTTCGCGGT
>Ga0073934_10005703_pt1 | contig 18871 bp, 24 predicted proteins | sample LarsenN4metaG_FD_76834 | JGI IMG/M metagenome (GOLD analysis project Ga0073934, IMG submission 76834) | Hot spring sediment bacterial and archeal communities from British Columbia, Canada, to study Microbial Dark Matter (Phase II) - Larsen... ... | reverse complement strand
TTCATCAGCGAATTTGATGTCCTCCGTGCGTTGGAAGCCGGCAGGGATCTTTCTAAACTGACGGCGCAAGATATCATGGTTCGCGAGCGAATCGCTGTCACGGCCGAGACCACGATCGAAGAAGCCGTCAAGACGATGGAGGAGAGGCATCTGCATAATCTCCCTGTGAAGAAGGATGGGAGGGTTGCCTACTCCGTGACTCGACATGATCTTCTGCGAGCCTGGATTGGTCTCGGCACTTCGGGCGAAGATTGAAAAGAATCGCCTTCGCTATCGGTGAAGGGGCAGTCAAAAGCGGAGTGCTCTGTGCCCATTTAGGACGCTAGGTTTTAGCGGAGGGCAGGGCAGAAAGTGAGCCGTATGAAGGGCGATGATGTGAATGATCGTTCGTAGGCACAGGGAAACCGGCGTTCTTAGCAAACTGAGCAATTCTGACCAGATCGCGAATTGTGCTTAGGGTAGACTAAATCCACATCCCACGCGTGGGCACCTTTGGTGTCTACATGACAGCACAGACGGAGGTGTTGCCGACCAGTTTAACTCTGCTTTGCGGCAGGTGTCCGACCGTGCCTTCGAGCGATCACAGGGCTACAGCTCATCATTCGAAAGAAGGAGCCCAGTATGACCACATTCTTAAGAAAAGCGACTGTGCGGTGCTTCTTGGCCGCGGCCTGTCTCATCGCTGTCACGGCAACCCAGGTGAATGCCGATGACCGGGATACCCAGACGAAAGTAAACGGGGTGATCTCCCAGATGCGGTCGGGTCTCATCATGGTCACCACGTCCTGGGGTACCATGAGTATCCAATCTGATGCGCTGACCGAGGCCAAGGTCGGCGATGAGATTACCGTGTGGGTGAATGAAAACAACGTCGTTATTGATGCCTATCCCAAAGGAGGGGCACGGCCACATCACCGTTGGGTGAGAGGCAATCTGACTTACACATCCGGGAATCAGGAAGCGATTACCCTCTGGACTCCGGAGGGCAAAAAGGACTTCATCGTGAAACGGAATCGATCGAAGTTCGGGAGCTTTGCGGAAGGTAGTCCGATCACCGTGCAGTTGAACGACAAGGGTGAAGTCATCGATGTGCACCGCCAGTTGGAATTGGTACTTGCCATTGCCCCGATGCCCCATACCGACCCTGGTTCTCGGATCAAGCTGGAGGGCGTAGTGGCGGACATCAAGTCGGGGCTGGTGTTCGTGCAGACATCTGTAGGCCGCTACAGTGTGACTACCAAGACGGCTCCGCATGACGTCAAGGTGGGCGACAAACTGACGCTCTGGGTAAGCAGCGATAATGTTGCCGTCGACCACCATGCGAAAGGGAAAGAGGGGGTGCATCGCCTCATCACCGGTAAGCTGACCTATGCGTCGGGGGACTTGAAAGAGATCAAGCTCATGACACCAGAAGGGGAACGGACATTTGTCATTCAGCACGGAGAAAGCAAACTGTCCGGGATGAAAGAGGGGACGCCGATCACCATCGAACTAAACGAAGCCGGCAATGTGATCGAGATCCGGAAGGCCGGATGAAAGGGGGATGGGTAAATAGAACTCCGGCATGGTTGAACTGAGCATGCCCGGGGCCATTCATTTCCTCCCATGCGACCGGCTGTTTCGGACTGTTACGGTGCGTCATCTTCAAAGTCAACGGTTGTCCGTCAGATGTTCAAGAAGATTGGTCCTGCCGCCATGCATCTAACATTGCATCTGAATTGTGGCATTAGGGGACAGGAGGTTCGCCTTTCCCGGTTCAGACCACCACAGTGTCTCGCAAGGCGATCTGCAAAGCAGAGTATGGGCTCTTCTCGTGATCTCATAGTTCATAGTTTCCAGGGATTTGAGCAGGTTGCACATCCGTTGCAGCGTGGCATTCGGCATGCAGGTTTACTCTTGGTAAGAGAATGAGGACTTACGAAACCCGGCCTGAATCAGGAACGATACGCTGAGGATTCTCTCTCTAGCCGGGCTTGGCAGATATCTCTCATGCGATGGAGTGATGGAACATGTCGACGCCACATCATCCTCGAGACAAGAAAGATCGATCGGTTCGAGCTCGAAAGCACGACCGGTACAAAGCCAAGGGCAAACTTCGGGAGCCGTCGGTGTGTCGTGAGTGCCGGGCGGTGTATCACAAGGGTCGGTGGGTGTGGGGCCCTGTCCCGTCGGACAGTCACGAGGTGATGTGTCCTGCCTGTGAACGGATCCGGGACCGTGCGCCGAGCGGGGTGCTGCTGCTGACCGGTGAGTTTGTCACCAAACATCGGGACGAGGTGCTTGGGCTCGCCCACAATGAAGAGGCTCGTCTCAAAGCCGAACATCCTCTGGCTCGAATCATCAAGATTGAGGACCAAACCGAAGCACCCGGAGGGGTGGTGATCACCACGACCGATCCCCATCTTGCGCGGCGCATCGGCGAGGCGTTGCATCACGCCCATCGTGGCACATTCGCCTGTCGTTATGAGGAGAACGAGGATCTGCTCCGGGCGAACTGGGAGTGCTAAGCGGAGGGATAAGAGTCAGAATCCCTGCCGATCGAATGTGGTAGACGCGACACCAGCTTTTCTACTTTCCAGGGAATAAAGGAGTGTGGTTCAAGAAGGAGGGGCCTATGCAGCTGACGCTGGCACCACAGGAACGGGAGGTATTGTCCTGGGCGGTCGAGAGTGCCATCTCGGACCTCCGTACCGAGATCGGTCACACCGACAACCAGGCCATGCGGAAGGATTTGCAAGAACGAAAGGGCGTCCTTTTAGCGATTCTTGACCGGCTCAGAGTCACCGCCTGAGGGCGTCTCTCCTCCCCACGCAAGCGGACCGGGCTTCAGTGAGCGAGACGGGTGCAGTGATGAACCGCGTCCCATCATCCCTTGGCAATGATTGAGGTAGGTAAGAGTATGGCTACATCCCCTTGGCGTATGAAAGCTGCGGAGAAGTGGGGGGAACACGCACGATGGCTCAGTGGTGAGGGGCCATTTGCTCTGATCGCTCCCTGTCGGGAGTTTTCCTTCTCCCTGTGGGCTACGAAAGAAGCGGCGGAAAAAGCGAAAGCCCATCTCAACCGGACGGGCTGTGGCGAAGGTTGTAACCCGCTGCTTCATAAGGTCGTTGATCTGAGCGAATAGGGTCAGGGATCGATGGGAGGATCCGGGTAGGAGACATGAATGTTCATCTTCGGGATCAGGAGAGCGGTCGCGGCCCTGCTTGTCGGCACAGCCGTGCTGCTGGCGGATGGCGAAGCCCTGTGCGGCTCGATCACCATTGCTGGGAATGGCCCTGAACTGCGGACGATTGAACAGTTGGCTCGATCCTTTGAGAAGCGCCACCTCGGGAGTTATGTGCAGATCCGGTGGGACTTCTCATCGCAGCCGCTTGAACTGGTCAAGTCGGGGGAGGCAGATGTGGCGGTGACAGGCCATATCGATACAGGCTTGACCGCGACTCCAATTGGCTGGGACGGCATTGCGGTTGTGGTCGACTTCACGAACCCAGTTAAAGCGGTGACGAGGCAAGAAGTGGGGGCCATCTTTACTCGCGTAGTGACCCGGTGGTCGCAGCTAGGCGGGCCTGATATCGAGATTCATCCGATTGATCGTCCGTCGAACCAGCATATCCGGCAGAGCTTTGAAGAGGTGTTGGGGATTGTCGGCCAGGTCCCCGAGTCAACCAGAGTGATTCAGTCTGATCAGCGAGCGATCAGCACCGTGGCTGGGGACGTATCGTCGATTACCTATGCCTCACTCGGTGTCGTGCTGGATGCGGTCACCTACGGGGTGGGTGTCACCGTGCTGATGATTGACCAGATTGATGCGGCGGAGCAGACGGTGAAGGACGGACGCTACCCACTGCGGCGGCCGGTGCTGCTTCTCAAGAGAAAAGAGACCAACCTTGCAGCCGATGCCTTCGCCGAGTTTGCCCTGTCTCCGGAAGGACAGGCGATCGTCGATAAGATATTCGTGCCGTATGTTCCGCCGGAAAAGGAGGATTCATCGGCTGGCGCTGGATCTCAACGCCGCCAATGAGAGGGGTGGTTGGTGATGTTACGTGCAAGTGAGAAAGGCGCAGCCTGATGTTACAGCGAAGATGTCTTTCAAGCGGACACGTGTTTCCAATCAGACAGCGGCTGGGGCAAGGACCAAACGGTGACGATGCGCGTAAATTGCGTCTGCAGACCATGATCATGATCTTGTCGTTCATCGCGGTCGTTTCCGTCCTGGATCTGGTGACTCCGTTGGGAATCTCCTCTTGGCTGCTGTACAGCAGCCCGTTCTGCTTCATCCGCGATAAGACCCCACGGCATTTTGCATATAGTCTCGCAACGATACGCACCATTCTCATGCTTTCCGCTCCGTGCTCTCTCCTGGGGAAATACAGAACTATTGACCCATCGTGCATTCTTGGTGATGATTTTACGGGTAGCGTCGATCGCCTTAGCTCGCCGAAGACCGTGAGTCCTGCATGCCGATGCCGATGCCTTCGGCTGGGGTATGTGCTGCTTCAGGCGGCACCATGACGAAGAACGATTTCGGCAGCAAGACATCGCTGACGCCGGAGGGAGCCCCGTGAACGCTGCCGATCTGTTGATACGCTGTCTCGAACACGAAGGTGTGGAGTTCATGTTCGGCGTGCCCGGCGAGGAAACGCTCGATGTGATGGACTCCATCCTAGGCTCTCGGATTCGATTTGTCACGACGCGTCATGAGCAGAGTGCCGCGTTCATGGCCGATGTCTATGGGCGACTGTCCGGAAAAGCCGGAGTCTGTCTGTCCACGCTCGGGCCAGGGGCGACCAATTTGATGACCGGTGTCGCCGATGCCAACCTGGATCATGCTCCACTGGTCGCCATCAGCGGGCAGGTGTCCACAGAGCGTAAGCATGCACAGTCGCACCAGTACATCGATTTGCAGGCACTCTTCAAGCCCGTTACCAAGTGGAATGGTGTGATCGCGACGCCGACTATGGTTCCGGAAGCGGTGCGAAAGGCCTTCAAGACCGCCGAAACAGAAAAGCCCGGAGCGATTCATCTGGAAGTGCCAGAAGATGTGGCAGCCGAGCGACTCAGGGAATCGGATGCCCTCCTTCCGCTCCGGGTCCAATCACCGCGTGTTCCCGAGCCCTCATCCGTGCAAGTGAAGCGAGCCGTCGCCGTGCTCTCAGGAGCCAAGAGGCCACTCATCCTGGCCGGCAACGGCGTGGTGCGCAGACGCGCCGACGAGGCAGTCCGGCGGTTTGCGCGGAGGCTGAACATCCCGGTGGTGCACACCTTCATGGGGAAAGGGATTGTGCCAGACAGTGATCCCCTGTCGCTGTATACGATCGGGTTTCCGGGAAGAGACTATGCCGCAAGAGTGGTCGAACAAGCTGATGTGGTGGTGGCCATCGGGTACGACTTTGTCGAATACGCGCCCTGCTTGTGGAATCCCAACCGAGACAAATGCATCGTACACGTCGATGTCTCTCCGGCGGACGTCGATGCGCACTACGTCGTCGACGTGGGCGTGCTCGGCGATGTGGGGCAGGCGCTCGACCGGATGGCGGAGGGGATGGTGTCGTTCGAGCCTCTGTGGGCCGAACGAGGACGCGAGGCCGTCGCCTCCGGTCTGCGGAGCGAATACCCCGGCACACCCAGCTGGCCGCTGCGTCCGCAGCAGGTCATCCAAGAACTCCGTAGCGCTCTTGCTCCGGACGATCTGGTGGTGTGCGATGTCGGAGCCCATAAGCTTTGGATGGCACGCATGTTTCCTTGTCAGGCTCCCAATACTTGCATCATTTCGAACGGCTTTGCTGCGATGGGGATCGCGTTGCCAGGGGCGGTGGCGGCCCAACTGCTCTTTCCCTCGCGCCGAGTCGTTGCTGTGACAGGCGACGGGGGATTCTTGATGAACTCCCAGGAGCTGGAAACCGCGGTTCGGCTGCGACTCCCGCTCGTGATCCTGGTCTGGCGCGACGACGGATACGGCGTGATCCGGTGGAAACAGATGCTCCGGTTCGGCCGCACCTCTTCCGTGGAATTCAACAATCCCGATCTGGTCGCCTACGCGCGGGCCTTTGGCGCCGCAGGATTTCGAGTGAAAGGCCCATCTGAGCTCACGCCGATCCTGCATGAAGCGTTAAAAGCGGAACGTCCGGCCGTGATCGATTGTCCGGTGGATTATGGAGAAAATCTTCGAATGACCGAGCATCTGAAACAGATGCCTTAGCCTATTCTCTTTAAGTCTGTCTGAGGCACGCCATGATGTGGTCACACCATTTTGGGAGGGAAAATCACGTGTTTGTGTGTCTGCTGGTTCTTACAATCGTCATTGGATTGCCTCTGTCAGGCTTCGCTCAATTCGTGGATAAAGGCGAGTATGTCGAGGTAGCCAAAGGCACGAAGCTGTGTCCTAACGTCATCCTGGAAAAATCGAAAGGGATGCTTGATCCAGAGAACGTCTATTGGCGAGTCACCAGTAAGATACGGGCGAATGGCACGCAGACCGTCGTCGCAGTGGTCCTTGAAACCGAGTACGATCGCAACAGCGGTGAGACTACGATCAAGGAACGCCGATATGATGAAGACTATGCCGCGTTCTTCAAGAGAGATCCTGAGCACAAAGGGATGCTCCTCATGATCAGCCCGCAAGATGGTCGAGTGGAAGCCACGGTGGAGATCTGCAGGAAGAAGAAATAGAGTGTGCCCTCGATGCCTCTCATCGATCAAAGCGCTCCGTTCATGACGTACGCGGTGCGGCTTGCTAGGAACTGGTAGAAGCGACCTGCCTATGGAGATTAACTAAAAATGGTTAATATGAAAAGCCAAGAGTCGATCAATAAATATATAGCTTGACTATATGTAGTAAACTTGTGTAAAGTTAACAGTGAGGTCAGGGTATCACTCTCGTGGTGAAGTGTTTGCTTATTTTGTGCGCCATGAAAGGTGGGAACGTAACAGTGGCGTGTGGGCTCAAACTCTGACGTTCCAGTTTCGCTGACTGTCCCATCCTTTGCGCTTCCTGCGTCCTTCCTTGCGCGATCGATTCCTCAGTCTCCGCCGCTTCAACGCCAGAGTGCCGACGAAGTCCGATGGTCTGGTGAGGGTGCCCTCATAGACCGATCTTGAGGACTTCAGTCTGTCACCGTGATGATAGAAGCGACCTCCCGGTCACAGATCGGGATCGTCTTCTGTCGAGGAGATGGTGGGGTGTTCAACGAAGGGGGTGTTCATCATGAGACTCTTTACAATTACGATGACGGGACTCGTGTTTATCGGAATGACCGTGCTTGCCCTGGCAAATCCGGCGATGCTGCCCAAGCATCCAGGGTATCCGTCAAGCGGAGAGTTTGCGAACGATACCGGTCGGAAAAATTTGACCTATAGCCAGTCTATCGAGGAGGCCGCGAAGTCCGGAGATACAACCATGGGGACAGCGCTGATTGATCCCAAGAATACCGGGATACTGGAGCCTCACGTTGTCCACCCGTTGTCGAAAGGGGCGATTGAACAGCCGGTGAAAGAGGATATGCGGACGCCAAAGAAATAAGACAGAAGTTTAAGCCCGCGGTTTGGTCGCCCAGGAGAAGCCGGGACACAGACTTCTGCCGAGAAGAGGGATTGTCGGTATGGACGGCGGTTGCTGGGCGGAGTGAGCGTGATCGCGTCAGGGCCTTGCGGTCATGCTCCTACATCTTAGGCTAGGCATGAAGGAGACGGCCATGACGAACAAGAGCTATACGATATGGCGAGCAATCTTGGTTGCAGCGACGGTGATTGGCCTGGCGGGGATTGTCGGTGGAATGGTCTGGAGCGAGGACAAGGGAAAGCTCAATGGGGTGGAGGTTATTGCGATGGCGACTTCCGCCAAAATCACGATTGAGGGAGCGGTGGAGACGGCTTTGGGAAGCATTGCAGGGCAGGTCATTGAGGCAGAATTGGAGAGGAAGGGGGACAAGACCGTGTGGAATGTCGAAATCCTGACTGCTGAAGAAGCGATCATGGCGGTCTATGTCGATGCCGTTTCAGGGTCGGTGATGATGACCGAGGAGAGGGTAGCTGGGAAGAAGCCGGTTCAAGACCAGACGTCATAACACGGCTTGCCGCAGGACTTAAAGCTAATGGTTTGGCACGGGGGAAATGGATTCCAGGCCATGCACCGTGTGAGAAGGGGCTGGAAGGAGGCGAATATGCGACGACGATATGAGTTGATTGACATGGCTGTGGTTGTAGGGTTGTGCGCCACGATTGCCGCTGCTGGTTTATTGTTCATGGCCGCGAATGGGATGATATCCATTTCACCTACAGAGAATCCTGCCAATGAAGATAAACAGGTAATCATGAGACTAGATGACGGGCGATGGCTACAACCAATTCTAGGTCAGGCGATAGTGGATGAGGATCTTCTCGACCGTCGGCATGCGGCGGTTGTATCAAATGCAAAGGTGCGGTTAGCTGGAGTACGCGGAGAGTACATACGTTGGCAGAACGCGCCTTTCCGTTACCTTGATTCAATTCGGTTATCCGCAATGTGGGCGGAGCCCGATCATGCGACGAGAGTCCAGGCGGTTATGGGACATGCCATTGTGCAGTTCACTCAGCGCGGGGTTCAAAACGATATGCTGTCATCAGAGGGGGATATCCTAGATTTCAATGCTCGGATGATCGATCAAACGGATGCTCGGCGGCAACGGATGGATGCCGAATTTCTTGTTCATTGGCAGGCCAATCTCGGTCGTGCCATTGTGGGTGCCACTCAAGCTAGCACGGAGGTTTCGGCTTTGGCGCAGGAGCGGTTGGGCTCGGCGATCATACAGCTCGCCACTGTTCAATCTGCATACGACGTAGCGCATGCTGCGATTCAGGAGCATCTTGGCGCAGCTACTGCCGTTGCCACTCGACTAAAATTGTAGACAAGTCTTCCGAGCATCGAACGTTTCTAAAGGACTTCTCAAGAAGGAGGAGCCTATGCACCTGATGCTGATACCACAGGAGCACGAGGTATTGTTATGGGGAGTCAAGGGAGTAATTTCTGATCTCGGGACGGAAATCGGTCACACCGATAACCAGGCCATGCGGGAAGATTTGCAGAAACGAAAAGAGATTCTATCAGTGATTCATGCTCGACTCGGATACCCGGCGTAAAGGCGCCTCTCCCTTTGTGCACGAGCGGACCAGAGGTCAAGATAAGGATATGGTTGTGGATGTGAACGATGGAGAACTTTGAGTGGCACTATCTGGGCGTGCGCGATATTTAGTTTCATGAATCTATTCGGTCACGTGCCGTTGGATTTCCACCATCTTGCAAAGGAGATCACATGTCTAAGCCCCTTTTAGTTCTGGCAATTGTTATTGGGTTTCCCTTGTCAGGCCTCGCTCAATTTGTGGATAGAGGTCAGTATGTGGAAGTATCGAAAGGTGTGAGGCTGTGTTCCAATGCCACCCTGGACACCGCGAACAGGATGTTCGATCCAGAGAAGCGTTTCTGGCGCGTCACGAGCAAAGCGAGGGCGAATGGCACGCAAACGGTGGACGCATTTGTCCTCGAAAGCGCATACGATCGCCAAAGCGGTGAGACCACGATCCAAGAACGTCAATATGATGATAATTATGCCACGTTATTTAAGAGAGCTCCGGAGCACAAGGGGATGCTGTTGATGGTCAGTCCAAAAGATGGGCAAGTTGAAGCGACAGTCGAGATTTGCAAAAACAAGAAATAGGGTGCGTTTCCCGTTGCAATGGCCAACATAGGTGCTCTGGAATTTCGATGTCATATTGAGCTATAGGGAGGTGACTCACTGGTGCGCCCTCTCTCCCGTGTCTGAGCAGTACCTAGGAATCAATGGAAGCATATGGAAGCATAGGGTGTCACGTAGAGTCGCAAGCACCTTCCTTCAAACTCTGCGCCCTCCAGGGCGATGACTGCGCTCAGAGCTTGGGCGCTCGAGCCCATTTCCACAAATCCATAGCCGGCCGATTTCCCACTGTGTTTGTGTTTGACGACATAGGCGCGTGATACTGTGCCATAGGCTCCCAATAGGTCGCGGAGCTGATGATCGGAAGTGATGTCCGAGAGGCCGCCGACATACAAGACGCGTTTACTCATGATCATACCTCCTAATTGTACAAAACGATTGCCCGTATTAATCAAGATTTATGCTGATCTTGCGGTTCGAAATAGGTATAGATGAGGACGCTCATGACTCCCGTTATGTACAGCAGAGTTGCCGCAGCTAGAGGATTCTGAACGAACCATTGGGCGAAGCTCTCAAAGAAGGACATATTCACGTGCTTTGTGTGTCTACGCGATGGTTCCTCGATGCCTGTTTCTAGCTCCGACGCGCTGGGCGGTTTCTGCCTGACAGCTTGTCTTCTGGACTGTGGCGCGCAGGCGAGTGTCCGGTCCGAAACCATGTCTCGCCAGCGAAGTAACTTCCCGCCTAATCGCCTCGATTGAGGATGTGTTCTCCACCGAATTGGGATCAGTTAGCCCGAGCAGTTCCCAGCGGATCTTGGGTTTATGGGCGGACCTCTTCTTTCCTGCTTTGCGACTTTTCCAAACTGAAGCGAGATTCATAGAAAACTCCTTCTGTGAGGGCTTGAAGCTCTGGGTCAGTGATATACCTGACGGAAACTAACAGCTTCATCCGTGTGAAAAGGCGCGGTGCCATTTAACCACCAGACGAGCGTCGGAACGGAATACTACAGACTTTCGCGCAGAAACCGAGATTGAATACGAGGAGTGCGCGGAGGGGACAATAACGTAGTATTGTTTAAAGTATCACGTGTTTTGTCAGGGAGTCAAATCCCACGATCACCTAAGTATGTATTGTGTTGGGATAGACGACAAGATTTTCGGTGTGCCGTAGTCCTCTTTTCGTATCAATTGAAAAACAGGTTGACGTTGTGCATGCCATGCTGTATGGTGACGTTGCATTTCGCTCGTGTTGGTCCGGCGAGGAGATGTTGAAGCTATAGCGGATCTCGCGATCGCATCGCGACCAGGTCCAGTTGGAGTCGCACCCTTCTCGGTTGTCTCTCCCCTCGGTTCTCTGATCCCGTCATCATGCGATCACACTGAAAGGATATAGAGTGAATACGTCTGCTCATGTCAATTTTCACGCTCTCGGTTTGTCCGAAGCACTTCTTCAGGATCTGGCCCATGCTGGGTTCGTTTCACCGACTCCGATTCAGGAACAAGCCATCCCGCCTGCGCTTACGGGACGAGACGTTATCGGATGCGCTCAGACGGGAACAGGGAAGACCGCTGCCTTCGTCATCCCAATCATTGAGCGGCTCGCGCCACTTCCCAAAGGGCAGCCACAAGCCTTGATCCTTGCTCCGACGCGCGAGCTTGCATTACAGACCTTGGCTACGGTTGAGAAACTTGGACGGAGCCATCACATTTCCGCGACCGTCATTGTGGGAGGGGCGGACATGCAAGCCCAAGTGCGAGGTTTGCGGCAACGACCGGACGTCTTGGTCGCAACGCCGGGCCGTCTTCTCGATCACATGTGGAACGGCACGATCTTGTTGTCGTCCATTAAGATGTTGGTGTTGGACGAAGCGGATCGGATGTTGGACATGGGCTTCGCTCCGCAAATCACTCAGATACTCGATGCCTTGCCGGAACAACGACAAACGTTCCTGTTTTCGGCTACCTTACCAGCGGACTTGGCGAGACTGGTCCAAGCCAGCGTGAACAATCCGGTGCGTGTGATGGTTGCACCGTCTGCGACGACGGCCGAGGGTGTCACGCAGGCGTTGCATCATACATCTCATGCCGACAAACCCGACCTCCTGTTATCACTATTGAAGGCTGATCAGGCTACCGCCCTGGTCTTCACCAGGACGAAGCACCGTGCCGATCGGTTGGGACGCTTGCTGGGTCGTGCTGGCCATCGAGTGGCTGTGTTGCATGGAGACCGGAGTCTGTCGCAGAGACGAGCCGCACTGGAAGGGTTCAGACGCGGCGCGTTCCGTGTGCTGGTGGCGACGGATATTGCCGCCCGAGGGATCGATGTCGCGAACATCGGCCATGTGATCAATTTCGATCTTCCCAATTGCCCGGAAGATTACGTGCATCGTATCGGCCGCACGGCTCGGATGAAAACCACCGGTCGAGCCACAAGTTTCGTGACGGGCGAAGACCGGCGTCAACTGCAAGATATCGAGCGTCTGTTGGGACATGCCGTCCCACTTGCTGCGGGAAGCGGGGTGCCGTCATGGCCGATTTCTGCCGAAGGAAGACCTCTTCATCGTAGTGGACGGTCCTCACCAAGTCATGTGAGGAATTTCGGACGCCATCGCCGTCCGACCTCTAGCGGAGTTCTTGCCGTAGCATCCTCAACCAATGCCTCGACGGCGATACGTATCTAAAGTTCGAAAATAGTTCGCAAAAGCCACCTCGTGGGATACAGTGTCTCTCACGAGGTGGCTTTGTATGCAGACGATTCGGCAGCCAGACTCGAAACGAAACAAGGCTCGGCGGTATCCCCGCGTACGTATCCCCACGCCCTTCGGCTGCTCCCTTTCCACGCTAGGAACCAGATGGTGGTTTCGGAAACCGGTCAGGGACGTAGGCCTGGTCTATGATTTGTCGCTGCACGGTGTATGTGTAAGTACTGAAGCACCGATCCGGGCGGGGGATCAGGTTTCCCTCACGCTCCGATTGACCAAGAGCACTCCTCCGGCAGAGGTGGCGGTGGCCACCGTTTGCTGGACGAACCATCTGTTCCTGGGACTTGCTTTCAGAAAAATTTCTCAGTCGTCGTGTATGCAGTTAACCGAGTACATGAATGCCGAAGGCATGGCGAAGGAGTAAACGATCATGGATGATCTAGACGTCAAGGCTGTCAGTGGACAGAGTGTTCCACAGTTGCGTAAGCACCCTCGTGTACGTGTATCGGCTCCCTTTCCCTGTTCATTTGCCCGAGTGGGTCTGTTAAGGAAAGGGGCGGTCGAACAAGGGTTGGGCATCGTCTATGATGTGTCCGCCAAAGGGGCGCGTGTCATGACAGAAGCGGTCATCACGCCAGGGGACCGGATCGCCATGCGTTTGCGATTGCCCGATCAGGCGGCATCAATGTACATCGAAACTGCCACGGTGCGGTGGGGTAAGGAACACACCTACGGGGTAGAGTTTGAGGGGTTGTCCCCCAACGACAATAAGCATCTCCAGGCTTTCATGAACCATCAGTCCATGTCGGCCCAGCCTCTGGCCGTCTGATCTTCCGGCCTTGCAGCTAATCGCCTGACATCTACGAATGCCTTGAAGGCACTTAACGGTCGTTATCTTCGCGTGGAGAAACGAACTGTCTGCGGAAGGTGACGACTTTTACGAGATAATCTCTCGTTTCCTGATACGACAGATTATTGCGCAATCGGTCATAGACGGCCGGTGGTTCGAGGCTATTAATGTGATTGAGGGCGGCTACGGAGTCGTTGGCAAACGTCTTGAAGACATTCCGAGGACCTGTGTTATAAGCCGAGATCACGCAATACTCTCGCGAGACCTCATTATCAATCTGCTCAAGCAGATTATACGACAGGACATTGAGATAGGCACTGCCGAGCTCGATGTTATTCTCGGGGTCGAACAGATACTCACGCGATGGAATCGTATCTTTTCCCTTGGCTCTTCGGTAGGCATCACGGCCGCCGCTGGTTGGAACCAGCTGCATCAAGCCATAAGCCGGGGCGGAACTCACGGCAAAGGGATTGAAGTTGCTCTCGGTTCGAATGACGGCCAAGATGAGGCTGGGGCTGACCTTGAATTGCTCGGCAAATCTGGTGACGGTCGCGCGATACTTGTCCGCTTGTCGGTTCGAGAAATTCGCGACCATCTTAATTTCGGCGATCAGCGCTTGCTTCGTCGTCCCGTTCTGGTCCACCGTTCTTGTTTTAGCGGTATTGAGCATTGATGCCGCATACGCTTCCGCTTGTGCCGGGGTGCGGATCGGCTGTCCTTGTTGATCCAGGACCAGTCCCAACAAATATGGAGGCCGATCGCTGGTCAGCGTGACCGGCTTGTCGGAAAAAAAGATCAACGGAGCGTGGATCGTCCGGCGTGAGCAGGGTCGTGACGATCGCGTTTTTGAGGCTCTCCTTCGGCGCTTTGTCGTCCAAGGTTTCCACTACAATCGACCCACTGTCGAAGTCGACGATGGTGCGGCTCATATAGTTTTGGGTGTATTTTACGTACTTCTTTTGTTCCGGAACCTTCACTTCCTTCTCGCCCCAGGTTTGTCGGACCCGTCCTGTCAGCGCGGTCATAAGAGTGTTGAAATCTCGTTGGATCGTCCGCAGATCTCTAAGCACGGCTTCGGGATCGCGTTGATAGGCATCGACGCGCTCTTTGAGGATTTGTTTGGGATCTTTGCCGGTGGCAATGTCGAGCACGGTCCTGCCGGTTCGGCTGCCGAGGAGTCGCTCCGCATTCGTGAGGACGCGGTCTGGGGATTCACATCCCACGAGAAGAAGCAGTGAGGCCAGCAAAAGCGATGTGATCCGCATGATCAGTACTCCGTACCGGGCGGCGCATTCTACATGGTTGTGGCTAAGGAGTAAAAGGGTCTGGCTCCAGAAAGAATGTTGTACTGATGTGGGTCGAAAGGACTATTTGATGGCGACGGCTTTGACTTCTTTGTAGGTGGTGTGGCCTTGCAATACTTTCTGAATGCCGTCTTGCACCAGCGTGGTCATTCCTTCTTCAATTGCGGTCTTCAGCATGTCTTCAGTGCGTGCTTTCTGTTGCACCATTCGCTTCATTTGGTCCGTACCCAGGAGGAGTTCATGTAGGGCGATCCTGCCCTTAAAGCCGGACCGGTTGCATGTTTCGCAGCCCTTTCCACGGGATAGCCTGAATGTATTGTCCAGCTTGATGCCGAGCTTATCCCAATACTCAGGTCCGTATCCGAGGCGGAGTTCTTCATACTCCTCTTTCGTTCCGATGTACTGCTCTTTACAGTCTTTGCAGATGCGGCGAGCCAACCGTTGCGCAAGTACGCCCAGCATGGCATCGGCAAAGCTGAACGGATCGCAACCCATGTCAAGGAGTCGGGTGACGGTTTCAACCGCGCTGTTCGTATGCAACGTGCTCAACACGAGATGGCCGGTTAATGACGCCTCGATACCGGTGTCGGCCGTTTCTTTATCTCGCATTTCTCCCACCATGATCACATCGGGGTCTGCCCGGAGAAACGCACGCATCGCGGCGGCAAAGGTGAGACCAATTTTCGGCTGGACCTGAACTTGGCGCAGACCATACTGCGTAATTTCGACCGGATCCTCGGCCGTCCATATTTTGATGTCCGGGGTATTGATGTTACCGAGTACCGAGTGGAGCGTGGTCGTTTTTCCGGAGCCCGTCGGACCGACACATAGAATGATGCCATAGGGTTTTTCTGAAATCTCCTTGAGAACTCTGAGGTTTCGCTCAGAGAAACCCATCTTATCGAGAGGCAGCGGTTCGCTCGCGGCAAGGATACGCATGACGACGTCTTCGTTGTATCCGGCTGTGGGAAGGGTCGCGACCCGGAGTTCGATTTCTTTTGTCTCCGAAAGCTTGAATTTGATTTTCCCGTCTTGGGGCTTGCGACGCTCGGCAATATCCAGGCTGGCCATAATTTTGAGTCGAGAGACGATCGCGCGACGGTAGCTTTGCGGAATCTTCATGTATTCGAAACATTCCCCGTCGACTCGAAACCGCACCAGCGTTTCGCGCTTTTCTCCATACGGCTCGATGTGAATATCCGACGCATTTTGGCGGTAGGCATCGGCGATGATCTGGTTGGCGAGACGGACGATCGCACTGTCGTTTTCATCCAGTCCGGCTGCGGAGGAATCCTCCATTGCCTCGGCCTGCGCTTCGGTGACAAGTTCGCCGAGGATGTCTGAAACATTTTCATCGAGCTTGCGTCCTCCGCTGTCACTCTGCCCGGTAGCCGAACTCAGAAATTGGGCGATATCGCGGCGGAGGCTGACGGCGAAGCGAATGTTGAGACCGGGGAACGTTCGCTTAATGTCCTGAACACGGTCGAGATCGCCCGGATCGTCGGTGAGAATCTCGATCGCCGTGCGGTCCCGTTTGAGCGGCATCCAATGGTTCTTTTTCAGGTAGTCGACATTGAGATTCTTCAACAGTTCCACGTCGACGACGGTACGTTCGCTGTATTCGATATACGGACACTTGTAGAACTGGGCGAGCGATCGACCGATATCGAGTTTGGGGACCTTGTATTTTTCGATCAGAATGCTTTCCAGATCGCTCATTCCCTTTCGAGAGTCCGCGATGGCCTGATCGAGTTCATTTTGAGTGATGCGGTTGTTGCTGACCAAGAGATCGAACTTTGTGGGATTCTTCTTGGATATCTTTCGGAGGTTGAAAAAAGCGATTCCCAGCGCTTTGGCGATCTCATCGACGGCTTCTTCATCCTTTCGGGTGAACCGACTGCCGCTCTTCTTGTTAAGGAGTTGGAGGACACCCATCAGATATTTATTGTCGGCGACGATCGGATAGGTCAGAACCTGTTTGGTCTTGAAGCCGGTACGTTTGTCGTAGGACGTGTCGTGGAGCAAGGACGGGTGAATGCCGTGAAGCTCCGCGATGTTGTAGGCGTCGGCAATGTTGACGGGGCGGAGGTATTTAGCGCAGAAACCGGCGAGGCTTTGTTCGGTAATGGGAATGCGGACTTCTTCAACACTGTCGATATGAGGAACCTTGGAGAAGATTTCCTTTTTTTCGGAGTCGAACGCAAACAGCGTAAGATCTTCGGCATCGAACAGACCGAGGATGTCTTTATGTAGATCCAGGAGAATTTGATCGAGATTGTTCGCCGCATGAATTTGCGTGGTAATGCGTTTGACGTGCTCCGCATGCTCGACTTTGTGCTGCAACTCCTGGACGTTCTGAGTCAACGGCTTGGTGTGCATCCGACTGTGTTCTCTCTGAGTTGGAGACGTGAATGAATCAGGTTGTACACCGGATCAGCAGGCACCGGGCCATGCATAGGTTGTCGAGCTCTGAATCGAATTTCAGTCTAACTGAATGAACTGGGAAGGCAAGGAAAAGGCAATTTCTATCGGCCGATTCTGAAAAATGTGTCGTGGTGCTCAGTCGGAGCTGATATGTGGATCACGTAGCGGATGGATTGGCTTCGGTGGAAAGTTTCCCGAGATGAGCGACAAGATCATCAGGTGCGATGCGGGATTTGACTCCGCTGCGTCGAATCTTGATTTCCATGACGCCGTCCGCAAGGCCTTTGTCGCCGATGACGACCTGGAACGGAGCGCCGATGAGATCGGCATCATTGAATTTGACACCGGCGCGATCGGAACGGTCGTCCCACAATACTTCCATCCCTGCCGCCATCAAATCGGTATACAGGCGTGCGGCGGCCTCCGCAGTCTTTTCTGATTGGCTGACCGTCAGGAGGTGTACATGGAATGGCGCGATGGGAAACGGCCAGATGATGCCCTTCTCATCGTGATGTTGCTCGATCGCCGCCGCGGCCGTCCGACCGACGCCGATCCCGTAGCAACCCATGAGGGCAAGCCGCTCCTTGCCCTGATCATCGAGGATGGTGGCGTTCATTTTGTGGCTGTACTTGGTGCCGAGTAAGAACACCTGTCCGACTTCGATCCCTTTGGCGAGCGTGAGCACACCCGGTCCTCGGGGAGAAGGGTCGCCGGCTTGTGCGTTGCGAAGATCCGCAAATCGTTCGACCGTGAAATCGCGATCGAAATTGGCGTTCTGATAGTGGGTGTCGGCTTTGTTCGCACCGATGACGACATTTTTCATTCCCTGAATGGCGTGATCCGCAAGGATTCGTATGTGATTCAAGCCGACTGGTCCGGCAAATCCGAGAGGAGCCCCCGTGACCTGTTGGACCGTCTCGGCGTCGGCCAACACAACGTCGGTCACTTTGAGTAGCCGCGCCAATTTCACCTCGTTCACTTCATGATCTCCGCGAATCAGCACAGCAACGGTATCGGTCCCTGCACGGTACAGCAGCGTCTTCACGAGTTGACGAGGTGTAATCCGCAAGAAGGTGGTGACCTCCTCCACCGTTCGGCGATGCGGCGTGGCGATCGGCGTCAGAGGGCGAGGGAGGCTCGTGTCGATATCGGACGGAGGAAGGACTTCCGCCCGTTCAAGATTGGCGGCGTACGTGCCTTGGTCGTTGTAGACCACTGTCGCTTCGCCGGTCTCAGCCAGGACCATGAATTCATGCGACACGTCCCCACCGATGAGTCCCGTGTCGGCTTCAACCGCCCGAAAGGTCAGCCCGCATCGCGTGAAGATTCTGGTGTAGGCATCGTACATTTTTTGATAGCTGATCTTGGCGCCGGCCTCATCGATGTCGAAGCTATAGGCATCCTTCATGATGAACTCACGCCCCCGCATGAGTCCGAATCGCGGACGGATCTCGTCTCGAAATTTGGTCTGGATCTGGTAGAGGTTGAGGGGGAGTTGGCGATAGGACCGGACTTCTCGCCGGAAGAGATCGGTAATGACTTCTTCATGGGTCGGGCCCAGACAAAAATCCCGTTCGTGACGATCCTTGAACCGTAAAAGCTCTTTCCCGTAGTAGTCCCAACGGCCTGTTTCTTTCCATAATTCGGCAGGCGAGGCAATCGGCATCAGCAGTTCCTGTGCGCCGGCCCGGTTCATTTCCTCACGGATGATCTGCTCGATCTTGCGGATCACGCGAAGCCCGAGTGGAAGATAAGTATAGATGCCGGCTGCGACCTTTCGGATCAGTCCGGCACGCAGCATCAATCGATGGCTGACGGTTTCCGCTTCGCCGGGATCGTCCCGTAGGGTCGGGATGAGTAACTGAGAGGTTTTCATGAAAGGTTAGCGGGAGAAGATGCGTTCCAGGTCATTCCAGAAGGC
>Ga0073934_10005702_pt1 | contig 18872 bp, 16 predicted proteins | sample LarsenN4metaG_FD_76834 | JGI IMG/M metagenome (GOLD analysis project Ga0073934, IMG submission 76834) | Hot spring sediment bacterial and archeal communities from British Columbia, Canada, to study Microbial Dark Matter (Phase II) - Larsen... ... | reverse complement strand
GTTTTCGAAAAAACGCCGATTTTAGAGGCCTTTTCCAACATTGGCGACCAAGATCAGGAATCAGAAATGCACAATCAACTGAATCTATTCAAGTAACGTTGGGACAGTAGTGTTGCGAATTTATAGTCAATTCGCAATTCGCAATTCGCATATTAGAATGTTTGGACCTTCAAATCCGGGAGGACACTGATGTACGCGAACACGGTTCGACGCGGCGTTTTGGTTTTCATAACGGCAAGCATGTTCGGCGCTTCGGCGTTCATCATCGCGCAAACGCCAGCCAATAAGCCGGTGGCGCGCTTCACTGCAACATCCGACAATGTCAGCGGCGCGGGTGACACAATTCGAATCGATCTTCTCCGGTGGTCCACAGATGCGGAACGCGATCAGTTCCTGGCGGCCTGGAATATGACCGGCGCGCCTGCGCGCGGAGGCGGGCGCGGCGCGGGCGCCGGCGGCGGAGCGCCGGCGGCGGGCGGGCGCGGTGGAGCGGCCCGCGGCGGGCAGCCGGGAGCGGCCGCACAGGAACCAACGACGGATCCAGCGAGTCCGGTCAATCAAGGGAATCCAGCCAATCCAGCGAATCCAGCCAATCCGCCTGCGGGAGGCGATCAGACGGCCCCAGCCGCTGCGAACGCTGCAGGAGCGGCAGGCGGCGCGGCCGGCGGTGACGCCGCCGCGGGAGGCCGCGGAGGGCGCGGCGGAGGGGGCGGTCGTGGAGGCCGCGGAGGCGGTGGAGGCGGCGGACGCGGCGGAGACGCCCGCGGCGGCGCTGCTCCGGCTGCTCCGCAAACTCCGGAATCCTCATTGTTAGCCGCCCTGCAGAGCGGACAAACCGTCGGATACGTGTGGACGTCCGAGAGCGCAGGATACTCGATCCGGTACGCCTATCGTGTTGCCATGCCCGACGGCGGGGAACGCATCATCCTTGCAACCGACCGGCGCCTGGGCGCCTGGAACCCTCACTTGTGGAAACCTGCCGGCTCAGCGCCCGTCACCGACTACCAATTCACGGTGCTCGAACTTCGCCTCAACCGCAATGGACAAGGCGAAGGCAAGGCATCCCTGACTGCTAAGGTGGCAGTGGACAAAGAAGCCAATACCATCGCGCTCGAAAATTACAGCGCCGCGCCAGTCGTGCTCAAAGGGGTCAAGCGGTGATGCGAGCTGGAATCTGGCTTGGCCTGACCTGCTGGTCCGCTCTCGCGGCTCTCGGCGCGGGCCAGACGCTGAGCCGTTCTGAAAGAGGAGAACAAATCCTGGGTCAGGCCTGCACTCGCTGCCACGATCATCGAGTGATTCAAGTGCAGGCGCTCGACAAGAATGCCTGGACGGAAGTGGTCGACTCCATGGTCGCAATGGGCGCCACGATTGCAGCCGACGACAAACCGATCTTGATCGACTATCTCGTGGAGCGGCACGGCCCGCTTCCTGATGGCCCAGGCAAAGAGATATTGCTGAATACCTGCACGATGTGCCACGACCTCAGCCGCGTGAAAAGTCACACAGGAACGCGCGATCAGTGGGAGGAGACGCTCATCTCCATGCTCAACGAAGGCGCCCCGCTGTCGGATGAAGAGTTTCCGGTAATCCTGAATTACCTGGCGAGAAACTTCAGGCCACGATGAGGGCGATTTCGGAATTCGGAATTCGGATTTCGGATTTGAGAGCAAACCTTGGATCGGCTTCCCCAAATCCGCAATCCGAAATCCGCAATTCGAAATCTTATCTCGAAGGGGTTTCCCCCATGCAGATAGGAACGATGCAGATGGAGTCCACCGTGCGGTTGACGTCTGGCGTGGGGAGTCCTCGCTCGGTCATCAGCTTCCGAATCAGAGCCGCAACGTCGGGATGGCTGACGGCGGATTGGACTCCGACGCGCACCAGCCCTTCGGCGTAGTCGATGGCCTGCCATCTGTGTCCTGCCAACTGAGACGCCTCTTTATCGGTGTCGCGGCTTCCCTTATCGCGCGTTGCGAGATCCGCCCCGCGATCGACCAGCAGTTGAACGACTTCGGCCCGGCCTTTATGGGCGGCGCCCATCAGCGGCGTGCGCCCTTCACGGTTTGCCCAGTTCGGGTCCAGGCCCAGGTCTAGCAGCATCCTCACAGTTTCAATGCCGGACTCCCGCGAATGCTCGAATGTCACGCCTTCGACCCAGCCGATGCCGGCGGCGACGGTGAGCGCAGTGTCGCCATTGTCCGTGACGACTTTCGGATCGGCGCCGTAAGCAAGGAGCAGCTTCATCAGCGGGACGTCGCCGGACTGCGCCGCACGAACAAACGGGGTCGCGCCGGATTCATAGAACCACTGCATGGTGAAGATGGTTCGAGTCTCGGTGTTGCTTTTAGCGCGCGCATTGGGATTTGCGCCGTGCTCGAGGAGGAGCTGGATGTACTCCAGGTGATCCATGTCCGGCTTTGGAACGGGGTAGTCGCCGCCTTCAATGTTGCGGTTGTCCGTCGCGAGATAGAGCGGCGTCATTCCGCCGCGATGCGCGGCATTCACGTCGGCTTTGTTTTCGATGAGGAATTTGCCGAGCTGATAGTTACGGTTGTTCGTGGCTGTCAGCAGCGGCGTCCAGCCATAATTGGTTGCCTGGTTCACGTCCGCGCCCGCCGCAACGAGCAGTTTTGCGGATTCAAGGTCGCCCTCGCGAGCAGCGAAGACCAGAGCTGTGAGCCCGCCGCCGTCGGAACCTACGAGTCCGGCAACCGGTCCGGCATCCTCTTCATCGTCGTTGTCGTCTTGTTCCGGCTGAGTCGCGTTTTCGGCGCCGGCTTGTCCGCCGCCTCCGCCGCGTTGTCCGCCCTGCTGGTTTTGGGCGCCTCCTTGACCGCCTTGACCTCCTTGGCCGCCCTGACCGCCGCCGAACCCCCCGAACCCGCCAAACCCGCCTCCGCGTCCTCCCTGGCCGCCGCCGGCGGCCCGTTCGATCTCGAGTTGTTCCTCATACGTTCTTCCGGCCGCGGCGGCGGCCAACCGTCGTTTTGCGGCTTGCTCGACCCGCGTGACGTTAACGCTGGGGGCCATGTAATTTCTCGGGTTGCCGGCGCCGCCGGAGCGTGCGCTAAAATCCGCGCCGGCTTCCAGCAAAGCTTTGACAGCGGCAGGATGCTTCTGTTCGGCCGCCCACATCAGGGCGGTCGTCCCTCGAATGTTTTCCTTGGCGTTGACGTCTGCGCCGGCCGCGGCCAGAACGCGGATCGCTTCAGGGTTGCCGTTGCGCGCGGCCAGCATGAGCATTGTCTCGCCATTCGGCCCACGCTGCTTCGCATCCGCGCCGGCCTCAAGAAGCCGCCGGATCATGGGAACGTTTCCATAGAGGGAGGCCATGTGAAGCGGCGTGATTCCGTGACGGTTTGCAGCTTTGGCGTTGGCGCCCGCGCGAATCAGAAGATCTGCCAGCTCCAGATCGTCCCGGTAGACCGCCCAATGCAGAGCCGTTGCGCCGTCAACCTGCGGCGCGTTCACATCCGCCTTCCGCTGCAATAGCGCGCGGACGGCCGCCCGGTCGCCCTTTTGCGCCGCGTCGGCAACTTCACTGCGTCCGGCGGCGAGATGGACTCCGACAAGGGAGAACATAACTGCCGCGAAGCTAAGAACGATTCGCCTGATCATCGGCCTCATCTCCTGACGTACAGTTACAGCTTCGCAAGTCTATCGGTGCTGTCGCCCTGACTGTCCTGTTCGATCCCGTACATGTCCAGAATGCTGAGCAGCAGATTCCCCGTCGGCACGGTCTTTCTGGGGTAGGACAGATGGCGTCCCCCCTTCAGCTTGCCGTTGGCCCCGCCCACCAGAATGTGCGGAACGTCATAGTGTTGGTGCTGGTTGGAGTTGCCCATGTTCGTGCCATAGAGCGTCAACGAGTGATCCAGCAGCGTGCCGTCTCCGTCGGGGGTCTTCTTCAATTTGTCGACGAAGTACGCCAACGTGGACACGTGGTATTGGTTGAGCTTCGCGTAGTTTGCGATGTTGCGCGGAACGTCCTGATGGTGCGATCCGCCATGGAAGCTCACGCTCGTGGTTCCGTCCTGCAGCCGGTAGGTCCTGCCGGTGAGGTCGCGCGCTCCCAGCAGCGTCGCAACGCGCGTGATGTCGGCCTGGAAGGCCAGCACGGTCAAGTCGAAATGCAGCTTGATGTGAGTGTCGAAGTCTGAGGGGATGCCGGTCGGCTCATCGGTCGTTGTAGCGGTAGTAGAGGCCCTTGCGGCGAGATCGAGACGCCGTTCGATTTCCCGGACTTCCTCGGCGTACTGATCCAGACGGCTGCGATCGGCGGGACCAAGATTCTTCTTGAGGCTTGCCAGCTCCGCGCGAATCGAGTCCAGAATGCTCTGGTGTTGTCTCCTGCGTGCGGCGCGGATTTCAGGGGTCGATCCGCTGCCGAACAAGCGTTCGAAGACAACCTGGGGATTCAACTCCATGGGGAGCGGCGTCGTCGCCGTCGTCCATGAAATCGAATTCGTATAGGCGCAGCTATAGCCTTCACCGCAGTTGCTCGAACTCGTACCGGGATCTTCAACCGCAAGCTGCAGCGACGGCAGCAACGAATCCTGTCCGATCTTGCGCGCAATGACCTGGTCGATCGTCGGGCTCCCGACGCTCGCGTCGGAGCCCGACGTTTTCTTCGGCTTATTTGCGGTCAGGAACGCAGCAGCCACCCAATGGTCTGAACCCGTCGTGCCTTCAGGCGGCTCCGCCGATTGGGACCACAATCCCGTAAAGATGACGGTGTGCTCTCGGAAAGGCTCCAGCGGCTTCATGATCATCATGGAGCCCACGCCGGAGTCGGGAAACGCTGCGGGCAGCGGACCTTCTACTTTGGGCTCCCACCAGCCGGGCGCCATGCCGTGTGGGAAGAAGATTCCCATGAACCGGGGCTTCGGATGCGCTGCTGTCTGTGCGAGAGGCGTCTGTGCGGGAACCATTGATTCCAGCAGCGGCAGGGCGAACGTCACGCCGGCGCCGCGCAAGAAGGTCCTTCGCGAAAGATGCTTTTTCGTAATAAACATCGCTGATCCGACCCTCCTTATTCCGATTCCTTCGGTTTCATATTCATTTGGAATGCATCGCTTTTCACAATTCCCATGACTATCGCGGAAAAGCGGTTATTCTGGCTCGCCGCCTCCCGGGTTATCCGGCGGACAAGCGGCATGTCCTGATATTCCACGCCGCGCCCGAGAGCGTAAGTCAGAAGCTTTTCCGTCATGGCTTGCATAAAGACGTCCGAACGGCCGACAAGCCACTGACGCAGATCCGCCACGCCGTTCACTTTCGTACCGTCATAAAGTACGTCGGCGGCATGGACCGGGGTTACGCCGTCCATCGTCCGCCACGCGCCGATCGCGTCAAAGTTTTCGAGCGAAAAACCAATAGGATCCATGAGCTTGTGACAGCCGGTGCAGGCTGGGTTCTTCCGGTGCTCTTCCATCAGAGCTCGCAAAGTCGGCTCTTTCGCGTCGCCGGCCGCCGTGTTCTTTCGTTCGGGCAGTGCGGGAATTTCGATGTCTGTGGGGGGGTCCGGCGGCTGGACCCCGATGATCGTCTTCAGGACCCACTGTCCGCGCGCGACGGGCTTATTTCTTTCAGGGCGCGAGGTCGTGGTCAGGATGGCGCCTTTGCCGAGCAGTCCCCGTCGCGCGTCGAACTCGGGTCCGAGCGTCACACGGCGGAACTGGCTCCCATAGACGCCCGGAAAGCCGTAATGTTTGGCCAGGCGTTCGTCAACGAACGTGTAATCGGCCGTCAGCAGATCGATGACGCTGCGGTCTTCGCGGACGATGCTGTCGAACAGGAGCTCCACCTCGCGGCGCATGGCCCGCCGCAGCGGATCGTCGAAATCCGGATAAATCATCGGCAGGGGGCCGACCGCGCCCATATCGCGCAAGTTCAACCACTGTCCCGCAAAATTCACCGCCAGCGCCTCCGAACGGGGATCTGCAAGCAAGCGTTGCACCTGCTGTTCGAGAACTGCAGGATCCTTCAACCTCCCCTGACTGGCAAGATTAAGCAACTGTTCGTCAGGAGCGGCGCTCCACAAAAAGTACGACAGACGAGAAGCAAGCTCCAGGTCGCTCAGGCGATACGCCTGGCCTGCCGAACCGGAGGCTGCGCCTTCGATGCGGTAGATGAATTTCGGCGCCGCGAGGATGCGGGCCAACGCGCGCTCGATGCCATGCTCGAAGTCTCTTTCTTTTCTCCCCTGCTGATAGAACGCCATCAGCATGTCCAGGTCTTCGGCGGTTGCCGGCGCCCGGAACGCTTGCGTCGCGAGATTCGTGATGATCTTTCGCGCGCAGGCCTGCTCGTCGCTTGCGCCGGCCGGCTGGCACAGGAAAATCTTGCGCCGGCTTGGGGATTCCTGCGCCGTCAAGGCATTGTAGGGACCTTCGATCCGGATGCTTCCGACATGCGGGAAGAACGTGTAGCCCGGAGTGGGCCCGGTCTGGATCGTGTCGCGCTCAAATTGTCTGTTGAGATCGAGCAGCGGCGCCAGGTTGGTTTGAACGAATGTCGCGCCGACGGAGTGAGGCCCCGCCGTGGTCGCAAACCGAACGCGCATCGGCGCCGCCCCGCCGCGCGATCGTCCCGCCCAATCCAGCAGCGCTAATCGCTCACCGTCGAGAAGAATTTCGATCTTTTCCCCCGGAACCGAGCCGAATCCTTCTCCAGCCATGTTGTCGGCGAATACGGCGGTCACCGTAATGGTGTATTCGCCGTCTGACGGGAAGATATGGTCGACCAGCAGGCCGCCCCGCGTCCCAAACGGCAAGCCCTCAATGTGATAATTCTGCGCCGTGTCTTCGGGAACACGGTACACCACCAGATGCGGCGTGGTCGCCTCGCCCAGCGCCAGCCGGCTGATCTTTCCAGCGGCTGACACATAGGCTTCGACCAAGGTCGAAGACACGCCCAACGCGCCTGCGATGTTGTCGAAACCGCGCGTGGAATCATCGGACGGCAGATACTTGGCAGGGTCTATCTCCAGATCGAGCAGGTCGCGAATCGCGTTGGCATACTCGGTGCGATTCAAACGATGGACGCCCGGCGCCGGAAAATACGGCTGGGCGTTTCGGTCGAGTTCGTTCTCGAGCCAGGCAATGAGACCTTTGTAAGCGGCCTCGTCGGGACGCCGCGATCCCTGAGGCGGCATCATGCCGGCGCGAAGCCGTCGGACGACGCGTTCCCAGACTTCCGCGTGCTCGCCGACGTTTGCGATGTCTACATCGTCCAGAGTCAGCCGCCTGGCCGAATCCATTCCCGCCGATTTGGCCTTCTGGCTGTGGCAGCCGACGCAATATTGATTGATGAGAGCTCGCTGCGCCTCAGCCGGCGCAGCAGATGGCGTAGTGGATGACGTATTGGATGACGAAGCCTCCGGGCCGGTGGAACCCGAGGATTGCCGCTGCGAGGTCGCCGTCTGCCCCAAGACGACGATGGCGAGCGACGCAACCGCCAGGCAACCGGCTGCCAGTAATCTTCTCATTGGATCGCCCCCTTCGCAGAACTGTGCGGATTCTCCTGCAAAGTCGTCCTCCGGCGTCCGGATGGGACGCCCCGCAGGGCCTCTATGTCATGCTGCAAACAAAATATAACACCGCCTGCAAACCCCTCCAACGTGTTTGTTTTCATGGGCTGATAAAAGCGCTTGGTCCGACTTGGCCCGCTGTTATAGTGGCCGCCAACACGGAGGTTTATGGATGTTCATCGTGCGCTTGTCCATCGTTGCCGCGCTGGTATTCACGCTTGGAATCCTGGCCCAGTTTGGGGCTGGCACAGCGCCGCAGCCCGCCCTTTCCGAACAAGACAGGCCTGCATCAGACTTCGCGGAGTCTCTTGGCGGGAGGCTTGGAACCGTTTGCAGGCTTGCCGAAAGCGGCGGCGCATCTCCAGCCGCCTTGGCGTACGAATTGGAGGATCTTTGCCGGACGGTGAAAAAGGATGCTGTCGCGTGGTCGGGTGAAGCGCCGAACCTCCAGCCGTAAACCTTCGTAGCGCCGCGCGCGCTTACCTTGCCGGCTCCCAGAGACCGGTGCTCATGTACCTCTCGCCGATGTCGTTCAGGATGGTGACGATGACGCCCTTCCGGATTCGCTTTGCAGTTTCGTAGACGCCCTGCATGTAGGCGCCGGACGACTGGCCTGCAAAAATGCCGTGGCGGGCGAGCAGCGCGGCCTGCCGCGCCGCGTCGGCGCTCGATACGCGGACTTTGCGATCGACCACCGAGGAATCGAGAATCTTCGGAATAATGTCGCCCGGAGATTCGAGCGGCTTCAGCCCTTCGATCCCCGGAAAATCCTCAGGGACGATCTGCACGATCTCCACCCCGGGCAGCTCCTTCTTGAGCCGCCGTCCAACGCCGGTGATGGTCCCGCCCGTTCCAATGCCGCAAACAAAATGCGTCAGCCGCCCGTCGGTCTGTACCAGAATCTCCGCGGCGGTTTCGTGGTAGTGCGCCAGCCAGTTGTTGGCGTTCGCATATTGATCGCAGTGGAAGAAGCGGTCCGGCTCGCGTTCCGCAATCCGGTGGCCTTCGCGGAGGGCTTCGTCGTAGCCCTCCATCGGATCGGTCTGAACGAGCGCGGCCCCGTGCGCGAGTATCCGCATCTTGCGCTCGCGGCTGGCGTTGCCCGGCACAACAATCTGAACGGGAATGTTCATCATCGCGCCCAGCATCGCGTAGGCGATTCCCGCGTTGCCGGAGCTCGAATCCAGGACGGTCTGACCTTTTCCGATACGGCCCTCTATCCATGCTTCCAGCAGCATCCGGCGCACCGGCCGGTCTTTCAGGCTGCCCCCGGGATTGGCGTATTCGGCCTTCGCGTAAACGGAGACCTCTGGAAATTCGTCCTTGAAGGCGCGAATTTCAACCATGCGCGTGTTTCCGATGAGGTCCAGCGCGGGATATCGACGATGGAACTCGCGGTACCGTTCATCGACCGGAATTGCGGCAAACGGATTCATGCAAAGCCGAGATTGCGCCTGACGGTCCACCACAGCCTGCGCCAATAGGGAGCATGCACAATCACGGGTTCCTCGTCAGCGCGATAGGCGCGGTTTTTAGCGAGCTGCTTGACTGTTTCATGATACGCAAAGACGTTGCAGTGAATGCAACGCAGCAGCGGAATGGAGACTTCAAGTATCGGAACAAAGAGGTGATCCGTGGATTTGCAGACCGGACGGTCACTCATGAATGCCGACACTATAACACGCGGCGCTTTACCGGAAAAAGACCACGGTCAGCAGGACGAAGAGCGGAATCAGTATGGCGCCCGAAAACACCATATAACCTCCGAAAGACGGCATCGGGATTCCGTTTCTTTCGGCGATGCTCTTGACCATGAAGTTCGGGCCGTTGCCAATGTATGTGTTCGCGCCCATGAACACAGCTCCGCATGAAATCGCTTTGAGGAGCGATGCGCCAAATTCGGACTGGACTAGCGTCGACAAATTCTCTGAACCGCCTCCGACGACGCCTGAAGCCATTGCGGTGAACGTCAGATATGTGGGAGCGTTATCCAAAAAACTCGACAGCAGTCCCGCCATCCAGAAGTATTGCCAGGGCTCGCTCAAATCGAATGACGCCGCTCGCGCATTCAGGATTTCTAATGCTGGAATCATGGTGATGAAGATTCCTGCGAAGAGCGCGGCGACTTCGGCGATCGGGTGGAAGTGAAAGTGGTTGGCCTTGTGCACTCCCGCCGGCGTCGTAAACCAGGACAGCGCAGCCATCGCGATCATCAGGGCTTCCTGCACGCCCCGCGGCCAGCCAAAACGCCCGCTCAAGATCGCTGCAATCATGACGCCGGCGAGATATAGAAAATTCACAGCGCCCTGCACGTGCAGCCGCCGGCGCGGTTGAACCTGCTCCGCCAACGCTCCCGGAGTTTCCACGTCTTCGCGAACGAACACATACTGGTCATAGATGTTGAAAAGAATCAGGAGCGCGCCGATGGCGGCCGCCCAAATCGGGAACAGTTGCAGCGTCCAGTCAAACGGCACGCCGCGCAAGAACCCGAGAAACAGCGGCGGATCTCCCAGGGGAGTCAAAAGGCCGGCGACGTTGCTCACGATGAAGATAAAGAAGACGACCAGATGCGCCTTCCGCTGCCGTGCGTGGTTGGCGCGCAGATACGGCCGAATCAGCAGCATCGACGCGCCCGTCGTGCCGATCAGATTCGCCAGCAGCGCTCCGGTCGCCAGAAAACCCGTATTCACCAGCGGCGTGCCCGCAAACTCGCCCTTGATGTAGATCCCGCCGGATATCACGAACAAGGCGCCTAGCAGAACAATGAAGGAAAAGTAATCGGCGATCGAATGCGCCAACAGATTCGAGGCGCCGCGCACGAGCAGCGCAAGAACGGGAAGGGAGACGACGGCGCTCAGAAGCAGCTTGTTCCGGTTGCTGTCCCACCAATTCGGAAACAACAAAGGTATAATGGCTATCGAAAGCAACATCAAGACGAACGGCGCTACACTCCACAGCGGGAAGTCCACGACCTCAACAGTTGTATGCATCTTCGTTTCTCGTCATAAGCGAACCGGCATCATGCCACAAAATTCAGCCGCCGCGCCTATGGCATCCAGGTTGCTTCTGTATTGTTGAGCCTGAGAATCGAAGCAAGCGTGGGGTGCTGCATGAACCGGTGGATCAGTATTTTAGCGGTGGGGGTCGTCGCGGTCGCGGCTGTGTTTCTCACGAAGTGGGGTCCGCCGGTCGAAGGCGTGGAACGTCTCCGTGAAATTCTGTTGTCCTTTGGGCCGTGGGCGGTGGTGATTTCGGCCAGCCTGATGGTCGTTCAGGCCGTGGTTGCGCCGCTGCCGGCGAATGTGATCACGATCACCAACGGCCTGGTTTTCGGCCCGGTCTGGGGCGGACTCCTGTCCTGGACGACCATCCTGCTTGGCGCGACTCTATGTTTCTCGCTGTCGAAGGGGCTTGGCCGGCCTTTTGCCTCGAGGATCGTGGGACGCTCCCTGCAAACTGCCGAGCGATTTTTCGATCGCTACGGTCTCCACGCGATCTTCGTCGTCCGCATTACGCCTTTCGTCCCGTTCGACGCCGTCAGCTACGGCGCCGGGCTTGTGGGCGTGCCCTATTTCAAATTTCTACTGGCCACTGCGGTCGGCATCATTCCGTCCGTTATCATCTACTCCTATCTCGGCACATTCTTCGCATCGGCGTTCTGGTGGATTGTGCTGGGGGCCGCCGCCTTGTCGCTCGCGTCAATGTGGGCCGCAATGCGTTACCTCCGAAGGAATCGCGCCGCTCAAGCGCCAATCGCCGTGCGGCCGGCGACCGGGGACTAACGCCGGGGGCCGCTGTTTCGCCGGGTGAGAAACAGGATCAGATCGGATTTTGTGATGATGTCGTAGCCGTTCCGCAGTTTGACCAATATGGCGGGCGTTTCGCGGTCCATGCGGTGCGTCACCTCCGTCAGCGACGCGTCTTCGGAAACAACCGGGCACGGCTTCTCCATGTATTCTGCGACCGGCTTCGATTTCGCGCTTGGGTCGGCGACCAGGATGTCCAGGATGCGCGCCTCGCTCATGCTGCCGACGACTTCGCCGCCCTCGATGACAGGAACCTGCGAAATGTCGTGTTCCCGCATGAGGTTCACCGCCGCCTCGATCGTGATGCCGAGAGGGATCGACACCAGCTGCCGCGTCCGGCGAACCTTATCGCGGACGACCTCGCTGGCGCTGACGTGGACCGGCGCCTCGAAAAACTGGTTCTCCTTCATCCAGTTGTCGTTATAGATCTTGCTCAAGTATCTCGCGCCCGAGTCGGGAATGATCATCACGACGACGTGTTTCTCGGTCAGATCCTCGGCGGCCTTCAAAGCTGCATGCAACACGGCGCCGGATGAGCCGCCTGCAAAGATGCCTTCCGTGCGCGCAAGCATCCGGGTCTTGAGAAACGCATCTTTGTCGCTGACGCTGTACATTTCATCGATGACGGAAAAGTCGACATTGCCGGGCAGTTCGTCCTGTCCGATTCCTTCGGTTTTGTAGGGTTGAACCTGCGGCTTGCGGCCCGTCTTGAACAATTCGGTGAAGATCGAACCCAGCGGATCGACCCCGATGATGCGTATCGCGGGATTCTTTTCTTTCAGAAAGCGCGCGACTCCCGTAATCGTGCCTCCCGTGCCGACTCCGATGACGACATGCGTCACGCGGCCTTCAGTCTGCTCCCAGATTTCCGGGCCTGTTGTTTCGTAGTGGGCGATCGTATTGGCGGGATTTTCGTACTGATTCGGAAAAACGCTGTTCGGTATTTCGCGGCTCAGGCGAAGCGCAACGGAGTGATAGCTTCGCGGATCGTTGTGTTCGACCTGCGTCGGCGTGACGACAACTTCAGCGCCCAGCGCGCGCAACGCATCGATCTTTTCCTGGCTCATCTTGTCCGGCATTGTGAAGATGCACTTGTAGCCCTTGATGGCCGCGGCCAGGGCGAGTCCCATTCCCGTGTTTCCGGATGTGCCTTCGATGATCGTGCCGCCCGGCTTGATCCGTCCTTCCCGTTCCGCCGCCTCCAGCATCGCAACGCCGATCCGGTCTTTCACGCTGCCGCCCGGATTCAGATACTCGAGCTTCGCGAGCAGAATCGGACGATATCCGCGGCCGATGCGGCTCAAGCGGACCATCGGCGTGTCGCCGATTACTTCCAGGATGTTGTCGTACCACATAAAACGTGCTCAGTCTTGCGCGTCCGTAATTCCCCGCCGGACGAGATATTCTTCGACTTTCGCCTCGATCTGATTGAGCGTCTCCACGCCTGACGCCATCGGCAGATTGCTCACGTATATGTTTTTCACTCCACGCTCGACGAGACCAACGATGCTTCTGGCGCAGATGTCTTCCGGACTGACGCCGGCGGCGAAGTCCCGCTTCAGCTCGTCTACTGGAACCGGGAAAAATCTGGACAACATCTGCAGAGTCCGGACGTTGGCGCTTCGATAGTAAAAAACGCCGAAGATTCCCGGAATGTGAACGCCGCGGGCGATGGCCGCGCTTAAAAAGTCATCGAGCGCCGCCGCCTGATAGTGGGACGCGATCTGAGCCATATAGAAATCCGCGCAGTATTCGCCATCCGCCATGTAGGCGACCTGCCGGGCTCCGTCCTGCGGGTTCGTCCAACCTCCGAGCGTCAGGCCGGGAACGCGTTGGCGAATCATGCGCCTTAGTTCATAAGCATGGCTCACGCAACGCGGGATGTCATCCGTCTTATCCCCGCCCAACACAACCAGAGACGTAAACCCCAACGCATAAGCGCGCTCGGCAAATTCCAAACAGTACTCCAGCGAGTGTTTGGTCGTAAGAATCGGAACGATCCGCGAACGGTCTGCGCCGGGGCCCAGATTGACCGTCACATGCCGCAGGTTTGGCTCTTCTCGCTTTCCGATCGCGCCGTCCGTCATAAAGACCAGCCGCTCCTGCGACGTCATCTTCCGAATCAGCCGGTTGCTGTCGATCCAGGCGTCCATGCTCTGCTCCAGCGGTAAATCAATCCGCGGCGGACACAACTCGACGTTCAACAGAAATGGCTTCGAGTGACGGAGTGATTTGAGTAGAGACATACGGCAATTTCGGATTGCGGATTGCGGATTTCGGACTTGTATTCCCTAAATCCGCCATCCGAAATCCGCAATCCGAAATTTTTTCCTCAGCTTCTCCTGCCCGCCGCCGCAGCGGCCTTCTTTGATTCTACCTTTTTGACCTTTTTGGCGGGAGCGACCGTCACTTCCACGCGGTAGTTGTCCAACGCTCGTGACAGCTCGGATTCGACGCGGCGGCGGAGATGGTCGGGGGAGATGACCTTAGCGGATTGTCCGAAGCTGAGAATCCAAGAGACCAACTCGAATTCACCGCCTACATGGAGCTTCATGTGAATTCGGCCGCCGTCGATTTCCCGGCATTGTTGCGAGGGGTGCCAGATGCGGGAGCGGACGTATTCCGCTACGCTGGACCCAAAGATGATTTCGACGTCAAACGGATCTTCCTTGACGAGCCCGAACGACGATTCCAGATAACTCTCGACGGAGAAGTCGGACGGCTTGTCGAAATGATCGTGCAGCTTATCGATGGACTCGATGCGTTCGACGGCGAACGTGCGAATCTGCTTGTACTCCTCCACGTAGGCAAACAGATACAACCCGCCTCGAAAATGCATCAGACGATACGGATGCAGCGTGTACTCCTTTCGCTTCTGGCTGTGCACGGAGTAGTAACGCATCCTGATGCGCACTTCCTCTCCAATCGCCTCGAGGAGCAGCCGGATGACGTGCTTGTGCTGATCCAGATCCTTCGGCGCATCCGCCCGGACGCTGATCATGGAATCCAGACTGTCGAGAAATTGAACGTTGCGCTCCGGAAGAGCGCTTTCAATTTTTTTGAAAGCCGACGCAATGTCGCTGGAGAACGGCGGCGCCGCCAGATTGACGACCAACTTCTTGCTGAAGTACAGCGCAGCGATCTCCGACAGCGAGAGATTCGCAAGCGGCAACCCCTTGTATTCTTCATTGAGCCGCCAGTAGACCTTGCCTTCGTAACGCTCGTCATAGAGAGGGAACCCCGCTTCCATCAGGGCGCCCAGATCGCGCCGGATTGTCTTGGTCGAAACAAAATGCCGTTCCGCCAGATCCAGTATCGTGGTCCATCGATTCGTCTCGACGTGCTTGAGAATCGCCCACTGACGTATGAGCTGCGCATTGCGCCCCATTCCGTTGCCTCCAACGCGGACCTACGGCCGCGGCGTCATGAAAACGAGAAGAACAAGATCCTGGTCGCCGGAGTTGCGCACCCCGTGCGCTTCTCCCGGCCGTGCGAGGACGGCCTCTCCCGAACCGAGTTCACGCTCTTCGCCGGCGATGTGGAACAACCCTTTGCCTCGAAGGACGACGTAGATCTTATCCGACTCCTGATGGCTATGAAGGCGTTGATCCTGGCCGGGTTGCAGGCAGTATAAATCACAGAAGTACTTCGCGGAATCGAAGATCGGAATCTTCTGCATCTTCTCGCCCGAAAAGCGGACGAGGTCCTCAAGACGTCGGGTTTCCATTTTGCCGCGGTTATTGTACGGAAAACACCGGAGCTTCGGGGACAATTTCCGAGACGGCGGCGACGAGGTGAGGATGGCAGGTGAACAGCAATACCTGATGCGTCTCCGCGAGTTCGCGCACGGCCCGGATCGTGAGGCGCGTCCGCCCGGGATCGAAGTTCACGAAGACGTCGTCGAACACGACCGGCAGCGGCCCGACGTGGTTCGCGTAGTCCCGAACGAGGGCGATCCGCATGGCCAGATACAACTGTTCGGCGGTTCCCCGGCTCAGCAAGTGCGGCGAGAGTCGCGTTCCGTCTGCGCGCTCAACCTGAATTTCACTGCCGTCGAGCGGCGCAATGACGCGTTGATAACGTCCTTCGGTCATCAGCTTGAAGAAGAACGACGCCTGACGGAGGACTTCGGGCTGGCGTTCCGTTTCGTAAACGCGCCGCGTCTCGTCCAAAAGCGTGCGGCACAGCGTTACGACAGCCCACTGTTCGGCTTCCGCGTCGATCTTTGAAAGAATCAACTCCTGCCTGGCAAGAGCGCGCGAGCGTTCCTCGCTGCGCTCCATCATCGCAATGCGCTCATCCACCCGGCCCGACTCGTGACGCGCTTCCGCCAGGCGTTGCTCCATTCCGGACAATTCGCCGCGAATCGCGTTGTAAGCGTCTTCGTCGTTTTCACGGACATCAAAGAGAAAACCGGTCTCAGGAGGCTCAAAAGGAATCCCGCGAAGCTCATTCAAGAGCTGCTCGCGTTGCTTGTAAGTCTCGGCGCGTTGACGGAATTCCCTTTCCGTGGAGGCGCCGCCTTCGCGAAGGAGAGCGGCAATCTCAAGCTGCCGGTCTTCGATCTGGCGGCTGACGCGATCGAGGTCCGCTTGGGCGTGTTCCATTTCGTCTTCCAGACGCCGGAGATCCTCGACAGCCTTGGACAGGCGTCCTGTTTCGGCGGCCTGACGGTCGATGTCCGCCTGGGAAATTTCCGACTTGCCGGTCAGTCGCACGATATCTTCTTCGATGCGCCGCGCGTCGTTTTCGATTGTTCGGAGTTCCCAAAAGCACGACTCTTGACGCTCCGTGCAGATCCGATGCTGCTCCTGCACGCGGGTGAATGCTCGCAGGCGGCGGCGCCGCCAGAAGACGGGAATGAGCGAAGCGGCCGCGACGACGGCGGCGGCGTATCCCAGATCCGCCCATGCCAGTCCGGCGACGGCTGTCCAGATCAGGCAAATGAAAGCGATGAACGACGCTCGCGATGGCGGGCGCAGGCCGTCCATGGCGGACTGCAGCGCGTTGCGCTCCTGCTCGATCGCCTTCTGCCGATCCACGACCGACGAGTAGACGCGCCGCGCCGCCTCAACGCGCGGCAACAGCGTCCGCAGCGCCTCGAGCTTCTGGGAGCACCGGTCCAACTCGTGAAGATCCGCGCTCGCGCGCAATTCGGCGCGACGGACGCGCCGGCGGTCGTTATCGCGCCGCAGTTGCGTGTATTCGGCCTGAAGCGCACGAAACTGATTTCGGAGCAATTCCAAACGTTCCACGCCGCCCTCCGGGAACGTTTCGACAAGGGGAAGCATTTCGAGCTGCTTCTCGATTGTCTTGCGGCGCTCCCAAAGAGGCCGGGCCTTCAAACGTTTTTCATAGTGAGCGGCGCGATGCTTCAATTCGGCGACGGCCTCCGCGAGTCCTGCAACCTCCGCTGCCAGCCGGACCTTGGACTCATGAGCCGCCCAGTAGTCCTCCGGCTGATGCTCCGTGCGCTCGAGGTCGTCGCGTACGGCTTCGAGTTCTTTGAGAGCCATGTTCAGGACGCTCGTCTGTCCTCGGGGCAGAAAGAGCGCGCTCTGCCGGGCTTCCAGCTCGCGCTGAACCGCGGTCCAGCGCGCCGCTCCGATCCCCAGGGCCGCGCCGGAGAGGTGCTGAGCCACTTCGTTTTCCTGCAGAGTGTGGAATTGTTCGAGCTCTTCCAGGCCGAAGGCGAAGACGTTGTGGTACAGGGTTCGCGTCGTTCCGCCGAGCAAGGCGTCGAGCTCGGCGTCCGCGCCCGTCGAATCGCCGTCCTGAACGGTCACGGCGCCGCGGACGTGGCGGCTGGATCGTCGTTCAATCCGCACGGGGCGATCGCGCACGATGAGGTCGAGCGAGCCGCCGTGAACGCCGCCATGAACGGGTTCGTAGCGTCGTGGAGATCCGCGGCGATCGAAGCCGAATAACACAGCGCGGATGAACGCCATCAGCGTGCTCTTGCCGGCTTCATTGGAACCGTGGAAAACATTGAGACCGGCGCCAAGCGGTCCCCAGGTTTTGTCGCTCCAGACGCCGAAGCCTTCGATGTGAATGCGGTCGATTTTCATGATTCCAACAGCAAATCCACGCCCATTGCGGCAGCCCGCTCCACCCACTCCCGAAGACGCGCATCGTCCAGCGGCGGCGCGCCTTTGCGGCGGAAGAGCGGGGCAAGGCTGTCCGTCAGCTTCTGCCGGAGCTCCGGATCGTCGAGTGCATGGTCCGCCAGTTTCAGGAAGTCGCTGACGAGAGTCTCAGTCCGGGCGATCGATTCGAAATCCAGCTCCGGCCCAGTGGCGATGCGAACGGACTCCGTCGGCACGACTGCATGCAATTCTTCACGCAGATCCTCGGCCATTCCGTTGCGCTGGAGGTCGCGATGCAGCAAGCCGTTTCCACGCAGCGTGCAGCGCGCAACGGTCGGACCCGCAAAGGCCGCCGCTGCTTCGCGCCCCTGATCCAGCATTGCCGTCAAGAGGTCATCGATCCGCGCGAAAGGCTGAATGGAAAGGTCGAGATGGACCCACCGCACCAGATTGGTTTCAATAAACTGCGGGTGGGCTCTTCCGCTGCTGTCGACGTCGACCTGAACGCAGCCCCGCGGCCCCGTTTCCCGAGCGTTCCGGCCTTGGGGGTTTCCGGGATATACAACGGTCGCGGGTTCTGTTGCGAGCACCGACCACGAATGCACGTGTCCCAGCGCCCAATAGTCGAAGCCCAGCGACCTCAGTTCGTCGAGCGTGACGGGCGCGTAATCCGCGTGTCCCGCCTGACTCCCTACATTTGCATGCAATAAAGCGAGCGAATACGGGGAGTCTTCCTCCGGATGCATCGAGGCCGCGAGATTCTCGGTGATGTGCTCTCGCGCGTAGCTCACGCCCGTCACGCGCGCTATCTCTTTGCCGCGCCGGATCACCGGCTCTGTTACAGGACGGCCGCCAAAGGTCGTCACGTTCGGCGGTAATTGAAACTCGCTGCCCCAGCCGTTCAGGGGATCATGATTGCCGTGGACGATGTAGACCGAGATGTCGCGCTCCGCCAGCCGTTCCATCTGCCGTCGGAACGACACGAGCGCGCGCAGGCTCCGGTCCTTCGAATCATAGAGGTCGCCGGCAAGTACGAGAAAGTCGGCCTTCGATTCGATGGTGTGATCGACGATCCGCTCCAGAGCGCCAATGGTCGCCGCCTGCAGTTGATCCCGGAGCTTCGGGGCGGCGTGTGCAATCCCGCGAAACGGGCTGTCCAGATGCAGATCCGCGGCGTGGATGAATCGCAAAGGCTCCATGCCTTGCTTCTACGCCGTACTGCGGACACATCAGGTCCGGGAGTAGCGCGGTCTATGAAAGTGTGAACGAATGCCGCTGCGGAGTTTTGACCCCCTGCCGCCTTCGGCGGCAGCGTTTACTCCGCCTTTGAGGGCTGATCTGCGCACACACTTGACACCGTCGGCGACGATGAAAAATGAGAACTGATTGATGATTAATGAGTAATGCAATTGGTAGATGAGCTGGAGCCCTTCGGTGAGAGGTCTC
>Ga0073934_10005701_pt1 | contig 18872 bp, 21 predicted proteins | sample LarsenN4metaG_FD_76834 | JGI IMG/M metagenome (GOLD analysis project Ga0073934, IMG submission 76834) | Hot spring sediment bacterial and archeal communities from British Columbia, Canada, to study Microbial Dark Matter (Phase II) - Larsen... ... | reverse complement strand
TGCGCAGAAAGGGGGTTCCGGCGAGATTGGCTGCCACGTTCGGGTCATCCCGCCGATCGGGTAGGCCCATAGAGGAGCCCAGATGTCGACGAGCCCCCTACACGGACTTCCGAGCAGTCGCGACCGGAAATCCCGCCGAGCGTCGGAAAACGGGCAGATCGACTGGTCGCGCTGGATGCGCGCCCTCGGTCGGCAGGGGCGTCGGGCGCGCGAGTTCCTCGGGCTGTCGCAGGAGCAGCTCGCCGAGCTCGCCGGCGTGAGTCAGGGCGCAGTCAGCCGGCTCGAAGCGGGCCGGGGACTCGCCACCCCGATGCTCGTCGTCCTGAAGATCAACCTCGCGCTCACGCGTGCGCTCCGCAGGGTGGATCCCACCCTTCTGAGCGAGGAGCTGCGCCGCGTCCTCGAGATCGAGCACCGGCTCTCGCCGCCGATCGGCGACCTCGGGTTCGAGGCCCTGCCGCTCACGCAGGATCCGGACCTCGAGGAGATGATCCGCATCTATCGCGCCCTGCCGGAGCGCCAGCGGCGGACGTTCCTCTCCGTCGCGCGCGCCACGGCCGGCGCCCTCGGACCGGGTCTGACGGCGACGGGACGCCTCGAGCCCTGACCGGCGTCCGGCGCGGTTGACCGCGGGCCGACCCCCCCGTTAAGGAAGCCCCCCGACCGCGATCCGGAGATCCCGTGGCAACCATCAAGAAGCAGACCGGGTACTTCCTGGAGGACTTCCGTCCGGGGCACGTCTTCCGGCACAAGCACGGCAAGACGGTCACCGACGGGCTCCTCACGATCTTCACCGACTTCTCGTTCACGACCAGCGCGCTCGCGAAGAACCGCCGCTACGCGCAGGCGTACGGATTCCGCGACCTGGTCGTCCCCCCCGGCCTCGTCATGGCGGTCGTCTTCAGCCAGAGCGTCGAGGACGTCTCCGAAAACGCGCGCGCCAACCTCGAGTACATCGACATGCGGTTCGGCGTCCCGGTCTGCGTCGGCGACACCCTCGAGGCGGAGACGAAGATCCTCGGCGTGAAGCCCTCGACGCGGAATCCCGAGCTGGGCGTCGTCCACGTCCAGACCACGGGACGGAACCAGCACGGCCGGGTGGTCCTCACGTTCCAGCGGAAGGTGCAGGTCTGGCGGCGCGATCCGAAGGCCCCGGTCGCCGACGCCGAGGTCCCGCCGGACGACGTCCCCGTCGCGCTCGAGCTGCCCCCGTACGACCCGAAGCAGCCCTATCGGGACCTCGCGTATCTCACCGGGCCGGACAGCTACGTCGAGGACTTCCGCCCGGGCGACGTCATCGAGCACTGGCGCGGCCGCGTGGTCACCACCGACCACATCATGCTGACCGGCATCCTCGACAACACGTCGCAGGTGCACTGCAACCAGTGGATGATCGACGCCGACCCGGAGCGCTTCCTCGGCGGCCAGCTGATCGTGTTCGGCGGCATCCCGTTCAACCTGTGCCTCGGGCTCTCCTCGCCCGACGTCGGCGAGAACGCGCTGGGCGACGTCCGCTACGCCACCGGCCGCCACACGGCGCCGATCTTCGCCGGCGACACCGTCTTCGCGTCCACCGAGATCAAGGGCACGAGGGACTTCCCCGGACGGCCCGACCTCGGCATCGTCGACACCGTGCTCCGGGGGCACAAGTTCGTCCGCAAGGACGGCAGGGCCGAGAAGGTGGACATCTTCTACCTAGAGCGCGAGCTCGCGGTGAAGCGCCGGAGCCACTACGCCTGATGGCGTCCCGCTGGCTCTTCAAGACCGAGCCCGGCGCCTACTCCTTCGACCAGCTGGTCCGCGACCGCCGCACGGTCTGGGACGGCGTGAAGAACGCGCTCGCCTTGAAGCACCTGAAGGCCGTCGCGAAGGGCGACGAGGTGCTCGTCTACCACACGGGCGACGAGAAGGCGGCGGTCGGCATCGCGACCGTCGTCCGCGGGGCGTTCCCCGATCCGAGCGCGAAAGACCCGCGGCTCGTGGTGGTCGAGATCGCGGCGGGGAGGCGGCTGCCGAATCCCGTCCCCCTCGCCGCCATGCGGGCCAACCGGGCGCTGGCGGGCTTCGACCTGCTGCGGCTCCCCCGGCTGTCGGTGATGCCGGTCTCGGCCGAACAGTGGGCCGAGATCCTCCGCATGGCGAAGGGCTAGGTGACGGTCCTCGGGATCGCGCTCGCGGTCGCCGGCGCGGTCCTGGCGATACGGAGCGCGCTCCTGCTCGCCGGCCGCGGGCGGCCGCGCCGGGGCGCGCCGCCGGCGTTCGTGCTGGCGGGCCCGTACGTCCGCATGCGGAACCCGCTCTACGCGGGCCTGCTGCTCGCGCTCGCGGGGGGGGCGGTGGCGCTCCGGTCGTGGCCGCTCGCCGGCGCGACCGTGCTCGCCGCGGCGGCGGCGCACGCCTGGGTCGTCGCGGTGGAGGAGCCGCGGCTCGCGCGGCGGTTCGGCGAGGCCTACGTCGAGTACCGCCGCCGGGTGCCGCGCTGGTTCCCGTCGCGCCGACGGACGGATCCGGTCAGGCCCTGAGCGTCGCGCCGACGGGACCCGCGGCGGGCTCGATCCGCCCCGCGAGTCCGGCGAACGCCGCCTCGCGGATCCTGCGCTGACACGGCTCGTCGAAGAGGAGCATCCTTCGAGAGGGGACGGCGGCCGCAGTGTCCCACGGCCGCCGTCCTCCCGCCGGTTCCGAGTCGTCCCGTCCCCGCATCACCACCACCGCACCGCCCCCCGCACTCCGCCGCCACCGCCGGGGCCGACCCGTGACCTCCCCACGCCGCGTCACGGACGGCGACCGGGAGCAGCTTCCGTGCCGCGGGCGACGGCGCGCCCGGGCGTTCGCCGTGCGCGGGCGCGGCGCGCCGGAGAATCTCCCGCGTCGGCCGGGCGCCTTCACCGATGCCGTGACGGCTGCGGGGCGCATCCCGGCGGCGGGCGGTGCTGAGGGTCCGTGGGCGGCGGCCGAAGCACGTGCGCTCGGAGCGGCACCCGCTTCGGCGCCCGCGCGACGCGGCGGCGACGGCTCCGTTCACCCGGGAACGGGACGCCTCGTCAAGGACGCCAGCGTGTGAAGACGTGATCCGTCTTCGCCGCGCTCTGGTGGCACCCGAAGCACTGGCCCCGGGCGTCGGTCACCACGCGCTCGGCCCGGGCGCCCTCCTTGAACCCCTCGAACCCCCAGCCGCCGGTGGCCGCGAAGCGGGCCGCGTCCTTCCGCATGACCGCGAGCACCTTCCTTCGTCCCTCGATCCACGCACCGCCGTCCTCTTTCGCCTCGAGCAGGTCGAAGACGAGGACCGTCCCGTCGGGGAAGGCGCGCCCCTCTTCCATCGCCGTCCGACCCGCGGGGTTGACGTAGACGTGGTGGATGCCGCCGAAGGCGCCGAAGAGCGGGTGCTTCGGGTCGTGGATCAGCATCGACTTGACGTGCGTCCACTGCCGATAGCCGTCGGGGTAGGATACCTCCTGGTCTGCCCGCGCCGTCGCCGCGACGGCGAGCGCCAGCGCGAGCATCGTGGTCCATCGCATGGCGAGCCTCCTTTCGCCCGCCACGTCTGCGGGCGGCGCGGGGACGGGTCAATCGGGAACCGGCCGGTGCGGTGGTATCCGATCGGTGCCCGGCGCCTTTGACCGCCGCGCCGTGCGGATGCTACGCGCCTCGGCGTTCCGCGATGACGGGCGTGGCTGCGAGCGACGCGTTGAGGGACATCCTCGGCTGCAAGTGGACGATCGAGATCCTCCGCGCGATCGAGGCCGGCCGCGTGCGGCCCGGTGCCCTCCGCCGCCACATTCCGGGGCTTACCACCAAGGTGATGAACGAGCGGCTGCGGAAGCTCCTCGCATACGACGTCCTCGCCCGGCGCGTCTTCTCCGACCGCCCACCCCGGGTGGAATATCGCCTCACCCCGCGCGGGCGCATGCTCCGGCCGCTCCTCCGCCAGCTCGATCGCGTCGCGGAGCGCTGGGACGCCTGAACCTTCGGCCGCGGCCCTTGCTCCGACCGCTCGGCTCGCCGTAGAACCGGTCGCCACCCCATCACCCGTTCGAGGAGGATCGCCATGTCCACCGCCCGCGCCGCCGTACTGAACGCCAACAACGAGCCGCTCGCCGTCGAGACGCTCCGGGTGCGCGAGCCGCGCGAGGGCGACGTGCTCGTGAAGCTCGGCGCCAGCGGCGTCTGCCACAGCGACCTGCACGCGATCACCGGCGACCTGCCGATGCCCATCCCGTGCGTCCTCGGCCACGAGGGCGCGGGCGTCGTCGAGGCCGTGGGTCCCGGCGTGCAGCGCGTCCGCACCGGCGACCACGTCGTGCTGAACTGGGTGCCGTTCTGCGGCGCCTGCTGGTACTGCCAGTCGGGGCGGAACTACCTCTGCGAGATGGGGTACGTGAAGGCGATGGCCGCCATGGTGTTCGACCGGGGCGGCACCACCGTCGGCCAGTTCGCGGGCGTGGGCTCGATGGCGGAGTACACCGTCGTGCCGGAGGCGAGCTGCATCCCGATCGACCCCGACCTCCCGATGGACCGTGCGTGCCTGATCGGCTGCGGCGTCATGACCGGCGTCGGCGCGGTGATCAACACGGCGCGGGTCCAGCCGAGCGAGTCGGTGGCGATCTTCGGCGCCGGCGGCGTCGGCCTGAACGTCATTCAGGGCGCCGCGATCTCCGGGGCGAACCCGATCATCGCCGTCGACCTGAACGAGAAGAAGCTCGCGCTGGCGAAGCAGTTCGGCGCGACGCACACGGTCGCCGCCGGCACGACGGATCCGGTCGAGGCCGTGAAGGAGCTCACCGGCGGGCGCGGCGTCGACTATGCGTTCGAGGTGATCGGCGTCCCCGACGTCATCACCCAGGCGTTCATGGCCACGCGACGCGGCGGGAAAGCCGTCGTGGTCGGCGTTCCGCCGATGGGCGCGATGGTCTCGGTGCCGGGCTTCTTCCTCCCGCTCGCCGAGAAGTCGCTGATCGGGTCGCTCTACGGCTCCGCCAACATGCAGCGCGACGTGCCGCGCCTCATCGACCTCTACCGGGCCGGGCGCCTCAAGCTCGACGAGCTGATCAGCCGTCGCTACGCGATCACGCAGGTGAACGAGGCGTTCGACGCGTTGAAGAAGGGCGAGGTCGCGCGCGGCGTCATCGTCTTCTAGCGCAGCGGGCTCCTGGAAGAACGGCTCGGTCGGATCGCCGTGCGACCGCCGGACCGATACCCCGGCGGCCGTCGCGGCGACGCGTGTTTCAGGCGCCCTGCGCGCGGAGGGCGGGCAGTACGTCCGCCGCGAAGCGGGCGACGGCGGCCGGGTCGGCGAAGTTCAGGATGGCGTAGCGGACGTCGAGCGCGGCGAGCCGCTCGGCGAGGCGGTCGCGGAGCACGTCGGGGGTTCCGGCGATCACGATCGGAAGGCGCTCGGCGGCCGCGGGGTCGAGGCTCCATCGTGCGGCGATCGCCTCGTACGCGCGGCGCGTGGCGGCGGCGTCGTCCGTGAGCTGCACGAAGACGACCGCGGACAGGACGAGCGACGCGGGGTCCCGGCCGGCCTCGGCGGCGAGCCGTCGGACCTGGACGGCGCGGTCGCGGAACCGCGCGAGCGTGAAGCGGCGGACCTCGGCGGGATCGGCGGCGCCGTGGCTCGCCGGCGGGACGACGTTCACGACGTCGGCCTCGGCCGCGGCGATCGCGAGCAGGCCGGGGCCGCCGCCGCCCACGAGGATCGGCGGCCGCGGGCGCTGGAGCGGGACGGGCGTGCAGCGGGCGGCGCGGAGGCGATAGTGCGGCCCGTCGTGATCGACGGCGTCGCCCGTCCAGAGGCGCTTGATCACGCCGATCCCCTCGCGGAGCCGGGCGAGCCGCTCGGAGATCGGCGGGAACGGGTAGCCGTAGGCGTCGTACTCCCGGCGGTGCCAGCCGGCGCCGAGGCCGAGCTCCATCCGGCCGCCCGAGACGACGTCGAGCGTCGCGACCATCCGCGCGAGCAGCGCCGGATGGCGGAACGAGTTGCAGGCGACGACGGGCACGAAGCGGATGCGCGTCGTCCGGGCGGCGAGCGCGGCGAGCGTCGTGAAGCACTCGTGGAGCGTCCCCGACGGCGCGCCGAGCGTGCCCTCCGCGAGGAGGTGATCGGGACGGGTGAAGGCGTCGAAGCCTCCCCGCTCGGCCGCCTCGCACGCGGCGGCGATCGTGGCGAAGTCGCTCGTCGCGGACACGCCCGCGGCGAAGCGAATGCCCGGCATGGCGCCGTTCTTAGCCGCGGCCGGAAGGCGCCTGCAAGCGCGGCCGTCGCGCGTGGACGAGCCAGTCCCACATCGGGGGCTCGCCCGGGAAGCGCTCGTACCCGCCGACGGCGTCCCAGGGATACGGGACCCGTCCGAGCCGCACCCGCCGGAAGCCGGCGCGCCGCAGGCGATAGGTCAGCTCGAAGGCGTAGAAGAACTTCTGCGCTCGTGCGTCCTCGCGATACGTGCCGTGCACGAAGTCGTACTTCGCGCGCTCGAGGACGAGGCTCGTCACCGCGCGCGCCCGGGCGGCGCTCGTGCGCCGCCGGGCGCGCTCGTGGATCAGGAAGCCCGAGTACAGGACGGCCTCCATCGACGGGAAGATCCCGAGCAGGACGCCGCCGGGACGGAGGACGGCGAGGAGCTCGCCGAAGACGCGGTCGAGCCGTTCGGGGTCGGGCGTGAGGACGGAGTTCACGGTCGTCGCGACGTCGAGCGTCCCGTGCAACGGACGGAGATCGGCCAGGTCGGCACGCCGGAAGGTCACGTTCCGCGCGCGGCAGTCGGCGCGCGCGCGCGCGAGCATCGCGGCGGAGAAATCGACGCCGATGACGCGCCCGAAGCGCGCGGCGAGCGGCTCGAGCAGCGTGCCGATGCCGCACCCGAGGTCGGCGACGGTCTTGCGCGCGGGGTCGGGGATCGCGGCGAGGGCGCGCGAGAACGGCCGCGGGATTCCGGCGGCGAGCGGGCTCACGATTTCGCCGAAGTAGTCGGCGGCGACGCGGTCCCAGTCGCGCGCCCGCATCTCGCGTGCGGCGCTCACGCGCGGCACCCGGCAGCAACCGCCGTGCCATCGGTGCATGCCCGCGCCTCGCGCGGCCCGCGCCGGGCACGCGCCAACGCCCTGACGCGTGCGGCGCCCGCGAGTCAGGGAGGGCGACGGTTCGCGCGCGCGGCAGGACGCTTCGGCGCGCGTCCGTTGTGGTCGGCACGCGATCCGTGGGACAGCTCGCGCCGATGGCCCTGGCCCACGTCGACGTGTCTCCGCCGCCGGACGCGCCGCGCCTCTCGTGGTGGCGGAAGGTCGCGTACGGCGTGGGCGACGTCGCGATCGCGATCCGCATGACGTCCTCGCAGTTCCACCTCCTGCCGCTCTACACCGACGTCGTCCTCCTCCCCGCGGCGCTCGCCGGGATCGGACGCGCGCTCGGCCTCGTGTGGGACGCCGTGAACGACCCGGTCACCGGCTACCTCTCCGACCGCACCCGGAGCCGGCTCGGGCGCCGGCGGCCGTTCCTGCTGGCGACCGCCGTCCCGATGGGGATCACCTTCGCGCTCCTCTGGTCTCCCCCGTCGGGGCTCGGCGTCTGGAGCGGGTTTCTCTTCATGGTGCTGGCGTTCGCGCTCCTCGACACGTTCTACACCCTCTATTCCACGCCGTACCTGGCGCTCGGCGCGGAGCTGACGCGCGATTACCACGAGCGGACGCAGCTCTCCGCGACGCGGTCGTTCTTCCACGTGCTCGGGCTCTTCACCGGCGGCATCCTTCCGGCGGTGCTGGTCGCGCGCGCGAGCACGCCGGGCGAGGGCTACGCGCTCGCCGGCGTCATCCTCGGCGCGCTCATGCTCGGCGTCGCGCTCGTGACGGGGCTCTCGCTCCGGGAGCTGCCGCCGCCGCCCGACGGCGCACGGATCGGCTGGCGGCCGTTCCTCGCCGGCATGCGGAGCACGCTCGGAAACCGGCCGTTCCGCATCATGCTCGGGGCGTTCTTCCTCATCCTCCTCGCCGGCGGCACCAACCAGATGGCGATGCCGTACGCGTTCCGCTACTGGCTCCGCGCGCCCGACGTGGTGGCCGGCGTGGTGGGCGTCTACCTCCTCGCGTCGGTGGCGTCGCTGCCGCTCTGGACGCGGCTCGCGGGCCGGTACGGGAAGGACGTCGCGCTCCGCGGCTGCATCGCCTGGGCGGTCCTGGTCCTCGGCCTCCTGCCGGTCGTGTTCGAGCCGGGGATGAGCCTTGCGCGCATCTCCGTGATCCTCGTGCTGGCCGGTGTCGGGAACGGCGGGTGGGCGGTGCTCCCGGTCGCGATCACCGCCGACATCGTCGACCACGACGAGCTGACGTCCTATACCCGGCGCGAGGGCGCGTTCTTCGGCGTGTGGACGCTCGTCATGAAGATCGCCACGGCGGCGGCGGCGGGCGTGGTCGGCGGTCTGCTCCAGCTGGTCGGCTACGTGCCGAACGTCGAGCAGACGCCCGCCGCGGTGCTCGGGATCCGGATGCTCTACGGCCCCGTTCCGGCGGCGTTCATGCTCGCGGCGCTGGTCGTCTTCTGGCGCTTCCCCCTGACGCGCGCGCGACACCACGACGTCCAGCGCATCCTCGCGGCGCGGCGCCGCGACGCCCCGTCCGTCCCCCGGACCTGACCGACGCGCGGCGTCCTTGCGACACCCGGACCCGCGTGATTACCGTGGCGGGCCGCTTCATGACGGACTTCCGCGCAAGCAGCCATTCGGCGCCCATCGCGAGCGTGGAGCAGCTGGTAGAGCAGTTCCACCGCGCCGGGAAGCCGCGCGCCCGCTGGACGATCGGGACGGAGTACGAGAAGGTCGTGGTCGAGCGGTCGACCGGCCGGGCCGCGCCGTTCTCGGGCGCCCGCGGCATCGAGACGCTCCTCCGCGCGCTCGCCGAACGCTACGGCTGGACGCCCCAGGAGGAGAACGGCCGCACGGTCGCGCTTCTGCGCGACGGCGCGTCCATCACGCTCGAGCCCGGCGGGCAGCTCGAGCTGTCGGGCCGCCAGTGTCCGAACATCCACTGCACGGAGGAGGAGCTCGGCACGCACGTCCGCGAGATCCTCGCGGTGGGGAACGAGCTCGGGCTCGCATTCCTCGGACTCGGCATCCAGCCGGTGAGCGCTCTCGACGAGATCGAGTGGGTGCCGAAGCAGCGCTACGCGATCATGGGGCCGTACATGACCCGCGTCGGCCGGCTCGGCCAGCGGATGATGAAGCAGACCGCTACCGTGCAGGCCAACATCGACTATTCCGACGAACGCGACGCCATGCGGAAGATGCGCGTGGGCATGGGCATCGCACCGCTCGTGAACGCGATGTTCGCGAACTCGTCCATCTCCGACGGCGACCTGAACGGCTACATGAGCTACCGCGGCCACATCTGGACGGACACCGACCCGGCGCGCTGCGGGCTCCTCCCCTTCGTCTTCCGCGAAGGCGCCGGCTTCGGCGACTACGTCGAATGGGCGCTCGACGTCCCGTGCTACTTCATCCTCAGGAACGGGGCGTACGTCACGTCGGTCACCGGCGTCCCGTTCCGCCGGTTCCTCGCCGAAGGCGCCGGCGGGGAGCGCGCGACGATGGACGACTGGAACCTCCATCTCACCACGCTCTTCCCGGAGGTGCGCCTCAAGGGCTATCTCGAGCTGCGCTCCGCCGATTCGCAGCCGCCCGAGCGGCTGCTCGCCTACCCCGCGCTCGTGAAGGGCATCTTCTACACCGACGACTGCCTCGACGCGGCGTGGGACCTCGTGAAGCGCTGGTCGTTCGACGAACGGGTGGAGTTCCATCACCTCGTCCACCGCGAGGCGCTCCACGCCCGCATCCGCGGCATCCGCGCGATCGAGCTCGCGCACGAGCTCTACGCGATCGCCGAGGAGGGCCTGAAGCGCCAGGCGGTCACCGACGCCGCCGGCCGCGACGAACGCATCCACCTCGAGCGCCTCGGCGAGCAGCTCGCGAGCGGCCGCTCGCCGGCGCGGGTAGTGGCCGAATACTGGGTCGGGCGCTGGAACCGCCAGGTGCGCTCGCTGGTCGAGTACAGCGCGTACCGGTGATTCGCCGTCGCGGCCGTCCAGAGGTTGACTTTCGCCTGATCTTCGCCTACTGCTCGCCACCTCGAAAGGAGGGTTCGATGCGGCAGGAGGCGTTGGCGTGGGAACGGCTCGGGGTGCGGAGCGGGGCGGGGGTGGTCGTCCCCCTCCTGGGCGAGGTGGCGGCGGGGGCGCCGTATCAGGCGTTCACCGTGGAGGACTCGATCGCGGTGCCGCCCGGGCTCTGGGGGGCGAAGAAGGTCTTCGCGCTCCGGGTGCGGGGCACCTCGATGATCGACGAGGGGATCCGCGACGGCGACTACCTCATCGTCGAGCCGCGGCCCACCGCCGAGTCCGGGCAGACGGTCGTCGCGGAGGTCGACGGCGGCGTCACCGTGAAGCGTCTCCACGTCGAGCCCGACGGGTCGCTCCGGCTCCAGCCGGCGAATCCCGAGATGTTGCCGCTCGTCGTGCCCGCCGGCCGGGTGCGGATCATCGGGACGGTCGTGGGGGTCTTCCGGCGACAGGGCTTCCAGCAGCCGCGGCCGGCCGCCCGGCGCGCGCCGCGCGCCGAGCGGGCACCCGCGGCGATGGCCGATCCCCAGACGCTCGACCTCACGCTCGAAGCGATCGCCCGGACGCTCCGGGAAGCCGAGTCGCTCGCCCGGAGCCGGCGCGGCGCGAGCGCGGCGCGCCTGCGGGACGTCGCCCAGCGACTCCGCGCGCTCCGCGACTGCTACCTCGAAACCACGGCGCCGAAGCTCAAGCGCGCGCTCCTCCTCGAAGCGAGCGGGCTCGTGCGGCAGGTCCGCCGCTGGCAGCGCTGACGGCGGCGTTCGGCGTCGAACGCGCGCCCCGCCGGCGCCGTTCCGGCGGGCGCGCGGTTGACTCGCCGGAACCCATCGGTTTCTCTCGCGCGATGGCCGAGCGGACGCGGAATGCCGACACCGAGTTCCGCGGCACGTTCGAGGAGCCGCCCTACTTCGAGGACCTGAGCGAGCGCGCCGCGGTGAAGCTCACGAGCCTCCTCCGGCTCTCGGGGAGGCCGCACTATCGGCTCTTCACGCGGGAGGTCGCCGGCACGCCGCACTTCAAGGAGCGTACCGGGCAGTTCATCCCCATCCACTACCTGGAGCTCGAGGCGACCGACCTCCCGGTCCCCACGCGCGATCCGGTCCGGGTGGAGGTCCGCATCCGGCTGGGGGCGCAGCGCGCCGCCGACGGGTCGGTCGAGCGGCTGGTGAACGAGGCGTGGACGGAGATCACGAGCACGGGGCCCGACGGGCGGCCGGTTCTGCTCGGGCGCACCCACAAGCAGGCGGTCTTCACCAGCGGCCACCCCGATCCGGCCCGGCGCCGCGTCACCGTCCTCCACCCCTCCTTCGGCCTGGGCGACGTCCCCCGGCGCGCGGTCCGCTGCGTCACCGTGGACGAGCTCCTGGCCGCTCCTCCGGAGACGGTCCTCGAGGGCGATCTCGGGACCTCGGCGGTCCACGCCTGGTCCTACCAGCAGACCGACCCCAACCGGCACGTCCACGCGATGGAGTACGTCCGGGTGGCCGAGGCGTTCGCCACCGACGCCCTCGCCGCCCGCGGCCGCGACCCGCGGGCCCACGTCTTCGTCCGGGCCCGGGTCGTCTTCCGCCGTCCGTGCTTCGTCGGCGAGTGGTACCGCGTGCGGGGCGCGTGGCACACCGGGCCCGACGGCGCGCCGGTCGTGGTCGCCACCGTCCACCCGCTGGCGACCCCGGACGCCGACCTCGGCCGGCCGGCCACCGTCGTGCAGCTCCACGCGAGGAAGTCCTTGCCTTCTCGAGCGGTCCGCGATAAGGGGCGCTAATTCCGGGGGTCAGTGCTTTTCATCACCGGGTAGTTCTTTTGCAACTTCCGCGCGTGGTAGGTGCATGGGCTCGGGACGCCCCCTGCGGGCACCGACCGAAGCCCATCGGAGGGGAGGAGGCAGATGGTTGCAAAAGGGAAGCGCGGGTTCTCGGCCGGGCACGACAGGCTGGCGGGACTATTCGAGCCAGACGTGTTGCTGCCGGCCCAGTTCTTCGCCGCATTCCGCCGTGAAGGAGGTCTCGAGCGCGAGCGCCTTCTGATGCTGGCCGTCCTCGAGGACGCCATCGACTGCTATCAGAAGTACGCCCACGCCCGCGATCCGCGCGGCCGCCAGCTCTTCGAGGAGGCACGCGACTGGGTGGTGTCCACCGACCGCGCGTGGCTCTTCTGCTTCGAGAACATCTGCGACACGCTCGAGATCAACGCCGAGTACGTGCGGCGTGGTCTCCGCGAGTGGCGTGAGCGGAACCCGAGCGGCCGCCGGCCCAGGGTGGTTCCGCTCAACGCCGACGGCGCCGCCGAGCTCCACAAGGCCTCCGCGTAGCCGCCCCGGAAGCGGCCGGCACGCAGCGCCGGCGGCTTCCTAGTCGTTCAGCTTCGCCAGGACGGCGCGAGCGTCGGCGGCGGTCTCCGCCTTGTTGCGCGCCTCCGCGATCTCCAGCGCGGTCTTCGCCTCCGCGCGCGCCTCGGCCTTCGCGCCGCGCGCGGCCAACGACTTCGCGAGCTGGAGGTGCGCCTGGAGGTGGCTCGGCTCGAGCTCGATCGCGCGGCGGAGGAGCTTCTCGCCGCCCGCCACGTCGCCCCCGAAGAAGCGCGGGGTGTTGACGAGGAGCGAGCCCTTGCCCATGAGCGCCTCGACGTAGTCGGGCCTCAGCTCGAGCGCGCGATCGACCTCGCGCCGGACGCGCTTCAGCTTCGAGAGCGTCCCCGTGTTGATGCGCGCGTTCTCGATCTCGCGCCCGAGGTTGCAGAAGACCGCGTAATGCGCCTCGGCGTCCAGGTCGTTCTCGGCGACCGCCTGCTCGGCGAGCGCGAGCCCCTTCGCGGCGCGCTCGAGGCCCTCCTTCGGAGGGACGTCGCCCACGCTGTCGCAGAGGTCGATCGCCTGCTGGGCCTTCGTCGACTGGGCGGCGGCGGGGGCGAGGCCGAGTGCCAGCGCACCCGCGAGCACGACCGCGAACGCCACGGACGCCGGCACGCCGTGGACCCTACCCGCCGGCCGCGCAGAGCGTCAACCCCGGCGCGCACCCCTGAAGGGACCGCTCGAGAAGCGGCCTGCTCCCATCGCCTCTGCGAGGAGAACGACGGCACGACGGTCCGCGGTCGCCGTCAGCGTGCGCCGGGAACGACGGTGACGAGCACCTTCCGCTCGCGCGGGCCGTCCAGCTCGACCAGCATCACCGCCTGCCAGCGGCCGAGGCAGAGCCGCCCGTCGGCGACGGGGATCGTCTCGCCCGGACCCAGGATCGACGCCTGGATGTGCGACGCCGCGTTCCCGTCCACCCGATCGTGGCGCCAGATGCCGGCCGGGATCAGGCGGTCGAGCGCATCGAGCGTGTCGACGCAGACGTTCGGGTCGTCGTTCTCGTTCACGACGATCGCGGCCGTGGCGTGCGGCGTGTAGACGCTGCACAGACCCTCGGCCACGTCGGCGCGCGCGACGACCTCCGCCACGCGCGCCGTGAGGTCAATCATCTCCCGCTTCGTCCTGGTCCGGATGCGCAGCTCGGTCACCGTCGCCCTCCCCGCCGGGTCCGACCACGCCGGCGTCGACGGCCGCCGTCCGCGCGAAGTCGTCCGGCTCGCGCGACACCCGGAGCGGCATGCCCGTCGTGTCCTCGAGTGCGGCGATCATGAGGCTCTCGTCCACCTGGCCGTCGAGCCCGGCACGGCGCACCTCCACCATCGCCGCGGAGTACGCCGCCGGCTCCTGCCCGTAGATGTCGCGGTGGGTCTCCGCCCACACCGTGCCCCCGCGCCGTCCCACCTTGACCGGCTGGTAGACGAACTCCCCGGGCGTCCCCACGGGGACGAGCGGGAAGAGGCGCTCGACGTCCTCCGGGTAGAGGCGGACGCAGCCGTGGCTCACCTGCATCCCGACGCCCCAGGGAATGTTCGTCCCGTGGATGCGGTACATCGGCAGCGACAACTCGAAGCGGTACTTGCCGAGCGGGTTGTCCGGCGCGCCGCCCGGGATGAACGTGCGGTGGTCGCCCCGCTCGGCGATGTGTTCCTTCCGGATCGACTCGGGGATGTTCCACTGCGGGTTGACCGTCTTGCCGGTGATCTTGAACTTCCCGCTGGGCGTCCGCCAGTCGTCGCGCCCGAGCCCGACCGGGTACGTGCGCACGATCGTGGTGCCGGGCGCGTCCTTCGAGCGCTGGTAGTAGAAGAGGCGCATCTCGGGGATGTTGACGATCACCCCTTCGTACGTGCAGCAGGGGAGCACCCACTCCGTCGGCAGGAGGATCGTCGCCCCCACCGGCGGCACCCACGGGTCGATCGCGGGATTCGCGTCGAGGATCTCGTTGTAGCCGAGGTCGAAGTAGCGGGCGAGGTCGATCAGCGTATCGCCCTTCCGGATGCGGTAGGTCCGCACCTGGCCGATCACCGTCTCGGTGGGCTGCCCCTTCACCGGGGTGGCGATCGCGTACGCCGGTATCGTCTTCTGGTTGAAGACCTCCTCGTCGTACGCCGCACCGGCAGGCGGCGTCGCGAGCAGGATCAGTATGGCAGTGAATCCGAGTCGCCGCATGCCGCCGATTCCTCCTCCGCCCTTCACCCGCCACGGTATCGGGCACCCCGGACGGACACAAGGCGACGCCGCCGAAGCCGGATCGCCCGCGGAACGCGTTCGCTCTCCCGCGACGGGCAGTGCCTCGTCCGCCGCGACGCGGTCGGCAGTCCCGGGCGGTGACGGGACGCAAAGGGCGGTCAGAGCGGGACGCCGAGCGCGCCCAGGCGGGCGCGCACGGCGTCGACGTCGACGTCCGGCAGCGCGACGCCCTGCGGGCGCGCGACGGCGACCGCCAGCGCCGCGGCCTGCCCCGCGCCCATGCACGGGCCGATGACGCGCGCCGACGCGAACGCCTCGCGCGACGCCGACAGGCACCGGCCCGCGACGAGGAGGTTCCGCACGCCCGCCGGCACGAGCGACCCGTAGGGCAGCGTGTACCAGACGCCGTCGTCGAGGAAGCGCCAGTCGGTGCGCCCGTCGGCGACGTGCAGCTCCATCGGCCACGCGGCCCGGCAGACCCCGTCGGGGAACCGGCGCCCGCCGAGGACGTCGTCTTCGGTGAGGACGTAGCGGCCGGCGAGCCGGCGCGTCTCGCGGACGCCGAGACGCGGCGCGGTGTCCGACACGAACGCCTCCGCGAAGCCGGGCATGTGGGCGCGGAGGAACTCGGCGCACCGCTCGGCCTGCTCGCGTCCCAGCATCTCGCCGAGCGTCAGCTCGACCGCGTCCGTCGCGTCCACGGGCCGGCCCTCGAGCGCGACCCGGCTCATCGCGACCAGCACCTCTCCCGGGCGGCCCGTCGGGATGAGGTTCCCGGAGCGGCGGGGGAGACCCGCGTCGGTGAAGTGCTTCTCGAGGAGGTCGTTCAGCTCGAAGACGTGCGGCAGCGCGGCCGCGAGGTCGACGTGCTGCATGTAGAACATCATCGACGGATACTGGAGGACGTCGCCCTTTTCGGTGGGGACGCCGGCGGCGACCGCCAGCGCGGCGTCGCCGCTCGCGTCGACGAAGTACGGCGCCCGCAGCGCCGCCTCGCCGGCGCGCGTCGCGGCCACCACCGCGTCGATCGCGCCGTCGCGGACCAGCGCGCGGACGACGCGCGCGTGGAGGTAGACCCGGAGGGCGGACTCGGCGCGCGCCATCCGGTCGTAGAGCGTCTTCAGGCCCCAGGGGACGTACGGCACGGCGGCGGTCGTCTTGAACGGCACGGGACCGTACGCCGCGCCGCGCGCGACGAGCCGGTCCATCACCTCGGCCGCGAACCCGCCCACGAGCCGCACGAGGTCGCCGTTCCGCTCGCGGTAGTAGAAGCCGCAGAACGTCCCGACGGCGCCGCCCGTCGACATGCCGCCGAGGAACGGCGAGTCGTCGACCAGCACGGTGCGGAGCCCGGCACGTGCGGCGGTGATCGCGGCGGCGGTGCCGGCGGAGCCGCCCCCGACGACCACCAGGTCCGCCTCCGCGGCGACCGGAACCCGCGCCTCGGGGACGGTGACCGTGCCGCGCGTCATGCTACTCCGCGGGCGGTGCCGCCGCGGGCGCGGCCGCGCGGAGCCGCTCCGCGACGGCGGGGACCGCCTTCAGCATCATGTCGAGCGCCGCGACCCCGGGACCGGTCGCGGCGGCGAGCGTCTCCCGGTACGCCGCGAGCGCGCGGTCGAGCTCCTCCTCCCGGCCGGGGGCGATCCCGTCGTCCGGACCCAGGCAGGCGTTCACCTGCTCGGCGAGGGCTTCGAGCCTCTTCTCGCCCTCCTCGCCCAGCTTGGCGGCGATCATCTCGTTCCACAAGGACGTGAACGCGTACGTGCCGATCACCGGGCGGCGAAGCCCTCCCGTCAGCTGGTGCAGGCGCTGGGCGATCGCCGCGGGCGAATTGAGGCCGCGGCGCGACGTGAAGGCGTTCAGGCGCGCCAGCCGGTCGCGAAGCCGCTCGACGCCGGAGTGCTCGGCGAGCGCCGTGACCGCGGCCGTGAACTCCTCGATCGAGAGATGCGCCATCGCCGCCCGTGATGGCCGGTCGCGCGCGCGGTTGTCAACCGAGCCGGGCGACCTGGGCACGCCCGGTGCAACGTGCTAGCTCCGGGCGCGGAGGAACCGTCGTCATGGCGCGAGCGGTCGGTCTCGTCACCGGGGCGTCGAGCGGGATCGGCGAGGCGTTCGCGCGCCGGCTCGCGCGAGACGGCCGTCGCCTGGTCCTGCTCGCGCGGCGGGCCGAGCGGCCTCGTCCGTCCGCGGACCGCGTGATGCGCCGCGCGACGCTCCTCGCCCTCGCCTGCGTCGCGGCCGCCGCGGCGGACGCCGCCGCGCCGCTCGCCGAGCGCCTCGCGAAGCTCCGCGACCGCTCCACCCTCGAGATCACCACGGTCGGCCGGAAGACCGGTAGGTCGCACACCCGGCCGATCTGGTTCGTGGTCGACGGCGAGACGGTCTGGGTGCAGGCCGGGAAGGACGGCCGGACGGACTGGTACCTCAACCTGAAGAAGACGCCCGACGTGACGCTGAAGATCGGCGAGGAGAGGTTCGCCGCGCGCGCCGCGCCCGTCGACGATCCGGCGGTGGTCGAACGCGTCCACCGGATGTTCCTCGACAAGTACACGAGCGCCTGGCTGCTCTCGTTCGTCCCCTCGTCGATCGGCCGCGGCCGGCCGGTCCGGCTGACGCTCGACTGACCGGTCAGCGCGGCTGGAAGAGATAGAGCCTGCCGCGCTCGTGGGTCCGCCCGGCGACGGCCTCGGCCGCGGCGCCGGTCCCCATGAAGAGGTCGGCGTGCGCGCCGTTCACCGCGACGCCGGTGTCCTGGCTCACGACGAAGCGCGCGTACGTGGGCGTCCGGAGATACGCGAGCGTCCCCGGCGGCACGAGCGTCGGGTCGCTGGCGATCGAGCGGCCGGGCGTCAGCTCGACGCCGAGGCTCCCCGTGACGCCGCCGTTCGTGATGCGGAAGAAGGTGAAGCGCTCGTTCGCGGCGAGGAGCGCGCGCTGCTCCGCCTCGCTCCGGCTCGCGAGCGCGCGCTTGATGTCGGCGAGCGACGCCCGTTTCGGCGAGAGGAGTCCCTCCTCGATCAGCACGTTCGCCAGGCTGCGGTACGGGCGGCCGTTGGTGGCCGCGTAGCGGACGCCCACCTTCCGGCCGTTCGGCAGGACGAGGAGGCCGGAGCCCTGCACGTGGAGGAGGAAGAGCTGGAGGGGATCGGCCGCCCAGGCCAGCTCGAGCCCGCGGCCCGCGAGCGCGCCGGCGTCGATCTCGCCGCGCGTGTAGTAGGGCAGGAGGCCGCCCTCGTGCAGCCGGCCGACGGCGGGACGGCACGTGCACTTCCGGTTCAGCACGCGCGGGTCGACGTCGACCAGGTCGGGCGGACGGGCGTAGATGGGGTAGCGGTTCGCCGCGTCGCGCCGCAGGCTCCCGGCGATCTCGGGCTCGTAGTACGCCGTGAGACGGAGGCGATCCCGCAGCTGGACGATGCGGAACGTCTCGCCGAGCGCCGCGCGACGGGCCGCCGGATCGGGCGTGCTCTCGAGGATCGCGAGGAGGCGCTCCGCCGCCGCGGGGCTCCGCCGGTCGTTCCGCCGCTGCCAGGCCGGCAGCGTCCGCTCGACCGCCGTGCGGAGCGACCCCGTCTCGAGGTCGTCGACCAGCGGTGGAAGGGCGCGCGCGTCGATCGGCACGAGGGGCCCCCGGGGCCGCAGGCGCAGCACGCCGCAGCCGCCGACGAGGGTCCCCGCGGCGACGAGCGCCGCGAGCCACGCGCCCGTCCGGCCTAGCGCGCGTAGACCGCCTGCGCCGCCGCGAGCGCCGCGCCGGGCGGAACCTTCCGCCCTTCCGCGCGGAGTGCGTCCTCGAGCGCCGCAAGCACGGCGAGCACGCTCGCCCGCCGGCTGGATTCGCCCATCAACCCGATCCGCCACACCTTCCCCTTCATCGGCCCGAGCCCGCCGCCGATCTCGATCCCGTGCTCCGCCAGGAGCCGCGACCGCACGCGCGCCTCGTCGACGCCGGCGGGCACGGTGACCGCGTTCAGCATGGGCAGCCGGTGCCCCGCTTCGGCGGCGAGCCGGAGCCCGAGCGCGTCGAGCCCGGCCGCCAGCGCCTCGTGGTTCAGCCGGTGGCGTGCGAAGCGTGCCTCGAGCCCCTCCTCCACGACGAGGCGCAGCGCCTCCCGGAGGGCGTAGTTCATCGAGATCGGTGCCGTGTGGTGGTAGACGCGCTCCTCGCCCCAGTATTTCGCGAGCAGCGTGACGTCGAGGTACCAGCTCTGCACC
>Ga0073934_10005699_pt1 | contig 18875 bp, 15 predicted proteins | sample LarsenN4metaG_FD_76834 | JGI IMG/M metagenome (GOLD analysis project Ga0073934, IMG submission 76834) | Hot spring sediment bacterial and archeal communities from British Columbia, Canada, to study Microbial Dark Matter (Phase II) - Larsen... ... | reverse complement strand
TCGAGAAAATCCTGCTCGCCGAGGAGCGCGCCCGCCTCCAAAAGAAATACGTGGACCGCCTCAAGGCGAAGTCCTTCGTCCGGTACTTCTAAATTGAAGGCGCTCCTTGCCTGCCTCGCGGGCGGGGCGAACCAGCCTCACGGCGATATCTGGATCGGGCGGACGCGCTGGCCGTCGTGGATGCGCTCGCCGGGGTAAAGGATGACGGTTTCGCCTTCGTGCAAGCCCTTGATTATTTGCGTCTCCACCCCGCTGGAGCGGCCCGCCTCCACCGGGCGGAGCCGGGCAAGTCCGTCCTCGACGACATACGCGGCCCAGGCCTGCCCGTTGCGGAACAGCGCCCCGGCCGGCACCTTCAGCACGCGGTCCGTCTCCCACACAATGATGCGGGCCTCGACCCGGAATTGGTCGCCCACGCCGCGGCGCTGCTCAAAAGGCGTGACCAGGTCCGCCACCACGTTGACCCGCTGCTCCTCGACGCCCAGTGCTGAAACTTTGGTGAACGCCGCCGGCTCCACCAGGCGCACCACCGCCTGCAACGGCTCCGCGCCGCCCCACTGGTCCAATTCCACCTTCGTTCCCGGAGCGATGGCCGCGCCGTCGCGCGACAGCACTTCAATGATGACCTCCAGGTCAGCCGGGTCGCCGATTTCCACCAGTGGCGCGCCCGCGGGCACCGCGCGCGCGCTTTCCTCAAAGACGCGCAACACGCGCCCGCTGGCAGGGGCTTTGATCTCCACCGGCGCCAGCGCGGAATCGCCGTTGTCCGGCGGGCCGTTGAATTGCGCCAGCTCCAGTTCCGCCGCGCGCAAGGCGCTTTCGGCGGCGGCCAATTCCTTGGTCGCCGCCGTCTCGCGCCACTCCGCGCTCTCCAGTTCCTGGTCGGAAAGCACCTTGTCCTCGTGAAGCTTCTTGAAGCGCTTGTGCTCGCTGGTGGCGAAGCGCAGGGACTCCTTCGCCTTCTCCAACTGTGCGGCGGCGGCATCGCGCCTTGCCTCCGCCTGGGCGCGGTGCCGGGCGTCGAGCATGGCAGGCAGAAGCGGGTCAATGACAGCGATGACAGTTTGCCCGGCGGTGACGTCGGCCCCCGGCTTGAAGGGGATGCGGCGCAGGTTGCCTGCCAGCGGCGCGGCGACGGTGAAACGCTGCTTGATGCGCGTCTTGCCCTCCTCGTTCACCGTCGCCCGCAAGGGACCGGAGGAAACCGTCGCAATCTCGACCGGGGTGGGGCGCGGTCGCAGGCCGAAGGCGATCAGCCCGGCCAGCGCGGCGGCGGCCAGCCAGGGCAGGAAGCGCAGCGGACGCGCTTTGTGATGGGGACTGGAGTTGGGGGCCGGGTTCATCGGGGGGGACTCAGGACGATGCGGGGTGGGGAAAGGGGCATTGGAGTGATGGAGTGATGCGGCATGGGCCTGCCCAGGACTCCATTACTCCTTCGTTCCGTTTCCCAGCCGTTGCTTTGCATGTTGTGGTTCACCACGTCGCGGCTCATTCCGGCGCCTTCAGCGCGCTCACGAGATCAAGTTGCTTCAACCGGCGCAAGACGACCAGCGCGGAAATGGCGGTGGCAGCGGTGACGGTGAGCGTGGCGAAGGTGTAGTTGAACGGCGTGAACACCAGTGGCAGGCGCACGGTCTCGGTGTTGACGGTGGACACGATGCCCGCGGCAAAGCCCGTGCCCAGCAGCAGGCCGGCGGGCACGGCGATCAGCGCCAGGATGGCCAGCTCCGTGATGAGCACCGCGCCCACTTCGCGCTCGGTGAAACCGATGACCCGCAGTGTGGCCAGTTCCCGGGCGCGCTCGGCCAGGGAGATGCGGGCGTTGTTGTACACGACGCCGAAGGCCACCACGATGGCGAAGGTGAGGTAGATGCTCTGGATCAGATTGATGCTGGCGGCGGTGGTCTGGCGGAAGTTTTCGCGCAGCGACGCCTTGATGCCGACCCAGCCCACGCGCGGGATGTCCTTGAGCGCGCGGAGGAATTCGCCGCGGCGGGCGAAATCAATGGTGAAGCTTGCGCCGGTGATCATGTCGCCCTCGCCCAGGAAGCGGTTGAGCGCGCGCAGCTCCATGTGCGCGCCGATGCCCGTGAAGTCATCGGACAACGCCATCAGCGGCAGCAAGCGGACCGGGCGCCGGCCTTCAAGGATTTCGACCTCCACGAGGTCGCCCACCTTCGCGCCCAGCACCTCGGCCAGTTTCTTGGACACGACGAGGCCGTGCTCGGAGAGCGGCACCTCGCGGGGGCGGGCGTCAATCACCCGGCTGTGTTGCGTGTCGGCGGGCAGGCCCTGGATGGCAAGCTGGCGGCTGCGCTGGCCGAAACGCAGCCGGGCCGCCGCGCTGCGGAACGGCTCGACGGCCACGACGCCCGGCAGTTGCCGCAGCAGGTGGACGACCTCGACGCTGTCCGGCTCCACCAGGCCCAGGTTCATGTCCTGCCGCTGCACCACGTCCCACTGGAAGTTGAGCAAATGGGCCACGCTGTCGCGAAAGCAGTTGGGCACGATCAGGATTCCCGTGGCCAGCGCCAGGCCCGCCACAGTGAACAACGCCTGCGCCGGACGCCGCTCCAGGTTCCGCACCGCGATGCGAAACGAATGCGTGAACAGCCGCGCCACACCCAGCCGCTCGATGAGCGCGGGCCGGAAACTGGCCGGCGGCGCCGGTCGCATGGCCTCGGCGGGCGGCAGCTTCGCCGCGCGGCGCACGGCGCTGAACACGCCTGCGATGGCCGCGCCCACACCCACCAGCACGGCGACCAGCACCGCCGACTGGTCGTAGCGAAAGTGCAGCTCCGGGAACCGGAAGAACATTTTATACATGACCACGAGCTGGTTGCCGAGCAGCCAGCCACCCAGCGCGCCCAGCGCCGTGCCGCCCGCGACCATGACAAAGGCGAACTTGAGGTAGTGCAGCACGACCTGCTGGTTGCTGAAACCAAACGCCTTGAGGATGGCGATCTGCTCGCGCTGGAGCGTGAGCAGGCGCGAAAGCACGGCGTTGGTCATGAACGCCGCCACGCTCAGAAAAACCACCGGGAAACCAATGGACAACACCTGCAGGATGCGGATTTCGTCGGACACACGGATGTGGGAGGGATGGTCCGCGCGCCCGTATGCGCCGCGCCCGCCGTAGGGTTTGAGCAGGCGGTCCACCTCCGCGATCACCGGCCTGGCCGACGCGCCGGGGGCGAGCCGCAGCGAGGCGTGGTTGAACGCGCCGTAAAGCTCAAAGGCCGTGGCCACCTCCTTGTAGGGCATCCAGAAGATGCCGTACGTGCGGTTGTCCGGCAGCGCCGCGCCGGGCCGCGACTCGAAGATGAACTCCGGCGAAAGCACGATGCCGGCGATTTCAAACTCCTTGCGCCGGCCGTTGAGCAGCATGGCCAGATGATCGCCCGGGCGCAGCCGGTTCGCCTCCGCGAAGGCCTCGCCCACGAGCACCTCGCCGCGGCTGCCGGGGGCAAGCCAGCGGCCCGCGCGCAGATAAAGGCGATTCAGCTCCGGCCCGCCGAAATCCGGCAGCGAACGCACCAGCCCGCTGGCCGGTTCGTCCAGGCGCTCGAGGTCCAGCGTCACCTGCACGGAGATGCCCGCTTGCACGGCGGCGACCCCGGGGATATCCGCCAGCCGCGCCGTCAGGGAGTTGGGCGCGCGCTTGAGGTGCGCGAAGAGGTCGGCGAACCGGTGCGCCTCGTAATACTCCAGCCGCGTGCTTTCAAGGGAGTAAATGAGGCTGCGCGCCATGATGAGCATCGCCAGCCCGCACGCCATGACCAGCGCCACCGCCACCGCCTGGCCCTTCATGCGGTTCAGATCGCGCAGGAGCTTGCGGTCGAGGTGCGGGAGCATGGCCTAAGTTCCAAATCCCAAATCCCAAGTCTCCAAAACATTCCAATGGCCAGACTCCAAACGAAAACGGCGCAATCGGAGCACCGTCACCTTGGGAATTGCTTCCTCCCTGGAATTTGGAACCTGGCGTTTGGAGTCTCTCATGCGTCACCAATTCAGGCTGTCCGGCCGCGCCCGCCGTGCGTTGCGCCGCTCGTGATGCACCCGGCCGTCGGAGAAGTGAATCACCCGGTCCGCCATGTCGGCCATCACGGCGTTGTGGGTGATGATGATGGTCAGCGTGCCCAGCTCGCGGTTGGCCTGCTCGATGGCCTCCAGCACCACGATGCCGGTGCGCACGTCCAGCGCGCCGGTCGGCTCGTCGCACAGCAGCACTTCCGGACGCTTGGCGATGGCGCGGGCGATGGCCACGCGCTGCTGCTCGCCGCCGGACAACTGCGCGGGGAAATGATCCAGCCGCCCGCCCAGGTTCACCAGGCGCAACGCGTCCTCGGCGGGCATGGGATCGCGGGCGATTTCGGTGATCAACGCCACGTTCTCGCGCGCGGTGAGGCTGGGAATGAGGTTGTAGAACTGGAAGACGAAGCCCACGGAATCGCGGCGATAACGGGTCAGAGTGCTTTCGTCCGCCGCGGCGAGATTCATGTCACGGTAAAACAGCTCGCCGCTGGTCGGCACGTCCAGCCCGCCGAGGTTGTTGAGCAAGGTCGTTTTGCCGCTGCCCGACGGGCCGAGCAGCACAACCAGTTCGCCCGCGTGCAGGTCGAGGTCCACACCCGCCAGCGCGCGCACCTCGGCGGAGCCGGAGCCATACACCTTGGTCAGGCCGCGCACGCGGAAGACCTGCTGCCGGTCTTTTACTGCCGGGAGATCGGATTCGTGGGCACCCATCACAACGACGGCTTCATCGTGACAGCCGCAGAAACATTTGAAAACCACTTCTTGCCCCTCAACGAAAGCGGAGCCAAGGCAGGGCAGGATGGGTCGCGCTGAGGAAGGCGGAAACATAAACAGCGCCCTTGCGGGGCGCTGTTGGGAATGACTGTCTGTTGAAGGCTACTTGAGGGCGCTCAGCTTGGAGGCCAGGCGCGACTTCTTGCGGTTCACGGTCGCCCAATGCAGGACGCCGCTCTTGGAGGCCTTGTCCAGGGCGGACACGACATCGCGCAGGGCGGTGGCAGCGTCGGCTTTCTTGCCGCTGGCGACCAAGCCGAGATACTTTTTCTCAAGGGATTTGAGGCGCGATTTGGCCGCGTGATTGCGGGCGGCTTTCCGGGCGCTGTTGCGCGCGCGGCGTTCTGCGGATTTGGTGTTCGCCATAGTCGTTTTTTAGCTCAAAGAGCGGGAACCGTAACGAACCCGCCCGCATTGTCAACGGCTGGATTTGAGCGCGTCCGGCCCTGCTGGCAGCCGGTGTAACCAGCCTTGTACGCCGCGCCGTCTATACTCCACAGTTGCCATCCCACGGGCTGAAAAGGTAATCATTGGACCCACTCAGCCCGGATGGCCTGCCCGAAATGCGGGACCAAGTCTCTTTGACCGTCTGCGATGCCATGAAAAAGCTCGTGCTCCTTTCCCTCGGACTCCTGGCAATCCTCCCCTTGTCCGCCGCGCCTTCCGCGCTCAAACTCCCCTCCGCCAGCGAACGGTTTGGCAACCTGGACAAGGCCGATGAGGCCAGTTTCCGCCGCCATGTCATTCCGCTGTTCAGCCGCGCAGGTTGCAGCGGGCGCGAATGCCACGGGGCCTTCGCCGGCCAGGGAGGCTTCCAGCTCTCGCTCTTTGGCTACGACTTTGCGAAGGATTTCCAGGAGATCACCCAGGACGCCGACGGCGGCGAGGCGGAAGTCCGCGTCAACAAGGACAACGCCACGGAAAGCCTGATTCTCACCAAGGCCACCGCCACGACCAAGCACAAGGGCAAGGAGCGCTTCGCCAAGGATTCTTGGGAGTACAATCTGGTGCTCAAGTGGATCCAATCCGGCGCGAAGTTCGACTTGCAGGAGACCGGCGAGTTCGACCGCTTGGAGGTCACGCCCACGGAGATCGTTTTCAAGAAGACGGGCGAAACCGCCCAGCTCCGTGTGCTGGCGCATTGGAAGGACGGCACGGTCGAGGACGTGACCCAGCTCACCCGCTTCCGCACCAACGACGAATCTGTCTCGACCGTTTCCGACACCGGCAAGGTCACCAGCGTCGGCCCCGGTGACACTCACATCGTCGCCTTCTACGACAACGGCGTGCATCCCGTCCCGGTCATCCTGCCGTTCAATGACAAGTCCGGTTCCCGGTATCCACGCCTTGCCACCCGCACCCGGGTGGACGAGCTGGTCGTCGCCAAACTGCGGAAGCTGGGCATCGTCCCCTCCGCGGTTTGCACGGATGAGGAGTTCCTGCGCCGCGCCAGCCTGGACGTGACCGGCACGCTGCCCACGCCTTCAGAGGTGCGTGAGTTCCTGGCGGACAGTTCGCCGGACAAGCGCGCGAGGAAAATTGACGAACTGCTGACGCGGCCCGGCTACGCGGCTTGGTGGGCGACGCTGTTCAACGACTGGACGGGCAACAACGCCGCCCAGTTGCGGGGCGCCGGCCAGAAGGATTACGCCGAGGATTTCTCGCGGCAGTGGTATGAGTGGGTGCGCGCGCGCATCGCGGCCAACGAGCCGTACGACCAGCTGGTGGCGGGCATCGTGCTGGCCACCGGGCGCACGCGGCCGGACCAAACCTACGAGGAATACGCGCGGGAGATGTCATCGTATTTCCGCAAGGACAACCCGGCGGACTTCACCGAGCGGCCCAACATGCCCTACTTCTGGCTGCGGCGGAACGTCCAGAAACCGCAGGAAAAGGCCCTGGCCTTCGCGCACAGCTTTCTCGGCGTGCGCATCGAGTGCGCCGAGTGCCACAAGCACCCCTTTGACCAGTGGACACAAAACGACTTCAACCAGTTCCAAGCCTTCTTCGAGCCGGTCAGCTACGCCGGCCGCACCGCGAAAAAGGAGGAGGTCAGCTACAACACGCTTGTGGCCAAGCTGCGGGAGTCTGTCGGCGAGACGGACAAGAAGAACCAGAAGCGGGCCCTCGAGGACGCCTTTGACAGGTTGGTGCGGGCCGGCGAGCCGGCCCCGTGGAACGAGCTGCACATCAACACGGAGATCGCCAGGCGGCAGTTGAACGAAAAGCAGATTGCCGCGATGAAGAAGAAGAACCCGAACTACAACGCTCGCGTCATTACCCCCAAGATTCTCGGGGGTGAGGAGGTTCACCTCACCGATTATCCCGACCCCCGCCTGCCGCTCATGGAATGGATGCGCGACCCGGCCAACGCCTACTTTGCGCGCGCCTTCGTGAATCGTGTCTGGGCGAACTATTTTGGCCGCGGCATCGTGGAGCCGGTGGACGACCTCAACCTCGCCAACCCACCGGTCAACAAGGAGCTGATGGATTACCTGGCCGACGGTTTCGTGCGCCACAACTTCGACATGCAATGGCTCCACCGCGAGATCCTCAACAGCGACACCTACCAGCGGAGCTGGCGACCCAACGATACGAACAAGCTTGATGAGAAAAATTTCAGCCGCATGAACCCGCGCCGACTCCCCGCGGAAGTCGCGCTCGACGCCATCAAGCAGGCCACCACGGCCAGTGCCGACCTCTCGCGCTTCGCCGGTGACATCGAGAAACGCAGCATCGGACCAAACGTGGGAGGATACTACCGCAAGGCCGGCGGCAACTACGCCCTGAACACCTTTGGCAAGCCCGCCCGCCTGACGAACTGCGATTGCGAGCGCACCGCCGATCCCACGCTCCTGCAGACGCTCTTCACCCGCAACGATCCCGAACTGCTCGCCAGCCTCGAGGGCGACGGCCGGAACGCGGCGTGGATCAACGAACTCCGTCGGCTTTATGGCGCGAACCAGAAGGAACTGGCGAAGGTGGAATCCGATTTCAACAAATCCCGCGCCGCCCGCCAGGCCATGCGCGAAAAGCTGGAAAAGCGCCTGAAGGCGGGCGAAATCACCCGCGAGGACATTGCGAAGCTAAGGGCGGATTTGAAAACGGCGGAGGACAAGGAGGCCGTGCTTTCCGCCAAACTCAACGAACAGCAAGGCAGGCCCGCGGAAATGAAGGTGGATGAAGTCATCCAGGAAGTCTTCCTTCGCACGGTCAGCCGCCTGCCCAAGCCGGAGGAAATGGCCAGGGCCCGCGAGGACATCGCCGCCGCGAAAGAACCCGTGGACGGCGTGCGCGACCTCCTTTGGGCCATGCTCAACACCCGCGAATTTCTGGTGAATCATTAACCAAGGTGCTCCGTGGTTCTCCTTTTGATCAAACCCAACAACTCACAAACCCCACTCCTATGGCATCCCACACCTTCTGCGACGGCGTCACCCGCCGCGATTTCCTCCGCGTTGGCGCGCTGGCCGGCATCGGCCTGAGCCTGCCCAAGTTTCTTGAGCTTCAGGCGCATGGCAACGTGACGCCTGCCAAGGGCAGGGCCGCCATTTACGTCCGCCTGGCCGGCGGTCCCAGCCACATGGACACGTTCGACATGAAACCGGACGCGCCCGACACGCACCGCGGTGAGTTCAAGGAGATTTCCACGAACGTGCCTGGCATCCGCATCAGTGAGCACCTGCCGAAGGTCGCCCAATGCGCCGACAAGTTCGCCATCCTGCGTGGTGTCAGCCACACCCTGGCGGCGCATGAGCTGGGCAGCGTGTACCTGCTCACCGGCAACCGCCCCATCGCCTCGCTGCGCTATCCGTCGTTTGGCGCGGTGGTGTCGCGCGAAATGTCCGCGCCCTCGCACCTGCCGCCATTTGTCGCCATTCCGAACCAGGGCAATTACCCCACCGGCTTCATGGGGCCTGAATACGGCCCCTTTGAGACCGGCCAGGCGCCCGCCGCCGGGCGGCCGATGGATGTGCGCGGCTTGGCGCTGCGCAACGGCGTGACGCTGGAGGACATTGACCGCCGCCAAAACTTGGTGAAGCGGTATGACACGGCCTTCGGCGAATACGCGAAGGAAGACAAACTGCTCGCTGGCATGGATGAGTTCGGCCAGAAGGCCTACGAGATGATGCGCAACGAGAAATCGCGCGAGGCGTTCAATCTCGCCAAGGAGCCTGAATCCATCACCGGGCTGTTCGGCAAGGACGCCTTTTCCCAGAGCTGCCTCCTGGCCACGCGCCTGGTGGAATCCGGCGTCCGCTTCGTCACCGTGAATCTTGGCGGCTGGGACACGCACCAGAACAACTGGGCCACCCTCAAGGACCGCCTGCTGCCGCAACTGGACGCCGGCCTGGCCGGCCTGTTCCAGGCGCTGGCGGCCAAAGGGCTGCTCGAATCCACCAGCGTCTTTGTGACCGGCGAGTTTGGCCGGACCCCCAGGATCAACCAGCGCGGCGGGCGCGACCATTATCCGCGCGCCATGTTCTGCCTGCTGGGCGGTGGCGGCATGCAGGGTGGACGTGTGATAGGCGAGTCCGATGCCAAGGGCGAAGGCCCGAAGGACAAGGCCATCACGCCCGACGACGTGGCGGCGACCTTCTACCGCTCGCTGGGCATTGACCACACGAAGGAATACCACACGCCCAGCGGCCGCCCGGTGATGATCGTGCGCTATGGCACGCCCATCAAAGAAATCTTCGCCTGACGCTGGTTTGGCCGTTCGTTGAACTCTGCCGCAGGAGAGCTTGGCCGTCCTCAGGCAGGGCCAGGGGACACGGCGGGATCACACCCATGCGTCTGCCGGGGCCGCCAACCTGGCTTGGTTCTGTAAATATGACGATTGACCCGCCGAGTGCTTGTCAGTTGAACATCCGTCCCCTACGCTCCGTCTCCCTAACCGCTGCCATGAACACCGCCCAACGCCTGCTTCTACCCGCCGCCACCCTTCTCGCCCTCGCCACCAGCGCCGCCGACTGGCCCCAATGGCGGGGACCGGCCTTCAACGGCACCAGTCCGGAGAAAAACCTCCCCGCCCAGTGGTCCAAAACCGAGAACGTTGCCTGGGCCGCGCCCATGCCCGGCCCCAGCGCCGCCACGCCGGTTATCCACGGAAACCATGTGTTCGTGAACAGCAGCGACGCGCAGACCAAGTCCTCCGTCGCCCTCGCGCTCGACCGCCGTTCCGGCAAGCAGCTCTGGCAGCATCAGGTCAGCCCCACCATCGCCCGCGACAACCGCTCGACCTATTCCTCGCCCTCACCCGCCACCGACGGCAAGCTCGTGGTTTTCTTCTACGGCAACGGCGATCTGGTGGCCTTTGACTTCACCGGCAAGCAGCTTTGGAAGCGCAACATCCAGGCGGACTACGGCGACTTCGCCTTCCAATGGACCTTCTCCAGCAGCCCGTTGCTCCACGACGGCAGGCTTTACCTGCAGGTTCTCCAACGCAATACGCCCGTCCACGGCAAGGGCAGGGAAAACGGCGAGTCCTACCTCCTGGCGATGGAGCCGGCCACCGGCCAGACCTTGTGGAAACACGTCCGCCCGGCGGACGCCGTCGCCGAATCTCTGGAGGCCTTCAGCACGCCCATTCCCTTCGAGTTCAATGGCCGCAAGGAACTGCTCATCGTCGGCGGCGACTGCATCTCCGGCCACGACCCGGCGACCGGCCGGGAATTCTGGCGCTGGGGCACTTGGAACCCCCAAAAGATCGGCCATTGGCGGCTCGTGCCCTCGCCCGTTGCCGGCGCGGGCGTCATCCTCGCCTGCGCGCCCAAAAAGGAGCCGGTCTATGCCGTCCGGGCCGGCGGCAATGGGAACCTCGGTGACGCGGGCCTGCTGTGGAAGAGCGAGGACCGCGCCGTGTCCAGCGACGTGCCCACGCCCGCCTTTGCCGACGGCGACTTCCTCGTGTTGAGCGATGGCAGCCGCGCCCTCTCGCGCGTCGAGCCGAAGACCGGCAAGGTCAAGTGGACCACCGAGACACCTGGTCGCTCCAAGTACGAAGCCTCACCCACCGTGGCGGACGGCAAGATTTACCTGATGAACTTCGCCGCCGAGGTCACCGTCGTGAACCTGGCCGACGGCAAGGTGCTGGCGACGATTCCCATGGGCGAGCCGGGCGACAACGACACCCGCTCCACCATCGCCGTGGCAGGCGGGCAACTCTTCATCCGCACCAACAACAAACTTTACTGCGTCGGCAAGGCCGCCCAGGCCGCCGCCCTCCCCGCCGCGCCTCAAACCGCCCAAGCTCGCTGACTTTCCCTCCAGGCCGCTTGAACCACCGGCCAGCGCGGCAGGCCGGAAACGCGCCTTGTCATCACGCTGGCGCGCGTTATCGTTCAGCCATGCGCGCGTTCATCGCTCTCACCACGGCGGGGTTGTTGGGAAACGGCCTCTCACTCCCGGCGGACGAATTGCAACTCAAGAGCAAGTCCACCCTCACCGGCCAGGTGCTCGCCGAGAAAAAGGACGTGGTGGTGCTGGACGTGGGCTACACCGTGCTGGTCGTTCCCCGTGAGCAGATCGCCAGGATCGTCCGCGAGGAGGACGCCGCGAAAAAATCCGCCAAGGCTGCCGAGGGAAAAACCCGGCCCGCCGACGCCCCCACCGCCGCCTCCGCCGACCAGCGCGGCCTCTACAGCGTGGCCGCCACGCCGCCGCCGGAGCGCGACGTGCGTGACCTCGTCAAGCAGTTGGGCGAGGCCGTCGTGCAGGTGCGCACACCGGGCGGGCTCGGTTCGGGCTTCATCCTGAACGAGGAGGGCTACCTCATCACCAACTTCCACGTCATCGAGGGCGAGACGTCCATTTCCATCGAGGTTTATCACCAGGACGGCGGCCAGCTCGAGCGGAAGAGCTACAAGGATGTCCGCATCGTGGCCATGAACAAGTTCGCCGATCTCGCGCTGCTGAAGATTGACGACCTCAACGCGCCCAAGTTCAAGCCCGTCCTGCTCGGCGAATCCGACGCGCTGGCCGTGGGCGAGCGCGTGTTTGCCATCGGCAGCCCGCTGGGACTCGAACGCACGGTGACGGAGGGCATCGTCAGCACCAAGACCCGCCAGATGCAGGGATCGCTCTACCTCCAGACCAACGCGCAAATCAACCCCGGCAACAGCGGCGGGCCGCTCTTCAACCTGCGCGGCGAGGTCGTGGGCGTCACCAACATGAAAATGACCTTCGGCGAGGGCCTGGGCTTCGCCATCCCGGTGGAGATGGTGAAGTTCTTCCTCAACAACCGCGACGCCTACGCCTACGACAACGACAATCCCAACAACGCCTACCGCTACCTGGAGCCGCCCAAGAAGATGAAAGCGGCGGTCGCAACCGAAGCAAAGCCCTGAACGAGCGAAGGGAAATGCCTTGGACCAGCCTGGAAGACGCCGCCAACCACAAAATCATCTTCGAGGCGCATAAACCGGCGGCTGAAGGTGGCCACCCCGTCGAGGTGCGGACTCTTTCCTCCGGCGTGGTGGAAGTGCCATCAAAGCAGTATGTGGGCGGTTGAAAGCGCGGCCGTCTTCCGGCCCCGCAAGTGCTTGTGACAGTTCACGCAACTGATCGTGAGTTGCACATAGGCCATGGTGGCACCGTCCACGTTCTTCTCCGATGCCGCTTGCGCCAGCGCGTCGGCGCGGCGGCGGAACTCCAGCGTGAACAGTTCGTATTCCGGGGTCTGCCTCGACTGCCATCCGGACGCCTGCGCCAGGCGACTCAACTTTTGCGCGTTGGTCTGCGCCTTGGCGAAATCCTCGATGGCAATGGCCTCCAGGACGGCCTGGGTGTGTTCCAGCTTGGCCTTCATCACCTCGCGAGCCTGCGCGTCCGCCCGCTGCTGCGCCCAAGCCAGACTGACGCCCGCGGCCAGTCCCAGCGCACCCAAGGCCACCACCAGCAGCATTTGCCACAGTCGTTTCATAACCTGCGTTCCTTTCTCCAAGCCGTCTGGTTGCGGTCACGCCGCGAAGCCGAAGCGGAAACGCTCCTCCTCCGGCGCAATGCCCAGCGACACGCACACACGCCGCGCTGCCAGCATCCCGGCGGCGGTCTTGATGAGTTTGTCGAAGTCGCGCCCGGCCAGGGTCGCGCCTTCGTGCTTGATGGCGGTGATGCGCGCCCCGCCCTCCAGCAGCATTTCCAAAAAGGCCAAAGCGGCCACAGGATCGTCAGTGTCATGCCGCGCGGGCGTGGCCGCCGCGTGATGGCGTGGCGCATATTCGATGGTGTATTTCGGGATCATAAGCCGGTTCAGTTGAGGTTGTGCTGGAGCAATAGTCTCCGCCGGCTGCCGCGCCGCCGCACCCGCGTTGGCGTTCCACGCTCCTTTCTTGCTGACAGGGCGGATATGCAGCCGCGCTTTTACCAGGCATGAAATCCTCTGTTGCCATGCGCCAGGCAATTCGCGCACAGGCTTGAACAAGGCGTGCAAAGCGGACGGGTGTCCGTCCGGTCATTGTTCGGCCCAACGATGGCAGCGGTACCCATTCAGGGGGTGAACGCGGACTGGACGGCAACGTCCCTCCCGCCGGAAAGCCGGACAAACGATCAAAGTCCGGCTGCCTGCCTTCATTGTGGCACACCGTGCGGGAGCGGCGGCCTGAGCCACGAGGGTAGGCAGTTTTGCTGCGCGGGCTGTTTGTCCGTCTTCGAGCTGCTCTCGGAAAACGGTCTTGCGGATTTCTACCAACTCGCCGAACGCCCCGGCCTCCGGGTGGCGCAGACGACCACCAGTGACCGCTTCGCGTTCCTCGACGAGCCTGCCGTTCGCGCCCGGTTGGTGGATTTCTCCGACGACAAACTCACGCGCGTCACGTTCCATCTGCCGGCCATTCACTGCATCGCGTGCGTGTGGCTGCTGGAGAATCTTTTCCGTCTCCGGCCCGGCGTCGGCCAGTCGCAGGTCAACTTCGCGCGCAAGCAAGCCGCCATCGCGTTCGACCCAGCGCGTGTGAAGTTGAGCGAAGTCGCCGCGCTGCTGGCCTCGCTTGGCTACGAGCCGGAGCTGAAACTCGCCGACCTTGATGCGCGGCCTGCCAATCCCGCCGCGCGCCGGCTTTGGTTGCAACTCGGCGTTGCGGGCTTTGCGTTCGGCAACGCGATGTTCTTCGCCATCACGGGCTACTTCGGCCTCGATGCCTTCACCGGGCCGCAGCTCAAGGCTTTCATCGGCTGGCTAAACCTGCTGCTCGCCGTGCCGGTCGTGGCGTTCAGCGCGGCGGACTACTACCGCTCCGCGTGGGCAAGCCTGCGGCAGCGGCTGCTGAACATTGATGTTCCCATCGCGGCGGGCATCGTCGCCATCTTCGCGCAGAGCGTGTGGGAAGTCGCCAGCGGACGCGGCGAGGGCTACTTCGATTCGCTCTGCGGCCTGATCTTCTTCCTCCTGTGCGGAAGACTATTCCAGCAAAAGACCTACGACCGCCTCGCCTTCGACCGCGATTACAAGTCGTTCTTCCCGCTGTCGGTGACTCGCCTCGGTGACAGCCGACGTGGGGAGCCTCAGACAGATTCCGCATTCCGCACTCGTCATTCCGCATTGGAAGAGCGCGTCTCCCTCTCGCAACTCGCCGTCGGCGACCATCTCCTCCTCCGCAACGGCGAACTCGTGCCTGCCGACGCGAAGCTCCTCGCCGGCCCGGCGCTAATTGACTACAGCTTCGTCACCGGCGAGTCCGAGCCCGTCGCCAAACAACCCGGCGATTACCTCTACGCCGGCGGACGCCAGATGGGCGGGGCCATCGAAGTAGAGACGGTGAAACCGGTTTCGCAGAGCTACCTGACCTTGCTCTGGAACCAGGACGCGTTTCGCAAGGACAAGGCCGAATCGTTCAACGCCCTCACCAACGCCTACAGCCAGCGCTTCACCAAAATCGTCCTCGTCATCGCCGTCGGCGCGGCGGTGTTCTGGGCGTTCGTCAACCCGGCCAAGTCACTCAAAGCCTTCACCGCTGTGCTCATCGTGGCCTGTCCCTGCGCGCTGGCGCTGGCCGCGCCGTTCGCCCTCGGCTCCGCGCAGCGCGTGCTCGGCCGGCGGAACGTGTTTCTGAAAAACCCATTTGTCCTCGAAACGCTGGCGCAAGTGGACGCCATCGTGTTCGACAAAACGGGGACGCTCACGGCCGCCGGCGCCGGGAGCGTGACTTGGCAGGGGACACCCTTGAGCGAAGCGGAAGAACGGTGGCTTTACTCCATGACGCGGCACTCGACGCATCCGTTGGCTGTGCGCATCGGTGAAGCCATCGCGCGCCAGCACTTCCCGCAGCCGGTGCGCTCGTTCCTGGAAACCACTGGCTGCGGCATGGAAGGTCAAGTGGACGGCCATGAAATCTGGATTGGCTCAGCGGCGTGGCTGGAGTCGCGCGGCGTTTGTAGCAGCGGACGTGAGTCCGCTCATTCTTCAATTCAGGAGATGGAGCCGACTGACGTCGGCTGCTATAAAGACATTGGCACCCGCGTCCACGTCGCGGTGGATGGCCGTTATCGCGGGTGCTTCGTGCTGGCGAGCGCGCTGCGCACGGACACTGACGCGCTTGTTGCCCGGCTTTCGCAGAACTACGAACTGGCTCTCCTGAGCGGCGACAACGAGCGCGAGCGCGAGCGCTTTCGTGCGCTCTTTGGCGCTGGCGCGCAATTGCAGTTCAACCAAAGCCCGCTGGACAAGCTCGGCTTCATCCGCCGCCTCCAGCACGACGGCAAAACCGTGATGATGGTCGGCGACGGCTTGAACGACGCAGGCGCATTGAAGCAGGCGGACGTAGGCGTGGCCGTGGTGGAAAGCGTCAGCGCGTTCTCGCCGGCCAGCGACATCATCGCTTCGGCGGCGATGGTGCCGCGCCTTGCGGAAGTGCTGCACTACGCGAAGCAATCCGTAGCGACGGTGCGCGCGGCGTTCCTGATTTCCACGGTTTACAACATCGTGGGCATCAGCATCGCAGCCAGCGGCAACCTCTCGCCGGTGGTCTGCGCGATTCTGATGCCGCTGAGTTCCGTGACCGTCGTGGCTTTTGCCTGCGGCATGACGGCGTGGCTGGGCAGGAAGTTGAGCGGAACGCCGGTCACCGACCCGGCGCGAATCGTCAGTCCGCAGCGCAACGCCGGGCCGGAGGCCGGCGCTCCACAGCGATTGGAGACCGCATGAGCGTCATCTTTCTCCTCATCCCGTTGAGCATCCTTTTCGCCGTGGCGTTTCTTGTCGCCTTCATCTGGTCGGTGCGCTCGGGCCAATACGAGGACACCACCACGCCGTCCATGCGCGTGCTGCTGGATGAGAAAGTTTCCACCAAACCCAGGTCTTCATCCGACACATCTCCTCACCCGAATCCGAAATGAACCCGAACCTCGAAACGTTCAAATACGACAACCGCATCGTCCGCGCGTTCGCGATTGCCACCATCGTCTGGGGCCTGGTGGGCTTCGTCGCCGGGCTGCTGATCGCGTGCCAGCTTTTCTGGCCGGAGCTGAACCTCAACCTCCAGTTCACCACCTTCGGCCGGCTGCGCCCGCTGCACACGAATGCCGTCATCTTCGCCTTCGTGGGCAACGGCATGTTCATGGGCATCTACTACTCGCTGCAACGGCTCTGCAAGGCGCGGATGTTCAGCGACACCTTGAGCTGGCTGAACTTCTGGGGCTGGCAGGCCATCATCGTCAGCGCGGCGGTGACGCTTCCGCTGGGCCTGACTTCGAGCAAGGAATACGCGGAATTGGAATGGCCCATTGACCTCGCGATCGCGCTCGTCTGGGTCATCTTCGCGGTGAATCTCTTTGGAACCATTCTCAAACGACGGGAAAAGCACCTTTACGTCGCCATCTGGTTTTACATCGCCACGGCCATCACCGTCGCGATGCTCCACATCGTCAACTCGCTCGCCGTCCCAGCCACGGCGACCAAGAGCTACTCGCTCTACGCCGGCGTGCAGGACGCGCTGGTGCAGTGGTGGTATGCGCACAACGCGGTCGCGTTCTTCCTCACCACGTCCTACCTCGGGCTGATGTATTATTTTCTGCCTAAGGCGGCGGAGCGCCCTGTGTTCAGCTACCGGCTGTCCATCATTCACTTCTGGGCGCTCATCTTCATTTACATCTGGGCGGGGCCGCATCACCTGCTTTACACCGCGCTGCCAGACTGGGCGCAATCGCTTGGCATGGCGTTCTCCATCATGCTCATCGCGCCGAGCTGGGGCGGCATGTTGAACGGCCTGCTCACGTTGCGCGGCGCGTGGAACAAGGTGCGCGAGGAGCCAATGCTGAAGTTCATGGTCGTGGCGGTGACCGCCTACGGTATGGCAACGCTCGAAGGGCCGATGCTGTCCATCAAGTCGGTCAACGCATTGTCGCACTACACGGACTGGACCATCGCGCACGTTCACACCGGCGCGCTGGGCTGGAACGGCTTCCTCACCTTCAGCGTGCTCTACTGGCTCTTCCCGCGCCTCTACAGCACGAAGCTCTACTCGGTGAAGCTCGCCAACTGGCACTTCTGGCTCGGGCTGCTGGGCATGATGTTCTACGTCATTCCGATGTATTGGAGCGGCATCACGCAAGGGCTGATGTGGAAGCAGTTCACCAGCGAGGGCTTCATGCAGTATCCGAACTTCCTGGAGACCGTGCTGCAACTCATCCCGATGTATAAGCTGCGCGCCATTGGCGGCACGTTCTACATCCTCGGCGCGTGCCTCATGGCTTACAACCTGTGGCGAACGGCAAAGGCCGGACAGTTCGTGCCGGAGGTGGAGGTGCAGGCGCCCGCGCTGAAATCGCAGCCGGAAGCGCACGAGGAAAAGCATCCGTGGGGCCACCGCTGGATTGAATCCAAGCCGATGGTGCTGACGGTCTTCGCGCTCGTCGCGGTGGCGATTGGCGGCCTCGTCGAGTTCATCCCCATGTGGATCATTCGGGAGAATGTCCCGACCATCGCCGCCGTAAAGCCCTACACGCCGCTCGAACTGCTCGGGCGCGACATCTACATCCGCGAGGGCTGCGTGGGCTGCCACTCGCAGATGATCCGCCCGTTTCGTAGCGAGACCGAGCGCTACGGCGATTACTCGAAGGCCGGCGAATTTGTCTTCGACCATCCATTCCTCTGGGGCAGCAAGCGCACCGGCCCGGACCTGCACCGCATCGGCGGCAAGTATCCGGACGCATGGCATTACAACCACATGGACGACCCGAGCCTCACCTCGCCCGGCTCCATCATGCCGCGCTATCCGTGGCTGCTGACGCAGAAGCTGGAGACCAACTCGCTGCCCGCGCGCATCAGTGCGCTGCGGAAGATCGGTGTGCCGTATGAAGCGGGCTTCGAGCACGGCCCGGCGCAGGCCAACCTTCAAGCGCAGGCGGCGAAAGTCGTGGAGAATCTTAAGCAAGGCGCCATCACCAACGCCCCGCCCGACCGCGAAATCATCGCCCTCATCGCCTACCTCCAGCGCCTCGGCACCGACATCAAGGCCACCAACGCGCCGCCGGTGAAGACGGCGAGCAACTAAAACCAAACATCATTAGCCACGGATGAAACACGGATTGAACACGGAAACAATGGAGCGCGGCTGCGTCGCAGACCAGCCGCAGCGCTACCCAGTATTCACCCCGTGTTTCTTCCGTGTTCAATCCGTGGCTGGAAAGAAAACCTATGATTAAAAACGTCCTCTCCGACATCGGCGGCATCGGCCTCTACGGCGTGATTTCCATCTGCCTGTTCTTCACCGTGTTCACCGGCGCCCTGTTCCTCTCGCTCCGCATGAAAAAGTCCCAGGCCGACCAGCTTGGCGCGTTGCCGCTTCACGACGGCGAGTCGGCGCAGAAAGGAGTTTCCCATGAATGACCAACCCAACGAACCCAAGCTGCTCGAGCACGACGCCGACGGCATCCGCGAACTCGACAACCTCCTGCCGCGCTGGTGGGTGTGGCTGTTCTACGGCTGCATCGCCTTCGCGGCGGGCTATCTGGTCTATTACCACGTGCTCAAGGCCGGGCCGCTCCAGGCCGCCGAATACGACGCCGAATGGAAGGCTGGCGAAGCGCTCAAGTCCGCCGCACTCGCGAAATTCGAGGCCACCATCGGC